>Ga0326727_10021299_pt1 | contig 12723 bp, 11 predicted proteins | sample MB2enrmetagenome_FD_207643 | JGI IMG/M metagenome (GOLD analysis project Ga0326727, IMG submission 207643) | Lab enriched peat soil microbial communities from McLean, Ithaca, NY, United States - MB29MY | ecosystem: Environmental > Terrestrial > Soil > Wetlands > Peat | place: USA: New York...
CTTGGCGATACTCCGTGCGGACATAGTCGTAGCCTTCCCGCACCCCGAAGGCATGATAAAGCAGACTTTGACTCACTCTCCCAGCCTACCCGCCCCACCCAAAAGAACAAACCTCGGGGATGAACCTAAAAACGGTGCCAATTGGCACGCTTTTCACACCAGCCAAGGCAACCAGCATCCCAAGCCAGCCGTGCCAACCATCAACGGAAAGGAAACATCAGATGTCCTTCATTTTCCGTCCCTGATGGTCGGCCCCCAACGTTCCACGGGTGGCGTTATTGCGAACTCAGGCGGAAAAACAGACTCCCCGATTGCGAGCCAGTGATCGTCATGAAATTGTTGGTCCCGTCACTGGAAATGCCGCCGCTCGACACCCAACTGGTCAAATCCGGACTTTGCTGCAAGTTTAAGCCTGTCAAAGAAGCGGGCCAAGAGATTGTCAGGCCGCCGGCTGAAGGCGTGACCGTCAACGCTGGTGTCGCTGGGGTAGCAGATGGGCTTGGGTTGGTGAGCCGCCCCAGGAAGAGCACGCTCCCGGTTTGGGTGTCACGAATCAGGAATAGGAATGGATGGTCGGCCCGGAACACTGGGGGAGGAGGTGGGGGCGGCGCACTCTGGCCTCCGCCGCCCCCAACAACTGTTGCTGCGGCCGCTTGTGTGCCGGCCTCATTCACTTGTCCCCAGGCTTTGTGCCGGACGAAAGTAACGAAGAGATCCGTATTGCCGTCTATCCCTGAAAAATCTGCCACGCCCCGCGTGAAGGCGTCCGGCATGCCCATGGCCGCCAAGGTATTAGTCAAATCGAACGTGGACTCCAGCGTAAATCTAGGCAGAAAGATCTCGACTTGTTGCGCCACCATTTGCGAGAGCACGTTTGAAAGAAACGACGGGGTGAGTTGCCCCTCTAGTTGCCCCAGGCCGTCGACCTGAGACGGCAACAGGATGACCATCGAAAGTTGGTTGCTGCCATAGGGCAGTTCGAGCGCCTGGAAACCGTTGGTCGGGATAATGTATCCGAGCCAGGCCCACTCCCAGTTGTCCATGTAGTTGAACGTGATTGGATTACCGTTGCCGTCAACGAGGAAGGGCTGATGCATGAGCGGGGCCTCCACGAAGGTGGTGCCGGACAGGTAGAACGGCTGCGTCGTGGTATTGGTCTCCTCAAAGGATGTGGTCCAGACACCCAGGAAGTAAAGGGCATTGGCGAGAACAAATCGGGTGCCGGCATTAATTAAACCGAGCCGCACAATGTTCTGGATCTTGTTCTGGGTCTCTTGCGCCACCCAATTGTTGATCTCGTCGGTCACCTCGCTGGCTTCCGAGATGAAGTCCGCCTGACCGATGTTGGCCTGGTACTGGCTGGTGGCGGTTTGCAGAAAGGCCGGCAGAAACGGGAAACCTTCTTGGATCCACAGCGCATTGGCGATGTTCAGCTCTATGGCGTTCGTCTCCTGTTCCGCTCCAAGTTCGCTCTGAAGGTCTCCGAACACCGAAGCGAATTGTTGCTGGTTGGTGCCAAACCCCAGGACTTGGGACATTTGCTGCTCCGTATCGCCATTTGCGCCGGCATACAACATGGCCAGACAGGTGGAGATGCTGTAAGGCAAGAAAAACAGGTTGCCCGAGTTGGTCGCAAGCTCCGAGTACAGGTTCAGGGCAAAGGCCGTATTGCTGGCCACGAGGGACTCGACCTGAGCGGTTGTGGCCATTGGCATCGACAGAACAATGAAACTCAAAAGGACCAGCAGGGTTTGCTTCATGCATTTTCCTGCGTGGTGGGGGAACCCTGATTCCTGTATGTCTGGCTTGCCCCAATTTTGGCTGTTACGGGTTGCGATTGCGTTTTTCATACTCGTAAAGGTTTTGAGTTGTGGTTGCGGGTCGAGCACACTGCTGCGTGGTGTTATTTTGCGATGGGCCTGGTCGGCAGCACCCATTGTTTCAGTATTGGTAGAGGTTTGTGTTTTCATATGTTTCAGAATGCTGACGGTTTCTGCACTGAAGAAAGGCCCCGTGAGTTTGGCTACTGGCTCAACCGATAAAACTGCTGTGCGCCGGAGATTGTATTGATTACTACGTTCTCCCCGCCGATGACAACCCGTGGCGAAGAATTGGTGGTCCAGACTGCCGATGAACCAAGGTTCGTGGTGGATTGCAAAGTGAAGCCGCTGTAGTTGGTTGGCCAAGCCAAAATCACGTATGGGCCGGAAGGAATGATGCTCAGTTGCGGCTGGATGAAAATACTGAACACTGTGCCACTGCCATTTGCGCCGCCAGCAAATGCCGTCCCATACAGGGTGTTGCCCGATAAGATCAATCCATCCGGATAAGCTCCGTCGCTGTTGGTTCCATAATAGTTATCACTTGTCGTGAAACTATGTAGGACGGAAACACCCGTGCCATTAGTGTTGATGGCGAACACCGTGCCGTTGCCCCCAGTGCCGCCAGAACGCGCCGTCCCATAGAGGGTGGTGCCCGATAAAATCAATCCACCCGGATAAGCTCCGTCGCTGTTGATAGGCAAGCCGACATTATTGAAGCGAGTGGATGCCGTGAAAGTATGCAAGACCGTAAACCCCGTCCCATCGGTGTTGACGGCGAACACCATGCCGTTGCCCCAATTGCCGCCATAAAACGTCGTTCCATAAAGGGTGCTGCCTGATAAAACCAATCCATTCGGCAAAGCTCCGTCGCTGTTGGTTCCGGTAGTGGGGTCAGTCGCCGTGAAGCTATGCAGGTTCGTAAACCCCGTGCCATCGGTGTTGACGGCGAACACCGTGCCATTCCCCGAACTGCCGCCAGACCCTGCCGCCCCATACAGGGTGTTGCCCGATAAAATCAATCCGGCATACGGACCAGCTCCGTCGCTGTTGGTTTCGGTAGCGTCGTCAATCGCCGTGAGAGTATACAGGTTCGTAAAACCCGTGCCATTCGTGTTGAGGGCAAACACGGTGCCATTGCAGTCAGAGGCCCCCCCCAGTATCCCGTCCCATACAGGGTGTTGCCCGATAAAATCAATCCGGCTAGCCGACTGAGACCGCCTACATCGCTGTCACTTGTAAAACTGTAAATGTTCGTAAAACCGGTGCCATCGGTGTTGACGGCGAACCCCTCGAAAAAGGAACCATCTTCCATCGGATCCAGAAGGCTTTGAACCGCATTCCCATAAAGGGTGTTACCCGATAAAATCAAACCACTCAGCCAAGCTTCTCCATACTCACGAGTATAATCCACAGAGTAAATGTTCGTAAAACCGGTGCCATCGGTGTTGATGGCGAACACCGTGTCAAAAGCGCCTCCCCTTGCCGTCCCATACAGGGTGTTGCCCGATAAAACCATTTCGGCATACGGACCAACCCAGTCGAAACTATACAGGGTCGTGAAGGTCTGTGCCGACGCCCGACCAGCCAGCATCAAGCCAAGACCGGCTGGAAGCATCCAAAGCAGCGACAGCGGCACAATCCATGAAGTGCAGATACGCCGACGGGGTGGTTGTTCGCTGAAGTTGGACTGGCCAGATTTGGTTAATTTCATAATGTCAGCTGCTCATCTTGCTTATTTTTCATAATTCGCTTTCTACACTACAAGGCGTAGTTTCGGGTCGTTTCCCGCCATGAATCTTTTGGCTGGCCCTTCAGCTTGCATGGTGTTTTTCGTAAATCCGTGGCAAACCTGATAACCTCGGGTGCTTTTCAGCATAAGAATACTACCGGTCCAAATTAAAATCAACCGATTTTATTCAGTATGTTAGTAAATCTTTACGACCTAATCTTGCCATCGTCAGAGCAAGATTGTGCCAGTCCGAAGGCGAACCCGAAGGTGGAGCGCTTTCAAGGCGTTACCGATGGACACGCTCAATCGTCCCGTAAGGGTGCGAACCGCCTTCGAGGGTGCCCCGTAATCGCTCCCACTGGCGATATGGCGAAGCAGGCGAGAGTGAGAGAAATGTCCAGTTCGACCCCTCCTGATTCTTGGCCTGCTTCCGTGGGATAATACTCAGGTGATGATCTAGCCCTCCAGGCAAGATCCCCACCCGCCCCCAGCCCTTTTTGAAATCCTGGGGTTTTTCGTTTCAACCCATTCATCCCCCAATACTTATGTCCCCTCAAGCCGGTTTCTTACTCCAAGATCAAATTATCCCCCGTCTCAAATCCGCCATCCCAATTGCAGTTTCCTTCATCGGTTCAGAGGATGCCGAGGAGTTGGTTCAGGACGGCACCTTGATCGCAGCCCTGATGATCCACGGCGCAGAACAAGCAGGCACAAAGCTCGTCCGTAATCCTGGTGCTGGTCGTCGTGATGCCAGGAGAGTCAAAACCATCAGCGCAGGAAATGTGGCCTTCTACACGATCCAGAAGTTGAAGTGCGGCCGAAGGTCCACAGGTTCAAGCACAGTCGATGTGTACGGCTCAAGCACGCAGATCAACGGGACCACCAGATTGACTTCCCTGGATGAAACGGCAGGAGGTCTTGATGACATTGGCGAACCTTTAGTGCTTCATGACGTGCTTTCATGTGACCAGGAAGACCCAGGAACGAAAGCCGCCAGGAAGATGGACTGGGATTCGTTCATGGCTGGATTGTCAGAAAAGGACAAGACCATCATTCAGTTCATCGTCGAAGGCAAACCGTTGGCATCGCTAGCACGCAGACGGCACTTGAACACCTCGACGCTGCTGTATCACAAAAACCGGTTGGCCTTGAAGATCCAGGACTTCATGCGCAGCGACATCCTGATCCAGATTCGCCGCAAGCCAAATTGGAAAAACAGCCTCGATGCCACCAGGGAGAAGATGGCGTGCAGGGAAGAACGGAAGCACTAACCGCAGCCATTGACTTCCTGGAACAATTGAACTCCCCCCACCTGCTCCTGTCCTCTGGTGGTCGAAAGCCATCAGAGGGCAGGCAGGTGGGGGGTGAATCCAAGCAAACGAGAATCCGATTTTTAGCTGCGAGAGCCCAATCTCAACGGGTGCACGAGTGATCGGCCTCAATTGAAAACCGCACCTACTTGGTGCGGTTTCCCGAAGGATTGATTTGTTTCTCGCGTGGATAAGGGGCGTCTCCTTTCGCTCATAGCTTTAGGCTATCGGCGCAATGCCAACAAAGTATTGGGCGGCCCCATCGTCGAGGAGGATGATTTCGTCGTACTCGTTGATGGCAAATTGTAGACAGGACTCAACATATGAGCGAGCACCAAAAAGTTCCGACATTTTGGAGGCACGTCATTCTTTATGACGACAGCAATGAACGCTGCAAACCGGAGAAGAGCATTGCGCAGGTTCAGCATCACAAGCGATTTGTGCAATGCTTCGCATCAGTGATGGCTCTGTTGACCGCGCTGGCGATAGTTGGCGTTGGATGGATGGTGGTCTTCGCGGGCTTTTTGATAAGCTATCCCAAGAAATTGAAGCGATTACGGGACGCCCGCCAGTTGGTGACAAGACGCCAGGAATCGTACCTGGGCGAGCCTGAGATCACAACGTTTCCAGGCAGCTGTCGAGGATCTGACGACGGTGAATCTTTCCAAGGGGCAGCAGAAGTCGGTGGTTATCATGAAAGCCTCGACTCACCCTCCTGGCCCTCTAACAGACTTTGCGGGTAATTGGTGGACTTGGCCAATGTTGCCTTTGGATCGATGAGGTGGAAAAGGGATTGAAAAGGGATTCGGCGGCACTAAAACATGAGCGTGACTAGGAACCCAATCACATGAACTTGCTAAAACGTTTATTCAGTCGTCACCCACAGGCGCAGGGCGCGCCATCCCCATTCGTCCGTTGGCCCGGCCAGTCCGGCAAGGAGTATCAATATGAGATTCATCCCATTGACACTACTTTCAGGGCGCTGCCAGGCAATTACATTTATGCCAAACAATCCGAGGACGGGCAGTGGATGCCGCTCTACATAGCTCAAACCCGGGACATGCACCAGCGATTGGAGGGGCATGAGAAACTACAGGAAGCCACGGAGAATGGGGCGACTCATATCCATGTTAATTTCTCTGCCGGCAGTCAGGCTGCCAGAGGTACTGAAGAACAGGATTTGCTTCTGCGCTGGAAGCCGCTGTGCAATGCCGTGAGCGAAAGCTGACCTTTTAGGGCAACTGACTGAGTTGTGCCAGCAAGTCGTTTGTCATTTGGGCTAGAAATCAGCCGCCCCTGAGGTCCGTCACCGGCATCGTGAAATTCATCCGCGGGTTAACAAATTCGCCCAAAACCTGCATGTTCTTAAGATGGCGGTTAAAGCAGAAAAAAAGGGCCTCGATCCCTGTTTCAAACAGGTGCGCTTTTTCGTGTTGCATCGTCTGCGTGGAAAGGTCCGTCACGTAGGCGAATGTTTCTTTATTTTACAGCAATATGTTCACAAATGTGTCGGCTGCGACTATGCAGCAATTGATTGTTTAGACTTTGAATTCAGCCGGGCTAGAGAGGGACACCTTGGAAGCCGCCCAGGGAAGCACGCCAGATCGTATTCAAACATACCACTCCTTGCGAGCATGTCAAGAGCCCGTGAGAAGGCCGTCGGGTCAGGACGTTGGGAGCCAGGCAATTGCCCCAGTTTCCCTGGAATCCGGCGCTTTGTTGATCATCCTCCAGTAAGGGTGATGGTTTTCAGGTCGGTGAGGCGAGCGAGATCACGTTGGGCTGGGGTTTGGGTTTTGCCGGTCACGATCTCGATCCGTCCCTCATTGCCCGGCCAAATATACAACAACTCCCCAGCAACCGACCTCCATGTGTATAATAACCGCCACCCCATCAAGAAAACCCCCAGGAATGCCCCACAACCGACCGATCTCCTTTTCCGGTGCTGATTACCTCCCGCCAAACAAAACAGCTCCTGGGCCTGTCTGTGATCGGAATGCTGTACCGCCACGAATCGCCTTTATCGTTAACGCTCCGCAACGGCCTCCTAACGCTCTTCCAACGCTCTGCACCACGTATTACCCCAAAGCCAGGCAACCACGGGCAAGAATCCACGAATATCAGCCAAACCGTCGGAACATACAGGACTTCAACAACATCCGCATGGTGAACCTGCTTAATGTGGGGGTTCCGTGGTCTCAAAGTCTCAAAAGTCTCACAAGTCTCAAAGGTTTCAAGGTTTCATGTTCATTGTTCAAGTTCATTGTTGATGTTGATTGTTCGTGTTGATGGTTGATGTTCACTCGCCAGGTTCACTCCTCACGTTCACTCTTTGGGTTCATGTTCACATTGATCCCAAGGATTCATGTTCGCATTGATCCCGAGGATTCATGTTCACATTGATCCCGAGGTTGATCCCAAGGTTTCAAGGTATCATCTTCTCCAACATCCAAGGTGAGGTTGATTTGAAGGTCACCACGGAAGAATGTGAAGCTGAGGATGATGGATGGATGAATGGGTGAGTTCTTTGGGTTTGGCGAGGATCTGGAGCATAAACACCCGCCAAAGCCACAAGCCAATCAACCAGGCGACCAGGAAGCGAAATCAACCCGCCAACCTCAATTCTGCCCTGGTGACCTTCTTTCGATTGGTCTCAAGGTCTCAAAAGTCTCATTTGCTTGTACTGACGAGGCCAACTTCGACCTGATTTTCGCATTATTGAGAATCGGCACCCATCATCAGGTCATCAACATCAAAGGCATCATCAAAGGCATCACCACGGTCATCATCACAGGCATTATCACGGACATCCTCAAAGGGTTCTTCAAAAGCTTCTTCAAACGGATCTTCAAAGGCATCATCAAAGCCTTCTTCACAGGAATCTTGAAAAGTATCTTCGAAGGCATCACCAAAGGCTTCTTCAACGGGATCTTCAAAAGTATCTTCGAAGGCATCCTCAAGGGCATCACCAAAGGCTTCTTCAAAGGGATCATCTTGGTTTCTCTCCGGGTGATTGATGGTGGTTTCTGTCCGGGCAATGAGTTTTTAACCCTTCGCCGTGGTTTGAGGCATATTCGCTATATTCCTCTCAGACCGGCTTCTTGAACTGGGCATTGGGTATCGGGCATCGGGTATTGGGTTTCAGCTTCATTCCCTCACTGCCGCCAAGAATCAAACCCAGTCCCCCCTCCTGAATCCATCCTCGTGCTGGTATAATCCCTTGAACAACAACGACAAACCGGCTCAGGAGGACGAGGAATCCTGAAAACCGAACCAAGTTGGTGCACTTTTGCCCTTTGGACCTAAAAACGGTGCCAATTGGCACGCTTTTACACCAGCCAAGGCAGCCAGCATCCCAAGCCAGCCATGCCAACCATCAACGGAAAGGAAACATCACATGTCCTTCATTTTCCGTCCCTGATGGTTGGCCCCCAACGTTCCACGGGTGGCATTATTGCGAACTCAGGTGGAAAAACAGACTCCTCGATTGTGAGCCAGTGATCGTGATGAACTTGTTCGTCCCGTCGTTGGAAACACCGGTGCTGGCCGTCCAATTAGCCAAATCCGAACTTTGCCGCAAGGTCAAGCCCGTTAAAGAAGCGGGCCAAGAGACTGTCAGGCCGCTGGCTGAAGGCGTGACCGTCAACGCTGGTGTCGCTGGGGTAGCAGATGGGCTTGGGTTCGTGAGCCGCCCCAGGAAGAGCACGCTCCAGGTTTGGGTGTCACGAATCAGGAATAGGAACGGATGGTCGGCCCGGAACACCGGGGGCGGCGGACCTCCACTGTAGCCTCTGCCGCCCCCAACAACTGTTGCTGCGGCCGCTTGTGTGCCGGCCTCATTCACTTGTCCCCAGGCTTTGTGCCGGACGAAAGTAACGAAGAGATCCGTATTGCCGTCTATCCCTGAAAAATCTGCCACGCCCCGCGTGAAGGCGTCCGGCATGCCCATGGCCGCCAAGGTATTAGTCAAATCGAACGTGGACTCCAGCGTAAATCTAGGCAGAAAGATCTCGACTTGTTGCGCCACCATTTGCGAGAGCACGTTTGAAAGAAACGACGGGGTGAGTTGCCCCTCTAGTTGCCCCAGGCCGTCGACCTGAGACGGCAACAGGATGACCATCGAAAGTTGGTTGCTGCCATAGGGCAGTTCGAGCGCCTGGAAACCGTTGGTCGGGATAATGTATCCGAGCCAGGCCCACTCCCAGTTGTCCATGTAGTTGAACGTGATTGGATTACCGTTGCCGTCAACGAGGAAGGGCTGATGCATGAGCGGGGCCTCCACGAAGGTGGTGCCGGACAGGTAGAACGGCTGCGTCGTGGTATTGGTCTCCTCGAAGGATGTGGTCCAGACACCCAGGAAGTAGATGGCATTGGCGAGAACAAATACGGTGTCGGCATTAATTAAACCGGGCGGCACAATGTTCTGGATTTTATTCCGGGTCTCCTGCGCCACCCAGTCGTTGATCGCCTGGGTAGCCGCATCATCACCGGCTGGAGTCGTGAAGTCGGCCTGGTTGACGTTCGCCTGGTATTGATTTGTGGCGGTTTCCAGGAAGGCCGCCAGAAAAGGAAAGCCCTCTTGGGTCCACAGCGCATTGGCGATGTTCAGCTCGATGGCGTTGGTCTGCTGGTCCACTTCAAGTTCCGCCTGGAGTTCTCCGAAGAGGGAAGCGAATTCCTGCTGATTCGTGCCAAACCCAAGCACCTGCGACATTTGCTGCTCCGTATTGCCACTTGCACCTGCGTACAACATGGCCAGGCACGTGGAAATGCTGTAAGGCGAGAAGAACAGGTTGCCCGAGTTGGTCGCCAGTTGGCTATAGAGGTTTAGGGCGAACGTCGTGTTGCCATCAACCACGGATTGGACCTGAGCGGTTCCAGCCATTGGCGCAGAAACGAGGGTGAAACCCAGAAGAGCAAGCAGCGTGTTTTTCATATTGTGTGTTCGGTGGTTAAAAACGAGCGAATTTCGTCAGCCCAGGCTGCGGCGGTTGGATCGACTCCCGAAGATAAGTGCGCTTGAATTGAATCGCCCAAGCCCAAAACAACCGCCCTGAAAAAGTGCAAAAACCTCCCCCAAAGGCTGGCTTCGCCCAAGAAGAAGCCACTTTCCCAGTGAAGATCCTGGAAGCCATGTGGATATCCTACCACGGCTTTAAGATGAATCAATGCCAAAAAAACACCGCCTCGCCCACGATGACTTGGGCGGGCGCAGCCGGCCACCTGAACCTGCGGGAAAAGGATCTGCCCGCTGGAGGCATGAAACCAGCGTCTTTGGGGACGGGGATTGACTGGGTCGTAATGGCTCAGCTTGGTTCCCGTCCCCCATGCTATCACCACAACTGAAAGCGGCGCTTGGCTATTCAACACCTGCCTTGGCACCGGCTTTGGGGCCGATCTTGCTCAGCGCCCTGGCTGCCGCCGGTCCGATTGGGTAGGGATGATCAGCCAACTCCGCCATTGTCGAGGTTGCTTTTTGGGCGTTCGTTCCAAACTGTTCCAAAGCCATTACCGCATTTAACCGCACCAACAGATTGGTATCTGTCAAGAACGGCTCCAACGCCGGTACTACCAATTCAGGCTGGCAGTGAATGCCACCAAGCGTCGAGATGGCAATGCTACGCAAACCCACATCCGAGTTCGTCAGCGTCCGCATGACCGATGGAATGGCGTTCTCAGCAGCCGGGCCAATGGCTGCCAGAGCCTGCGCAGCCCCAAAGAATGAGGAATCAGAAATGTTCCGGTTGTAGATTTCAATGAGTTCGGGCACCGCATGCTTTGCACCGGGCCCCAAAGCCTGAAGAGCAAGGCCAGCCCGGAAGTGTCGGGATTCGGCCGGAATGTATTTCACCTTCAGCCGGAGGTGTTTCTGGATAAAGTCAACAACCGCAATCCAGACCCTAGAGTCCTTGGCTCGGAGCATCCTCATCAGGGTCGGAACGGCCTTCGGTCCAATGCCTCGTATGGCGGCATCGATCGTCGGCTTCTCATTGTGCAGGAAGTCGATCATTTCGTCGCCGCCGAGAGCGACAGGCGAAAACCCTGCTGGATACTTGTCGAGCCAAAAGCTCAGCGGCTGGCCTTGGTAAAGGGGCTGCTTCTGATGGAAAACATGGTACAGACTGATCCCTAAAAGGGCAATCAACAGAATCCCCATCCCAATTCGAACCCGCTTAGCCATGGTCGCAGTATGGAGAGGCGGGTCGGACACACAAGCATATCTTCAGCCTGGCAATTTCTGGCCGTCCAGCTCAAAGGCCCGTATGACATCGCCCTCAACAGGCAACCCGACGGCACCTTCGGTCTCACTTCTGATCTTTGGCAGGGCACGTCGAAAAGGAGGTCGGTCAGGGATACGGCAAGCTCCTCCAGCTCTACGGCGTCCACAAAGCCACGATCGAAGCCAGAAAGAAAGCGCTCTCCGTTCTTCGAAGCCAACAACAAAACGGGTCCATCAAACTCGTATTAATGGGGGTGGGCGTATGAACAACAGAACCATCGAAATCATGATCGGGACCACGGGAGAAATCCAAATTGACGCCGTGGGATTCAAGGGACCTGACTGCGAGAAAGCCACGGCATTCTTGGAACCGGCGCTGGGGGTAGTTGGGCAGAAGATCAAAAAGCCTGAATATCACCAGCGCAGTACCAGGAGCAGTCAGCAGAGGGTTGGGGCGTGAATCATACTGAAGCTCGGCCGAAAGACATGGCTGGGCTTCAGTTACCAACCAGCAGCAGGAAGTCGCTTCCCCCCGCCGATTCATTGACGCTGTGTGGGTAATGTTGTCTTTTGAAACTCTCAGAAAAAAACCAAAATAACCCTGAGTTCCCTTGGGCTTTGTGCTAAGGCTTACTTAGCGTTCATTGTCCGTTTGACTCAGGACCGCTGAAACAAGTTGAAAACCCGGATAAATGCTCGTATGAAAAAACTCCTCCAATATGCAATCGTAACGTCTGTACTCATCCTGGTTGCCTCCTCGCAGGCCAAGATTATTGTCGTCAACACCGTGGATAATGCCAACTTCAATTCCGGTGTGACTAATCTGGTGACCGCCATCAACCTCCTGACGAATGCGGACACCATCAGCTTCAACATTTCAGGAAGCGGTGCGCATTACATCGTTACGCCAGTGGGCGGATACCCGCTGGTTATAAACCTCAGCAACATCACGATTAATGGGTACAGCCAACCGGGTTCCTCACCCAATACGCACACCATCCTCTCCGCGAACAATGCCAACATCACGGTTTTTTTGGTTTCCCGCAATGGAGAGTTGACAGACCTTACGGGGATTAGCGGTTACGACAAGGAAGGCGCAGTTTTGCCGATACTCGGTTGGACCAACGTCGATATCGGCGGCCTGGGCTTCCTGGGGATCAATCCGGGCGGAATTGCCAACGATGGCGATAATATGTACGCCATCGCCATGGGTGGTAATACTCCGTCTCAAAACGTCCACATCGACGGTTGCCGATTTGGCTTGGACGCGGATAACACCAGCGTATACCAGTTCCAAAAAAACATTGTCAGCTACGGGGCAAACATTGTGGGGGGGTATTGTGACATAGGCGTGTCTCCGGGCTCGGCTAATCCCAGGGCCCAATTCAACGTGTTTATTGGCGGCTATATCTGTACCGACCTGGAGGGCGGTGCGAACAGCATCTTTCACGTAAGCGGCAACTTCTACGATGTCTATCCTGATGGTCTCCACGACTTCAACATCGACGGGAATACCTAGCCAAAGATATTTGAAATTTTGCGGTCGCCGACCCAAGCGTGCTTAGAGGTTCGAATGCGTTGTTCCCGGTCGGCGACCGCAAAATTTCAATTATTGTACCCTGGGCTTCGTCGGACGGCTCC
>Ga0326727_10021300_pt1 | contig 12723 bp, 7 predicted proteins | sample MB2enrmetagenome_FD_207643 | JGI IMG/M metagenome (GOLD analysis project Ga0326727, IMG submission 207643) | Lab enriched peat soil microbial communities from McLean, Ithaca, NY, United States - MB29MY | ecosystem: Environmental > Terrestrial > Soil > Wetlands > Peat | place: USA: New York...
TTATCGAGGCTGGCGGCGGGTGGCACCACATCGGCGATCTGGCCTGACTTCAATGTGGACACAATCGGAGCAGCCTGGCCGAGAGGCTTGCCAGCCCACTGGTCGGCGATCGCCCAGATTGCCGTAAAGACGGGGCTGGCCAAGCTGGTGCCGCCAATCACCTGTCCGTACTGTTTGGTACCTTCGGTCAGGATCATGGCAAAGCCGGTGTAGGGATCGGCCAGTGCGGACACATCCGGCACCTGACGGAAGGAACCGGGCAGTTCATTCTGCCAAGCAGGCTTTGCGAAGTACTGGCTCTGGCCGCCGCCGGAGCCACCGAAGTAATACCCCTCGAGAGGATCCTCCACGCCGAAGCTGTAGAGATACACGTTGTTATTGCCCCATCCAGTCACGATCTGCTGGCCTGAGACGTAGGGATTATTCAGGATGCTGGTGCCGCCGACCGCCGTCACATAGGGCGAGTTGGCGGGGAGACCCACTGCCCCGACAGGCGTGCCCAGGCCCTCGTCGCCGCCGTCGCCGCTTGAGAACTGGAAGGCCACGCCGGCCGCCGCGCCCTTCTCCAGCACCGCGGTGAACGCTTCTTCTTCGAGGACTCCTGCCAGAAATTCCGCATCGTTCTCCCAACTGCTCGAAACGGCGTAAGCCAGCGGGGTCTTGGAATCCGGTGGACTGACAATGTAGCTGAGCGAGTTGAGTTGATCCTCGTTATCCTCTCCGGCGGAAGCCACCACGAGGATATTGGCTCCCGGTGCGATCCCGTGAGACGACTGAATGTCGAGGGCAATCTCGCCATCCCAGCCCGAAAGCACGCCGGCATCCGGATTCAGCGGCGGGCCCTCGGGATAAATGACCGAGAAGTTCCTCGCCGTGAGCAGGGGCAGATGGAACAGCGTCGCAGCCGCGTTTGCATCGGCCTGGGCGTTGGGGTAGCCGTACCCTTCAACCAGCGCAATCGTCTCTCCCGTACCGTGCAGGCCCCTGAAATTAGAGGTATTCAACCCGTAGTGAGCTTGTAACTGGGCGGGAGTGAAGCCGGCCGTCTTGCCATCGGTTAAGTATTGCAGTCCGGTGTACTTCGCCGTGGGCAGCGCCTCGCCGGGCGTGGTGTAGGAATCGGTGGCGGAAACCGTCAGCGGCGTATCGGTCAGCGAATTCAAAAACTTGGTAGTGTCCGCTTTGGTTTCGAGCACCTGCCTGAACATCGGCTTGCCCGTCAGCGGGTTCTTCACATAGCTCAACTGCGGGCGCGACCGATGCCGTTCGATGCCGCACACCGCATCGATCAGGTCACCGGCGGGTCCGGCCAATTGCGCGTCGCGGATGTGGGCCTGGAAGGTCCGCCCCTGGTAGTTGAAAGTATGCAATTCCGTCTGGAAGGCCTTCTCGACGGTGGCCGCGGTGCCATGCACCCGAATCGAGAAGCGCTGCGGATCGGAGGAGAGCACGCTGAAGCCCTGCCTGACCAGTTCGTTCTTCACCGTCTCGAACTCGCCGACAGTCGGAGCGTATTTCTCAAAGTCTTCCTGCGTAAGCCACCGGCGGAAGGTCGAGGAAGCAGGGTCGTACAGCCTCTCCACTACCTTGTCGAACTCGGCGCGGTTGTGCATCTTGAGCACCACAGTAAGATTCATCTCCTTGCCGGGATCGACGCGGCCCTGGTCGGCGGCGATGGCAACTCCAATAGGCACGTTGTGCGTGGGAAGTGAGTAGGCGGGGAGCGCGGAAAGGCTGAGCAGAGCCAGCGCGGCGAGAGACGCTCTGGCAGGCGTGTTAAGGAACGTCATAAATCCTCCTGGGATTCAGTGCGCAAAACAACTATCGGGAACGTGGTGACAAATGACTCGCCGCAGCGGATTGACGAGTCTGCGAGAGCAGCGATGTGGTTGCCCAGCCGGGATTCCGACGATTGGAATTGCGTGAGTAATGGGCAACTCGCAGGGATTTCGGCAGGATTCATCGCGTCGGCCAAGTGGAACGACAGGCTACAGGCCCAAGAGTGTGCGGGAGTGAACGCGACATCGAAGCAGGTGCATAAGGGAGCTTCCTCGGTGAGGCGAATGAGGGAATTCTATCCCCAAACCCGGACAAGGGCAACCACCCCGGTTTCACTCCTCCAGCTTCGCCAGCTGGACCGTTTTTCCCGTGCGCGCGGACTCGCGGGCCGCATCCAGGATCTGCATGACAACCACGTTGGTATCGAGCGCGCTCAGGTCGCCCTTTGGCGCGATCTGGCCGCGCAGCGCAGCGGCCAGGTAACTCAGCGAGTCTCTCTCCATCGGCGGCAGCCGCGCAGGCGTGGTCATCTGCTCGCTCGCATCGTGCTCATGACGCACGCGCAACTGATCCGCCGCCACTGTAATCGCGTAGCCGGTTGCGCCGTAGACCTCCATATCCTTGCGCCCGAAAGGCCAGTTCCACGAGGCCTGGATAACCGCCTGCGCGTGAGGGTATGCCAGCACCATCGTGGCATCGTCGTCCACGTTTGGGTAAAACTCCGGCTTGTCGTGATTCACCACCGCAGTCACGGTGAGCGGCGCTTCGCCATGCATCAGCCAGGTCATCAGGTCCGCTCCATAACAGCCAAAGTCGTAGAGGGCGCCGGCTCCGTTCTTGGCCGGATCGGTCAGCCATCTCAGAAACTCCGGCGGCACGCCAATCTCCCGCGGTCCCTGGTGGCCGTCGTGAATCACCACCCGGCGAATCGCGCCAAGATGGCCTTGCTCCACTTCGTCGTATGCGGCTCGGTTGCTTGCGTACCAGGTGGTTTCGTAATTCACCAGCACATGAATGTGGTGCTCGCGCGCAGTTTTCCGGATCGCCAGGGCATCGTCGAGCGAAAGGGTGAGCGGTTTCTCGACCATTACCGAGACGCCGTACCGGGCCGCGGTCTCAATCACCTTGCGGTGTTCGCCAATGGAGGTATAGACCAGTACCGCCTGGGGATGGCGGGCCTCGATCAGTGTTTCGATGCGATCGAAGAACAGGGTCTGCGGAAGGCCGTATTTCTTTGCATATTTCGCGGCTAATGCCGGGTCAGGGTCCGCAATACCCACCAGCTCCACTTCGGGGTGGTGTGGCAAGGCTCCCAGAAAACCCTCCACATGGCCATGCTCCAGCCCCACGACAGCTACGCGCAGCGGCGCCGGCGGGGCCTGCGCCACCCCGGACAAGGGCCATGTCAGGAATCCAATGAACAAGACGATTCCCAATCCGGAACCAAAACCAGCATGGAAATGCCGCATAAGCCTCACCAAGCCCTCCAGCGCCCGATTCTACTCCCGGGGGATAAACCCGTCGCCGCCGGCTCAGGTTGTTTACACCGGGTGTCAACGAGCAGGCACATAGTAACGTCCATCGTGGTATGGAGAGTGTGGCCGTCCGCTATCGCTGTCCCTGCTGCGGCTACCGAACGCTGGAGGCGCCCGCCGCGCTGGCTTTGTGCCCGGTCTGCTGGTGGGAGGACGACGGGCAGGAGGATGCCGACGCCGCCGATGTCCGCCTGACGGTCAACGGCGCGCTCAGCCTGAGCGAGGCCCGCCTGCACTATGCCGAGTGCGGCGCCGCCCATGCACGCTTCCTTCCTTACGTTCGTAAGCCCCAGGCTACCGAAGAGTAACGTGCCTTTCGCGGTGCGCGGCACCGCTTGCCGGCCCCCGCTGGTTTGACCCTTGCCGCAAAGCCACTTACCATGAGATGAGACACCTTATGCCTGCATGGCTTTGCTTCGCCTGAAGCATGAGACCCACGGCTCAGGTTCCAGCCCGGTTTTCACCTTGGCTGTTGGTTTGGCTCGCCGCGGCGGGCCTGGAAGGCACAAACGTTGAGTTCTACCGGCACCATCGAGAACGACCCGCAACCGGAAACGCCAGAGGCTGCGGAAACCCACGACCACGCGCACGACGGCCACGATCACGAACACGATCATGACCATGCGCACGGCCCAGTCCTGAATCCCGACTGCACCCGCGAGCTGGTGCTCGATATTCCCGCCGAAGACGTGTCCAGGGCCTTCCGCAACACGACCCGCAACTATCAGAAATATGCCAAAATTCCCGGATTCCGCGCCGGCAAGGTGCCGGAAACGGTGATCAAGCGCCGCTACGCCGCCGAAATCCGCAAGGAAGTGATCGACGGACTGCTGCCGGAGCGGTTCAACCAGGCGGTGCGCGACCTGGGCGTGAGGCCGGTGGGCCAGCCGCAGGTGACGGAGCTGACGGTTGAGGATGGCGCGCCCCTGCACGTCAAGGCGGTTTTTGAGTTCATCCCGGCGTTTTCCATCGAGGGCTACCAGAACGTAGTGGTCGACAAGCCGCCGGTGGAGATCACTGAGGAAGAGTTCGCGCAGGAGATCGAGCATCTGCGTGAATCGCGCGCCACCATTGAGCCGGTGGAAGAAGACCGCACCCTGGTCGACGGCGACTGGGCGCAGATTACGTACACCGGCCAGATTGAAGGCGAACCCGACGCAGCCCCGGTCGCCGGCGAGGATACGCTGGTGGAAATCGGCGGCAAAGACACGGTGGAGGCCTTTACGGCTGCCCTGCGCGGCGCCAAACCCGGCCAGGAGCTGAAGGCCGAGGTCATTTACCCCGCCGATTACGCCGAGGCCAAGCTGGCCGGCAAAACGGTGGCTTACGAAGTGGAAGTGAAGGCCATCAAGAAGCGCACCGTGCCTGAGCTGGACGACAACTTTGCCCAGGACCTGGGCAATTACGAGAGCCTGGCCGATTTGGAAGCCCGCGTGCGTGAGCACTTGGCCAACCGGAAACGGCGCAGCGTCGAGGGCCAGACCAAGGACCGGCTGCTGGCGGCGCTCACCGAGCGCTATCCCTTCCCGGTGCCCGAATCGCTGGTACAGGAGCAGATTGACGCGCGCCTGGAGCGGGGCCTGCGGGCGCTGGCTGCCCAAGGCATGGAACCCGACCAAATGCGCAAGCTGGACTTTGCGCGCCTGCGGCTGGCGCAGCGCGATGGCGCCATTGCCGAGGTAAAGGCCTCGGTTCTGCTGGATCGCATCGCCAACGAGGAGAATATCTCAATCAGTGACGAGGAATTGGAGCGCGAATTGCAACTAGCTGCTCTGCAGGCTCGTGAATCGGTAGAGGCGCTGCGGGCCCGTTTGACGGAAGACGGCGGGCTGGTTAAAATCCGTGAACAATTGCGGCGCGAAAAAACGGCCAATCTGCTTTACGAACGGCTGCCCGGGTAGGCAGCGAAGAAGAACGGGCCGCTGCGCCGGGCCAGGGTAAAAACCGGGCCGCGCAGACCCAGGAAACCGGGGCAAAGAGCCCCCAGGGAAAAGCGAGAAGAAGACTCAATGGCATTGGTACCCATGGTGGTTGAGCAGACGAGCCGGGGCGAGCGCGCCTACGACATATACTCCCGTCTGCTGCGCGACAACATTATCTTTCTCGGCACGCCGATCGACGACCAGGTGGCCAATCTCATCGTGGCGCAGATGCTGTTTCTCTCCGGCGAGGACCCGGAGAAGGATGTACAGCTTTACATCAACTCCCCGGGAGGCTCCATCACCGCGGGACTGGCCATCTACGACACCATGCAGTTCATCAAGAACAACGTCGTCACCTACTGCATCGGCCAGGCGGCCAGCATGGGGGCGTTTCTGCTGCTGGCCGGGACCAAGGGCAAGCGCTTTGCCCTGCCCAACTCGCGCATTCTCATTCACCAGCCCTCCATGGGCGGGCTCTCGGGCCAGGCTACGGATATCGACATTCACGCGCGCGAGATTCTGCGCATCCGCGAGATTACCAATACGCTGATCGCCAAGCACACCGGGCAGCCTCTCGACCGCATCGAACGCGATGTGGAACGGGACTTTATCATGAACTCACAGCAGGCAAAGGAATACGGCATCGTCGACGAGATTATCGACCGGCCGCGCACGTAGAGAGTCGGACCCACTATCTGGGGATTTCAATAATCTCGTCCAAAGGGAGCGGAAAAAAATGAAAACGCGCACGGGACCCGAAGAAGCACTGCGCTGCTCGTTCTGCCACAAGTCGCAGGACGCCGTGGCCAAGCTGATCTCGTCGCCCAGCGACTACCCTCGCGCTTACATCTGCGACGAGTGCGTAGCCGTCTGCAACTCGATCCTCGAAGACGACCGCAGCGACGCTCATCCCGCCACCGTTGCCGGCCACCTGCCCAAGCCGCAGGAGGTCAAGGGCTTTCTCGACGACTACGTCATCGGCCAGGACCAGACCAAGAAGAAGCTGGCCGTCGCCGTCTATAACCACTACAAGCGCATCCAGATGAACCGCATGCGCAACAACGAAGTGGAACTGGCCAAGTCCAACATCCTGCTCATCGGTCCCACCGGCTCCGGCAAAACCCTCCTGGCCCACACCCTGGCCAAAATGCTCGATGTTCCCTTCGCCATCGTCGACGCCACCACGCTCACCGAAGCCGGGTATGTCGGCGAGGATGTCGAGAACATCATCCTCAAGCTGCTGCAGGCCGCTGACGGCGATGTGGCCCGCGCCCAGCAGGGCATCATCTATATCGACGAAATCGACAAGATCGGCCGCAAGGACGAGAACCCCTCCATCACCCGCGACGTCTCCGGCGAGGGCGTGCAGCAGGCGCTGCTCAAGATCCTCGAGGGCACGGTAGCCAACGTGCCGCCCCAGGGCGGGCGCAAGCATCCGCACCAGGAATTCACCGCCGTCGACACCACCAACATTCTCTTCATCTGCGGCGGCGCGTTTGTCGGCCTGGAGCGCGTAGTCGGCCGGCGCGTGGGCAAGAAAGCCCTGGGCTTCAAGGCCACCGACACCGAAGCCGAATCCGCGGTCCGCTCCCATCGCGACACCGAGCTGCTGCGCAAGACCGAGCCGCAGGACCTGATCAAGTACGGCCTGATTCCCGAGTTTGTCGGACGCCTGCCAGTCATGGGCATCCTCGACGAGCTCGACGAAGCGGCGCTCATCGAGATTCTCACCAAGCCGCGCAACGCCATCCTCAAGCAGTATCAGCGCCTGCTCGAATATGAAAATGTTCGCCTGCACTTCACCCAGGAAGCCACCTGCGCGGTGGCCCGCGAAGCCCTGGCCCGCAAGGTGGGCGCGCGCGGCCTGCGCATGATCCTGGAAGAGCTGATGCTCGACCTGATGTATCACCTGCCCAATAACAAGCGCGTCCGCGACCTTGAAATCACCAAAGACATGGTCGAGCGCCGCGACCTTTCGCTTTGCCTGCTGGAAAAGGCAGGTTGAGCCAAGCCGCCTGATAGCTACCTGCAAAGAAGCCACCTGGGATCAGGTGGCTTTCTTGTTTCGCCGCGTGGGCCGACTCTTCCATCGCCTATAAGCCACATCTGGCGGATTGTTACTAGAAAATGAACCGTTTTGCATTCAGGAATTGTTATGCGGCCTGAGGCCGTGGAGTGAGCCCGCGCGGAGCTTTGATTTATTTCTCCGGCAGGAGTAAGATTCGCGTCGTCTGAGATACACAGCCAAGAAGGAGATTCAAGTGCGCCTCCTGCGGACGGCTTTTCTTGCCACGGCTTTATCGTCCTCCCTTTCCTTTTTCGCCATAGCTCAACTCAATCCCGCAGACAAGCTGGAAACCTCACCAGCCTCCACGGATCCCACGGGCATTATCACGATTGTGGCGGGAAGCGACGCAACCGGGTATGCCGGCAACGGCGGTCCGGCCATCGACGCCGCGATGCAATGGCCCAACAGCGTGGCTGTGGACGCCGCCGGCAATCTTTACATCGCCGACACCGACAACTCGGTGATTCGCCTGGTCACTGCCTCCACGGGCATCATTTCCACCTATGCCGGCGTTGGTGAGACCGCGGGCTTTTCCGGCGACGGCAGTCCCGCAACCTCGGCGGAGCTGAGTTATCCCCAGGGAGTCGCGCTCGATCGCTCTGGCAACCTCTACATTGCCGACAGCGGAAATTGTCTTATCCGCCGGGTCGATGCGCATTCTCACATCATCACTACCGTCGCCGGGCGCACACCCGTTTCAGGGGGCTACCAGAATGAAAACTGCAACCACACCGGCGATGGGGGTCTGGCAACGGATGCCGAGCTCTTTCAGCCTAATGGCGTAGCCCTCGACCCGGGTGGAGATCTCTACATTGCGGATACCAGTAATGACTCGATCCGCCGCGTGGATGCGAAGACGCACATCATCACCACGATCGCTGGGGGTTGCAGTTCCAGCGCACCCACCTGCGAGCGAGGATTTGGCGGCGATGGCGGACCTGCGGTCAAAGCGCTCCTGGCTCAGCCTGTCGCCGTCGCACTCGACACTGAAGAGAATCTCTACATCGCCGACAAGGGAAACAACCGCATTCGCCGCATCGATTTGAAGACCGGGATCATCACTACTGTCGCTGGAAGTTGCGCGGTGAACGAGGTCGATGTTTGTCCTTCCGGCTACACGCCAGACGGAGGACTCGCAACCAGAGCGGTTTTGGCGGAACCTCAGGGGGTCATCGTCGATCCCTTTGGTAACATCGTCTTCTCTGACACCGAAAACGATCTGGTACGGAAGATCGATGCCAAAACCGGTAAGTTGACCACGATTGCCGGTCTCTATGGATGGATCGGCCTTCATAACAATGGAGGGCCGGCCATCAACGCCGCGCTTCAGTGGCCGACGCAGCTGGCCTACGATAACTCCGGGAACCTGTACATCGTCGACAGCGCGGACGAGGTCATTCGCCAGGTGACCGGCTCAAACCAGCCCACCGCGGCAATGCCCGTCTTTACTCCCGCACCAGGTGGATACCCCACGACCATCGACGTGACCATCTCCGATGCGTCGAAGGATTCCGCCATCTACTACACGCTTGACGGATCGACCCCCACTACCAGCTCAACGGAATACACCGCGCCGATCCCGGTGTCGGCGAGCTCAACCGTGATTGCTTTCGCGACCGCCGAGGGATTAGTGAATAGCACAGCCTCCGTGGCAAGTTACGTGATCGAGCCCCAGGCGCCCGCCCCGGTAATAGCTCCTCAGTCCGGAACCTACACAAAGCCTGTCTCTGTCACCTTTTCAGATGCGGACGCCGATGTCAGCTATTACTACACCACCGATGGGTCCAAGCCGACCACTCAGTCGAACGTCTATTTCGGCACCTTGACCCTGGCTGCAAACACGGTGCTGAAGGCCATTGCCGTGGAGCAGAACCGCCTGCCCAGCCCGGTCTCCACCGCGGTTTACACCATCAATCTGCCTGTCTTGCCCGCTCCAGTCATTCACCCCAAGGCAGGAACGCACCTGGGAACCCAAACCATTACGATCTCGGATTCCAACCGCAACGCGACCATCTATTACAGTACCGATGGCACCATCTCCAACAACAATGCCCAAAACTACAACGGCCCCTTTTCCATCGCGAATTCGGCTACCGTCAAGGCTTTTGCATCGCTTTATGGGTATGCCAACAGCCCCGTTGCATCGGCCGCTTATAAGATCGACCTGCCGGCACCGACGTTTTATCCGAATGGAGGAACATTCACGGGCCAGGTATACATCTCCCTCTCGGACGGCACGCAGGGTGCGACGATCTACTGCACCATCGATGGCACAATCCCAACCCGTCATTCCGATCTTTGCAACGATGGCCTGATCGTAAGCCAAACGACAACCGTGAAAGCGATGGCCACGGAAACCGGCGACGGCGACAGCACGGTAGCCACCGCGACCTACATCATTCAGCAGCCGCCGGTGGCCACCACCAAGGCGCCAACCGGCATCACCTCCAACTCGGCTCAACTCAATGGGACGGTGAACCCGGAAGACTTATCGACAACCTGGTGGTTCGTCTATGGCTATACCAGCTATTCACTCACCAACAAGACGGCCGTGCACTCTCTCGCGCCGGGGTCGAAAGCCATCACGGGCGAAGACACTCTGACTGGCTTGCGCTCTAATACGGGCTACTACTTCCAACTTGTCTCGAAGAACGCTCTCGGCACCAGTTCCGGAATCGTGCGCAGCTTCAGAACCAAGTGATCCGCACGCGAGGCCGCATGAAAAAACCGGGCATGATTTGCGCCGCTACCCGGTAGGCTTCTCCTTGCGCACCATCTCCGAATAAAACGCAAAGCTGGTCTGGAGGTCGACGCGCTTTCCGCTGCTCTCCATGTCCTGAATCCGCCCCTGATGCGCAGCCCAGGTATCGGCGATGCTGGCCACCCGGCCATACGAAGTCGTCGTCGGTATGTAGGTGAGGGGGTCTGCGTAGGTCTTCGACAAGAGCACGGAGCCGTCGCGAAAAGCAGTGTGGAACGTGACGCCAAAGCTGTTGGGATGGGCGTAAGCGGTCTTGTCCCTGGCGCCCAGGACCGGATTGCCGGCCAGCACCTTGGTTCCCTGGTACAACGTGATCGGCGTCCCCTTCGAGCGCATGGCCAGCAGAACCAGCAGCGGAAACACCAGCAGCAGGCGAAACACCGAAAAGGCCTCTCCGAAATAGAACAGATGATTAAATCCCAAATCCGTCAGTTGATCCACTTCGGACTGATACCTCTGCTGAATCCGCTGTTCGTATGCCGGAGCGTAGATCTCTACATGTTCAATGGTGCCGAATGTTGAATTAGCGCCCATGGTCGTGCCTGTGGATTTTATAGCATCTTCTCCGCCAATGGATGGACCGCGCCTGCTTGGATCGACGCCCTGCCGTTCGCCCATCCGTTGCTGTCTCCATTCGGGATTGACGCCTACGATTCTTCGCAGCATTGCGTTTTCCGTTTCCGCGCTACAATCCTTATATGAGCAGCAGAACCAGCCCGGCCGCCCGAGCCGTGTTCGTTAAACTATTCCCCATGGGGGCCCAATGACCACCTCCCGCGAAAAGACCGAGCCGCGCAAGCTGCCCATGATGCCCATCCGGGACATGGTGATCTTCCCCTACATGATGACGCCCTTCGTGGTGGGCCGCGAGTCCAGCGTGCGCGCGCTTGAAGAGGCTCTCAATGGCGACCGCAAGATTTTTCTCGCCACCCAGCACGACGCCAGCGTGGACGAGCCCAAGGCCAAGGAGATTTACCAGGTCGGCTCCATCTGCAATATCGTGCAAAGCGTGAAGATGCCCGACGGCAACATCAAGGTGCTGGTGGAAGGCGTGGAGCGCGCCAAGTCCATCGAGGTGAACGATCGCGATGGCTTCTTTGTGGCCACTCTGCGCGTGGGCAGGTCGCAGTTCGAAATGACGCCGGCGGTCGAGCAGTTGATGCAGCGCGTTACCGGCCTCTTCGAGCAATACGTCAAGCTCCAGCAATCGCTAAACTACGAGACCATCATCGCCACCGTGCGCATGGACGAGCCGGCCAAGCTCTCTGATACCATTGCCGCCAATCTGCAGCTGGGCATCGAGGAGAAGCAGGAGTTGCTGGCCATCTTCGATCCGGCGGCGCGCCTAGCCCGCATCGCCGACGTGCTCGACATCGAGATTGAGAAGCTCGACCTCGACCGCAACATCCAGTCGCGCGTGAAGCGGCAGATGGAGCGGGCGCAGAAAGAGTACTACCTCAACGAAAAGATCAAGGCCATCCAGAAGGAGCTGGGCCGCGGCGAGAAGAGCGAGTTCGACGAGCTGCGCAAGAAGATCGAAGCCGCCGGGATGCCCAAGGAAGTGCTCGACAAGGCCATTCAGGAGCTCAAGAAGCTCGAGGCCATGCCGCCCATGTCGGCCGAGTCCACCGTGAGCCGCAACTACATTGACTGGCTGCTGGCCGTGCCGTGGAAAAAGCGCTCCAAGGAAACCCGCTCCATCGACTACGCGGAGAAAGTGCTCAACGCGGACCATTACGGCCTGGAGAAAATCAAGGAACGCATCCTTGAGTTTCTGGCCGTGCGTCAATTGGTGAAAAACCCCAAGGGTTCCATCCTCTGCTTCGCTGGGCCTCCGGGCGTGGGGAAGACTTCGCTGGGCATGTCTATTGCCAAGGCCACCGGCCGCAAGTTTGTGCGCCTCTCGCTCGGCGGCGTGCGCGACGAAGCTGAGATTCGCGGCCATCGCCGCACTTACATTGGCGCGCTGCCGGGTCAGATCATCCAGCACATGAAGAAGGCCGGCACCAAGAATCCCGTCTTCCTGCTCGACGAAGTGGACAAGATGGCTTCCGACTTTCGCGGCGACCCGGCTTCGGCGCTGCTTGAGGTGCTTGACCCGGAGCAGAATCTCGCTTTCCAGGACCACTACCTGGACGTGGACTACGACCTTTCGCAGGTGCTTTTTGTGGCCACGGCCAACGTGATGCACACCATCCCCGCCGCTCTCCAGGACCGCATGGAGGTGCTTCGCCTGCAGGGCTACACCGAGCAGGAAAAGCTCGAGATCGCCCGCCAATATCTGGTCAAGAAACAGCGCGAACAGACCGGCCTGAGCGACAAGAACATAGTCTTCAAAGACGATGCGATTCTGGAGATCATCCGCTACTACACGCGCGAGGCGGGCGTGCGCAACCTGGAGCGCGAGATCGGCAACGTGTGCCGCAAAGTCGCGCGCCGCGTGGTCAAGAGCAACAACAAGCACAAGGAAGAGATCTCGGCGGCCAACATCAGCGAGTTCCTGGGCGTGGCCAAGTTCCGCGACTCGGAAGTGCACGAGAAGAGCGAAGTGGGCCTGGTGACGGGCCTGGCCTGGACCGAGGTGGGCGGCAGCATCCTCACCACCGAGGTGCAGGTGCTGGACGGCAAGGGCAAGCTCACCATCACCGGCCAGCTCGG
>Ga0326727_10021301_pt1 | contig 12722 bp, 10 predicted proteins | sample MB2enrmetagenome_FD_207643 | JGI IMG/M metagenome (GOLD analysis project Ga0326727, IMG submission 207643) | Lab enriched peat soil microbial communities from McLean, Ithaca, NY, United States - MB29MY | ecosystem: Environmental > Terrestrial > Soil > Wetlands > Peat | place: USA: New York...
ACGATGACCAGAGGGGTTTCGGTACAGCCCGCCAGGCCCAAGGCCTCCACCATCAGCGAAAAGCCGCCGCCGGACGAGCCGGTCATGGCTCGGACCCCGGCGTAGGAGGCGCCGATGGCCATATTGATGGCGGCGATTTCGTCTTCCGCCTGCTCTACCACCACCCCCCAGCGGGCCGCCCGCTGGCCCACGGCATTGAGGACGCTGCTCCATGGAGTCATGGGATAGCCGCTCAAGAACTGCAGGCCCGCGGCCAGAGCCCCCAGGGCCAGGGCCTCGTGGCCACTGATCAGAAGCCGTCCCTTGGCCGGCGCCGCGATCGCTGCCAGGGAATGGCTGGGCCCCATGCTCGCCGCCAGTTTATACCCCGCGGCCGCGGCCTTATGGTTCCAGCCCACCACCTCCCGGCCTTTGGCCAGGAAGGCCTCCAGCAGAAGTTCCATCAGGGGTTCAATAGGCATGCTGAGCAACCCCAGGAGCGCCCCGCTGGCCCCGGCATTGATGGCGATCTCCGCCGCCTGTTTCCCCGGAAGCAGGGCCTCGGGGTCCAGAGCCAACCTCTGCCCTTCGGACGGCAGCTCCTTTACCCTGGAGGCGTCATAGATGATAACCCCCTTAGGGGCTAATTCGGCCTGGTGGAGTTGGACGGTCTCCTGGTTCAAGGCCACCAGGAGGTCCACTCCTTCCCGGGATGAGATCAGGGGCCGATCGGAAACCCGGATCAGGTTGAACAGGTGGCCCCCACGGATACGGGACTCAAAGGACTGGACAAACAGCACCTGGCACCCCTGGCGCACCAGGGCCTTGGCCAGGGGTGCAGTGATGGCGTGTACTCCCTGCCCGGCCGCCCCGCCGATCAAGATGTTGAAATCAATAGCCATTACTCCATCCGGTCCGCACCGGCCTCCCCATTTGTGAATAATTACTCAAGTAGTTGGGCTTGTCAATATAAATCAATCCGCGTTTGGAGCAGTGACTCAACAATAGGAACTGGCACAAAAAGAGGCAAGGCGGAGTGCCGCGCTGGGAGAGAATTGCGCAGAATTAAAAGAGGCAGTTCGAGAACCGCCCTGGGTAAATTGGAATCGCTTGGTTAGGCAGTGGGCTCATTTCGGCTTGTGGTTGGTAAAGGAGTGCCACAGCTTCTTGAGGATCCCTTCCCCGTGCTCCTCGTCCGGGCCGCCATGGACCGCCTCGGCTTGGGCCTTCTTGGCTTGGGCCTCCACGCCCTCTTCCTTGCCCAGTTCCTCCAGCAGATGTTGCTGACGGGGCGTCAGGGTGCGCGGGATGACCACCTGCACCGTAACCAAAAGGTCGCCCCGTCGGGGACCCTTGGGGTAAGGCACGCCCTCCCCTTTTATCCGGATGGTTTCGCCGGGCTGGGTTCCCGGGGGAATCGCCAGATCCCGCTGGTCATTGAGGGTGGGAATGGTGAGGTGGGCGCCCAAAGCCGCCTGAACGATGGAAATGGGTACGGTCAGGTGCAGATCGTAGCCCTCTCGCCGGAAAAGTTTGTGGGGCCGCACCGTCAGGACGATGTACAGGTCTCCCGGAGGCCCGCCGTAGGTGCCGTCGTTGCCTTCCCCGGGCATCACCAGGTGGGTGCCGCTGTCCATCCCGGGAGGCACCTTGACCTTGATCTTCTTCTTTTCCCGCAGCCGGCCTTCGCCATTGCACGTGGGGCACGATTCGGCGAAAAATTCCTTCATCCCCTGGCAGCGAGGGCAGGTAGTGGTAATCTGAAAGATGCCGTGGCTGCGAGATACCACCCCCCGCCCGGCACACTGGGGGCAAGGGCTGCGTCGGGTGCCGGGCTTGGCTCCGGAGCCGTTGCAGGTGCGGCAATTTACTACCCGGGGGACCTCTATGGTCACCTCGGTGCCCAGAGCGGCGTCGAGGAAATTAAGGGTCAAATCATAGCGCAGGTCGGTGCCCGCCTGGGGACGGGGGCTGCCGCCGCCCATGCCTCCCATACCGCCGAAGCCCCCGAAGCCGAACATGTCTTCGAAGATATCGCTAAAGGACCGGAAGATGTCCCCGAAATCCCGAAAGCCGGTGAAACCGGTGGAAGAGACCCCTTCGTGACCGTACAGATCGTAGAGGCGGCGCTTTTCCGGGTCGTGCAGGACCTCGTAAGCCTCCGCCGCCTCCTTGAAGCGCTCTTCCGCCTCTTTGTTGCCGGGATTGCGGTCCGGATGGTACTTGAGGGCTATTTTGCGGTAGGACTTCTTGATTTCGTCAATTGAGGCGCTGCGGGCCACCCCCAAAACGCGGTAATAATCTTTTTTTGCTGCCATAATTAGGGTTATTTCAATCGCGCTCTAACGGATTTTTTTTTGTCGCTCAGAAAGACTTCTTTGTCGCGGCGGTCATCAATGGCGATGTGGGTCAAAACCCGCTGGACTCCCTTCTCGAAGGGAAGTTCGTGCAAGGCGGCAGCCACCTGTAACAGGGTAGCCAACTGGCCGTGGACCAGGGTCCCCATGTCGGTGAGTTCATGGGGAATCTTTTCGCTTTCTAAATACTTCACCACTTCGGCGATATAATCCCCGACACTGGGCTTACCCAGTCCCAACGGCACCACGCTGATTTCCATGATCGCCATGCCTCACCTCCGGCTACCAGGAGACCGCCTTTCAGAAATCAAACAACGACGCAGCACCGTTTTAAGATTATCCAAATTTGTAGATTTCATCACGTAATCATCGGCTCCCCAAGAAGATAAATCCCGGGGAGGTAAGGAATGGGAATAGAGAATTACTCGGGTCTCCTTCCGGGTGCTCTTGATCATCCTGATGGTCTCCAAACCAGACATATCTGGCAGCAAAACCTCCAGGATTACCACGTCGGGCAGAAAGGAGTCGGCCAGCCGCACTGCGTCGTCGCCCTTGGCGGCCACCCGCACTTCATACCCCTCATCCTGCAGCTCCTCCAGCCAGAGCTGCCGGATGTGGGGCTCTCCGTCAGCGAAGACAATCCTTGTCATGGCAAGCACCTCCTTTGGACAAAGGTGTGCTCCCCCGTTCCATGGGATAATTATTATAATTGAAACAATCAAGGTTGTCCAGCGGTGGCGACCTCTTTTTGCAAGGTTGCTTTTTATATCTCCTATGTGCAAAGTCAATCAGTAAGTTGCCTGGTATTCTTTTGGAATCCAAGCAAGGATCGTACTCCCATCTCTCCCAGGACCTAATGAAGCCTGACGCGGCCTTTAGGCCGCCGGGGGCGGCGGCGCTACCAGTAATGAGCCAGGGGTTTCCCCCGCCGGAACGCCGGCTCCGGTGCTCCCCCGATCCCCCCCAAATGTCTTTTGAAACCGCTTCCTTATCGCTCTGGATAATTTTAAATTTTTAGTCCCTTGGAACGAAAATGGTTGCCCGAATTAGCCCGGCGGCGAAAAATCCAGTCTTTTCCTGAACTTAGGGAAATTCAACTAGTGCACACTCCAAGTTGCTAATATTCCCCGGTTTTTCGGATTAACCGGCCTTTTTTGCTCAATTTTGCTCAACTTTTTCTCCGAAATCAGGGCCTTTGGGGGCGAAATTGTACCGCCACGAAAAAAAATTCCGCAGCATGTCTCGCAAAAGTTACTGATATTCCTCACTTTATCCCGATTTACCGCCGCCGCATTCCCCTTTAAACCCCAATTTGTGCCATGTTTGTGCCGTTTTTGTGTCGCTTCTCCGCCCGCCGCCCCCAACGGCCAGCGGTTCGTTGCCGAATAACTATAATGTATGTCAGAAAGAAAGAAATTTCCAGCAAGGATAAGACAATTGACAAAGATATGAGGTCAAAGTTGAAAGCTTTGAAAAAATCTCATTTTTTGTCATTCTGAGGGGGCGAAGCGACCAAAAATCTCATTTTTGGGCGGATCAAGGGCAGTGATCTTTTATCGTAGGTTTGTGATGGTAGCCTTGGCTTTTCCACTGGCGCACCGGTAGAATTCGTTAATATAATTAATAACCTAAGCGGTTGGGGAGGATGAGAGAGGGTTTGAGAGAGGGGGTAAGAGGCCGCGGCCTAGACGTCCCCGCCGGTGGAAATCCCCGCCCCCTCTAGCAAAGATTATTTGCAACAGTCTCAGAATTGCCCTTATCTGGAATTTTCTTAAAAAATGGTAAAATATATCTATAAATTTTTTAGAATCTAATTGACAATTGCAGTAATGATTGTTAAAGGTAAATCGGTAGCATAAGATAGTGCTTGGAGGCCAAGGAGTGGCCCGAGTTACCTGTTAGGTAACGGGCCTTTTTTTTTCCGGGGCGCCATGACTACCCTGAGACCTGGAGGGATAATCTAACCCCCTGTCCTCCGGCCTGGATGGACCGGAGCCCAATCTTTGCTGCCGGTCAGGCTCCTGGTTATAGAATTGGGAGAAATAAAAGCTTATGCCTCCCCCCCTGATTCTTATCCTGGAAGAAGAGGAGCATGCCGATAAGTATTTGGAGCAGCAGCTTAATCGGCAAGGCTTTAAGGTGGTGCGCTCCTCTCGGCGAATCGAGTGCCGTCATCTTTTTGAGGAAGCCAACCCGGATCTGACCATTATTGATTCTGTGAAGCAGGATGTCAGGCAAGAATTAGAAACCGCCGCCCTTTTGCGCCAGATAGACCGCAGCACCCCGCTGTTTTTAATCGTTCATGAAAGCTCCGAATCCAAGGCCATTGCCGCCTTGCGGGCGGGGTTTACCGATTATTTCAAGCGGCCCCTTTCCTATAGGGAGCTCCTGGACAGTATCCGCCGCCACCTAACCCTGCGGCGGCCAGCCTTCGCCACCCCCCCATCTAAGGATCCAGGCCGCGAACCGGCCTTCATCACCTCAACCTCCGGGATGCTGGATCTCAAAAAATTTCTGGTCAAGGCTGCCGCCACCGACTGTAACGTCCTGATCACCGGGGAGACCGGCACCGGCAAGGAGCTGGTGGCCGAATTGATCCATTGGCACAGCCCCCGCCGGCATTATCCCATGGTCTGCATCAATTGCGCCGCCCTGCCGGATAGTCTCCTGGAGAGCGAACTCTTCGGTTATGAACGGGGCGCTTTCACCGGCGCCTTCGCTTCTTACCCCGGGAAACTGCGCCTGGCCGAAGGCGGCACCGTCTTACTGGACGAAATCTTCGAAATGAGCCCGCCCATGCAAGCGAAATTGCTGCGAGCCCTCGAATTCCGGAAGATTTACCGCCTGGGCGGTCGGAAGCCCATCCCCTTGAATATCAGATACGTGGCCGCCACCAACCAGGACCCGGAGCGGGCCATGCGAGAAGGCCAGCTGCGCCAGGACCTCTACTACCGCCTCAATGTGGCCCGCATCCATCTCCCGCCCTTGCGGGATCGGCCCGCCGACATCCCCCTGCTGCTGCAGCACTTCCTGGAGGAAATGAACCACCGCTACCACCGCAGGGTGGAGGAGTTCAGTCCCGAGCTCATGGCCCTCATCCTGAGCTATGCCTGGCCGGGAAACATTCGGGAGCTCCGGAACCTGGTGGAAGCCCTGTTCATCAACCTGCCTCCCCGGGTAGTCACCCTGGCCCATATTCCCGACTTCTTCCGTCCCCTGTTGGAAAACCAGCCGCACCCCCAGGAGGAGCGGCAGCGGCTGCTCCAGGCCCTCATGACCACAAACTGGAATAAGAGCCAGGCCGCCGCCCAATTACAATGGTCCCGCATGACCCTGTATCGCAAAATGGCCAAATATAAGATTTCCGGTTCTTGCGACCGTGGGGTCGCCTTGTGTAAGCAAGAGTAACCTGTTGTAACCCTCTCCGGGTTATACCTCCCGCTTCCTTTTCTTCCCCTATTTTCTTGACTGCTGCCCCTCTGGTCTGCGCGTTGACTGTCACCGCGGCTGGTTACACCTCTGCCGGAAAAGGCGGGCGAAATTTTGTCGCCCATACAAATATTATAATTAATTAAGGCAGTTATCCAAAGAGTCCCTGAGCCGCCCCCGCTGGCATCGCCTTTGCACCATATTTCCCCGAAAATATTTCCCGCCTTGCCGGGATTGGACTTCCAGGGCGAAAGGAGACTGAATGAATTAAAACCTAATCCCTCCTATAAGGTAAGGGGGGCCTATCCCGTGGCTGGTCCCCCTTCTCCACTGTCCAGTTACCGGCCATTTCACTTCCGAAAGGGCCGGCCGAAGTGATATAAGCGGCGTCCCTGGCCGCGGCCGTTTGCGGCCGCGCCAGGGCAGCCGGTAAGCGCCGGTGTCATCTGAGATAACCGGAGACCGCCGGAAGGAAAGGTTTCCTGGCAAATCGGGGGGTCCGGTGGCTTCTGTCCTCGGTTTCTTTACCCTGGCCATTTTCCAGTTGAGGAAAATGACCGGCTGAATTGAGGTGCTCTATGCCAGGCGGCGGAAAAGGTCCGGGTGATTTAGAAGGACGCTATGCCAACTATTTTGAGATCGGCCACAATGCCTTCGAGTTTCTGGTGGATTTCGGCCAGTTGTATTTCGAAGAACCGGGAGCCCAGATGCACACCCGCATCGTCACCAGCCCCATATTCGCCAAAAAACTGGCGGAGACCCTGAATCGGGCCCTTTGCCAATATGAGCAAGCCCATGGCCGCGTGCCGGACGAGGCCGGGGAAGGGGAAGCGGACTCTGAAGCCCGGCCGGGCAATCCCCGGCATCTTCGGGCAGTGAAGGACCCATGAGACTCGGGGTTCTGAGAGTCACCCCGCTCGCCAGGGAGGGCGCCGGGGAATAACCATCAAGCAGGGGGCGCTCAAGGAGGAGCGCCTATGAAGCATGGAGCAATACCCTGAAAAACCCAACTTTTCTCAGAGCTTGATCCAGGCGGCGGCCTCCACCCCTCCGGAGGCCGCCAGGATCGGAAACCCGCCCTGATAGGGATTAAAGCAAGCGGTGCTTTTCGGGCTTTTTCTGTCAAGGAAACGGCTGTATCCAGGCAGATAAGGGGCGGGGCTATGGGCCTAAAGGTCATACTCAAGCGAAATCCATTTAATTCAAATTTAAAAGGAGGTTACCATGTTGAAACGTGTCTTCTTGGCGGCAGTGATTCTTTCCTTGGTGTTTGCAGCCAGTATGGCTTCAGCAAATAACGTAACGTTGAAATATGACACCGTGGCGAATTCTGAAACGCCCGATTGCACTTTTTCCGTTCCGAGTACGCCTTATTACTCAGGCGGAGTTTATGCGGGCAATTACGTCGAATCTTATTATCCTCCTGGATCACAAGCCTCGCCCAAAACCGTTAGCGGGAATTGTTTTTCCCCGTTTGATTCTAATTCCTCCTATACAAGCTATAACCTGGTTCCCATTACCCCAGGAACAGTTTACGCTGCTTGTGCTTGGATCATGAGTGAGCAATCAATCCAACATTGGCAACCTGCAGCGGCTCAGGTTGCTATTTGGCAATTGGTCTTTGGATCTTATTTCCAGGTAAACGATTGGGACGGTGTAAATTCGGCCCAAGAAGCAACGATTTATGCGGACGCACTTAACCATTACGGTTATTCTGCACGGGGGTTTTATCTGGCAGAGAGTTTGAGTTCTCCGCCTTGTCAGGACTATATCGTTCCGGTTCCCGTACCCCCGACTCTGCTTCTCCTGGGCAGCGGCCTGGTAGGCCTGGGGGGCTTGCGCTGGAGAAAGGGGAGAGCCGGTTAGCTTCTGGCTGAGCGGGTTTCCGAGAGTTTTCGCAGACCTCATCCCCGCCACGGAGGGCTCCGGGGAACCCGGTGCCCTCCGTGGCGGATGGCACGGGGGAACCGCCATTAAGCAGGGAGCGCTCAAGGAGGAGCGCCCGGGGGCGCAAGGAGCAATCCCCGGAGAATCCCTGAGAATCGGGGTCTTAGAGTCAAACCCCTCGCCATGGAGGGCGAGGTGGATTAACCATTAAGGAGGTAGCTCCTAGCGAAGCATGAAGCAATACCCTGAAAAACCCAACTTTTCTCAGAGCTTGATCCTGGCGGCGGCCTCCTCCCCTCCGGAGGCCGCCAGGATCGGAAACCCGCCCTTTCCAAGGGCCTAAGATAAGCAGAGGTGAAGGAGAAGGCAGAAGCGGTTAGGCTAAAACCCCTGATGACGGAGACCGGTCCCTGGCGACTGCTGCAGCCGCCCGACCGGATCTAATTAACCCCTAAACAATACAAAAAAAATAAAATACCAAAAGGAGAAACCGAATGAAGAAGCTACTGTTAATCTGTATGTTGGCGGCCGCCATGGTTTTGGTGGGCAGCGGGGTCTGGGCTTATGAATTTTCCCCCTATACCCCGGTGGAATCCTACCAATACGGCAGTGTTGTGTCGTGGAATGGTGGGACTTGGCACAATGTGATTTCAGGTTCAAACGATCCCAATTTTAACATTCTCGGGGCGAATTATGTTAAAGCAACCTCGACCCTAAACATCTACACCGGCTGGCAGGGGGACGGCCTAAATGATTTGGGCGCGGTTGCCGGGGATTTGACCCTGTACAGCAACAAAAATACATATATGGTGCGCTTGTCTGATGACGGCTCGCTAGGGAAGCTCTTTTCTTCGACCGTTGGTGGTTTTGCGTACCAAACCTCCCTTAACTACAATTCTAACCAATGGCCGAACAGCGGTGATATTTACGGCGGGAAGTACAATCCAAGTAATCCCCAATACGTACCCGTGTGGGCCACCAGCGGCTACACCGGGACCAATTTGAATGTCGTCTGGACGATCCCGGGTATAACAGCGATAGACAAAACGCTGCCTGATCCTAGTGCTTATGTGGTGTATGAGGTAAGCATCCCCTTGGCGGGTATCGGTAATGGATTTAATACCAATAATTTCGCTTTCCTCTACGCCTCGGGCACCTGTGCCAACAGTGTTATGACCGGTTGTGTTCCCATACCCAGCTCGGTCTTGCTGCTGGGCACCGGCCTGGTGGGCCTGGCGGGCCTGCGCCGGAAGTGGAGCCTTAAAACGTAAGCCGTCTTTAACCTTCACCGAAATTCCTCAGGCAGGGCCCTGGTGGCCCTGCCTTGGCTTGCGTGGTCTCCTGGGACTCCTGGCCCTGAGGGGGCGGCGCAAAGGGGAACTTTAAACCGCGGTGGCGTGGTGTTCATGATTAATGCAGTAGCTTAAACCGCGGTTGTTAAGCCAGCTGCCGATCAGCTAACACAAGGAAAGGGGAACACTATGAAAAAATTGCAGGGAGTTTTTTTAACCTTGATGGGGCTGGCTTTGCTGGGAATAGCGGTGCCATCCCAATCCCAGGCCATCTCGGAGGTCACCACCCGGGCCGGGATCATGCAGAACGACTATACCGATTGGGGTCAGCTCGGCCTACCATATACCGAGGTGGCCAGCGGTTCCACCGCGAGGTCCTTTGTTTACGGGGTGGTGACAACCTTCAGCCAACCGGGCAACTTAAACTTTGAACGCGTGGATCAATCGCCTACTGGCGGCTGGTCTGGCAACTTCGCCACAGGCGACCATCTCCTTTGGAATTGGTGGAATTGGAATTACACTGGCACCATCACCTTGACGTTCAATAAAGGTCTCTTAGCCGTGGGCGCCCAAATCGAGGGAGACACCTACGGAACCTTCGGCGCGACAATTCAGGCGTTCAACAAACTCGGCGTATCTCTGGGTAGTTTCAGCGAGGACGGCTATTCCGCTGGTGGTGATGGTAATTCCGCCATCTTCTTGGGTGTGAGCGATACCAGTGCCGATATCTTCAAAATCGTTTACACCGTTAACGTTAACGGCGTCGCTACTGATTTTGCCATAAATCAATTGGCCATGAGGACGAGCACGGTACCCCTGCCCCCCTCGGTCCTGCTGCTGGGCTCCGGCCTCTTGGGTCTGCTGGGGCTGCGGAGGTTCAGGAAGCAGTAAAATACCTGCTCTCTGAGCATCTTCCAGGCAGGGTCAGAAATGGCCCTGCCTTTTTATTTACCAGAGGAAAACCGGCTTGCCAAACGCATAACTTATTGGTGAGAAAGCAAAAATTGCCGCGCTGCTCCGGATAATGAAAGGTGGTTTGGTTGCGGGGCCAGCCCTGGAAAATTCCAAGAGAAATCAGGCCAGCTTATCGGAGCGGTAATCCACCTGAAGCTCCCAGTAAGGCGAGGCGCCAATGACTTGTTCCCCAAAGGCCACGGAAGGCGGGAGGCGCGGCGAAACTGTCTCAAAACCGATCTTTTCTGTCACCCTGAGCGTCAGCGAAGGGTCTAGTATTTGAAAATACTAGATTCTTCGCTTCGCTCAGAATGACATTTGGGGGGGAACAATGGTTTTTGAGACAGTTTCCGGCGCTTTCCCGCCCCGGGAGATTGACAGAGTATCCTAAGACCCAGGTCTTAGTTTCCCTGAAGGTGATAAGCTGAGACTGGCCGGGAAATAGCTTTTCCTGATTTACGGGTGAGCCAAAGGCTCTTGAGCCCCGGTTGCGAAAGTTTAGGTAGAACCGCCGCATTCGTCGGTTCTAGCCTTTATTATTTGCGCCGCCGGGGGCGGTGGCGCTACTATAATGGGCCGGGGGTTTACCCGGAGGGGACGTCGGTGCCCCTATCCCCGGCCAGCCCCACCAGAGACTTTCGCCCCAATCTCAAGCTTGCTCCTCTGGCCCGCCGCCCTCCCCGCCAATTTTTGCCCCACCCTGGCGAAAAGCCCGCCAGCGAGCCACCAATTCCGGCTCTTTTCCTTGGCTTCCCGGTTCATAGAAGCGCGCCCCGGCCAGTTCCTCCGGCAGGTACTCCTGCTCCACCCAATGTCCCGGAAAATCGTGGGGATAGCGGTAGCCCTCCCCGTGGCCCAACCCCTTCCGGTCCCGGTGGGCGTCTTGTAAGGGAGTCGGGACCTTGGTGGCGCCCTTTTGCTCCAGGGCGGCCTGGGCCTGGAAATAGGCGGCGGTGGAGTTGCTCTTGGGGGCCAGGGCCAGGTAAAGGGTGGCCTGGGCCAGGTGGTACTGCCCCTCCGGCAGGCCCACCCAGGAAAGGGCCTGGGAGGCCGCCGCCACCTGCACCAGGGCGTGGGGATCGGCCAGACCGATGTCTTCGGAGGCCAGGATCAGGAGGCGGCGCATGATGAAGCGGGGATCCTCGCCGGCCTCGAGCATCCGGGCCAGCCAGTAGAGGGCCGCGTCCGGGTCGGAGCCCCGCACGCTCTTGATGAAGGCGCTCACCGTATCGTAGTGGGCGTCCCCCTGCTTATCATAGATCAGGTCCCGCCGGGGCATACACTCCTGGGCGGTGGCCAGGTCCAGCCGAATGACCCCCTGGGCGTCCGGCTCGGTGGAGAGCATCGCGATCTCCAGGGCGGTCAGGGCCCGGCGGGCGTCGCCGCTGGCCATCCGGGCGAAATGATTCAGGGCTTCCTCCGCCACCGCTACCGGTATGGCGCCCAGCCCCTGATCCTTATCGGTCAGGGCCCGGCGCAGCAGCACGAGGATATCGGCCTCCTTGAGAGGTTCGAACACGAAGATCCGGGCCCGGGACAACAGGGGCCCAATGATCTCGAAATAGGGGTTTTCGGTGGTGGCCCCGATGAGGGTAAGGAGGCCCTCTTCCACGTGGGGTAAGAGGGCGTCCTGCTGGGCCTTGTTGAAGCGGTGGATTTCGTCGATAAGCAGGAGAGTGCGGCGGTCCCGCTCCCGCCAGCGTCGGGCCTCCTCCACCACCTTGCGGAGGTCCGCCACCCCGGACATCACCGCGCTGAGGCTGACGAAGTGGGCGTCCAGGACCCGGGCCATGACCCAGGCCAAAGTAGTCTTGCCGCTCCCCGGCGGCCCCCAAAAAATCATGGAAGAGAACAGCCGCTTGGCCTTCAGGGCCCGCCACAGGAGCCGTCCGGGCCCCACCAGATGCTCCTGGCCCACAAACTCCTCCAGGCTCCGGGGGCGCATGCGGACCGCCAGGGGCGGCGGTGGGGTGAAAAGGGAGGCAGTAGTCATTGGAGATACCGGTTATCAGGGGCCAGGGACCCGGGGTCAGGGACCAGGAAATGCTGAGGAGGAATCAAGGATCGGGGGACAGAAATCAGATTCACTGCTTTTCCCTAATTGAATTTATCAAGCCATTTAAAACTTTATCTAATTCAGCAGATAGGTTCAAGATATGATTCATTTTGATTTCGTTGAGGTAACTTAGGTCCTTCGCAATCAAGATTTGCCTCTCAATCTCTGCCAATCAGGCGCGGGCATTACCAAGAAAAGGTAGATATTCTTTCCGAGATAGTTTTTGGTGCCCTTCGGCAACATTTACTGGGGATGGAAACCGCAGCTCGCCGAATCTGACTAACTAAGCCAAAGATTTCATCTTTTGGAAAGTCTCGACTTATTCTATAAATCTCCCGCCCCAATTCCCTGGCCCATTGCCACGCTACCAAGTCCCGATAAGCCCGCCCTAATTCTGTCGTCATCATTTGCTCTCCCCTGACCCCCGGCTCCTGACCCCTGGCTCCTGACCCCCGACCCCGGGACCCGGCTCACTTCACTTTAATAAACGGATACCTCTCCTTCATCTCCCGGGTGACCAGGCCCAGGCCGCACTGGTTATGGATGGTTTCCACCACCACGATGACCTCAGGGGCGGCGAAGTCGATGCGGCACCTTTGGCCGCGGGATTCAAGCTGTTCTCTCAGAAAGTGATCCACCTCCTGGCAAGCTGTACGTAATAAAGCCTGTTTTTTCTATTGATTGTGGTGGGTTAGATACTCCTTTTCTCTCTTATCATTTCCTTACTGTCAAGCGGTTTTTGATGTAGCCCTCTTTTCCGGGTTAACG
>Ga0326727_10021302_pt1 | contig 12722 bp, 18 predicted proteins | sample MB2enrmetagenome_FD_207643 | JGI IMG/M metagenome (GOLD analysis project Ga0326727, IMG submission 207643) | Lab enriched peat soil microbial communities from McLean, Ithaca, NY, United States - MB29MY | ecosystem: Environmental > Terrestrial > Soil > Wetlands > Peat | place: USA: New York...
CAAAGCGAGTTGGTGGCACTGCTGCAGACCACCTGCACGTAGGTTTGCTGCGTGCCGCCGTTATCCGTGATCGTGACAGTAGGATTTGTTCCGGATTGGACGTCGGTCCACAGGATCGCTCCATCGCCGGCCGTGCTGCTCGGGGTGAAGGTGAGATTCACCGTTTTTGTGGCTGCTCCACTCACACAATTGGTGAGCGTAAGCGTGGCCCAGGCCGAGTGCGAAAGCAGAAGGCAAACTAGGAAAACGAGTTTTAAGGAACGAATCATCACTGCACCACGTAGCTCATGCCGCCCGAGACCTGGCCGCTGCCCGATTGGAAGACGCAGAAGTCATCCGCGGCCGTCCCTTCGGCTCCGATCGAGCTTGCTCCGTTTCCGTAGGAAATGCCGCCATTGGCCTGAAAGTTCCATCCCGTCGCTGCTGTAGCCCCGCCAAAGCCCGTCACTCCGGCTGTGCCGCTCCCGCAGGTCGAACCTGTGCCCTCGACGATGGCGATGTTCTGCGCCGTGGCCGTCACCACGTTGATCGAGCAGACATAGATTTTCTTAGAACTCGTGCCGGAAACGATCTTCGTGTTGGCTGTCTGGCTGAAGCTGATGTAGCTCTTCGTCTGGCCCAGGCAGGGATCCACGATCACGGTGTTGGTGCCATCGGTTGTTTTCACCGACTGCTGCGCGAAAGCGGCTGCGGCCAGGCAGCAAATGAGAACCCAGAGGAGGAGGAATCTTCGGATCACGGTTTGGCCTTCTTCCTTATGAAGCCGATCTTGGCCGGATCGAGGTCGTAGAGATCGAGGTTAAGGTGCTGGGCCTCGGCGAAGTTGAAAGCGCGCAGCTTGATCGCATCGAGAAGCGCTGTTTGGCGTGCCCTGTTTTGCTCGATTTCGAGCAGCTTTTTCTGATTCTCGATTTCGAGCTGGTCGTACTCGTGCTGGAAGTCCCGAATCTTCGCGTGGTCTTCAAGCGGCAGAAGATAGATCGTCGTGTCGGTGACGGCCGCGGGCGCCGGGGCGGCCGGAGTAGAAGCCTTGGCGGGCTTCTGCCCCAGCGCGAGCCCACAGCAAAACACGAAAAGGGAAAACAGGAAAAGCTGCTTCATTTGTAGCCTAGATCGACGGTGGCATCGCTCACCAGCACAGCCGTGTCGTCAGAATCGGCGATTCCTTTGGTCAAACAGTAGCCGATTCCCGTGCCCATCGCCCAGCCTTCCTCGGATTGCAGGACGTGCTGGGTTCCCGACTGCACTCCGACAACTTTGAAGAGTCCGGCGGCGCCGCACCCGGTGGGAGAGGAAGCCGAGTTATAGAGCTTCAGATACACGGGGTAAGCCGCGTTGTTGTAGACGTCGATCGAATAGACCTGGCCGGCGCTGGCTTTGAGGTTCGTGGCGTTGTCAGAAGCTGCTGCGACGAAGTGCTTTGTGCTCAGTCCCCCCGTAGTCTGCGGCACCAGGCTGACCGTCGAAGCCGCAGAACATCCCGTGCAATTGACGAGCAGGTGCCCGGTGGAATCCATCTGCAGCGGCGACATGTTGCCGGAAGTGATGGTAGTGGGCGAGGTGTTGAACTGACCTCCAACGAGGATTTCATTCGCCGGTGACGAGGCATTCTGCCCTGCCGCATCGAGCGCCGCGCCAGTGTTGCCGAGCAGATCGACCTTACCGACCGTGTTCGAGCCGGTCTGGAGCGTGGCATTGACGGCGAAAGCAGTGTTGTCGGAAGCGATCACCACGCGCTGCACTCCACCGCCCGAGGAGGTGCCGTTGCCGGTGGGAATAGCCGTGCCGTTGATCTGTACATCGTTCATCGGCTGCTGCGCGAAAACAAGCGCGGATCCGATGAAGAGCAAAGCGAAGAGTTGCAGGAGTGTCCGTTTCATGAGTTAGCTTCCCCTTTGTGCTGTTGGTTTCACTTACTGATAGAAAATATCGACCGTGCAGTCCCCGGCGGCGACTGCGGTAGCGTCCGTATCAGAGAGACCTTTCGTGATCGAGATCCCGATGCCGTTCGAGTAAGTCACGCCGCCGGATGGCAGACCGAGCGGGACGGTTTCGCCCGCCTGGCATTCGATCGTCTGCGCCGGCGTGGATGAGCCCGGAACGGGCAGGGTCGCCAGATCGTAGATGTGCAGGTAAACGGCATAGCCGGTGCTGTTGGAAATCGTGCCGCCAGTTAAGAGGCCAGCAGCCGCCTTGATAGTCGCGGCATTCGTGCCGGCTGCGGCGACCTTGTGGTACTTCGAGCTCGGCATCTCCGTCTCTCCTCCTGTGGGAATGTTGCCAACCAGGACCCAGGCGCCCGCGACCTGCTCGTAAAGGTTGCCGGTCGACTCGTCGTAGTAGAGGTCTTCGTTGTTTTCGAGCGTTGTCGGCGCCCCAGAGCCCTCATAGAAGCGTGGAACATAGGCAGTCGACGAGCCGGCGGCCGGCGTCGCCATGACCTGATAAAAGGCATAGACCGCGACCCAGCCGGTCTCGGGATCCGTCATCTCGAACGGGCCGCTCGCTTCGAGCGATCGCAAAATCGTGCCGTCCGCGACTTTCGCGCCGCAGAGGCCATGCAGGACATCGTGAACAGCGCCGTAAACTTCTGAGGCGACCAGGGCTTTCCCGACATCCGCCCAGACGCGCACGTTCAGCTTCGGGTCGACCAGGCTCGTGATCTCTTCGTGCGATTTGCCCCCCATCCGGTAGACCTGAATGGCCGGGCCGAGAGACGGGTCGAACTTCTCCGGCAGGTCATAGCCGCAGTAAATCGAGCCGTTCTGGTTCGTGCCGAGCAGCGATGTGACCGCAGTTTGCGCGAGCAGCACGTCGCGGATCAGCAAGTTCGCGTCAACCAATGAGCTTCTCCCGCACTTTCCCGATCAGCTTGCCGATGTGCAGCTCAAGCGCCGGGTTGAGATAAGGCTGCGCGCGCATCTTCGAGGTGCCGAGTTCGAGATAGCCGCCATAACCGGATTGCGTGAAAAGCGTTGCCTGTGGCCCGTTCTCGGTGTCCTGCACGGCGCTATCGATCGAGCGCCGGTTGGTTCCCGTTCCCCCAGGCCGTTTCTTCTTTTCTTCCACATTTTTGGCATAGCCTTCAGCCGTCACGGGCGAGAGTTCTTTCGCTGTCGGCACGATCTCCTGGTCGAACAACTCTTGCGTCGCTTCGAGGATTGCCGCCTTCGTGTTTTGGAGCGCGGGCACAAAGCGGGGGCGAATGGTCGCGACTGCGTGAACGGCCATCTAGGAATCTTTCTCCGCTGCTTCTTCCGCGGCTTCCATCTCGCGGACCTTTCGATGTGACTCTGCCAAGATTTCCCTTGCGATCTCGACGCTACCTACGACACGGTTCGTCGTTTGCGGCATATAGCCGAAGATCATCGCGGCGACCATCGCGAGTTCGCTCTCGTTCGGAATTCCATTGTGCCGCATGCTAGACCTCGATCAACCGACAGAGCGCTTCCACGTGATGATTTCTGCCGCCAGGATTCCGCACTTCAAAAATGTCGTAGTTCTCGCCGTTGATGAGCAGCCAGTGAAGATGACTGAGCGGCTGCGTGTTGTAAGTCACGGTTTGATAGACCCAGTAAGGAACGCGCGATCCGTCGGGCGATTGATCCTGAAACCAGGGACGCAGAAGAACTTTTCGGAACGCGACGCCCTCTTTCGATTTCGCCAGGAACTCGCGGTCGGTTCCGACCGAAAGCAGCCCCAGCGCACAGGGGATCCCCGTAGCGATGGTCGTGAAGGTCGGGCTGTTTTTGCCGTAAGCATCGCCCGTTCCGGCCAGATCGCGCACCAGCACGCTCGCGATCAGATTGAGCAGCTGGTCGAACGGATCGGCCAGGACCGAAGTCGGCGTGATTGACAAGCTACAGCTCCGTCCTCAGCACCCAGTTGCGGATGATGACCATCTCGTTGAAGCCGCAGAGGTTCTCTTCGATAATTCCCCAGGCAGGCAAGTTGTTGACTGCATCGCGGAAGCGTTGCGCCATGTCCTGCAGCTTCTGCACCTGGTCTTTGCCGGTGAGCTTGTAGTCGCTCAATGTGATCGTCTGGCCTGCCGGTGAGGCTGCGACCTTGACGGCCAGCGAGTCGACGGCCTGGGCGCAACAGAGCAGCAGCAGCTCCGTGCCCTGGATCGGGACCGCCGCCCAGGCAACGGTGGACCAGCCCGTTTCGAGGCTGGAAACGATGTTCTGAATCGCCGCGAGCTCCTCATCCTGGAAGTAGGGCGCGGCCGAGTTGGTATCCCCGATCAGGAGCCGCATCTGCCCGGTGATCGTGGTGACGTCGTAACTGAAGGACATGTCCTAATTCCAGTAGCGCGAGGCACAATCGTGCTCGATGCGCAGCCAGAAGATCGGCCGCGCCGGACTCGAGGCATCGTGGTTGTGCGCGAGGAAGGCGAAGTTCGCCAGATCCTCGATTTCCTGTGGCAAGAGGCGCGGATCGGGCGAACTGCCCGGAAGAGTGACAACCGGCTGCATGGTTATGGGGTGCCGTCCGGCAGGGAAGTGCCCTCGCAGCCCGAATTGTCTATGCCATCACAGAAGACGCCCGCCTGGTCTTCGCCGGTGTCGGGCATGTCGGCCGTGGGAACCGAACCCTCGACTCCGTCACCGGTGAGGCCGCCTCCTGCGGGAGTGAGAGATGTCGTGGCTGCGCCTGTCCCGAGCGTCCCCGCAGCGCCGGCGCCCCTGACGTAGATGACGTTCGAGCCCTCACACTTCGAGGCATCCGGTTGGGTTTCCTTTGCGCAGTATCCTGCCGTGTTTCCGGCGCTGCCGTTCCCTGAGTTTGGTGTTACTAGACCTTTTGCTGGCATGATTGCCTCCAGAGTGTGAAGAAACGGGCGAGCCCAAGGGGATGCGAGGGGTTCCTAGACGAGGAATCCCCTTGGGCTCCCGCGACCCGCGGTGTCGCTACGCGCTTACTGGCCGATGAAGGCTGCGCAGTAGTTGGGGTCAACCACGTTGCCGCCGAAGATGTGGCGAATTCTCCAGCGGATCGCGTCGGACTCGTAATCACCTTCGAGCGGCGACATGGAGGCTCCGCCGAGCGCGATCTTGTTCGGGTTCTTCATGCACAGCTCAGGCGACTCGTGGCCGCGCAGGAAGTTCATCTTCGCTGCGTAACCAGAGTTGGTGAGCTTGCCGAACAGGTACCACGTCGGGCGCCCGGTCAGGTCGATGATCGGCAGATACGGGTTGACGTGGCCGGTGATGTTCAGCATCGGCACGGTGTTCGATGAGCTGCGGATCTGCGGCTTGGCGCCGGAGGTCGAATCGCCGCCCGATTGGATGATGTTTGCAGGGTTCAAGGCCTGCAGCATCGGGATTTCGAGCACCGGGGGAACGACCAGCTCGAAGCCATCGAAGATCACGGGCTGACCGTCGTAGTCGGTGAAACGCCGCATCGCTGCGGCCGCGGCTGCGAGGTTTGTGATCGAGAACACGGATCCGGATCCGGAGAACAGGTTCGTGGTCTTCGTGCCCGAGAAGTTGGACGGGTAGAGAGGCGGCAGGATCGGCGCGCCGAACAGGTTTGTGTTCGGGCCGGTCGCAGTCGCATAGAGCGAAGTCGCAAAATAATACTCCGACCGCATGGCGGCCGTCGCGAAGCGCTCGGCGAGATCGGAAAACGCCCCGAGGTCGTCATTGATCAGCGTTTCCCAAGCCAGGCCGAATTCGCGCCCGTACTTATTCAGGATGAACTGCACCTTGCCGTCCGAGAGCGCCTGGTCGTTGGGGTATTCCGCGCGCAGCCCGAGCTGCGGCAAAATGCCCTGCAGGCCGTTGACGCCGATCAGCCAGGACGGACGGAAATCGTTCTGGGTGCCGACTTTGATGTAGTCGCGCCAGTCCGGAGTCTGGGCCTTGTACTTGGCATAGAGCTGCCGTTCGAGGACCGTGCCGAACAGGTAAGGGAAGTCGGCGGTGGTTTCCGCTTCCTTCATCAGATAGGCCCGCTTGTGCCCGGCGTAGCCGGGTTTATTGGCGATCAGCTCGATGAACTTCACGAGCTTTTCTTCGAACATCGGGATGCGCTGCCGGACGTCGGAGAGCGAGCTTTCGAGCTTGTCGCCTGCCTCCATCATTTCGAGAAAATCCATGGTGTTGTCTCCTCAGCCGGCACTGAGGCCGGTGTATTTGTAAAACGGTGAAGCAGAAACTCGGCAGGCCGGTCGCCAAAGCCTGCCGCGAAGCGAAACGCAAAGATCAGTTACTAACTGCCGAATCCAGTCGCACCCGGCGTCTGACTGAACAGCTTGACGAGCACGGTCGCAGTCGCGCCCACCGGGATCGCAATGTTGCCGGTGCCGGTGTAGCCCATCGGAGGAACCACGACGCCAAAGGGCACGCCCGCCGAGTTGTCGCTCAGGGTCGCGGCCACCGGATCGATGTAGACGGTTTCGCCGAAGTGGATGCCCGCGCCGTAGTTCGCTTTCACGGCCAGGCTGTAGACGCCGCGCGTCGAGACCACGATCAGATCGGTCGCAAACACTGCGTCCATGTTGGACACGCCGACAATGCGGCCGATGACGACGGGATCGCCGTCTTCGACCAGGTTGATCGGAGGCGTCGCGCCTTCGCCGGGCCCGACCAGGTTGGTGTAGGTGTCCCCCGAAGCGTGTTGCGGGGCGACGATTTGGGAAGCCAAAAACTGCAGGTTATCCCCAGTTTCGTAAAAGTTTTTCATGGGACGGTTTTCTCCTTTGGCCTGGAGCTATCCGCCCAGGACCGATTCAACATTGATTTGTGCGTGCTGGTTTGAAACGAAAGGGAAGAACTAGATGCGCGCGGCGGCGAGCTTCGCGTCTTTCTCGGACATGCCCGGCATCAGCTTGAATGCCTCTTCGAGAGCCGCTTTGTTCTCTTCGGCCGTGTGGGTTTCGCTTTCGCGAACGGTGCCGTTATCGGCTGCGCCCAGGTTCTTCGGCGCGGCTGTCCGGGCGCCGCCGAGCTGCTTCACATAGTCCTGCTCGGCTTTGATCGCTTCCGCAATGCCGTCGACCTTCACGGCCTCGGCGAATTGCTTGCGGATCCGCTCCTGCGAGATCGCGGGCAGCTTCGACTCAGTCAGCTGCTTGGTGAGTTCGGCAGAGACGGTGGCTTTGGCAGAGGCCTTCTGGGCTTCTTCGAATTTGGTTTTCAGATCGGCGTTCTCTTTGGTGAGAGCTTCGACCTTCGTGTTGGCTTCCTGCAGCTGGGTTTCGACTGACTTCATGGTTGTCTCCTGGGCGTGTTTTTCAACGAGTACGATCAGGTCCGGGCGACGTTTGCGGAGGGCCGCTTCGGTCACCAGGTCCACATCGATCTCGCTGTCCTGCGTTGCAGATTCCATCGCCTCGACCTGGCCGCCCGCGCCAGCGTAAGTGACGAAATCCACCGAGCGCGCGGCGATCAGCGATTCCACGACGTTCGTGGTCACACCTTCCCGCTCCTGCTCGCTGGCTTCCCCGATCGCTCGGATGGAGACGCCCATTTCGTGCAACAGACCTTGTTGATTGAGTGCATCGAGCTTTGCTTTGAACGGCGGATCGATCACGACCGCTTCACCTTTCAGCGTGCCGTCCGACTCCGCGTGCACGTTGCGCAAATTCGCGACCCAGTTGTTGACGGAGCCTTCCGGCTTTTCCTTCGCCTCTTTCTCGCTCTGGTGGTCGGCGAACATCTTCGCGCCTTCAAAGATGTGATAGTCGCGCTTCAGCGTCTCCTGGGGATAGAAGCGCTGTTTCGATTTGTTGAGGCCTGGGCGGATGACAGTGACTTTCACGGTGCCGGTGGTGGCATCGTAGGCTGATTCTTCAAGCGGAATAGCGTTGCAGGCCAGCACGCGGCGGTAGGACTCCATCGGGCAGTCGCCCGAAGTGACTGGCGTGTAGCTGGTCTCGACCGGGATCGGATCGCCAAGCTGCACGTCGCCTTCGTCGTCGAGGGTGTAATCGATCTGGAAGAGCTTGCCTTCCATCGAATACACGACTGCGCCGTTGAAGTGATCCATGCACCAGGCGCATTTGCCTTCGATCGCGTCCTGTGGTCCATCGTCGTCACAGTCCATGTCGATCCCGGCAGCGATCTTGGCATTGATCGCCTGCATCACCTTCGACTGGATCGCCGAGTAGGAATCGGACTGCGCGAGCGCTTCCTGGAAGAATTCGCCATCGATCGAGTAACTCTCTTCCGGCGTGTCCATCTTTTCCGATTTGTAGACCGCCTTCAGCTTGGCAAGCGCCTTCGCCTTGTCCGGACCTTCGTACTTGTTGCCGCGATATCCACCGTGCAGCGCGGCCCAGGCCGCGCCCATGAGGCGGTGATTCGGCTTGCCGCTGGCGTCGGTGTAGGGAAGATGGCCTTTCGAAGCGAGATACTTCACCGCTTCTTCGATGTGCTGCTGAGAAATGAATTGGAGTTTCATCGAGGAAATCCTTTCAGTTGCTGTTCGCCACAATCGAAGCGACGAAGCACAGGCCCATCACGATCAGCCATTCGTGGCCGGCCACGATCTTCTGAAGCATCACCATCCCGGACTCCTGGCGCCGGCTACCGCGCAAACACAATTCGGGTGTGCCGGCGGCGCGTCATCTCCGGAGGGGAAATCTTCGTCGACCGGAATCGGCCCTTCGGCGGCGTTCTCTTCGCAGGTCTCGCAGGGATTCGGGCCTAAGATCCACTGTTTGTACTCGACGTTGTTCCGTTCGAGCTTTCTCAGGAAAGCCCAGCTCATCGCGGAGTTCATTTCGGTGGAAGCAATCGTCGCCGCGCGTGACTTGTCCCAGAGCCCAACGGTCTGATTGATCAGCCGCGCCGTGCCGGCGACGCCGAGCTGGTCCGTGATGCCGGTCGAGACCGCATCGGCTACGAGCTTCAGACTGGTGTCGTCAAGCCCTTGGATCATCGAGTCAACGTGCTCGGAAGCCCAGCTCGCGGCTTCGTCGGCGGTCATGCCGGGGTAGTCGGCGGGTTCTTTAGAACGAGCAGCAGTGTCAAAGCCAAAAGTAACGTCATCGTCGGCCTCAGCCAGGATCGAGATCGCGTTCGCCTGCTCGATCGCGTGCGCCAGGTGATGCTTCAGCAGTGCGGACAAAATCGGACGGCGGTTGCGCAGCAGGTTGTGCATGCGCATCCCGACCGCGTGCATGGCGTGCTCAGGATCGATGCCGCGGCTAGGCTCGGCGTATTCTTCGAACTTCATCTCTTTAACGCGATCGGCGAGGGAAGAGAAATACATCGCGAGCTCGCGCTGGCATTTCTTCTGCGCGGCTTTCCCGAGCAGGCCGAGCAGGCCTGGGCGCTGGACTTTCTCCAGGAACTCGGCGAGGGTTTCTGTGATGCGACGGCTCATCGACTTCGGCCAAATCTCCGTTCGCTGAGGTGTAGTTGCTCCGCGATCATGTCTTCGAGCGTCCCGCCGCCGATCCGCACCTTGGGATCGAACGACAGCTCCAACTCGTATTCATCGAGGCGGATCGTGACCGTTTTCCCGAAGGCCATCTTCTTGATCGCCTGCTCCGGGAGTTGCACCTTGGCGAGTTTGCGGATCATGCGAGCGCTTCCTCCATTACCTTCGCGAGCCGGTTCGCGGCGCGCGCCAGCTTTGCTGACTCGGTCGAGCCGTAGCCGAGATCGCCATTGTCCGGCGCTGCGTTGCCGTCTGGCGTTTTCGGTGCTTTCGGATCGGTTGGGTTGAGTTCCGGATCCTGGGGATCGTTGCCGGCGGCTTTCGCGCGCGCCAGCTGAATCTGGTGTGCCTTTGTCTGCTGGTCCTGCAGCGCGAGCTCGCCGCGCTTGTTCTCGGCCTCTTCGACAACTTCGTCGACGTTCGCGACGTTCAGCGAGTTCAGTAGCGCGCGGAAAACGGAGGGCACAGCGATCTCGGGGAAGATGCCGGCGACGGCGCTCATGAACTGCCCGATCTTGCGGAGGTCGTCGAGCAGGATCGGCGGCAGCGTGATGTCGAGTTGCGCCGGCTCATCCGGATCCTCGTCGATCGCGATCGAGAAAATATCGCGCAGCGCGTCCTGCCAAAAGGCCTGGTAGCTCTGGAACATCTTGAGCATCGGCAACTCCATCGCCGTCGAGGTGGCCAGGTTGCCCGTTGAGGGATCGCCGAAGTAGTGCAGCATGATGCCTGTGCCGGCCGAGACCATCAGCTTCAGCTGGTCGCCGTCCGATCGCGCGTCGCCGGCGCCAGTCGCCCGCGGCATCGGCGTGAGATCTATGCCCATGTTCTCGACCCACGTTGCACCAGGCGCAGTCTGCGGATGGCGCTCGACCTGGGTCATGCCGGCCGTCGTGTACGTCGAGGCGAGCTTCCCTTGCAGCTGGTTGACGATCCCCTGGCCGCCCTTCACCTTCATCTTCGAGGCGAACTTCGCGAGCGACTGTTGGATTGCGACGCGGGCTTCCATGAAGCGGCGGTGCTCTTTCGACCAGTCGAGGTTGCAGGAAAGCAGCCCATTGCCGCGCTTCAGCAGCGTGTCGAAGGGCAAGTGATAGACGCGGCAGTCGAGCGGCCGCTGTTCCGGCTTCGCGCTTGAAATCTTACCTTTGCTCGCCGGATCCGGCTGCTCGAGGAAGAGCTCGTCGTCTTCATCGTCGTTCCGCCAGTCGCGGTAGTAAATGATTTTGTCCTGGGCCGTGAGCCGGCGATAGCCGAGCACGTGCTCTTCATCGTCCGGGTCGCAAATGATGTCGGTGATCTGCAGGCAGTCGATGCGGCGAATCGTTTTGGGGCTATTGTCGTCCTCGGAGTCGAAGATCGCGAAGAACAGTTCACCATCGACCAGCAGCTTCTTCGAGGAGCGCCGCACGCCCTCGGAGTTCATGATGGTTTTGTTCCGCTTGTTCTTCGCGAAGTCGTCGCACTTCGCTTTGATCTTCGGATCCTTCGAGTCCCACGATGGCCCGGTGCCGAGCGCGTAGTCAGTCCACAAGCGTACAGCCTGCTTCATCAGCGGATCGCGCAGCCAGTAGAGCCGCGCCTTTGCGACCAGAGTCGTGCGCGTCTGCGAATCGAGATCTGCGGCGGTCCACTGCCGCCCAGGGACAAGCCAGCCCCGATCGTCGAGTGCCAGCTCGATGTCGGCCCGGGTGAAGGCCTCGCGCAACTCCGGCACATTCTCGGTGAGGAAGTCGGCCATCTCGCGCACCGTAAAAGCCTTCTCCGTGATGGAGACCGAGGCCTTCGGGCGAAAGAAGCTGCGCGCTGTTTCGACTAAATCCACGTTACGCTGTGCCGCCAAACTGCCAGTTGAAAGTCGCTGTCACCTTGGAGCCGCCCGACCAGGTCGCGGTGACCAGAAAGGCGGAGTACGGCTTCGTGATGCTGGGGCTGCGCAGGGAAGCCGTTGCCGAGCTGTTGGTATCGAGCACGGTGTCGTTCGTTCCACCGGGCATCTGGCCCTGGATGGTCACCGAGACGGTGCTGGGCGAGCCCGAGAACATCTCTTCGACCGTCAGGTACATCCGGCCGCGGGGGTTGTGGATGATGAACGAGTCGCCCGAGGCCTTCGCAACGGCCGAGCCGCTATCGGGGTTGGTGCTGTTGATCTGGGCTGACATGAGTGTCCCTTCAGGGAAGAATTGGTCCTTCGAAGTCGTCGAGATCCGGCGCGATCGGCCGGACGTCGGAATGCTCAATCACGATCTCCTGCTCGACGTCATCGGTCAGCGCCGTCAGTGCCCAGACGAGCGCATCCATCCGATCCGGCGAGGCCGAGAGGAATGGAACGTAATCACACATCTGGTCTTCGAGCGCGCCAAAGGCGCCAACGTGATGAACGCGGTGCTGCTCGTAGAGCGCGGCGATCGGCTCGGCACGGGTGAGCTTCCCGCGCGAGGCGTGCACGGCCTGGTAGGCGAAGTTCATCGACACCGTGCGCAGGATGGCTTCGATCAGGTCGCCGCCATTGTTCACCTCGGCGATGATGCGATCGGCCTTGTGCGCGCGGTAGCCGCCGACGATGACTTTCGCGGCGTCGTTCGGTGTGAGTTTCGCGGAGAGGTCGTCGAAAACGTAATAGTGCGGCGGCCAGTCCACGCCCGCAGGTGACGGCCCCTGGCCCGCTGCAACTATGCCCCACTCTGCGGAGTCTTCGCCGCTCGTCACTGCTGGATCGGCGGCGATCACGATGCGAGCGAGAGGCGGGCAAACACGAACACGGTCGGCATCGATCGCCTTGAGCGTCCAGAGAGCGCCAGGACGATCCTCGAGCAGCTCGGCGTCCAATTCCTGGCGGCCGAGCCGCGTGCCTTCATATTTCGAGAGAATTTTCTTGAGGAAGTTCTGCGCCAGGTTCGCCTGGTTCTCGTAGGTCGAGCCGCCGGTGACGACGGTGTCGGGACTTTTGGCGAGGGCTTTGATGAGCTTTGTCGGCTTCGGCGTCGTCGTGACTACGACCTGCGGATTGTTGCCCAGGCGAAGCCCGAATTCGGCCTGCTCCCAGGTGTCATCGGGATATTTCCAGGCAGCGATCTCATCGGCCCAGAGCTTCATGTGTTGCGGGCCGCGCAGAGACTCCGGATCTTCCGCGCTGAACAGCAGCGACACAGCGCCGGTCGGCCAGGTCAGCCGGCGCTTCGACGGTTCGTAATCCGGCTTTTCGTCTTTGCGGCAAACTTCCATGATGCTTGAGCCGGCGCCGATCCCGCGGACCATGACGTCTCGAACATCTGCGACGGTGGGGCCGATGAGGTTCACGATCGGATAGTCCTTAACCCACTTGCGGA
>Ga0326727_10021303_pt1 | contig 12722 bp, 9 predicted proteins | sample MB2enrmetagenome_FD_207643 | JGI IMG/M metagenome (GOLD analysis project Ga0326727, IMG submission 207643) | Lab enriched peat soil microbial communities from McLean, Ithaca, NY, United States - MB29MY | ecosystem: Environmental > Terrestrial > Soil > Wetlands > Peat | place: USA: New York...
GTGGATGGAATCCGGGCAAAGGGCTGGGAGACGCCCATCATCGGCGACTTCCACTACAACGGCCACCTGCTACTGAAGAAGTATCCCGCGGCGGCGCAGGCGCTGGCGAAGTACAGGATCAATCCGGGCAACTGTTCCATTGGACGCAAGGACGACGACAACTTCCGGACGATGGTGGAGGTTGCGGTGGAGCACCAGAGGCCGGTGCGCATCGGCGTGAACTGGGGCTCGCTGGACCAGGCGCTGCTGACCAAGATGATGGACGAGAACTCGAAGAGCGCCAATCCGCAGCCCGCGCGCGACGTGATGATGGAGGCGATGGTGGTTTCCGCGCTGGACAACGCGGCGGCGGCCGAGCGCTACGGACTGCGCCGCGACCAGATCGTTCTCAGCGCGAAGGTCTCCGGTGTGCGCGATCTGATCGACGTTTACACGGAGCTTGCTTCGCGCTGCGACTATGCGCTGCACCTCGGCCTGACCGAGGCAGGCATGGGCATGAAAGGCATCGTCGCCTCCACCGCTGGGCTTGCGCCACTGCTGCTGGCGGGCATCGGAGACACCATCCGTGTCTCGCTGACGCCCACTCCGGGCGGCGACCGCAGCGAAGAAGTGCGCTGCGCGCAGCAAATTTTGCAGTCGCTCGGCATTCGCAGCTTCATGCCCCAGGTGACAAGCTGCCCCGGCTGCGGGCGCACGACTTCCACTTATTTCCAGGAGCTTGCCGAGCGGATTCAGGGCTACCTCGTCGAGCAGATGCCGGAGTGGAAGAAGCGCTACGCGGGCGTCGAGGAGCTCAAGCTGGCCGTGATGGGCTGCGTCGTCAATGGCCCCGGCGAGTCGAAGCACGCCAACATCGGCATCTCGCTGCCCGGGACCTTCGAGGAGCCCAAGGCCCCGGTCTACGTGGACGGCCAGCTCTTCACCACGCTGAAGGGCGACCGCATCGTCGAGGAGTTCCAGGTGATTCTGGACGAGTACGTCGAGAAGCGCTACGCCCGCGCTTGAAGTCGGCAGCAAAGAACCGCTTTTCCGGCCTTCGTCTCCGGACATCTCCACCTTAAATGAGAAACGCCGCGACAGCTTGCCGCGGCGCTTCGTCGATTTACAAGACAGGAATCAGTTGCTTTCCTTGGCTTCAATTCTCATTCCATAGAACGACTTATGCACGAAGAACGCCGCCACCAGGAAGAACGCGACCGCCAGCACATGGGTGAGCAGCGGGTTGCTCGAATGCAGCGTCACCGCAAGCTCGACGGCAAGCAGTCCGAACAACGTCGTGAACTTGATGATCGGGTTCATGGCCACCGACGAGGTGTCCTTGAACGGATCGCCGACGGTATCTCCAATCACGGTTGCATCGTGCAGAGGTGTCCCTTTCTGTTTCATGTCGACCTCCACGATCTTCTTCGCATTGTCCCATGCGCCGCCGGCATTCGCCATGAAGATGGCCTGGTACAACCCGAAGATCGCAATCGAGAACAGATAGCCGATAAACAGGAACGGCTCCATGAATGCGAACGCCAGGGTAGAGAAGAAGACGGCGAGAAAGATGTTGAACATCCCCTTCTGCGCGTACTTGGTGCAGATCTCCACCACCTTCTTGCTGTCGCTGACCGAGGCCTTCTCCACGCCTTCCAGTTTGATGTTCCTCTTGATGAACTCGACCGCGCGGTATGCGCCGGTGGAGACCGCCTGAATGGAAGCGCCGGTGAACCAGTAGATGATGGCGCCGCCGCAAATCAGCCCCAGCATGAAGGGCGCGTGCAACAGAGAGAGTTTCGCTACATCGTGGGTCAGTCCGCCGGTCAGGGCCATGATGATCGAGAAGGTCATCGTGGTTGCGCCGACTACGGCGGTGCCGATCAGCACCGGCTTGGCCGTGGCCTTGAACGTATTGCCGGCCCCATCGTTGGCTTCCAGCATGTTTTTTGCGCGTTCAAAATTCACGTCGAAGTTGTAGTCCTTCTTCAACTCAGCTTCGATGCCGGGAACGTTTTCAATCAGCGACAACTCGTAGATGGATTGTGCATTGTCGGTCACCGGCCCGTAGGAATCCACCGCGATCGTGACCGGGCCCATGCCCAGGAAGCCGAACGCGACCAGGCCAAACGCGAAGACGGCTGGTGCCAGCATCTGCTCCGCCATGGACGCGCCCGTACTGAAGTAATAGCCCATTGCCATCAGTCCGACCATGCTAAGTCCAAGCCAGTAGGCCGAGAAATTGCCGGCCACGAAGCCCGACAAAATACCCAGCGAAGCTCCGCCTTCCTGCGACGACTTGACGACTTCCTTCACGTGGGTCGACTTGGTCGAAGTGAATACCTTGACCAGTTCGGGGATGATCGCGCCCGCCAGGGTTCCGCACGAGATGATGGAAGCCAGCTTCCACCACAGCGTTCCGTCACCCAGTGTGGGGATCATCAGGTACGAGACAATGTAGGTCAGGAGGATCGAAACGATCGACGTGATCCAGACCAGCGAGGTCAATGGCGCCTCAAAGTCCATCTCGTCGGCGTCCTTGTACTTCGCGCGGGAGATGGCGCCATTCAGGAAGTACGCAGCCGAGCTGGACAGCAGCATGGCCACACGCATGACGAAGATCCAGACCAGCAGTTGCGCCTGCGTCGTGGGTTCCTTGACAGCCAGCAGAATGAATGTGATCAAGGCCACGCCGGTGACGCCGTAGGTTTCGAAGCCGTCGGCGCTCGGGCCAACCGAGTCGCCCGCGTTGTCACCCGTGCAGTCTGCGATGACACCCGGGTTGCGTGCATCGTCTTCCTTGATCTTGAACACGATCTTCATCAGGTCGGAGCCAATGTCGGCGATCTTGGTGAATATTCCGCCGGCAATGCGCAGCGCCGCGGCGCCTAGGCTTTCGCCGATTGCGAAGCCGATGAAGCAGGGCCCCGCATAGGTCGCCGGAATGAACAAAAGAATGAACAGCATGATCAGCAGCTCGACCGAGATCAGCAACATGCCGATGCTCATGCCGGCCTTCAGCGGGATCTCGGAGACTGGCCACGGCTTGCCGCGTAGTCCAGCAAATGCCGTCCGCGAGTTCGCGAAGGTGTTGACCCGAATTCCGAACCATGCCACCCCGTAGCTGCCCGCGATGCCGATGAGGCTGAACAACAGAATGATCGGCAGCGTCTGCCCAACCGGATGATTCGGCACCGGCGCCAGATAGCCGAAGTACAGCGAGATAATTGCCGCGATGAAAGCCCAGAGCACAAGAATGAACTTGCCCTGCGTCACCAGATACGTTTTGCATGTCTCATAGATCAGTTCGGACATCTCGCGCATCGTGCGATGCACCGGCATGTTCTTCAACTGCACATAGATCGTCAGGCCGAACAACCCGCCACCGACGCAGAACAGCAACCCGATCATCAGCAGGGCATGTCCGTTCATGCCGAAAAAATTCACGGTCGTTAAGTCCGGCAGTACCAGGTTGGCTTCGCCTCCGCTCGCGTGTTCCGTCTGCGCGTAGGCGAATGTGGGAGACATCAGGCAAAGCAGGGCCGCCACGGTCTTGTACTGACGCTTGAGAAAGGCTGTGGCGCTCTCCACGATTGCTGCGGCGATCTGTTGCATCGCCGGAGTTCCAGTGTCCGATCCAATCACCTCACGCGTGAACATCCTCGCCACGATGAGCGATAACACGCTCACGGTTAGAAAAAAACATACCCAGGCAGTTACAGACACAATCCCTCCCTATGAACAAGTGAAGTTTGGATTACAGCTGATGGCGTTCTAAGCTCTCCTAGAACGTCACTTCTCCCAACAGTAGCCGATAATATCAGCTACTCAAGTCATGTGGTGTGATAAAGCGCACATACGGCGATGGGTCGCGGCAGAAGGAGCTGAAACGGACTCTCACGGCGTTGGCTAGATGGTTTTGAGCCAGCCGGAATCGTGCTTCCAGGGCTGAGTCGAGGAGTGCGATAAAATATTTATGTTACATGTATTCAATAGTTTACAGGTAATTACGATAATCCGGCGTGTTCTATGAATGCAGTCCGCCTTGCGGCCGGAGGGCCACTGGGTGGCTGGGAACCTTCAGCGCAGGGAGACGCTTGCCGGGCCAAACCGTCCGGCTCGTTAGAACAAGGAACGGAGCGTGCCCTTCAGAATTGACGCAAGGGCGATCATAGGACGAGGGGAACGGAATCACCTTCGCCAGGCGTGGAGCTACTACGACCGAAACGGCTGCCGGCTTGGACGTCGCAGGTCCCGATTCAGCGAAAGACTGATAGAGTGAAGTTCGGGCGCGTGAGAAGACCGCAAGCAGTGTGCTGGATAACGCAGCAAGGAGAGAGTGCTTCGCATGACTTTGCCTGGTCATTTTCTGTTCGCTCCGACGCACCGTATCCACTTCATCGGCATCGGCGGCATCGGCATGAGCGGCATCGCGGAGATTCTGCTCACCATGGGCTATGCGGTCTCCGGCTCCGACCTGCGGCGAACGACCGCGACCGACCGTCTGGCCGGCCTGGGGGCAACCATCTATACCGGCCACGCGGCGGCGAATGCGGCTGACTGCGACGTGGTAGTGACCAGTTCGGCGGTGCCGGCGGACAATCCCGAGGTCGCCGAGGCGCGCGTGCGCAAGATTCCCGTCATTCAGCGCGCCGAGATGCTCGCAGAACTCATGCGACTGAAGTACGGCATCGCGGTCGCCGGCATGCACGGCAAGACGACCACCACCTCGATGATTGCAGCCGTGATGAGCGCGGGTGGAGGCGAGGGCAATCTCGATCCCACGGTGGTCGTCGGCGGGCGCGTGGACGCTCTCGGCTCCAACGCGCGTCTGGGCAGTTCGAAGTACCTGGTAGCCGAGGCCGACGAGAGCGACCGCTCCTTCCTCAAGCTCTCGCCCGTGCTGGCCGTGGTCACCAACCTCGATCGCGAGCATATGGATTGCTATCGCGATATTGCCGATGTGGAGGGTGCCTTCGTCGAGTTCATGGATCGTGTGCCCTTCTATGGAGCGACCACGGCTTGCGTGGACAATGCTCTGCTGCGCGGTGTGCTGCCGCGCGTGCGCCGCCGCGTCTATACCTACGGTGAGTCGGCCGATGCGGACTTCCGCCTGCATCTGCTCAAACAGACGGCGGGGCAGGCCGGGCAGAGCCCTGCGCAACCGGACCACAGCCACTGGCGCTTCGAGGTGGGCTGCCACGGGCAGGTGCTGGGGCCGTTCACGCTGCACGTTCCCGGGCGGCACAACGTGCTGAATGCCACGGCGGCGATCGCGATTGGGGTACAGCTTGGCGTCTCGCCGGAGGGGATTGCCGCTGGACTGGCCAGCTTCCGTGGCGTCGACCGCCGCTTCCAGATCAAAGGCGTGGCCCACGGCGTCACCGTAGTGGATGACTACGGCCACCACCCCACGGAGATCCTGGCGACGCTGAGAGCCGCTCGCGATGCGGGTTACGCGCGCGTGCATGTGCTCTTCCAGCCGCACCGTTACACCCGCACGCGCGACCTGGAGCCGGAGTTCGCCCGCGCCTTCGCCGATGCCGACTCACTCCAGGTGCTGGACATCTACGCCGCCAGCGAGCAGCCCATCCCCGGCGTCGATGCGCGCGGGCTGGTCGAGGCAATCCGCCGCACCGGTACCGTCTCCGGCGGTGTCGAGTATGCCGAGTCGATGGCCGCAGGCGTGGCCTCGCTGACGCAGGCGGCGCGGGAGGGGGATGTAATCCTCACCCTGGGCGCGGGCAACGTCTCTCAAGCCGGAGCAATGCTGCTGGATGTGCTGCGGGCCGCTTGTTGATTTTATTAGGTTGAGCAACTTTATTTTGGGCGGTTGCTTCGCGGATACTCCCCCATATAGGGGGGGTGCGCGGCCTCATCCGCACGGTATCATTGAGTCTGGCGATTCTTCGCGACCCTTGCTCAAGGTTTGCGATCTGGCAATCTGTTTTCGAGGGGTGACACGGCGGTGCTCGATGCGCCGGAGAAGGATTGTGTCTCTACGGAGGCCAGAGGCGGGGCAGACAGGCGGCGAGCCGCAGTGACCGAGATACCTTTGCGACGGGATTCCTCCTACGCCAGCGGATACGCCGGCGACATCGATCCGGACAGCGACATCGAGCGGCAATCGCAGCGGCCGCGAGTCCACCTGAGCTTCCATGGGGGCCTGTTGCCTAAGTCGCTGTGGGGCCGGATCGCCATGAGTTGCGCCCTTCTGCTGCTGGCCGCGGCGGGCGTCGCGGCGGCGCTGTGGGTGCATAATTATCTGCTCCACGACGAGCACTTTACGGTCTCCAGTTCGCAGTCCATCCAGATTGCGGGCAACAGCCGCCTAAACCGAGCGCAACTGCTTAGCGTCTTCGGCGAGGACGTGGATCGCAACATCTTCTACATTCCGCTGGCACAGCGCCGCGCCGAACTGGAGCGTCTGCCCTGGGTGGAGCACGCCACCGTGATGCGTCTGCTACCCAACCGGGTACGGGTGGCCATCGTGGAACGGACTCCGGTCGCCTTTGTTCGCCAGGGCACGGAGATCGGCCTGGTGGATGCCAACGGCGTGCTGCTCAACCTGCCCGGGCCGGACCTTGCCGGAGCCAGCGCGGACGACTCGACCGGCCAGCCGAGCCAGTCCATGGCGAGCAATGCTCCACACTACTCCTTCCCTGTGCTGACCGGGATCTCGGCCGACGACCCGCTCTCGGTACGTGCGGCGCGAATGAAGATTTATCTGGGCTTTGTCGCGGCGCTCGACGCCACCGGAGAGAACATCTCACGCCGGCTCAGCGAGGTGGATGTATCGAACCCGGAAGACGTGAAGGCCATCCTTCCCGATCCTGCGCCCGGTGGTGCGGACACGGCGTCCGCTGCTGCGGACATTCTGGTGCACTTCGGCGATGGCAAATATCTGGAGCGCTATCGCGAGTACGAGCAGCATCTGGCGGAGTGGCGGGCACAGTATCCCAAGCTGGCGTCGGTGGACCTGCGCTATGAGCGGCAGGTGGTGCTGGAGATGCAGCCCGGTGCGACGGCTGCGGCCAGCGACGCGGCAGCCTCAGGCGCTGCGGCTCCGGTAACCTCGTCCGCTGAATCCGCCACCGTGGACAGTGTAAAGCCAGAGGCGCAGAAGGCTGCGGCCACTCCCAAAGCTCATGCTGCGGCTGCGAAGACTAAGAGCACGGTTGCCACGAAGAAGTTGACAGGCAAGCCGGCTGCATCTGGCGTGGCCATGCAGGGGGCGCCGCAATGAATCCCCGGCAAGACAATCTGATCACCGTACTGGACGCGGGCAGCAGCAAGATCTGTGTGCTGGTGGCGGAGCTGCAGGATGGCGTACTGCGCTATCGCGGTCACGGCATCGAGACCTCGCGCGGCATGCGCAAGGGACTGATCGCCGAGCTGGACCCGGCAGCCGAAGCGATCAACAAGGCCGCGCTGACGGCGGAGCGCGTAGCACGCTGCGACATCGAGCATGTAGTGGTCGGTATCGGCGGGACCCATGTGCGCGGGGTGAACAGCCGCGGCGGAATCTCCCTGGGCAGCCGCATGCGAGAGATCACGCGCGAGGAGGTGCGCGCCGCCGTCGATCGCGCGCGCTCGGTGGCGCTGCCGCCGGACCGCGAGGTGCTGCACCTGTTGCCCCAGGAGTTCATCCTCGACGATCAGGCCGGCATCCACGACCCCATCGGCATGGTAGGAAACAAGCTGGAGGTGAACCTGCATCTCTCCACCTGCTCGGGTGGAGTGGCGCAGAGCGTGGTGACCTGCGCCAACCGCGCCGGACTCGAGGTGGGCGACACCATCTACGAGGGCATCGCCGCGGCGGAGGCTGTCCTCTCCGCCGACGAGCGCGAACTGGGCGTCTGCCTGGCCGACATCGGCTCCAGCACCACCGAGCTTGCAGTCTTCTTCGAGGGATCCATCGCGCACACCGCCGTGCTGCCCATCGGCGGCGACCACTTCACCAACGACCTCGCCGTCGGCCTGCACGTCTCGGTCGAAGAGGCAGAGGAACTGAAGCGCGTGTACGGAAACTGCGTGGTAACCTCCGTGCCGCAGTTGAGCGAGATCGAGGTCGGTTCAAACCTGGCCACCGGCTCGCTCAGCGGCGACGGCCAGCCCACGCGTCTGGTACGCCAGCGCTTTCTGGCTGAGATTCTGGAGCCGCGCGCCCGCGAGCTCTTCACCATGCTGCGCGACAACCTGCGCCAGGGCGGAGTGCTGGAGGCCCTCGGCGCGGGATGCGTCATCACCGGCGGCGGTGCGCTGCTGCCCGGGCTGCTGGACAACGCCGAAAGCCTGCTGCGCGTGCCCACCCGCGTCGGCTCGCCGGTTCCGCTCTCGCGCATGCCGGCCGAACTGGCAAAGCCGGAGTTCGCCGTCGCCATCGGTATGCTGCTCTATACCCATCGCACCCAGGTGCGCCGCGCCAGCGAGGAACAGGGCTTGCGCGCCAAACTCAAAGCCATCTTCGCCGGAAGCTATTAGGCGTTTTTACTAATGGTGTAGAGTCTCGCTACACGAGAAAAATGCGGGGATTCTTCGCTGCGCTCAGGATGACAATCCATCAATAACTCAGGGATTCCGCTTTCAGCGGGCAAAACCCTTGTTGCGAATTAAGGCAACCACAGCTGAGAGCGCAGCGGCCCACTCCTTGTACGCGGCATGCGCACTATGGCCGAGCGCCTTGATATACAGGCTGACCGCATAGCCTTCGCGCGCGCCGTCCAGATCCAGTAGCGCCGGGCGAAGCACACAATCGAGCGCCGCCCAGGGACGATCCAGCGGCGCGGCCAGACGAGTGAGACTGCGCAGCTTTTGCTGCTGCCGGTGAAACGAGCTAAAGAGCGAGTGCTCCCGCCAGATAAGGTCGATATAGCTGGCGAAGCCCGCAGGCGCATCGCCGGCGCGCACATCGAGGTCCTGCTGCAACTGATGCAGCTCCGCTGCAGCCATCGGCCAGGCATCGCATTTGGCGGTGAATACCGGCGAGTGGGCCATATTCAAGGAGCGCAACGCCTGCATCAGCGGAGGATGCTGTTCCGCCTCGGCTACTGCATCGAAGTCGCGCGGAGCAGTGCGCAGGTCGACGAAGCAGGTCTTTCCGCCGGGGTCCTGCCATGGAACGACCAGGATGGAATCATCGGCGGAACATTCGGCAGACCACTCGGCAAGCATACTTCGATTCTACTAAGCCGAACAGCAGGTCATCCAAGCGGTGGCGGCACGAACGGCGGCACGCGACTCGCGTCGAGCTTCCAGTCGGAGAAGGCAATGATGAAAAGCACAATAATTTTAACGCCGGGGATCACCATGAGAAGGCTAAGCGCGGGCGCGAAGCCTGCTTTTCTGAAGATGATCCAGTATGGAATGACATAGATCGGGAAGATTATGGAGGCACATATTAAGAGGATGAGTATATGCATCGGCTGAAATAGATCGCCCATTGGAACCTCGATGGTTTTCTTGCGTACCATGCTAGGCTTCCGGTCGCGCAGTGTACATAAAATACAGCGATGCTCGCTGGTAATTGTCGCTTGGGATTAATTTAGAAGCGAGACGCGCGCATTTCAGGCGTGATCGAGTACGAAGCGAAGCAGTGTGGTCTCTGCCCAGTAGCCATCGTCGCCGTTGCCACGGCCAGGCGTGGCGAGGAAGGCGCAATGGCCACCGTGTTCAGATTCGAGGAGAATGATGGATGAGTTGGCATGCAACGCGCTCCGCGTCTGCGCAGTGAGCAGGACAAACGGATCGTCCAGCGCATGAATCACCAGCGTTGGCACATGGATGCGGTCCACGACGCGAGCCGCGGATGCGCGGAAGTAGTAATCGTCCGCGGAGGCAAAGCCAGAGTAGAGTGCTGTAACGCGCTCGTCGTACTGGCGCAGCGAGCGGATGCCGGCCACCAGCCGCGGATTGTAGGCACGCGGAAAAAGGCACGCCTTCAGCCGGAAGCGCTTGATCATTCGCCGCAGAAAACGCCGCTCGTAAAAACGGTTTACCGGCCGGTGCAGAGCATCGGCGGTGGGTCCTAGGTCGATGGCCGGAGAGACGGCAACCACCGAGTGCAAGGCTCGCGGAGCATCTGCGCCGAGTTCACCGGCCAGCTTCAACACAAGGTTCCCGCCCATCGAATAGCCGGCCAGCGCGACACTCTGCAGACCTTCGCGCTCGATGAAGTGGCGCAGCACGGCCCCAACATCGCAGGAGAGCCCGGAGTGGTAGAGCGTGGGTGAAAGCCGCTCCGTGTCACCGCAGTTGCGCATGTTCATGCGAATAATGTTGGCCCCGGCGCGCCACATCTTGTTGGCGTTACCCACCATATACTGCGACTCCGACGAACCCTCCAGGCCATGCACCAGGATCACGGTCGGACGCGCCGCACGCACCGTCAACGGATGCCAATTGCACTCGCACAGCACTTTGCTTGCGATCTGCGAGTCGCTGCCGGGCGAGACCTCAACCAGCTCAGGCACCGGTTGAGGCAGAGCGTTCGCACGCGGCAAAATGTTGCCGGCGATCGTCTGCATGTGGCCGTTGCTTAGAAAGAGTCGCGGATGAAAGGCCTGCGCTTCAAATCGCGCCGGTGCGACCGCGCGCTTCGCGCAGGCAACCGTCTCGCTGGGCATGGAGAACGCTTCGTCCTCGGCGACAGCCTGGGCCTTGCTTTTCGCCGGGTCGATGACATTTAGGCCGCTCATGGATTCCCTGCTCTGGCCGCACGGGCGCTGGCCGCACTCAACTCCACGGCAGATGCCTCATCCGGAGTTAGCAGAGAGACGACAGAGAGCGACTGCGTGGTCTTGAACGAGTGGATCAAGGTTGAGTGGACCAAGGTTGACTCGAAACCTAAAGACCTATGCCAACGTGCGGGTTCGATCAGGAGAATTTTGGGGCGGCTACTGGGATTCGAACCCAGGACATCCGCTGCCACAGAGCGGCGTTCTGCCACTGAACTATAACCGCCACACAGCTCGATTATAGCATCGCCGTGCTCGCGGTAAACCGCCCTCCTATTGGAACCAGCGCACATCGCGGAACTCTGTACGCAACCTGCGAATCGAACGCAACCGGCGCATCGTCATTCGCCGTCCCACTGAAAAACTTCCTCGGTGGTTACGCCGAAGACCCTAGCCAGTCGAAAGGCGAGCAGCAGCGATGGCGCGTACTTGCCCGCCTCCAGCGCGATGATCGTCTGCCGTGCCGCGCCCACGCGGTCGGCCAGCTCCTGCTGCGTCATCTCGCCATGCTCGAAGCGTAGCCTGCGGATGCGGTTCTTCAACTGTGCGCTCTCAGAGGGTGTCATCGCTGGCGCTCCTCCTGTACTGTACAAGAATCGCAATCGACTGGGTCACCCAGAACACAATAAAAACGAACATGACCAGAAATGGCAAGAAGCCAACGGGAAGGGTAGCCTGATGGCGAACGTAGCTCAGATACGCCCAGACGCCCATGCACAGAAATACAAAGACCTCCCAAAATAGAACCACGCCGATCATGCCTGCTCGCTGATAGATGAGTGCTTCGCGTTCATCCAGATTCACCCTGGTGCGTCGTTGATGGTCTTTCAGAAAGTAGTTGCCCAGCCCCCATAGGCCGCAGACTCCGAAGACTCCCAGCGAGGGCAACGCCGCACGAGTCAGCGCCATGTGAAAACGCCACTCGAAGAACGGAACAGTAATGAGATACAGAGCCACGGCAATTGCGAATACGATCAGGTTGAACCACGCCATCCTCTGAAGCGGTGCTAACGGAATTTTGTCTTTCATACTGCCTCCATTTCGTTATCGGGAACCAATAAGTCGCTTACAGAAACCATAATGTATGTTATAAACGACATTATGTCAACTTAAAATTACTCTTTTGTCTTCTATTGTTGACACCTGGACTCTCGCTTCGAGCACCTCATCCCACATCAGCGGACAGCAGACAAACATTCGTCGTGTGAGGAACTCCGATTCCCGCAGGAATGTAGAACGGACCTGATGTGGAAGAGCTTCAGCGGAATTGCCGCAGGACACCCCCTGCCCGCCCGTAGCGCAAACGTCGCGTGTCTACTGCAAGATCTCTAGCGGCGCAGCCTCGCAATCACGGAATGTTCAAGATCGATGCGAGGTCATGCATGACAATCCATCGCAGAGGTTGGCCGGAATCGATGACCAGTAGTGAGGCGCAGCACGCCGGCTGGCAGGTTGCGATGAGTACGGTAAGATTGAAGCAGTCGGGGCGTAGCGCAGCCTGGTAGCGCATCTGCTTTGGGAGCAGAGGGTCGTCAGTTCGAATCTGACCGCCCCGACCATTGAAAATGAAGCTCAAACCGAGCTTTTCGCACCCAGCGAAAAGCTCGCCGGTGTCGCTTTTGAGGGCGGGGCTTTTTGCAAGACCCGCCACGCAGTCGATTCCTGGTATCTACCGCGCTTAATCCCCAGCGCCGCTCCTGCTGCACATATCCTCTGCATCCTGCACGCGGGCTATTGCTCGACCTCGCCCATGCCTCCGGCATGGCCTCGGTCTGCGCCCCCAAGCACCCGGAAAATTGGTGGGGTTAGTCACGGAAATGCCCTGCATAAGGCCTGAAGAAGTGGGGAATGCTTCAATTTCACCGATCCCGGAATTATTTTGCAAGTTGCCCTTAAGTAATTCGAGAGACGTGCCGATTACGGATCACGAGATCCGTAGGCATGGCAAAGCATTGGGCAGCGCTCTCAACCCGGCAGGTCGGCGAATGTCTAAACCGGGGGCTCGCC
>Ga0326727_10021305_pt1 | contig 12722 bp, 6 predicted proteins | sample MB2enrmetagenome_FD_207643 | JGI IMG/M metagenome (GOLD analysis project Ga0326727, IMG submission 207643) | Lab enriched peat soil microbial communities from McLean, Ithaca, NY, United States - MB29MY | ecosystem: Environmental > Terrestrial > Soil > Wetlands > Peat | place: USA: New York...
TGTGCCGCGGTCGCATCGCGTCCCGAGACGGTCGTCCTTCTGGGCATTCCCCCAGATAGTCCCGAGGCTGGGTACGGTTGGATCGAGCCTGGCATGCCTCTCGGAAGCCCTATACCGGATTCCGTTTGCCACGTTAGCCGCTTCTGGGAAAAACCGGACCAAACGCTCGCTTCCACATTGATGGACCGTGGGGGTTTGTGGAACAGCTTCATTATGGTTGGACACGTTCACGCTTTTTTAAACCTGATTCGACACGCGCTTCCCAGCCTAGTCCAGTCATTCGAATCGATTCGGTCATCGTTCTTTTCAGAGCACGAGAGAACAGCGCTGTGCGACCTGTACTCCGGCATTCGCTCCACCAACTTTTCTGGGGACGTCCTGTCGGTGCTGCCGGATCGCCTGGCAGTGCTTTGCGCCACGGGTCTCGGTTGGAGCGATCTTGGGGAACCCAGCCGTGTGCACTCCGTACTTGAGCGCAAAGGAGCCCGTACACAATGGAATCTCGGAGCAGCCTGTAGAGAGACCGACGGAATGCTGTGCCGGCAGGCAAGCAACGGGGTCGATGAATGCGACGGAATGCGCACGAGGAGATATAAGGGCAATTCCAGCTTCAACTCGAAAGACTCGAATTGATGTTAGGTCGAGCCATCCGGGGTTTACTGAAGTTCTGCCCGCGCGATTTGGTTCGGAGTTTAATTGGCGAAGGGGATGACCGTGACGGATCACGCTTTGATAACGACGACGATCCTGCTTTTGGTTTCTGATCCTCTGGTACGTTGCGTTCTTGAGGAGACATTGGAGCAGGAAGGATATATGGTCCTCGCTACCGGTGACTTGGGGCAAGCGGCAGGGCGGTTGAAGGAGAGCACGCCTGATCTGTTGATAACCCGTACCTATGTTCAGAGCATGCCGGGGCACGAGGCAGCTATGTATCTGCTTACGAAATGCCCGACCATGAGGGTGCTAATGCTTGGGGGACTTCTTGATGACGACCGGCTTCGAAATCGAGAATTGCTGCAAGGGTTTGAGGTTTTCCCGAAGCCTTATACCACGGCTGAGATGCTCCAGGAAGTGAAGTACGTCCTGAGCAAAACGCGCGGTTGAATATGATGTTGACAGCGATTCGGAGCATGTTTGTAGGAGGCCCCGTTGGCTGACGACCATATATGGTCACGCGACTAAGGATGGTCGCGGGAAGGACTCCTTCGAAGAGAGTAAAGCAGACGAAGGACGCGCCGAACCGGATATTTGCTCGGTCGCCGCAAGGGTCGCTCCGGCCAGTCCCGGCCGACTCATAAGAGATTGGTCCATGTCGTGCTAACGGGAAGAGAGTGGTTTACGCTTCCACCCAAGAAAACACCACGCGCGATGGACTGTGGAAAGGCGCCGAACTATTCGGCCGCGCAGGGCACCGATGAATGGCGATCCAGCGCGCACAGTTGTTGATCGACCATAGCATCCAGATAATAGAAATGCCGTCGGAACCACATTTCTTGTGGCTTAGGTCGTTTTGGCCTAAACCGTTTCCTGCATTTTTTCGGTTAGGATGGTCGCGAAACAGCCGTGTGCTTTGGCGCTCGAGGACATGCACGCACTTCGCGCTGGCAGTCATAGCGCTAAGCTTTTGTGGTTGTTTCAAAAAGCCCGCGCCGCCCTGCCTTACCGAGGTCACGGTCGCGACACCGGTCCGGCAGGATGTTCCCGTGTACTCGCAATGGATCGGCACAACTGTCGGCTTCATCGATGCGGAAATCCACTCGAAAGTCACCGGATATTTGTTGGCGCAAAATTATCAGGAAGGATCTCTCGTCAAGACGGGTGACCTTCTCTTCGAGGTTGACCCGCGACCCTTCCAGGCAGTTGTCGACCAGGCGAACGCGCAACTGAACGTTGCGAACGCTGGACTGACGCAGGCGAAAGCTGACGTAGACGCAGCCAAGGCCGAGATTGACCGGGCCGAAGCCTCGCAACTCAAAACCCAGTTGGATGTAAAGCGCTATGCGCCCCTGGTGAAAGACGGAACAGTCAGTCAACAGGAACTTGACGACGCGGTGCAATCCAACCTTGCCAACCTCGCCTCGGTGGCGGCGGCAAAAGGAAAATTCGCCCGTTCCAACGCGGCGGTAACCGCCGCGGAGGCACAAATCGAAGTGGCGCGCAGTTCGTTGCAGGCTGCCCAGTTGAATCTCGGCTTCACAAAAGTAAAGTCGCCGATCAGCGGGATTGCGGGAATTCGCGCCGCCAATATCGGCGACCTCGTCGGAACGGACCAGCGAACCCTACTGACAACGGTTTCTCAGATCGATCCTATTCTCGTACAGTTTCCCATCAGCGAACAGGAGTACTTCAAGCTTCGTGATTTCTTGCAGGCAAAAGATGCTCAGCTGCAATCTTCATTGGAATTGATCCTTTCCGACGGGAGCGTCTATCCAATCAAGGGCAAAATTGACATTGTTGGCCGAGGGGTCGAGTCGACGACCGGCACTTTGCGGATTCGCGCCATTTTCCCGAATCCTGGGAACGTCCTCCGGCCCGGCCAGTATTCCAGAATTCGCGCCGCGACCTCGGTGCGGAAAGATGCGCTGCTGGTTCCTCAGAGAGCCGTCCAGGAATTGCAGGGCGAGTTCGAACTCGCTTTAGTCGGACCGGACAACAAGATTACCTTCCGCACCGTTAAGGCCGGCGACCGGGTGGGGTCATATTGGGTGATTGAAAACGGCTTGAATCCAACCGACCGCGTGGTCATCGAGGGGCTCCAGGATATCAAGACCGGACAAACGGTCGAGACAAAGCCGGCCAAGATGCCTCCGCTGAATGTAAGTCCGGCAGCCAGCCTGGGTCGAGATTCCTAATGTCGAAGTTCTTTATCAATCGCCCGGTCACGGCAATTGTCATCTCCATTCTGATCGTGCTTGCGGGAGTCATTATGGCCCAGCGGCTTCCGATCGCGCAATTTCCTTCCATCTCTCCGCCGGAAATTGTCGTCACCACGAACTATGTGGGAGCGGACGCGCTTACGATTGAGAGCTCGGTTGCGACGCCGATCGAAGAAGCCATGGCTGGTGTCGAAGGCATGCTCTACATGCGTTCGTTCAATGCCAACGATGGAACCATGAAGTTGCGCGTGGATTTTGATCTCGATCTGGATCCGAACATCGCGGAGGTTTTTTCTGAGATACGAGTCAACCGGGCCCTTCCCCAACTTCCACCTTCAGTCCGTAACCAGGGGGTCACAATCGCAAAATCCCACGTCAGCCCCTTGATGATCATCGCGCTCTCGTCCCCGAAGGGCACACGAAACGCGAAATTTCTCGCTAACTACGCGTACATCAATATTAGCGATCCGTTGACCCGCGTCCGGGGTATCGGCTCCGTATTGGTACAGGGAGCGGGCGCCTACGCCATGCGCCAATGGGTGAAGCCCGATCAACTGGCCAGCTTGGGGGTGACCGTTCCCGACCTTGTGAAGGCGCTGGAACAGCAGAATACGGTCAATCCTTCCGGCCAGGTGGGGGCGGAGCCTGCTCCGCCAGGCCAGGAATTCACCTACACTATGCGCGCGCAAGGCCGACTCGTGACGGAACAGGATTTCGGCGACGTGGTCATTCGCGAGAACAAGGATGGTTCGGTCGTTCGCATGAAAGACGTTGCGCGAATCGAACTGGGAACGCAGACCTACAACGTAATCGGGCGGCTGAACGATGCTCCGGCGGCGATTATCAATGTCTTTCAACAGCCGGGCTACAACGCGGTGGCAGCAGTTGACGGCGTCCGCGCCATGATGGCTCAGCTGAAAGAACAATTTCCCGATGATGTGGATTACGTGGTGTCTCTCGACACTACGCTCGCCGTGCGCGAAGGGATCAAAGAAATCGTTACCACGCTTTGGGAAGCGCTGCTCCTGGTGATCTTTGTCGTTTTCATTTTTCTGCAGAGCTTCAGGGCAACTCTGATCCCCGCGTTAACGGTTCCAGTGTCTCTGTTAGGAACGTTCATTTTCTTTCCGATGCTGGGCTTTTCCATCAATTCGCTCTCCCTTATCGGGCTCGTCCTGGCAATCGGCCTGGTGGTTGACGATGCGATTGTCGTGGTGGAAGCCGTGGAACTGAACATGGCTGCAGGCCTCAGCCCGAAGGACGCTTCGTTGAAAGCCATGGAACAGGTTGGCGGCCCAGTGGTCGCGATCGCGCTCATACTGGCGGCCGTGTTCGTTCCAACGGCATTCATCCCTGGCATCACCGGTCGCCTATATCAGCAATTCGCCATCACCATCGCCATCTCGGTTCTCATCTCGGCATTCAACGCGCTGTCGCTGAGTCCTGCTCTTTGCTCCTTGCTGCTGAAGCCGAGCCATGAGTCACACGGCCTGTTGCACCGGCTCTTCGGAGGATTCAACCGCCTCTTCGAAAAGGCCACGAATGGGTATGTCAGCATTTCCGGCGCTCTTATCAGGAAGGTGGCCATCAGTTTCATACTTCTGGTTGCGGTTGCGGGCGCCGCGCTTCTGGTTGGGGGTAGATTGCCTTCCGGATTTCTTCCGACCGAAGATCAGGGCTTTTTCTATTTGAATATTCAACTTCCCGACGCAGCCTCGCTGCAGCGCACGAACGCATTTACCAAGGAAGTGGAGGCCGTGCTCAAAGATACCAACGGAGTCCAGTATTACAGTACGATTGTCGGCAGCAGCCTTCTCACCCAGACCAACGCCACTTATAGCGCGTTTGTATTCGTCGCCCTCAAGCCTTGGGACCAGCGCAAGACCAAAGAATTAAGCATTCAGGCGATCATGGAATCGGTCAACGCGAGGCTCGACAGGATGCCGGCGGGGCGCGCATTCGCTTTCTCGCCTCCCGCCATCTCCGGTATAGGAACGTCCGGCGGCTTCAGTTTCATGCTCGAAGACCGCGTGGGTAAAGATGTTGCCTATCTTGCCGGGAACACCAACCGATTTCTTGAGGCCGCGCGCAAACGTCCCGAATTGACGAGACTGAATAGTTCCCTGAATGCCCAGGTTCCGCAAGTCTTAGTGCAGGTAGATAGAGACAAGGTTCTGAAACAGGGCGTTGAAGTAGACGATGTATACAGCACTCTCCGCGCCTTCATGGGCTCGTTGTTCGTGAACTATTTCAACCGGTTCGGCCGGGCATGGCAAGTCTATATCGCCGCCGAGGATGGATACCGCTCTCAGGCCAAGGACGTCATGAATTTCTTCGTGCGGAACAAAGACGGGGAAATGTTGCCGCTCTCCTCCGTCGTGTCGCTTCAGACCAGATCCGGTCCGGAATTTACTTCGCGCTTCAACGAATATCGCGCAGTGGAGATTACGGGCTCCCCCGCATCCGGGTACAGCACGGTGCAGGCGATGAATGCGCTCGAACAGGTTGCACATCAAGTGCTGCCGAAAGGTATGGGGTACGACTGGAATGCGCTGTCCTACCAGCAGAAGAAAGCGTCCACCGAGGTAAGTCCCGCCGCTGTCTTCGGCTTTTCATTGCTCGTCGTGTTCCTGATTCTGGCAGCGCAGTACGAGAGTTGGGCTCTTCCGTTCAGCGTGCTTCTGGCGACCCCGATCGCCGTGTTTGGCGCGTTTCTGGCTCTTTGGATCAGGGGTTTCGAGAATAATGTTTACGCTCAAATCGGCTTGGTCATGCTCATAGGCTTATCGGCGAAGAACGCCATCTTGATCGTCGAGTTCGCCAGGACGGAACGCATGCAGGGGAAGTCCGCGGCCGATGCGGCTCTGGAAGGGGCGCGTATTCGCCTGCGGCCAATATTAATGACGGCCTTTGCTTTCATTTTCGGTACGATTCCACTGGCAATTGCCAGCGGGGCAGGTGCGGTTGCGAGACAAGTACTCGGGACGGCAGTAATCGGCGGCATGCTCGCAGCCACGATGCTCGCAATTTTCATCATCCCGGTAACCTATTATGCCGTAGAGAATGTGAAGGATAAGATAGCCACGCTAAGGAGCAAGGCGTGAAGGGCTTCTTACCCGCCGTTCTCGCCTTCAGCGTCATGCTCTGCGGATGCCTGATGGGGCCCGAATACAAGCGTCCCGCGATCGCTGCTCCAACGACGTTCCGCGGACAACCGACAGTCGAGCAGAACTCGTTCGCCGATCAGGGATGGTGGGACGTTTACTCCGATCCGTTCTTGAATGCGCTTATCAAAGAGGCGCTACAGAATAACTATGACTTGAAGACGGCGATCGCTCGGGCCAAAGAGGCCGAGGCATACCTTCGGGTAGCACGGTCAGCTTACCTTCCCACCGTGGGCTTCGACTCCGGCGTCCAGCGCGATAAAGGGGTGTATAAAGAGGACCCCGGTCTGGATCTTCCGACCAACACCAAGTCCACCAATCTGTTCTTAGGAGGTCTTTCCACGGCGTGGGAAGTCGATTTGTGGGGCCGCATCCGGAGGTCGAACGAGGCGGCGAATGCGGCATATCTCGCCACGGAAGAAGGCCGCCGTGGATTGATGCTCGCACTGATTACCGAGGTGGCGCAGTCCTATCTGGAATTGGTGGAGTTGGACGGGCGCCTGGCGGTAGCCCAAGCCAGCCGGGATGCTTTCGAGGCCACACACAAGTTGTTCAGTGAGCGGTTCGGAGCAGGGATCGTTTCGCGCTTGCAGGTTACGCGCGCGGAGGCAGCCTTGTCCGCGGCGGAAGGAACTCTCACCGACGTTGAACGGCAAATATCGGAAAAGGAAAATGAGATTTGTGTGCTTGTCGGGAGAAATCCGGGTCCGATTCAAAGAGCTGTTCCGGGTAAAGAGATGAACCCGCCGCCCTCCGTTCCCGCGGGAATCCCTTCGCAACTGTTGGAGAGGCGGCCTGATATCCGCGAGGCGGAACAGAATCTGAGAAGTGCATCCGCCAGGATCGGCATCGCGAACGCGAATTTCTTCCCACGCTTTGGATTGACGGCGCTTTTTGGGAGTGTCAGCCCGGCGCTCAGTTCGCTCACTAGCGGGACCGCGAACATCTGGGCACTGGCCTCTGACTTTTCGGGGCCTATCTTCACCGGTGGCCGGCTCACCAATGAGCGTCGAGCGGCGGTCGATGTGTTCGATCAGGCCAAATATCAATATTCACAGAGCGCGCTGAGAGCGTTTCGGGAAGTTTCCGATGCTCTCATCGCCTCGCAGAAGCTGTCCACAGTCGAAGAACAACTGAAGCGTGAAGTCGCGGCTCTGGCCGATTCCGTCGCCATTGCCCGGCGCCGGTATCTTGGTGGCCTTGCCAGCTATTATGAGGTGCTGGAAGCCCAGCAACTGCTCTACCCTGCTGAAATCAGTCTTTCTGAGACTTCCCGGGACCGGAGACTGGCGATCGTTCAGCTCTATCGAGCACTCGGCGGCGGTTGGAGTTTTAGCAACACGCAGTTGATGAATGGGCCATAGCGGGCCGGAAACCAAGCGATGGAGGACAAGCGCCAGAAAGGATGTTCACTATGCCAACGACCGCAACGAAGCCCGAAGACAAGCCGGCGCCCCCGAAGCCGGCCAACGGCAAACCCCCTGATATTGCGAACGCGTCGGTTCCCGACACACTCGCGGCGCTCCACGTCAACCCTGACACCGGTCTCGCGCACGCGGAGGTCGACGTCCTCCGGAAGGAGAACGGCTACAACGAGGTGGCCCAAACAAAAGGTCACCCGGTCCTCAAATTCCTCCGAAAATTCTGGGGAATCTCGGCGTGGATGCTGGAATTGATCATCGTTCTGTCGGCCGTGCTCGGGAAATATTCGGACCTCGTAGTGGTGAGCGCGCTGCTGGTGATCAATGCCGTGTTGAGCTTTATGCAGGAGCGCCGGGCTGCCGGTGTCGTGGAGGCACTGCGGAAACGGTTGCAGGTCAGCGCGCGCGTCCGGCGCGATTCGAACTGGCAGGTCATTCCCGCCCGGGAACTGGTCCCAGGCGACATCGTTCGCATGCGACCCGGCGACATCATTCCGGCGGACGTGAAACTCCTCACGGGAGGTTTGAGCGTGGACCAGTCGGCGCTCACCGGCGAATCGAAGGACGCGGACAAGAAGCCTGGCGAAGTACTTTCGTCGGGGTCTGTCGTCCGCCAGGGCGAAGGCAACGGCGTGGTGATGCTGACCGGGGCGAAGACCTACTTTGGCCGCACCACGCAACTCGTGCAGGAGGCGCGTCCGAAACTTCACATCGAAGCTGTGGTGAGCAAGGTCGTCCGCTGGCTCTTCGTCATTGTCGGCGCGCTGCTATGTGTGGTGGTCGTGCTGTCGCTGATCCGCGGCGCGCCGCTCATCGAGATGGTCCCGCTCATGCTCGTTCTGCTCATGAGCGCGGTGCCGGTCGCTCTCCCCGTCATGTTCACGGTCAGCATGGCGGTGGGGTCGAAGGAACTGGCCAAGCGCGGCGTGCTGGTCACTCGCCTTAGCGCCGCGGAAGATGCCGCGACGATGGACGTGCTGTGCGTGGACAAGACTGGCACGATCACGTTGAATCAGCTGGCCGTCACCGGCGTGATCCCGCTGGAGCACGCTTCGGAAGCCGATGTGCTATTCGCCGGGGCTCTCGCATCGCAAGTAGCCAACCAGGATCCGATCGACCTTGCGTTTCTGGCCGCAGCCAAAGACCGGCACGTCTTCGACAACCTTCCTAAAGTTACGCCCGTCTCCTTCGCGCCGTTCGATGCGAAGAACCGGCGGACGGAGGCCGTGGTCGAGCAGAGCGGGCAGCGGCTGCGGGTGATGAAAGGCGCCATGCGCACCATTGCCGAGGCCTGCGGACTCCAGCCACCGGCAATCGAGACGTTGGAAGCGCGGGTCAGCGCGTCGGCCGCCAAGGGCTATCGGACGCTGGCAGTAGCGCGCGGCCCCGAGACCGGCACTCCCACGTTACTCGGATTGGTGTCGCTCTACGATCCGCCGCGGCCAGATGCCAAGCAACTGATCGCCGAACTCCAGGGCTTGGGCGTTCCGGTAAAGATGCTCACCGGCGACGCACTGCCGGTGGCGCGTGAGATTGGCCAAGGAGTTGGATTGCCTAACATCCGGCGCGTGGCGGACCTGAAGGCGGCCGGTGCTCCGGCCAGCAACGACGCGGTGGACTTGTTGGCGGGCGCCGACGGTTTCGCTGAGGTCTATCCCGAAGACAAGTACACCGTGGTGCAGCATCTACAGGCCGCAGGACACGTGACCGGCATGACCGGAGACGGAGTCAACGATGCGCCCGCCCTTCGCCAGGCTGAAGTGGGAATCGCCGTCAGCACCGCGACTGATGTGGCCAAAGGCGCCGCGAGCGTCGTCCTGACTGAACCGGGGTTGACGAACATCGTAGCGCTGGTCGAGCAGGGGCGGACAATTTACCAACGCATTCTGACGTGGATCATTAACAAAATCAGCCGGACAATCCTGAAGGCTGCTTTCGTGGCCATCGCGTTCATGGTGACCGGTAAGTTCGTGGTCTCCGCTTTTGCGATGTTGCTGTTGGTCTTCATGACGGACTTCGCGAAGATCTCCCTCGCCACCGACAATGTTCGGCCATCCAAGAAGCCGGAAACATGGAACATCGGAGGCTTCATCACCGTGTCCGTGGTAATTGGCATCGCAATGGTTGCTGAAACGCTGCTCCTATTGTGGATCGGCTGGTCGCGTTTCGGTTTAGCAACCAACAACAATGCCCTATACACCTTCAGTTTTCTCATGCTGCTCTACTTTGCCGTATTCTCCGTTGTGTCCGCACGGGAGCGTAGTTGGTTCTGGTCGACGCTGCCCAGCAAGGCCTTCTTGTCAGCCATAGTGGCGGATGCGCTCATAGGTACCGTGCTGACATTCGTGGGTCTCCCGGGGCTGATGCCGTTGCCTGGCTGGCAGACGCTCGCAATATTTGTTTATGCCATGATTGCGTGCCTTGGCCTGAACGATGCCGTGAAGGTCGCGATGATCAAATGGCGCGTTGTCAATGCCGTGGCCACGAAACCGGTCGATGCGACCCCGAAGATCGCGAAGCGCGCCTATGAACTGTACGAGCAGCGAGGCCGCCAGGACGGGCACGCAGTTCAGGACTGGCAGCAGGCGGAGCAGGAGGTCCGGAAAGATGAACCTCACAAATGAAGAGCCGAGAACAACGCGGCGGCATTGCCGAAGAGAATCAAGATGAAGATTAGTTCAAAGGATTTCCGTGTGCGGCCCGGAGAAAAGGTCAAGCTCAATGAGTGGCTGACGATTGTGAAGCCTTTTTGCAAATCGAAGAAGGAGTATCAAACACTCCTGGAGCAACACGTTGGGGAGTTGAGCGCGCTGCAACAACTTCACTACGCCTCCAACCGCTATGCGTTGCTGCTGATTTTTCAGGGAATAGACGCTGCCGGCAAAGACGGCGCCATACGGCACGTCATGTCCGGAGTCAATCCGCAAGGGTGCGAGGTCTTCAGTTTCAAACAGCCGAGCGCCGGCGAACTGGAACATGATTTTCTCTGGCGTACAACGCGCGAACTTCCCGAACGCGGGCGGATCGGCATCTTCAATCGTTCCTATTACGAGGAGGTGCTCGTCGTTCGGGTGCATCCGGAAATTCTCCGCGGCCAAGGGCTTCCGGACCTGGATGAGAAGACCATCTGGAAGGAACGGTATCGTTCCATCGTGGACTTGGAGGAGCATCTCCACCGTAATGGAACCCAGATCCTCAAGTTCTTCCTCCACCTTTCGAAGGAGGAGCAACGGAAGCGGTTCCTCGAGCGCATTGATGAGCCGGACAAGAACTGGAAGTTCAGCCTTTCGGACATTCATGAACGGAAATATTGGAAGGATTACATCCAGGCTTTTGAGGATTGCCTGAACGCGACAAGTTCCCATCACGCGCCCTGGTACGTCGTTCCCGCCGATGATAAGGAGAATGCCCGATTGATTGTCTCCCAGATTGTCCTTGATACACTCAAGGGGCTGAAGATGGCATATCCCAAGACCACCGCGAAACGCCGGCAGGAATTGAAATCGATCCGCAAGCTTCTCACGAAGTAACGTTTGGAATCTGGCATCTTGCTTTTGTCGAAATCTGCTTACGTTTGAGACGATGCCCGCATCATCCCTGTGCGCCGGTTCGGGTGTCCTCCATCGGCTACCGCCCTGGACTGCAAGCGCGAGCTGTCTCGGTTGGATCTACCGCGTTTTCTTGCTGTAGAAGGAAACCTTGTGCATTGAAACTTCAGATCGTCCGGTTCTCGAATTCGCTCCCTGACACACGGTTGCGTAAAAAATCCCGCTGCGATGGTATGGCTTCCGCCGTCTGATCGCGATACTCTCAAACCACGCGGCGATTAGTTCCGGACATTCGGACTCGGGACATTCCTCCGCCGCGGCAGCAGGATTCTTGCGCTTGGACGCCCATAGTAGTTAGAAAGCCGCACCCAATTAGCAAAGGCTAATAGGGTTTGCGCCGTCGAAGTTACGTCGACCGGCTCGCAAGGAGGAGATCGTTCGGGAGATTCATCATGAAAGACTTACCGGAGACCGACGGAAGCCACGAAGAAGACAGCAGCGGCCCTCTCGCAAAGAGCTCCGCATGTAAAGCAAATGCGTTCGATTTCTGGCTGAGCAGATATCAGCGTCAATTGGCGGTCGTTTGCAGTAATGGTCCGCATTTCGGCAGTGCCGCTCGAGATGAACAAGGCACGAGACGCTCAGCCCGAGCCGGAAGCAACAACGATTCCGGTGTCATTGGCAAAGTAACATGACGCGCGGAGATACAGGGCAACCTAAGTTCGCGGTTTTGATGTAGGCAGTTCGCCTTCTCATGCACAAGTTAGTTAAAACTCCTGCCGGCACGGTATGTTCATTGACCCTTTGATGAATATATCTTAAGAAACATGAGGACGATGGCTGCTAACTCACAACTGAGGCAAAGCTATTCTGCGCACCTCCGCAGCCAACCCCGGCTGCCGTCCTCGCCAAGTTCTGTCTGGCACACCGGGAACGGCAAACGCCAGCGCCAGCACCGAAGTTTAAGATTGTTCGTTGGACCGCTTCTCTCCCTTACAGCACTGCTGATCCTCGGCGTCGGCTCCGCCCTCGCGCAAACTGAAAATGAAAACAGTCCATTGGCTCTGCTCAGCGGCTCAATCCGAGAGTTAACCGGGCGTGTCGCTCCTTCGGTAGTCGAAATTGTTGTGACTGGCTATGGGACTGGTGACGGCCAGCACGGAACAGTTTCAAATCAGGTCGCCATGCAACGTTCCACCGGTTCCGGCGTAATTGTCGACCCTTCCGGATTCATCATGACCAATGCACATGTTGTCCAGGGCGCACTCAGCCTGAAGGTTCTCATGGCGGACCGTGAACCGCCGAGAGTGATCAGCTCAAATCTGCCGGATGGCATGGTAGTCAAAGAAGCAAGGATTGTGGGAATCGATTCCGACTCTGACCTGGCACTCCTTCGGGTCGATGGGAGCAGCCTTCCGGCCCTAGGTTTTGGCGATTCCGATACCGTGAGACAGGGGGACCTGGTGTTTGCACTTGGTAGTCCGGTAGGTCTTCGAAACTCCCTTTCTATGGGTGTCGTCAGCGCCCCCGCCAGAGCCGCCAACGATGATAACCCGATTCTGTTCATTCAGACGGATGCTCCAATTAACCCTGGCAACAGCGGCGGCGCGCTAGTGGACACCAAGGGGGCGCTCATCGGCATGAACGCTTACATTGTCAGCCAATCCGGCGGCAACGAAGGCCTCGGATTTGCCATTCCAAGTAATGTCATAC
>Ga0326727_10021306_pt1 | contig 12721 bp, 8 predicted proteins | sample MB2enrmetagenome_FD_207643 | JGI IMG/M metagenome (GOLD analysis project Ga0326727, IMG submission 207643) | Lab enriched peat soil microbial communities from McLean, Ithaca, NY, United States - MB29MY | ecosystem: Environmental > Terrestrial > Soil > Wetlands > Peat | place: USA: New York...
ACGGCTTTGGATTTTCCATCAGTTCGTGGAGCGTGCTGGGCCCGCTGTTCGACGGGGTCCGGTTCGACACCGCGAGGGGCCCTTCGATTCGCGACTCGATTGTTGCCTTCTGGCGGGATTTCCGGAAGGAGTGCGCGTCGATTCCGATTGAAACGCGGGGCACGAACCTGATGCTGGGTTCGGACCTGGCGACGAACGGGGCTCCGCTACGGGATCTGTATCGCGGAGGCTTCAAAATGACGACACCGCCGAACTCACCGTGGGCCGCGCTGGATGGCGACTTCGGCCTGGAGATCGTCGGGTATCTTTCGCGCATCGCGGAACTTCCGCCGGGAGATCGCTTCCCGTTCCGCTATTACACGCACGATCCGTGGTGGCTGAACAGCCCGTGGTTCGATCGCTATGGACGAAGCCCGCACGATGTCTACCTGCCGTTATCACTGGCCCGCATCGATGGCGGCGGGCGGGTGACGAAGCCCGCGTACCTGGAATTCCTGACTATTGATAATTCGTATGGACGCATGCCGGAACAGTGTCCGAACGAGGTGACGCCGCATATTCTGGCCGCAATGGGAGACTACTCCGACTCGCCCGGCGCAGCCACCTGGCTCTGCCCGTTCGATGAGTATCACGACGCGGTATTCGGATCATCCCCCAAACCCGAGCTGATATTTTTCGCAGATTGGTTCCTGCGCGGTGCGGTAAACCAGGGCTTTCCGCTCAATAGCGTAGTCTCGTTGCGGAACTGGCTGCAATGCGTGGAGAATAACCTGTCTGTTTTCGATCAGACGGTCCTGGTCTCCCTGGTGCCTCCAGCGGGCAGCCCCCTCGAGACGCAATTGCTAAGGCGCGCAAAGGCGGGGCGTCCCGTACTCCTCTACGGTCCGATGACGCATGCCAGTCCGGCTCTGCTGGAAGCGCTGAATTTACGGATTACCGGTCCCGTTTCCGGCGATCTTCCGCTGATCCTGAATCTGCAGCAGGACCACATTGGGAACGGAGCACCCGTCAACACCATCCGGCATCGGGAACTGCTCTGCGCGGGAGGAATCGATACGGCGGCAAAGGATGCGTCGCGAAAGGACTCGACGATTCTCGCGACAGTTTCCGATCGGGTGTACGCGGTCCGGTCAGGATCGCTCGCATGGGTGCGGGGAACGTTTTGTTCCGCGATTCCGCCGAACGGTAGCGCCCGCATTCCCATTCCCGACGATCCAAAGAAGTACTTCCCGGCAGAATCGCTGATGCGGCTGATAATGGCGCAATTCGGCGTCTCGATCCGCCATCGGAAACCGGCGATCGAAAGCCGCAGCCCGATGTTGTTTCTGGCCCGGAGCCGGAATGGCTATTATCTTTCGAGTTATTCGCCATCGAGCACTGTCGAGATCCAAATCCGAATGCCTCACGGCGCACCGCTGTTGGTCGGGACAGAAACCTGGTTGAACGACAGCCATTCCACATACACACTGCCGCGGTCGGCGCATCACGAGATTCGCTGTTTCGTCGACGATCAACCGTCGGGTGAGATTTCGTGCAATGAGCATTATTCCGGCCACATCGGCATTCGCCGGCGGCTGCTATTAAAGGGCCTGGAGAACGCGACGGTTCGCTTTCTCCCCGAGGATTCTGAACGCGTCATTATTTCGAACGACCTAAGGCTACACAACCAAAAGTCCATCCCCTACACGACGGAAGACCACGGCCGGCTGCTGGCCGCGCGCAACGTCACGGGGCAACTCCTGATCTCCTGGTAATCTCATGCCGGAACCAAACGTCATCGAAACCGCTGCCAAATCGCTCCCCGATAACATGCGGCGCAGCGGCACGGCCCGCATCGGCGTTTTCAACGTCGGATTCCACCGCTATTGGCCGCAGTTTCCCGGCTTGCGGGAGCAACTGGACGGCTATCGCATCGAATTCGAAGATCGTCTGCGCAGCTATGGCGTGGAGGTCATTTCGGCCGGACTGGTCGATACGGTGGAATCGGGGCGCGCCGCGGGCGATTTCTTCGCCGCGCGGAATGTCGACCTGATCTTCTGTTCGGTCACCACGTACGTGCAGTCGGCATTCGTGCTGCCGGTGGCGCAACGCGCGAAGGCGCACATGGTGCTCGCCGGCCTGCAGCCGACGCCCGGGATGGACACGTCGACGGCGACTACGCACGATCAACTGGCGCACGATAATTGCACATCGTTGCCGGAGATCATGTATGCCTTCCGGCGCGCCGGGCTTTGCGCTGACGTCATCTTCGGCATGTTGCACGACGACGAGCGGGCGTGGGGAGCAATCGAAGAGTGGACGCGCGCAGCCAGAGCTTACAATGCGTTGCGTAACGCAAGGATCGGCCTCTTGGGACATCCCTTCGAAGGCATGCTAGACATGAATGCCGACCCCACGGCATTCGATGCGGCTTTCGGCATGCACGTCAACATGATCGAGATGTGCGATCTGAAGAAGCGGGTCGACGAGGCGACGGGCGATGAAGTCGCGGCGATGAAGTCGCACATCGAGGAATTCTTCACCTTCCCGCCGCCTGGAGCGGACTTCCGCATCGCCGGCCGGGTGACTCCGGAGGCGCTCGAAAGATCCGCCCGAGTGGCCGTGGGTTTGGACAAACTGGTCGCCGATTTCCGACTCGATGGCCTCGCGCATTACTATCGCGGCGTGGCCGGCAACGAATACGAGCAACTGATCGCGAGTATCATTGTTGGCGCGTCGCTGCTTACGGCCCGGGGAATACCGGTGGCGGGCGAGGGCGATCTCAAGAACTGCGTGGCGATGTTGATCATGGACCGTCTGAACGCCGGCGGATCGTTCACGGAATTGCATCCCGCCGATTTCCGCGAGGACTTCGTTTTCATAGGCCACGACGGGCCGGGACACATCGCCATCAGCAATGAGAAGCCCGCACTGCGCGGCCTGAGCCTCTATCACGGTAAGTTCGGCCACGGAGTGTCGGTGGAGTTCAAGGTGAAGCAGGGGCCGGTAACCATCGCCGGCCTGACCACCGATCGCGATGGCCGGTTCAAGCTGGTGCTGGCTGAGGGCGAGTCGATGGCAGGCGCCATTCCCGCCACCGGAAACACCAACACGCGCTGCCGCTTCAATCCCGACATGCCGACGTTCATCGAACGCTGGACGGAAGCCGGGCCGACCCATCACTTCGCACTCGGCATCGGGCGGCAGATTTCGGTTCTGCGGAAACTCGGCCGCCTAGCCGGACTCCCCGTGGACGTTGTCGCTCAATGAACGGTGCTGAATGAACAGTTCCGGGCGGTTGCCGTGGGGCGCATGCCTGCTGCTATTCGCTGCAACCGCACTGAGCTTTCTGGACCGGCAGGCGCTATCGGTACTCGCTCCGGTGATCACGCGCGAATTCGCGATGAACAGTGTCGCGTACTCGCACGTGGTATTCGCGTTTCAGTTGAGCTATACGATCATGTTCACCGCGGGCGGACGTGTGATCGACCGCTTAGGCACACGGCTCGGAATGGCTATGGCGCTCGGCATCTGGTCTCTTGCCAGCGCGGCGCACGCGCTGGTCACCGGCGTGCCGGGACTCGCGGGCGCGCGCTTCCTGCTGGGCTTCGGTGAGGGTGGCTGCTTCCCGGGCGCCACCAAAGGTGCTACCGAATGGTTTCCGCAAGACAAACGGGCGCTGGCCATCGGCGTGGCCAACGGTGGGTCGGCGTTGGGTGCGGTCGCGGCGCCTCCGATCATTGCTTTGTTAGCGAATCGCTTCGGCTGGCGCAGCGCATTCGTCGCTACCGGCCTTCTCGGGGCAGGTTGGCTGGTTGCCTGGTTGACGATCGCGCCGCGTTCGCAAGCAGTGTCCAGGCGAGTTGACGGACCCGGGTGGAAACTGCTCGCTCAAGACCGCCGTTTGCCGTGGATTCTGCTGGCGCGGTTCCTTTTCGATCCGGTCTTCTACTTCTATATGTTCTGGATTCCGCAGTATCTCTCGGTCCGCCACAAACTCTCGGTGGACGCCATCGGGGCCTATTACTGGATTCCGTTTCTCTCACTCGGCATCAGCCAGGTATTTAGCGGCAAGCTCTCCGATGTTCTGGTCGCGCGAGGGACGCCGCCGGTGCGGTCGCGCCTGATCTGGTTGGGCGTGGCAGCCGCGGCTACGCCCGTTTCCTGGTTCGCGTCCCAAGCCTCAAGCATCGGTTGGGCGATCGCGCTGATGGCTACCCTGACCTTTGTACACGGTATCTGGATCACGAACTTCCTTGGTCTGTTGGGCGATTTGTTTCCCGCCACCGTAATCGGCACCGTAACCGGCCTGACGGGCACAGCCGGCGGCATTGGAGGAATGCTCTCCACCCTCGCGGTCGGCGCGATCGTGGACCGCTTCTCGTACGCCCCAGTATTCGCCGTGTCCGGTATACTCTATCCGCTTTCGTTCGCGGTTATCCTCGCTTTTTGCCGGGACTCAGAACGGGAAGCGGCATCCGGGTGAGAGACGCTGAGACTGGCGTATATGATTCAGCGGTACGAGCACGGCAGACACGTTTCTCGGAACGCAGCTATCAAGGTGCTGCCCCTGCTGCTGATCGGATTTCTTCCGGTCCCCTACCTTGCGGCGGCGCAATCGCCTCAATCCGCCCCCTCATCATCGACTATCCGGAACAGGATTCGGTCTTCCCGCCCGACTTCGCGGCGCCTGCGTTCCTTTTTCGCGATGCGTCTGGATCCGTATCGTCGTACCACGCGGGGACCATGCGCTTACAGTATCACCACGTATAGCTGATAACTGGGGCGATATGATATTGCACACATGATGAGACTCCTAGCCTCTCTGTTTCTCGCGCTCGCCCTTCACGCCCAGCAACCCGGCCCCGCCGCGCTCGCCCGGCTCGACACACACGTCAACATCCAATCCGCCACGGTCTCGCTGCGCACCCTGCGTAACACCACCAAACAAAGCGACGCCGTCAAAGCCGAAGTCGACAAGCTGATGAAGCAAGGCGCAACCTACCTCGCCGCCGGCAATACCGGCGAGACGCGCCGCCTCATATACCACTGCCTTTGCCTGCTCGGCGGCAAGCCGTGGACCCCCACCACCGAATACGCCCAAGCCCTGCTCCTCCGCACCGAAACCCCTATCGCCGATCCCAGCCGCCGCCTCATCGCCCATCTCGACCAGATCTATCCCGCCGAGTACCAGGCCAAGACGGCGCTGCGCCTGCACGTCACGCTGCACGAGCCGCTCCCCACCCCATCCGGTCCGCATCCCGGCAAACTGCTGCGCGACGCCGGCACGCTCGAAGGCCTCTCGCGCGACCTCATCGATGAGCCCTTCAGCTTCGACGCCGATCTCGCCGGCGCAGGCGAAGGACCGCGCGTGTTAGCCGCCGAACTGCTGGATGGCGACGTCTCCATCCGCAAGCTCTGGATCGGCATCAACATTGTCTCCGGCATGGATGCCCGCCGCACGGAAATCGAGCGCCATCTCGACAGCATCTCCGGGCACCCAAGCACCAAGGCCACCATCCTCGCGCCCTTCGATCTCGCGCGCATGATCAACCTCGGCCGCCGCGAGCTCACGCGCATCGATTTCGCAGCCGAGATGCGCCAATCGGATGAACTGCTCAAAGCCCTGCAGGAATCCCGCGACCCGCTCTGGCAATCGGCCGGCAGTCATAAGCGCCACTACCAATTCGAAGAAGCCGGCGAGATCATGCCCTATCGCGTCTACGTGCCGAAGATCTACAAACCCGGAGCGCACCTGCCGCTAGTCATCGCGCTGCACGGCCTCGGAGGCACGGAAGATACCTTCTTAGGACGCGACGGCGCACAGATGGCCACGCTCGCCGAGCAGCACGGCTTCATCGTCGCCGCCCCCCTTGGCTATCGCATCAACGGCGGATACGGCAGCAGCATAGCCCGCTTCACCGATCCCGCCCGCAAGCGCAGCGCCGATCTCAGCGAAAAGGACGTGATGAACGTGCTCAAGCTGGTGAGCGAAGAGTATACGACCGATCCCAATCGCACTTACCTCGTCGGCCATTCCATGGGAGGCGGAGGGACCTGGTACCTGGGAGCGAAGTACGCCGGGAAATGGGCCGCGATCGCCCCCATCGCCGCTCCGCCCGTCACCCTGGAATCTGACCGGCTGATAGCTATGCCCATCATGGCCTGTCACGGCGACGCCGACGCCACGGTCCCGGTCCAGGCGACCCGCAATATGGTTGCCCGCCTGAAAGAGCGCGGGATGTCGCCAACCTACGTCGAAGTCCCCGGCGCCTCGCACGGCTCCGTTGTCGCGATAGTGATGCCGAAGATCTTCGACTTCTTCGCCCAACAATCCCGTCAGGAACGAAATCGCTGAGTTAACGAATAGAATTGGAAGGATCACGAACTCACTGCCAAAAGGAGAGCTTCGCGCGTGTTAGGCATCCTCGATTCGGTTATCATCGTCATCAGTCTGGCGCTGGTGGTGGGCGCGGTTCTACGTGCGGCGGGCAAGAAGCAAACCGACGCCGAGTACTTCCTGGCCGGGCGCGACCTGCGGTGGCCGTTTATCGGCATGTCGCTGCTGGCCTCCAATATCTCGGCCGAGCACGTGGTCGGCCTGGCGGGCGACGGATACCGCGTCGGCATGGTCACCGGCGGCTTTGAATGGATGGCCGCCTGGTGTCTCATCATTCTCGCCTCTCTGTTCACCCCTCTCTATCTGCGCAGCAAAATCTACACCATCCCTGAATTCCTCGAGCGCCGCTTCGGATGGGGCCTGCGCGCCTTCCTCTCCGCCAATTTGCTGGTGATGAACGTGTTCACCAAGAACGCCATCGATCTTTGGGCCGGCTCGCTGCTCCTGGTCCTGCTCTTTGGTTGGAACCAGATGGCGGTCATGATCGGCCTCTCCATTTTCACGGCCATCTATACGATGAAGGGCGGCCTGCGCGCCGTGGTCTACGCCGACATGGTGCAGGGGACGTGGCTCATCGTCAGCAGCCTCGTCCTCACCATCGCCGGGCTTGTTGCCGTTGGCGGATGGAGCGGCCTGACCGCACGCGTCGACCCCGGCCTCATTCATATGGTGAAGCCGCTCGATTCCGAGCTTCCCATTACCGGCTTCCTCATAGGGAACCTGTTGGGCGGAATGTTCTATTGGTGCATGGACCAGACCAACGTGCAGCGCGTCCTGGGAGCGCGTTCCGTGGACCAGGGCCAGAAGGGCGCCATCTTCGCGGGCTTCCTCAAACTGCTCATCCCGTTCATCCTGGTGCTGCCGGGCGTCATCGCCCATGCCCTCTATCCCAATCTCCCGAAAGCCGACATGGCCTATCCGCGGCTGGTCAGTGATTTGCTCCCCATCGGGCTTCGCGGGCTGGTGCTGGCCGGCCTCATCGCCATCCTCATGTCCTCGATGAGTGCCTGCTATAACGCCAGCGCCACGCTGGTGGTGCGCGACTTTTTCATGCGTTGGAAACCCGGACTCTCGGATCAGGATCAGGTCCTCATCGGGCGCAGGATTACCGTGCTGATGGCCGTGCTCGGCGTGCTCGCGGCTCCTTTAGTGGGACGCTCGGTCACCATCTGGCATTACCTGCAGATGCTTTCGGCATACTTGGGCGTACCTTTGTGCGCGGTGATCTTCGTGGGCTTGCTCTGGAGGCGCGGAAACACTGCCGGCGCGATCGCCGGAGGCGCGGCAGGTTTCGTCTTCGGCGTCTTCCTGTTCCTCGACGAGACGCTTGGCTGGGGGCTGGTGGCGCACCCCTATCTGGCGTCGTTCCTGCACCGTTCGATCCTGGTGTGGTTCTTCGCCGCCATCACGATGGTGGTGGTCAGCCTGCTGACTGCGCCACCGGCGGCGTACAAAGTCGAGAACAACGTGTTCGCTTCCGCCGGGGAACAGAGCCTGGGAGAAAAGGACTATCGGATCTGGGCCGGCGTGCTATTCGTCTGCACGCTGATTTTATGGTGGACGTTCCGCTGAGTGTTGCCTGGGCTGACGCTGGTCGATTCCAGGCTACTTGATCCTGAGGCCGGCGTTCGCCGGCAACGCAGCTTGCGGGGTCCGTTGCCATCGGGCCGATTGCTGAACGGCACGGCTGTCATCGCCAGGAATCAGTAACCGCTGGCGACTTACCGCGGGTAATCACCCGAAGCCATGGCCCCTCCAGCAGAACGCAGCTTACTCGGCCTCCAGATGGCGATAGTCCTTGGGATTATTCGTCACCAGCGGCACCGCAAGGACCATCGCCGTGGCTGGATCCATGCATCGGTCGAGCTGATCGGACGGCCCTTGCGTGTGCTCTCGTTCCGAACGGCAGCCCACGTGGAACACAGCAGGTTGTCGGAATGAAGTACCTTGAAGTCGGCCAGATAAGTCTCCAACACGTCGAGTTTCCTCTGCCCCCAATTCGCTCCAACGCCCCCTGGCGCATTTCGGCCAGGGTCATAAACGAGACGACCAACTCGCAACCGCGCACAATGGCGATGTAGCGCGGAGCGAATTCGGGATGCCGCTTGAAAATAAAGCTGACTACGTCTGTATCAACGACCAGTTTTGCTGTTACGGTCGGAGGAGAGGTCAATGTGGCGCTGGTCATAGATGAGGCGTACGAAATCTTCAGATTCTTCCGCCGTTCCAGGGTCGATGTGGCTCAAGAGCCGATCCATCGAGAAGGAGGCCGCCCCAACCAGGTTGGGTGGATCTTTGACGGGTTGTGAGGGCAGACGATCCATTTCGATAACTATTTTACCGCCGATTGCAGATTCTAAGGGCGACGGCTAGGGAGGCCGTCGCTCATGCCGAAGTCTAATAAGAAGAAGAGAACGCCGAAGAGGGTTCTTGGACTGCCGGATCTCGAACAAGCAAAGTCTGCTGTCCTCAACAGCCTCTCGTCCCTTAGCGGGCAAAGAACATACGACCACGCGATTAACGATTTCGTCGAGTGGTATTGCTCGGAGCCGCGCCTGGCATTCAACCGCACCGTGGTTCTGAGATACCGGATTTACCTGGAGCAGAAGGGATACGCACCGAATACCATTAATCTGCACCTCGCCGCCGTATGCCGCGTGGCTTATGTAGCGTGCGACTCGGGATTGTTGAGCCCGGAGCTGGGTGCGGGAATACGACGAGTAAAAGGGGTCCGAAGCCCTGGCGTTTGCTTCGGCAACTGGCTCACGCCGAGTCAAGGCAAACTGCTGCTGGAGGGCTCGCACGTCGACACGCTCCGCGGAAAGCGGAACTACCCCTTCTGGCGATGTTGATCGGTTGCGGCCTGCGTCGCGGCGAACTTCTGTCTTTGGCGATAGATTCCATCCAGCTTCGCGAGGAGCACCGGGTAATCGTGGATCTGAAGGGAAAGGGCGGGCATATCCGAATGGTCCCGGTCCCGCAATGGGTAAAGACCGCCGTCGATGTTTGGAGCGCTGCTGCTGGAATTGTCGGAGGCACGGTGTCCCGCTCCATTAACAAGTCCGGCAAAGTATGGGAGAGCTCAGATCCACGTTCGGCATGCCCGAGTCTCTTCGCCTTCGGCGTGTTCCTGTTCCTCGCCCTTTTTCGAACCGGAACCAAACGCATAACGCCAATTGCGCCGTGTTAGTTCCCACCAAGGACCGGCCGGAATCGATCACGGCTGACGGCCTATATCCAATTGGATATAATTGGGGAATGCGGCCGTTGCGCTTTCTGGGGGACTCACTCAAGTGCCTGCGAGATTTTCCCGAGGACACGCGGCACGATGCCGGCTATCAACTCGATAAAGTCCAGCGAGGCGAGCAACCTGATGACTTCAAACCGATGCCCACCGTCGGTAAGGGTGTCGAAGAGATTCGTGTGTCCGACTCGAGTGGCACCTACCGTGTCATTTACCTGGCAAGGCGTGCGGAAGCGGTTTACGTTCTCCATGCCTTCCAGAAGAGGACACAAGCAACGGCGAAAAAAGATCTTGAAATTGCAAGGACGCGATATAGGCAATTGCCGGGAGGCAGGATATGACGAAACCTGAGAGCTACGCGAGTGTTTGGGATGCGATTGCGGATACCCCCGAACAGGCCGCGAATCTGAGAGCACGGGCCGAACTGATGCAGAAGATTACAAAACGGCTGAAACGGAACCACTGGACCCAGGCAGAAGCTGCCAGGCGTTGCGGCGTCACGCAGCCGCGGATCAACGATCTACTCCGCGGCAGGGTCTCGCGCTTCTCGATCGACGCCCTGATCAATATTGCTGCGGCGCTGGGATTTCGCGTGCGGCTGGATCTCGAAGCCGCTTGAGGGAGAGGCCCCGCAGCTACTGCGCGCGCATAGGCTGACATCGCCGGACCAGACGGTGGACAGCTGAACTGGTGAGGCCAAACACACCCCGCACCGCTCATGCCGTGGCCCGATTGGCGATCTCTTCCAGGCCGCGCTCGCGAATCTCCTGCTCGCGGATGAGAAACTTCTGCACCTTCTTGCTCACCGTCATCGGAAAGGAATCCACGAACCGCACATATTGCGGCACCTTGAAGTACGCAATCTTCCCCCGGCAGAAGTCGCGGATCTCTTCGGCCGTCGCCGTTTCCCCCGCTTTGAGCTGCACCCACGCCAGCACCGTTTCCCCCAGCTTGGCGTCGGGCAGTCCCACGACATAAACGTCGGCGATCTTGGGGTGCGTATGGAGGAAGTCTTCCACCTCGCGCGGGTAGATATTTTCGCCGCCGCGAATGATGGTATCCTTGGCCCGCCCTTTAAAGCTGAAATAGCCATTCGCATGCAGGAGGGCCAGGTCGCCCGTGTGCAGCCAGCCTTCGCTGTCGATCACTTCTGCCGTTGCCTGGGGATCGGCGTCGTAACCCTTCATCACCAGGTAGCCGCGCGTACACAACTCGCCTTGTTGCTCCAGGGGTACGCGTTCTTTAGTCACCGGATGCACAATCTGCACTTCCGTGTTGGCCAGCGCGGCGCCGATAGTCGAGACGCGCAGTTCAAAGGGATCTCCCACCCGCGACATGGTGATCACCGGCGAAGCTTCGGTCTGGCCGTAAGGGATCACCATTTGCTCGATGTGCATCTTCTCCGCGGCGCGTTTCATCAACTCGATCGGGCACGGGGCGCCCGACATTACGCCTTTTCGCAGGGAACTCAAGTCGAAGCGGTCGAAGTCGGGATGCTCCAGTTCGGCCACGAACATGGTCGGCACGCCATAGAGCGCAGTCGCCCGTTCCTGGTGAACGGCCTGCAAAGTGGCCAGAGCTTCGAACTGGGCGGAAGGAATGATCTGCGCCGCGCCGCTCACCACGCATACCATGGAGCCGATCACCGACCCGAAGCAATGGTAGAGGGGCACGGGCGCGCAGATGCGGTCCTCCTCCGTGGCACGAAATGCCAGCGCGATCGCCATGCCGTTATTGAGCAGATTGCGGTGCGTGAGCAAGGCGCCTTTGGGGGTGCCTGTAGTACCGGAAGTGTATTGAATGTTGGCGACATCGCCCGGCGTAGCGGCGCCTTCCCGGTAGTCCATGCCGTCGGCGATCATGCGGTCCTCACCCAACCAGATTTCGTGTTCCAGCGGCAAAGGGCTGCCATTCCGCGAATCGGCGAGGATCTGCCGGTAATCGGCGCGGGAATCGCGCGCACGCAGCACCAGCGCCCGTATGCGGGAGCGCTTCAATACGTATCGCAGCTCATGGGAGCGATAAGCCGGATTGACATTGACCAGGACCACACCGGTCCGCGCGGTGGCGTACTGCATGAGCACCCACTCCACGCAGTTGCTGGCCCAGATTCCAACGCGGTCGCCGGGCTGCAACCCAAGGCCCGCGAGGCCCCGGGCTACGCGGGTCACCTCGCGATCCAAATCCTGCCAGGTGAGCCGGATATTCTGGTGACAGACGATGAGGCCATCGCGCTCCGGAAACCTCGCCGCGCTGCGGCTCAGCGCTTCGGAAAGTGTCATCTCGAGAAGGGGCACATCCGCCCCGCGGGTATAGCTTAAAGGCCCAACGTGTAAGTTGGGTCGCGGGATTTCAGACACAGAAATTCAGTCTAACGCAGTGACCGCACCCCGGCTGCTCGGGATGGCGGATCGCTAACCTTCGAAGGCGCTCAGATACTCCTCCAAGGTGGCGTCCAATCGCTGGTACAGCAAGGTGTTGAACGCCTCGCTTCCCCTCCCCGCCTGGTGAATATCCACCAGGCGCGGATGTGCCATGAAGGGACCGCTGCATCACCAGCCGGTGAAGGTCGGATGCGTCGGTGACGCCCTCTTTTCACCCCTAACTCCCCCGAATTCAACAAATTGGCACCCCAGCCGCACACTGCCTTGCTACCTTGAGAATTAGAGTGTCACCGGCGCGGAATCCCTGCCTGGAGGATACGAAAGGCCAAAGAAAAAATTGCACCAACGAAGCCACTTAATACTTTCTCTATGTCAAAACGGGTGCCCCGGACACCACCCCACGCTAGAATAGAAGTTCCCCATGAAAATCGGTGTCGTTGTCTTCCCCGGCAGCAATTGCGACCACGATGCGTGGTACGCAGTGCAGCATAATCTGGGCCATCAGGCGGAGTTTATCTGGCATGATTCGGCGGCGCTCGGCAATGTCGACGCCGTCATTCTGCCGGGAGGTTTCGCGTATGGCGATTACCTGCGGTGCGGCGCCATTGCCCGCTTCTCTCCCGTGATGAGCGCGGTCCGCAAATTCGCCGACGATGGCGGCCTGGTGCTCGGCATTTGCAATGGCTTTCAGATCCTGGTGGAGTCGCACCTGCT
>Ga0326727_10021309_pt1 | contig 12717 bp, 11 predicted proteins | sample MB2enrmetagenome_FD_207643 | JGI IMG/M metagenome (GOLD analysis project Ga0326727, IMG submission 207643) | Lab enriched peat soil microbial communities from McLean, Ithaca, NY, United States - MB29MY | ecosystem: Environmental > Terrestrial > Soil > Wetlands > Peat | place: USA: New York...
GGAAACCCATAGAAAAGCCTCCTTTTGAAATCTAGTCATATTACTAGATATCAAAACGCTGACTTTTCTGCAAGAAAAAAATTGGTAAGAGGTTTTGTCTAGTTAAAGGCCAAACTCCAGAGCCGGGCTTTAGCCCGGCACCTGCCCGGATAGTAGCGGTGCCGGGCTAAAGCCCGGCTCTACGAAATGCAACGAAACCCTACGGAACCCTACCGCCCGCATGGGCGGTCAGGTGCAGCGGTCACTGATGGAATTCCGACGCAAGAACATTCGGCTTCCCCGATCCCACTATTTCGGGCAACAATGGTACTTCCTCACGACATGCGTGGAGGGACGCATTCCGCGGCTTCGCGACGCGGCGTTGGTTGGCGACCACATGGCATTGCTAAATGAGGATGCTAACAGTACGCACTTCGCAATCCAGGCGTACTGCTTCATGCCAGACCACCTTCATTTATTGGTCAGCGGAACACATGAGTCATCCGACTGTCTGGCATTCATTAATGGATTCAAGCAGAAATCTGGGTTCGCCTTTAAGCAGAGATGCGGCGAGCATCTTTGGCAGCACAAGCCCTACGATCATATTCTGAGATCGGACGAAAGATGGGAGCCCGTCGCCTACTATATCTGGATGAACCCGGTGCGCAAAGGATTGTGCCGGAGACCGGAAGAATGGCCCTTTTCCGGGTCGAACACGATGGACTGGCGCCGGATGTTGACGCCTCCCGAGGAACTTTGGATCCCCCCGTGGAAGCGGGGCACTTCGTAGTATGTCGTAGTAAATCGTAGAGCCGGGCTTTAGCCCGGCACCTGTTCGGATAACAACGGTGCCGGGCTAAAGCCCGGCTCTACGAAGTGCGACAAATACCACGAAATACGAAACAAACCTCATGAACATGGCACCGGTTTTACTGAACGGCAGTAACTTCCACTCCTCCGGCCTCCGCCAGAAAGTGGACCAGCTCATGGACATCCTCTGGGCGGGTGGCGTCAATAACCCCATGGATTCCATCGAGCAGCTTTCCTATCTCATTTTCCTTCGCTTGCTCTCCGAAAAAGACGAACTTCTGGCTTCGCTCGATAAGAAAAATTACAAGAGAATCTTCTCCGGCAAGTGGACGCGCTATGCGTGGGGAAATTTTGTAACCCTGACAGGCGACGAGCTTTTTGATTCGGTCCGCTCGGCGATTGAAAGTCTGCACGAGCTTCCCGGGTTGTCAGAAACCGGCAAGCTGCTTTTCAACCGCGCCACGCTGAAGATTTATGACCGGCCCACGTTGCGGGTCGCCGTGCAGTCGATCCACGAGATGGACCTGACGCCACACGGCGGGCAGGACGTTAAGGGCGACATGTACGAGTACCTGCTCAGCAAGCTTTCCATGAGCGGCACTAACGGCCAGTTCCGCACTCCCCGGCACATCATCAATATGATTGTCGCCATGGTGGACCCCCAGCCGGGGCGGCGCGTTTGCGACCCGGCTTGCGGCACGGCGGGCTTCCTGATTTCGACCTTTAACTACATTCTGCGGGGTAATACATCCAAAGCTGCGCTGGCCAAGGGCGATCTGAACGGCGACCAGCTTAAGCCCGCGCAGTGGAAGTTTCTGGAAGAGCACGCCTTCACTGGCTACGACAACGATGCCAACATGGTGAAGATAGCCATTCTAAATCTCTATCTCCACCGCCTGGAAAAGGCCAACATTGAAATGCACAATCCGCTGACCACAAGCAAAGGCAATCCCTACCCCGGGCTGACCTTTGATGTGATCCTGGCCAATCCGCCCTTTGCCGGGAAGATTCAAGAGGAAAGCATTCTCGCCGATATCAATCTGGCCACGCGCGACACCGAATTGCTCTTTCTCAAATGGTTCATCGATCATCTGAATCCCGGAGGGCGCGCCGGGGTGATTGTGCCGAACGGTGTGTTGTTTGGCTCGAACAAAGCGGACCGCAAGGTGCGCGAACTGTTGCTGACGAACTGCGATTTGCAGGCGGTGGTGAATCTGCCCTCCGGAGTGTTTAAACCTTACTCCGGCGTGGGAACGGCAGCATTGATTTTCGAAAACGTAGCGCCGGGCTTTAGCCCGGCACCCCACGGTTCACGTTCCCTCCAGCCCTCCCAAACTCGATTTTCGAACCCGATAGGTGCCGGGCTAAAGCCCGGCGCTACGAAGGCACATGCCGCCCTAAAGGACGGCGCTACAACCACCGCAACCCAGAGTGTCTGGTTCTATGACCTGACCGCCGATGGGTTTTCCCTCGATGACAAGCGCACGCCGATTGAGGCCAATGACATTCCCGACGTGCTGGCCAAATGGCCCGGGCGTGTGGAAGGCCCCAACAGCTACCGCGTGCCGATCGAGAGAATTCGCGAGAACGATTGGAGCCTGGCGGCGGGACGCTACAAACCCGTGCAAGTGGAAACGGTGAAGCACGATCCGCCCAAGAAGATTTTGAAGGAAGTGCTGGCGCTGGAAGTGGAGATTGCGGAACGGGCGAAGAAGTTATTGAATTTGGTGTGACCGTCTCTCCGAATGAAACAAACTTGGCCCCATCTACCGCTGCAAGACGTTTGCGACGTCCGAGTTGGGCGCACTCCCCGTCGCGATGTACCCGAATACTGGGGAGGCGGAGCGGTCTGGGTTACGGTGGGTGAGTTGAGCGGCGGGATTATTACTGATTCCAAAGAGCACATTTCGACTATTGCTGTCGAACGGTGTATGCCAGAGCCCGTGCCGGCAGGGACGCTCCTCTTCAGCTTCAAACTATCCATCGGGAAAATGGCTGTGGCGGGATGCCCACTCTACACGAACGAAGCCATTGCCGCCCTCCCGGTTCGGAATCCCAACGTAGTCTCGTCCCGGTTTCTGAAGTACGCCCTCTCCGCCGTCAGTCATGAAGCGGGAGCGAATGAGGCAGTCCTTGGGAGGGTGCTAAACAAAGCTAAGGTCGCTGCGATACAAATACCCCTGCCTCCGCTTCCCGAGCAGCACCGCATCGTAAACCTGCTGGACGAAGCCGACGAGTTGCGGCGGCGGAGGGAGCAGGCCGACCGCCGCACCGCCGACCTCATCCCCGCCCTGTTCTATGAAGTGTTCGGAGACCCGGCTGCAAACCCTAATGGGTGGCCTTCTTCCCGTTTTGGCGATGTTTGTGATTGTCGGCTCGGCAAAATGCTTGACATAAAACAGCAAACGGGAGTCTATCCCAAACCATATCTTCGGAATGCGAACGTGCAGTGGGGCCGATTTGACCTAACCGAGGTATTTGAAATGGATTTCGACTCGGACGACCAGCAAACCTTCCGGTTGCGTCGGGGCGACCTATTGATCTGCGAAGGGGGTGAAGTCGGTCGCGCAGCAATTTGGAACGATGAATTGAATGAGTGTTACTTCCAAAAGGCTCTGCACAGAGCACGACCGGACGGCAGATTCGCGGTTTCTGATTATTTGCTTTACCTGCTATGGTCAATGGCAACGGGTGGATGTCTTGTAGACTTTACTAGCGAGGCGACGATAAAGCATCTCACCGGCATCAAGCTAAAAAGCATGCCCGTTATGTTGCCGCCGCTTGATCTCCAGCGCGAATTCGCCGCCCGCGTGGCCGAAATCCGCGCCCTCCAAGCCCGGCAAGCCGAAAGCCGCCGCCGCTTGGACGACCTCTTCCAATCCATGCTCCACCGTGCTTTTCAAGGCGAGCTATGACCGGCGGCCTGTTGGACCCTGGACCTGACGCCTGCCCCGAACGTATAGTATGCTCGCCGGTTACCCTCCGGTCGAACTTGTAAGTAATCCTCACAAGTTGCCACGTCCAGGTCAGCCAAATTCAATAGGCCCTCGCGGTAAACCGGCAGGTAGGTGATGCGTTCAGCAACGTTAGTTGACAAGGGTAGCGTTTGGTGATTAGGTAAACCGCAAGGCAAGCCCGCGCTGGAAAGCGCCGGGTGCTGGCCGCGTTAGAGCTTAGAGCTTACGGCATGATGGGACGAAAACCACCCGCGAGAAAGAAGTCCTTGGCCTCGCGCCCCCGGGGGCTCGCGGCAGAACGTGGCCTTCAAGGAATGATGGAGAAATCCTGCGCGAGTTCCTGCACCGGCCGGTTCGCCTCGGTGGAATAGCGGCTGAACAGAAACACATGCAGTTTGTAGGCGCCGGGCGCCAGCGGCTCGAAGGGGATGATTTTGTCGTCATAGGGCACCCTTTCGCCCGGCGCCAAGCTGCCCTTGCGCACCATGAACTGTGCGCCACCGTTGACCACCGCGTTGCCGATATGCATCCTGGGCAGAACCTTGGTGGTTTTCGCACTCTCGGAAACCGCCTCCCACCCATAGTTAATCATGATGACGTTGTCGAAATGCCCCCCGGGGATGGCGACCGTTACTTTCCCGGCATTGGTGATGACGAAGGAAAACTCCACCGGCGCGCCCGATTTGTTCGCCGTTGATTTCATGCGCAGTTCGTCCAGCCGGATGCTTTTCTCCGTAATGTCCAGCACGTTGTCGGCAGCGACGGCGGGTTCGCGCAGAACGGGCGCGGGATTCGCGGCCAGCGCGGCAGGAACGCCCTCGAGGCCGATGGCGACGACCCGGCAGGCCATGAAGTAACCCTTGCCGTCGCAGATATCGATGTTGGCTTTTTCCGTGGAGAAGTCGACCTTCTTGCCCTCGGTGTCGAACACCACGGTGAAGCTGTAGGGCTTTCCGGGCTCGAAAACATAGTTTTCGTCATGGTATTCGGGATGCACCTTGGTGAAGTAGTTGCCGAACAACTGGTCCTCCGGCCGCCCAACCCAGGCCGGGTAGGTCAGGTAATGCCCGGTCTTGGGGAATCTCAAGGTGTAGGTGAGCGCGAACCGGCTGCCGCCCCGGTCGGAGGCCAGCGCTTCAAACGAATTGCCCGCGAGCTCGATCCGCTTCAGCCTGAGCTGCCGCCCCGCGTATTGGACCCCGATTGTGAAGAAGCTCCCCGGTAGCGCTACTTCCGCCGATGCCAGGACTATGATCACCCACGCCGCCAGCGCCAGCACACGCCTGCGGCGCAGAAATCTGCGGGCGCAGAAATACCCCGTCCATATCGCCGCGATCTCAGCCAGGAAAATCCCGATAAACGATAGCGGGAAGGAATAGATTGCCATCTCCTTCATGCCAAAACCGAACATGACCAGGTTTTGGATGATGGCAAGAACCGTAGCGATGAGCGCGATAAGGAACATGATCAGCTCCCCTCACCGGTTATCCGGAATTCCCCTAATGGACTCCGGCCCGACCGACAACATACACCTGACCACCACGGAGAGCAATGGCCCGTATCGTGCCCGGTGCGGGGTTTTGTGTGCGGGGTTTTGTGATGCGCAGCCAACCCTAAAGGTCTATACTCTCCGCAAGCGAAGGGAGACCTTCGTTTAGCTCATCGAACTGACCATGATGCTTATGCGGGTCTGGGCGCTTCGCGCACCACGCCCGGCGAAAGAGCGCGGCGGCTTGCGGTAAAAACCTGGTTTCAGGGAAGCGGCGTGGTCCTCATCACTCAGAACATGGAAGTGTTACCCGTTTTCCTCGAACCCTTCGCTTATGATCAGATTGGCCCTTCAAACTAAAGGAGGCAGTCATGATGCATCGCTGGCTAACGGTTCTGTTTGCATTCACCACGTTTTTTTGGAGTGCGTCGATGGTTTTTTCTCAGACCAAGGCCGCACCGGGAGCCCCGTTTCTGACCGTGCAGGACGTGGAGAAGATCACGGGCCTTCATGGGGTTAAAATCGTCCCCCCAGACGCGTCGAAAGGGGCAGGGGGCGACCTGAATTTTGCCGACAAGGATGGGAAGCTGCTCCTGATGGTTAATAGGAACCTATATTCCGATATGCTCTATACACAAACCAAAAACATGAAAGATACGGTGAAGGAGGACATCAAAGGGGTGGGAGATGCCGCGTTTATCGGACCGCCGGGCAATTTCCCATACTTTCTCGCCTTTAAGAAAGGGAAAGGCTCCGCCACGGCGTCCAGTTTTTTGGGTTTCACCGGGCCCCTGCTTACCATCGATCAGCTCAAGAAAGTGGCCCAATTAGTTGCCGCGGGGATGTAGTGACCCTTGGGGGATTTGTTCAAGATGCCAAGCAACGTCGCGCGGCCTGTTCTTGAGGTCCGCGGCCTTTCGCTGCGATGGGCGGAAGAACCGCGGACCTACAAAACAGGTCTACTTACTTTTCATGCTGAGCGCAGCGAAGCATCTGATTTTGGTGTCCCGTGACCCGGAGTAAGAGGAGGAGCCATGAGATATCTCGCCGCCATGTTGCTGGTGTGTTTGCCCGCCGTGGGCCAAGAAGTGCGGCCCCTCCCCAACGCGCCCGGCACTTGGCAGTTTAGCGTCACGCCTGCCAGCAGCGCGAAGTGGTCCGGTCACAGCGAGGCCGAGGGCGGGATACTCCTGTCGAAAATCCAAGGTCTCGCCTCGCGGCTGCACACCGCGAAGGTATTCAATCCCATCCTGGGCTTCAACGGCGAGTGCTATATCCAGCTTTCTGATTCCCACCTCTGCGTCCCGAATGAACCCTGCGCCAGCGCCCAGCTTCCCGTCTCCGGCAGTCTGTTGTACATATTCCTCTATTTTGCCGAGCTCCCCGACGGCAAGCCGAAGACCGACCGGGAAGCCGTAACCGAGGCCGATTTCCATTTTAACGATCCGTCTCAGGTAGCTCGCGGGCAGACATTTGAGAAGCACAACGGGCACGCGTTTATGTGGCTGCCCGTGGCAATAGGCCAAACCGCGGGAGTCACGCTGTACTATGCCGGGCCGCCGGATCCACGCATCCATGACGTAGCCGCCGTCATCTATTTCGCCAAGAAGGATCGCCCGCTCTGGATTCCGGTGACCCGAGAGCAATTCTTGCGGGACATGATCGACGACCGCGAAGGCGAGGTCGCCCGCCAAGCCGAAGCGGCCAACAAGCTGCCCCCGTGCGATCAAGCCTACAAAGATTGGATGGCCCGCGCGGACGAACGGCGCAAGAGTACGGAGGAAAGCTACCAGAGATTTAAGAAGACCGATCCGGCCCAAGCCGAGCGGTTTCGCGCAGATATGGCGAAGATGGAGGCTGACATGCCGGCCGGGTTGAAGAAGAACCAGACCCTTTGTGAGGCGGACCGGAAGTGGCGTGCCGAACATACTGCTGACCCCGAGCTCGGACGCCTTCGCGCCGAGCTGGCCGGAATGACGCCGGCGGAGCGGGCTTCGCAGGCCTGGACCCGAAAAGCCTTCGACTATCCCTCTACCTTTGTCCCTGCGAATACGAAGGACGCACGGCCGGTGGTCATGTACAATCCCGACTACTTTGATTTTTCGCGCCCCCGCACCGAAATCCAGTTGATCACCGTCTTCCTGGAAAACGTGCCGGAGAACCTCCGCGAGCCACCGCTGACGGACTGGGACTCACTCGGCCTGGTCCGGCTCTGGCAATTTGTGAGTCAGGTGGATTGGCAACGGGTCGCAGCCATGATTGGCCAGTGACTATCAACTCGCGGCACATAACTAGATCCCACGCTTCCGGGGGCGAGCAAGCCAGCGTAGCGCACACCTGCCTCGGTAGAGTTTGCAGTTCACCCCCCACGGGCGGCGAAAGGCCGCGGCCCCCCCGGGCGGAGGCCCGGGGTGGAAACAGTGGGACGGAGAAGCCTTACAAGCGCGCCGTACTCAGCGAATTTTGAAACCTGGGACCTGAATCTGATGGCCGAGTGGCACACGCGCTGCGGTAGGCCGGGCGGCGGATCGCGCCACCCGGCGGCCAAGACTTCATTTGGGGGTTACTACTCCTTCGTAGTGCTCATCCCAAGCGTTGCCTCTGTCATCGAGGATCGACTCGTCGATATTGAATTTCACCAGCTCGCCGGAGTCCTTGGCGACCCACGCCGCGACCTTGATGGCCTTGATCTGCGAGGGCTTGACTGCGTCATATTCAAACTTTTGTGTGGCGGGGACGGCGGACGAGTCAAAGGTGAACTTGTCCGCAGCGACTCCTCCCACCGTGTCGGAGCCAGCCTCCGTGGCAAAGTCGGCGAACACGTCGACTACCATCAGAGGACCGGTCACGTTCGCGGTCAGGCTCAACTGCGCATTCCCCCAGCCCCCTTCGTCGCTCTTTTTGGCGTTATGATCTTCCTTCTTCCCTCCCCACATGGAGGTGATGCTCATCTCGTCGGGAGAGACGTCCGCTTCCATAGTCACGGCGCAAATACCGCGCCGAGATGCACAAGCCGGAGGCGGCCCGGTTGCTTGATCTGCTGGCAGCGCTCTCCCATCAGACCAACTTCTCCGTGGGCTGCTACTGCGAGAAGGAAAAACGGTGCCACCGCTCCATTCTCAGGAAACTGCTTGCCTAGCGCGGAGCGGAATTCTCCTGAAGGACTTGGAGGCCGCGCTACGACTGCTGCTTGTGCGGGCGCGCGCCGCTCACCGTGCGCCGGAAGCGAGTGTATCCTTGCACAGCACTGCACCGCATCCCGGGGCGGCGTGGGCGCGGGGTGCTAGCCGCCGGCAATCTCAAAGTCAATCCACTGGCTGGCAGTGGCGTGTTTTTTGCCCGCGAGTTTGTCCGTGACGGTGATTTCAAGAGCATAATCCCCGGGCTCAAGCTCAGGGCCAAGCCTCAGCGTGCCGGCCAGTGATAGGCGCTTTGGTTCCCCGTCACCAAAAGGCCTGTTGAACGAAAGCACTTGCTGTGTGTCTCGATAGAGTTGAATGCTCTCTTCCAGATTGGGAAGATGAGTGGCTGGATCGAGGCGGGCATTATAAATCTCCATGGCGAACGGCACCTCATCGCCCACCTGGAAGCGGCGGACCGCCGGACTTCTGTCGCCCACTCCTTTGGGATTCAGGATGATTCCCGAAAGCCTAAGCCTTCGCAAGCGAGTGCTGGGAACGTCTATGAACAGTCCCGCCGAGCCCACGCGCTGCGAAGCCGAGTCGCGAACTCCGGCGCGAAGCTGGTATCCGCCCGCCTTGACCACGGGAATATCGACGACGTAATCCAGACCGCGCTGCAACATCGCTTCCATTCCTTCTTCGGCGGGCGAGCCGGTAAGGACGCCCAGCTTTCCGTCTACCACATGGCCGTTGTCGCCAAAGATCACCGCCGCCAGATCCAGCGCCAAATGCTTGCGGCCGTCCGGCTGGCTCACGAATTGAACGTCTCGGGCGTCGATATGCAGCAGGCACCGCGCCGTGGCCTGATTGTGGGCGTCATAGAGAAGTTGCGACGCCAGGTGCAGGCGAATTTCCCCTGAACTGAACGGCGAGGTCAGCGCCGCGGCCAGTTGCTCGAGCTCGGTGTGGTAGACCGGACGAGCCTGCTCGTCCGTGACCCCATAAAAACCGTTGCGCGAGCGCACCTTTAATCCTGGCTTTAGAACGCGCACCTGGATCTTATGGTAACTGGCGCCGGACGGCGTCTTCTCAAACGTCGCCCCCGAGGGCTTGAAGCCAATCAGGTAATATCCTGCCTGGTCCTCCAGAATGCGGCCGACACCCCAACTGAGGTCGTTCGTGTCGTGGACGAACAGTCCGCCGGTCTGCTGGGCGAGGAAGCCCAAGCCTTGCTGCGAGTCGTAATGATGCAAGAGCCGGGCCGCGTGGCGCCGGTTCAAGGAGTCCTGCACGTCGGACGCGGTCCTATCGGAGGGAGGGAGAATAAGGCCAGGAACCTGCGCCCGTCCGTTAGACCCTATGGCCTCAGCCGCCGTCGGTTCAAGGGTCATGATGCCGCGCGCATCGAGCGTGTAGATCACCACCGAAGACCGGTTGGCCAGCTCGATCAGGGCTTGGAGCTTGTCCTGAAGGCGGGGATCAATGTCATCGTCCCACACGGGGCTTTGGAGAGTGTGCGGTCCACGTGGAACTCGGCGCAAATCCGGCGCCCCCGGCAGCACCACGCCGTCGGAAAACAGGATCACGGACTTGCGGCCAGGCAAGTCACGAAGTCCGTTCACAATATAATTTAGCGCGCCGAGCGTGCCGGCGGTGAAGAGGTCGGTCACAAACCCCGTCCCCATATTCGCCTCGGCATCGGACAGGAACTCACCCACCGTGGCTTGTTGCCCTGCCAGATTAAAGCGAACACGGTCAATCGCCGCGTAGAGCAGCCGCTTGTCGGTGGTGAATTGTTGCAGCGCGCCCAAGCCTGCGCCCGTGCGGAGAATCGCCACCAGGTCGCCCGATTGCATCTGGTCGTCCACAAACTTCCGGAGGGCGCGGCGAACGTAATAAGTGCTCTCGAACGACAGGCCGATATCGTCCACAACCAGCGCCATGGTCCGGCCGACCTGCTGGGGCTGCAACCCCGGCGACGAAAGGAGCGTGGCCCCGGCGGGGAGAGCGCGAGCAGCCCCGCCCTCAGCCGCCGCCGAGCGGATCGGGATGTAAGAAAAGTTTGTGATCGGTTGGGGCGCGCCGTCTTCGACGATCTCAAAGTCCTCGGGTCTAAGATTCGTGACCTGTCGCCCCTTTGAATCCGTGACCACGGCATCAACCTGCACCAGGCTGACCGTGATCCGAATCACCCCGCCGGCAGCGGGCTGTTGCGGGCCCCGCGCGAAGACAGGAAGGAACCCGAAAAGGAGAAGGGCTAGAAACCTGCGCATGGTTCACCCTATCGGGAGTCTACTCGGTTCGCTGAGGGCTATCAAGCCGGAATCAACTTTTTGGCTCTCGCCGGTGGAAAGTACACTTTCATTCCCGTCCAACGGAGCAAAATCTTTTCTTCGATCGCTATCATCGGCTCCGAACCGCCCATCCAGAAGTCCTGCGAAGCCGTTGTCGCCGCCCCGCTGCGGGGCACGCCACCGACCATGAAAATGCGCGCAGCGTCTTGGAGTGCGTGCGGCTCGACGCCGCCTTGGAAGCCGCGCACAAGGATGAAGGGCGGGCAGGAAATGCGAGCGACTAAGTGCTTGATGGTCTCGGAAGCCGAGTGAGAACAGCGAGGGCGAAGGCGGCGGCGAGCCGCACGCACTCCAAGGCGCGTCCCGCACCGGGCATTCCAGGCGGTGCGGAGGAGGCGGGGAGAGCCGCGGACCTACAAAACAGGTCGGCGCTACGCTTGGTGTTCAAGGGTCTCGATTTTTCCGACCCCATTTCCCATACATCAATAAACTCCTTGACACCTCCCATTCCCCGGCCTCAATCTGGTCTGGAGGCTATGGCCCTTGTTCTGCAAGGCGTGGAACGAGGCTACTCATTTCGACCGCAGGCGCCAAGCCGCGGGATGGGGCAGCCCGTGGCTCTTCATCGCCTACAATCTCCCACGTCCATGACTTTGCGGGCAAGCGTTTGACCCCCTCACCCCCACCACTTGCAAAACGTCGCGTCCCCTCCCGTCAGTTGATGCGGCCCCCCTCTGTCGCCGCGGCGACCGGCGGAATGAGAATTCTTCGCGGTGGCGCCTTGTCTTTCTGCCCCACCCCCGAAACCCCGCACGCTGAATGCAAATCGGCAATCGACAATCGACAATTCGCCGTTTGTGCTAAACTCGCATCGAATCATATAAAGCAGTGGTTAGTGGACGGTGGTTAGTTGCTACTGACTCGCCGCTATCAACTAACCACTGATCTCGGAGGTCTGCCGTGGCCGCAATCATTCTCGACGGCAATAAGATTCGCGACGAAATTCAATCGGAACTCGTGCAGCAGATCGCGGACCTGAAGCGCGCGGGCATCACCCCCGGCCTGGCGGCGGTGCTGGTGGGTGATAACCCCGCGTCACAGAGTTACGTCCGCAACAAGGTGAAGACCTGCGAAGCGCTGGGCCTCTACAGCGAGAAAATCGAGCGCTCAAAAGAGTCGACCACCGCAGAGTTGCTGGAATTGGTCGCCGCTCTTAACCGCAACGATGCCATCGACGGCATCCTGATTCAGCTTCCTCTGCCGCCCCAGGTTGATGCCCAGCGCGTACTGCTGGCCGTCAATCCCGCCAAGGATGTGGACGGTTTGCACCCCGTCAACATGGGGAATCTGGTGCAAGGACGGCCGGGTTTTGTGCCCTGCACCCCGGCGGGGATTTTGCAAATACTCAAGCGCTCCAAGATTCCCATCAAAGGCGCGCGGGCCGTGGTAGTCGGCCGCAGCGACATCGTGGGGAAGCCGGTGGCCATGCTCCTGCTGCACGAGCACGCCACGGTCACCATTTGCCACTCCCGCACCCGCGACCTGCCCGCGGTGGCGCGCGAAGCCGATATCCTGGTGGCCGCCATGGGGAAACCGGCCTTCGTCACCGGCGACTTTATCAAACCCGGCGCGACCGTCATCGACGTCGGCATCAACCGCCTGACCACGGAAGAGGAAGTGCGCGGGATTTTCCACGCTCCCGCTGGCCCTCTCGCCACCTTGCGAGAGAAAGGTCCGGTGTTGGTGGGCGATGTGCAACCAGAGGACGTGCGAGCCATTGCCGGAGCCTTCACCCCAGTGCCGGGCGGCGTTGGACCCTTGACCATCGTTATGCTGATGTCGAACACCATACAGGCAGCGCGGATGAGAAGGGCAGTGGTTAGTGACTAGTGGTTAGTGGCTAGTCACTTCCCGCGGGCGCTGACCCCTAGTCACCGTGCACTAGGTCTTTGACCGCATGAAAAGATTCTATAATATCTTGTTTTTGGGGAATCTTTAGGCTTATACTGGGGCATGTCACGACGCCCCCTTGAGGTGCGAGTATCAGCTGAAGATCTGAAGCAGCT
>Ga0326727_10021310_pt1 | contig 12717 bp, 15 predicted proteins | sample MB2enrmetagenome_FD_207643 | JGI IMG/M metagenome (GOLD analysis project Ga0326727, IMG submission 207643) | Lab enriched peat soil microbial communities from McLean, Ithaca, NY, United States - MB29MY | ecosystem: Environmental > Terrestrial > Soil > Wetlands > Peat | place: USA: New York...
CACCCGCATGGGGTTTCCCGTCGTGCTCAAACTCTACTCGGAGACCATCACCCACAAGACCGACGTGGGAGGGGTGCAGTTGAACCTGCGCAATGCGACGGCCGTGCGCCGCGCCTGGCGCGCCATACAGAACGCCGTGGTGGAAAAGGCCGGCGAGGAACATTTCCTCGGCGTGACCGTTCAGCCCATGATCAAAACCGACGGCTACGAGTTGATCCTGGGCAGCAGCATTGATCCCCAGTTCGGCCCGGTGATGTTGTTTGGCGCCGGCGGCCAGTTGGTCGAAGTCTTCAAGGACCGCGCCCTGGCTTTGCCGCCGCTCAATGCCACGCTGGCCCGGCGCATGATGGAGGGCACCCGCATCTTCACCGCCTTGCAGGGCGTCCGCGGACGGGCCTCGGTGGATATCGCCGCCCTGGAACAATTGCTGGTGCGCTTCAGCGAGATGGTCGTCACGCAGCCGTGGATCAAGGAAGTGGACATCAATCCGCTGATCGCGGCGCCCCGGCGCCTTCTGGCCCTGGACGCGCGCGTCGTCCTGCACGACCCGGCGACGCCGGAAGCCGCGCTCCCGACTCCCTCCATCCGGCCCTATCCGACCCAGTACGTCGGGGTTTGGAAATTGAAGAACAAAAAGCGCATCGTGATCCGGCCCATCCGTCCGGAAGACGAACCGTTGATGGTGAAGTTCCACCAAACCCTGTCCGAACAAAGCGTCTATCAGCGCTATTTCAGCGTCCTGCAATTGTCGCAACGCACCGCCCACGAACGGCTGACGCGGATTTGTTTCAATGATTACGACCGCGAGATCGCCCTGGTGGCCGAGCACAAGGAAACCCCGGCGGCGGAACCGCGCATCCTGGGCGTCGGCCGGTTGAGCAAGCTTCATGGCGTCAACGAGGGCGAATTCGCCATCCTCGTCAGCGACGCCTGGCAGGGGCTTGGCCTGGGCGACGAACTGCTCAAGCGCGTGGTGCAGGTCGCCCGCGAGGAAAAACTCCAGCGCATCGTCGGCCACATCCTGGCCGACAACCACGCCATGAAACACCTTTGCGAGAAGGTCGGGTTCAAGATCCGGCACGACGCCGGCCAGCCCGATCTGATCGCCGAATACACGTTTTGATTCATGGCCGCCGGCGGAAGCTTCGACGGCCCGCTTCTTGCAGCCAGGGACTGCAAGAAAGCGGCCACGGGCGCGGACTTGCCGGATCGGCAAAGACAGGAACCGAATCAGGAGCGATTTTGGCATTGATTATTGGGATGACCCATGATATTATGGCATAGATGACTACGCAACTAACGATAGATAGCGCCGGGCGCATTGTGCTGCCCAAGCCAATACGGAAGGAACTGGACATCGGCCCCGGGGATCTGCTGGAGATGGAAAAGATCGGGGAGCGCATTACGCTTCGCCCGGTTCGCGGCGGGGCGCCGCTCGCCAAGGAAAAAGGCGTGTGGGTCTTCCGCGCAGGCCAGCCTTTGGCGGCTTCCGTCACTGACGATCTGCTGGATCAAATTCGGGAGCAGCGCGACCGGCAGAATCTCGCCACCAAAGAATGAAGGCATTTTTGGATACGTCGGTCTTGGTGCCGGTTTTTTACGGCGACCATGTGCATCATGCCGCCAGTTTGGATCTCTTCACCCGGTTCCCCCAAAAGGACGTTTGCTGCGGGGCGCATAGTCTGCTGGAAGTGTATTCGACGCTGACCCGGATGCCCGGCAAACATCGCATCAGCAGCGAGCAAGGGATGCTGTTCATCACGAACATTCGGGAACGCCTGGCCCTTGTGTCGCTCAACGCGGACGAATATGGGGAAATGCTCCAAAAATTCACCTCCATCGGCATTGTCGGCGGCGCCATCTACGATGCTCTCCTGGCCGCTTGCGCCCTCAAGGCAAAAGCGGAAACGCTCTTTACCTGGAACATCCGCCACTATGGGCAATTTGGCCCGGAGGTAACGCGAATTGCGAGGACGCCGTGACTTGTGCGCCGCGTCAAGCCATTGCTGAATGAAAGCGGTTTGCCAAAAGACGGAGAAGATTTAAGATAATGCACGAGTATTCAATTATGCAAAACGCGCTGAACCAGGCCTTGCGGGATGCGCGACTGGCCGGCGCCGTCCGCGTGCATGAAATCCGCCTGCGCATCGGCGTCCTCAGCGGAGTCGTGCCTGACGCGCTCCGGTTCGCTTTCGAGGCCCTCACGCCCGGAACGGCCGCCGAAGGCGCCGCGCTGATGATTGAGGAGGTGCCGGCGCGATTCTGGTGCGCCGCCTGCCGCCGGGAGTTTGTCTCCGCCGATTTTTATGCCGAGTGCCCCGATTGCGGCGCCCCCAGCGGCGAGCTTCGCGCCGGCCGGGAGTTGGAATTGAGATCAATGGAGGTGGGCCATGTGTGAAGATTGCGGCTGCGGATTGCCGGCGGGAATTCCGGTAACGGTTTCCGGCCCCGGCCACCAGGACCATGGGGGACATGACCACCCTGATCACGATCACGGAGACGATCACGGACACGACCATGCGCATCCGCGCCACCATCCTTCCTCCAAACCGGGCGCGGAGGAACGTCAAACCCTGGAACTGCGGCACGCCATCCTCGAAAAGAACGACCGCCTCGCCGAACGCAACCGCGGCTTCTTCCGGGCGCGCGGGATTCTGGTCATCAATGTCCTCTCTTCTCCCGGATCGGGAAAAACGACGCTGATTGGCGAGACCATCCGCCGCCTCGGCCGGCGCCTCAGGTCCTCCGTCATCGTCGGCGATCTGGCCACCGACAACGACGCCCGCCGCCTGCGCGAGTCCGGCGCGCAGGCCGTTCAGATCAACACCGGCACGGTCTGCCATCTCGAAGCGGACATGGTGGCCCGCGCTGTCAAGCAACTGGATATGGCCGGGCTGGACCTCCTTGTCATCGAAAACGTCGGCAACCTCGTTTGCCCGGCCAGCTATGATTTGGGCGAGGACCTGCGCGTCGTGCTGTTGTCCGTCACCGACGGCGAGGACAAGCCGCTGAAATATCCGCCCATGTTCCACCCGGCCAACGCCGTCATCGTGAGCAAGCTCGACCTGGCCCGGGCCTGCGACTTCAACCGCGAGGCGGCGACAGCCAACATCCGCCACATCGCGCATCATGCGCGGCTGTTCGAACTTTCCGCCAAGACCGGCGCCGGGCTGGACGACTGGTGCGACTATCTGGTGAAGCAGCACGAGGCTGTCAAACACCGCGACCCGCTGGCTTCGTAACCCATTTCGCCGCAAGGAAACCCGGCCCCGTCAGGGGGGCGGGAGTTTCGCCTCGCTGGGGCGGCGGCGGGAGAAGCGGCGGTAATGGGTATACCCCACGGACCGCGCCAGCGCCGCCGCCTCCCCAAAAGCCCAGCCCACTTCGCCCGGCGCGTGCGCGTCGGAGCCGAAGGTGATGGGCACCTTTCGTTGCGCGGCCAGTTCCAGCAAGGCGCGGCAGGGATAGATTTCCCGGCAATCCTTGCGCAAGCCGGCGGTGTTGAGTTCGATGGCGATATGTTTCGTCTTGACAGAATCAAGGAACCGGCGGTAGAGCGGGGCGCAGTCCTGCGCCGGCCGGATGTTGAATTTTTTCGGCAAATCCGCGTGGCCGATGATGTCAAACAGCCCCGATTCCGCCGCCTGGGTCAGCCGCTCAAAATAGAGCGTCCAAACCTCGAACGCATCCGCCTCCTTCCAGCGGGACAGTTGCTCCGGGTTGTCCACCGCCCACGTATCCGAGATGTAATGGACCGAGCCGATGAAATAATCCCAGGGATAACGCGCCGCCAGGCCGCGAATCCAATCCTCGTGGCCCGGCAGCCAGTCCACCTCCAGCGCCAGCTTGATTTGGAGGGCGGGATGGTCCTTTTGCGCCCGCCGCACCTTTTCCACATACTCGCCCAACTGGTCCAGGCGCATCCGCCAGTTGTCAAAATCATCCTGCCGCATGGGGGAATGATCGCTGAAGCCGATCTCGCTCAAACCGGCGGCCAGCGCCTGGGCCGCGTATTCCGACGGCTCGCCCGTGGCGTGCCGGCAAAGCGGCGTGTGCATGTGGTAATCGGGCGGCATGAGGAATGGTGAATTTTGAAGGGCGAGTTTTGAATGGTGAAAGGGGAGCCTGCGAATCGCGCGGGGGTCAGCGGCCCGGGAACAGGTTGCGCACGACCGCGGCGGTGGAGCGGGCCTTGTTCAGGGTGTAAAAGTGCAGGCCCGGCACGCCCTCGCGCAACAGTTCGGCGCATTGCCGGGTGGCGTATTCGATGCCGAATTCCGCGCAGCCTTCGTCGTCATCAAGGTACTTTTCCAGGCTGGCCAGCAACGGGGCGGGCAGCGCCGCGCCGCACAGCGCGGTGAAGCGTTTGATCTGCCCCGCGCTCTGGATCGGAATAATTCCGGGGCAGACCGGCACGGTCACGCCCTTTTTGCGGAGGTAATCGCGGAAGCGGAAAAAATCCTCGTTGGCGAAGAAAAGCTGCGTCAAGACGAAATCCGCCCCGCAATCAATTTTGTTTTTCAAATGGTCCCAGTCCGCCTCGCGCCCTTCGCGGCAGGCGATGTGGCCCTCCGGAAAACCGGCCGTGCCGATGCCAAACCCGCCCATCTCCCGGATGAATTGCACCAGTTGATAGGAATACTCGAAGCCGCCCTCCGTGCAGGCGAACTGGCCGTTGCCGCCCGGCGGATCGCCGCGCAGGGCAAGGATGTTCTGGATGCCCAGCCGCCGGGCCTCCAGCAGCACCCCGCGCAATTCCTCCCGGGTGGCATTGACGCAGGTCAGGTGGCACATGGCGGTCAGGCCGTGTTCGCGCTGGATTCGGTCCACGATCCGCAGCGTCTTTTCCCGCGTGCCCCCGCCCGCCCCGTAGGTGACGGAGCAATAATCCGGCAGCAGCGCCTTGAGGGCCGGGAGCGTTTTCTCCAGCAGCGCGCGGTCTCCCTCCTCCGTTTTGGGCGGGAAGAACTCGAACGAGAGGACCGGCTGCCCGGCGGCGGCCTTCCTCGCATGAATATCGCGGATAAATTCCATTGAGCCGATTATGGGAAGTCCGCCCGCCCTACTGCCAGCGCAAAATGGCCTGATTACCAGTCCTTGATTTTGCGGCTGGCGGGGTTGGCGGGCTGGTTTTCCGGGGAAAATATGAGGGCCTTCTCGTCGTCCTTGTCCGCATCCAGCATCCGCTGCGCCTGCTGCAGGGTCATTTGCGCGGGCGCGGCGGAGACGGCTTGCTGGTCTTGCTCCGGCTCCTTGCCCCGCTGGCCGTTCCGGGCGGCCTGGGCCTGTTCGGATTTGCTGTCTTTGTTCTGTTGCGGCTGGGCCTGGTTCTGCTGGTCTTTGTTCTGATCCTGCTGGGATGATTTCTGTTGCTGGTCCTGCTGGTTCTTTTGGTCCTGATTCTGCTGGTTCTGCTGGTTCTGCTGGCTCTGTTTTTTTTGGTCCTGGTTTTTGTCGTCGTTTTTTTGGTTCTGCTGTTGTTGTTGTTGCTGCTGCTGGAGTTCCTCCAATTTCTTTTTGACGAAGGCGAGGTTGTTCTTCGCGTCCAGGTCGTTGGTGTTGAGGCGCAGGGCGCGGGAGTAATTGGCGATGGACTGCTCCCACCGCTCCTGCTTTTTCTTCGGGTCGGCGGCCGGCTCGCCCAGATGGTAAAGGGTGTTGCCCAGGTTGTAATAGGCGCGCTCCTGGGCGCCGAGGTCGGAGACGATGCCCGGGGAGTTGAGCGCCTCGCCCAGTTGCTTTTCCGCCGCGTCCAGTTCCCTGGCGCTATAGGCCGACGTGCCGGCGTTGTAGTGCAGCCGGTAATCGTTGGTTTTTTCGCCGGCCAGCCGGTTGTATTCGTCAAAGGCGGACTGGTAATCGCCGGATTGGTATTTGTTGAAGGCGCCCGGCCCGGAGGCCGGCGCGGACGCCGGAGCCAGCAAGACGCAGAAAATCAAGGCGGCCGTCTGCCGGCGGGACGCGGACGCGCCGGCGGCTGTCGGGGCGCGCCGCGGCCGCGGGCCTTCCGGCAGCAACACTTCAGCCGCCAGGCAGAGGACGGCAAATCCCAGGAACCAATGATACCGCTCGCGATAGACCCGCGTCAGCTTGACGGTTGCCTCCGATTTGGGCAGCGGGGCCAGGCCCTGGCTGTAGAGTATTTCCATCGGGTTGGCTCCGCGCAAGGGGAGGTAAAAACCATCGGTGGCCGTGGCAATCCGTCTCAGCAAATCTTCGTTCAAGTGCGATTTGACCACGTTGCCGTCTTCATCCTTGATGAAGGAGGTGTTGCCGTGGTCGTCCGTCACCTGCAACAATTCCCCCGCCGCCGTGCCCACCCCGACGGTAAAGATGCGCAGTCCGGCTTCCGCCGCCTGCTGCGCCGCCCCCATCGTTTCGGCGTCCTCGTCGTGGTCTTCGCCGTCGGTGAAGAGGACGAGCGCCTTGTGATTGTTGTTGCCCTGGGGAAAGGCGGCAATGGCCGTGCGGATGGCCTCGGAAAGGGCGGTGCCGCCTTGAGGGATCACGCCGACGTTGAGCGCCTCCAAACTCTGGCGGAAGGCCTGGTCGTCGAGGGTCAGCGGACATTGGAGAAAAGCGGCGCCGGCGAAGGCGACCAGGCCGAGGCGGTCTTCCTTGGCCTGCCGCATGAGGTCAAACGCCGCCAGCCTGGCCTTGTCGAGACGGTTGGGCTGCACGTCCCTGGCGAGCATGCTGCGCGAGGTGTCCACAGCCACCACGATGTCCAGGCCCCGCTGGCGCGCCTCTTCCCAGGAAAATCCCCAGCGGGGTCCGGCCAGGGCGGCGAGGACTCCCGCCAGCGCCGCCAGCAGCAGGGCCAGGCGGAACTTCTGGAGGGCGGGCGACAGGCCGACGGTCAGGGTGGAGAGCAGGCGCGCCTGCACAAACTGGCCGATCAGCTTTTGCTTGACGCGCCACGACCAATAAAAAAATCCGGCCGCCAGCGGCAGGGCCAGCAGCAGAATCCAAAGGAATTCCGGTTTGACGAAATGATCGGTGAATTCTTTCACGGCAATTTCCTCCACACGGTCTGGCTCAACGCGAATTCGAGCAGGAGCAGGCCCAGGCCGCCCAGGCCGACCGGTCTGTATAACTCGTCGAAATGCTCGAATTTTTTCACTTCCACCTCGGTTTTTTCAAAGCTGTCAATCTCCGCATAAATGCGGCGCATCGTGTCCGCGCTGTCGGCGCGGTAGTATTTGCCGCCGGTCATGCCGGCGATTTTTTGCAGCGTGTCCTCGTCCACGTCCGCCGGCATGGGCCGGGTAATGACCTGGCCGGTGAAGGGATCTTTGCCGACGGGCATCGGGGCCATGCCGCGGATGCCAATGCCGATGGTATAAACCTTCACATTCAATGTCTGGGCAACCTCGGCCGCGGTCAATGGGGAAACTTTGCCCGAGTTGTTCTGGCCGTCGGTCATCAGGATGATGATTTTGCTTTTGGACTGGATGTCGCGCAGCCGATTCAACGCCGCCATCAGGGCCGAGCCGATGGCCGTTCGATCCTCATTGATCACCCCCAGCTTGAGGCGGGCCAGGTTGGCCTGCAAGAAATCGTGGTCCAGGGTCAACGGCGCGGCAATGAAGGCCTCGGCGGCGAACACGACCAGCCCGATGCGGTCGTTGGGCCGGCCGTCTATGAACTTGGACAGAACTTTTCGGGCCATGTCAATCCGGTTGACGCGCTGGCCTCCTTCCTCAAAATCCAGGGACGCCATGCTGCCGGAAAGATCCAGGGCCGCCACAATATCAATGCCGCTGGCTTTGATTTGCGTCTCGCCCTTGACCAGGCGCGGCTGCGCCAGCGCCACGACAAACACGGCCAGGGCCAGCCAGCGCAAGGCCGCCAGAATCCGGCCCGCCCACGATTTCTTGAGTCCGGAAACCGGACGGACCAAATCCACCGACGAGTAAAGGAAGGAGGCGCTTTGCCCCCATTTGGCTTTGAGCCAGGCCAGCGCCGGCAGGAGCAGCAGCCAGAGCAACACGTATGGATGGGCGAAGGTCATGGCAGGCCGGATTGCGGATTGGGGACCGCAGGTTGGGAAGCATCCGCCGAGGGAGCGCCGGGCGGCGCGTTGGGCACGGGCGGCGCAACGCCGGCAGGCGCCAGGCGCGGCTCGGTTTCGTTGACCAGCCGGAGCGCAGACTGGTAAAGACCGCGCAGTTCCGTTTCCGTCGGCTCGTATTTGGCGAATTTAATCAGGTCGCAACTGGCCAGAAATTCCGCCAGGCTGTTCTTTTGGTCGCGGGTGAGCAGGAGGCTGCTTTGCAACTCGTGGAGGAACTCCTCGGTAGTCCGCTCCGGGGCGCGGAAATCGAACCGCTCCTCCAAATACTCGCGAATCGCCCCGGAAACGAGGATGGAAAAGAGCTTCGGCTCGCCGATCATTGCCAGGGCCTGCTCCAGCCTGCGCCGGGCGCGGACATGCGCCGGAATCGGCGGGATGACAAGTGCGGGCTTCTTCCGCCACCAGCGCCAGCCAAAATAAAGGGCGGCCAGCAGCGCCAGAATCACCACCGTCCAGAGAAACCAGGCCCAATGATTGGGAATGTAAATCAGCGGCTTGGGCGCCTCCTGAAAAACCGGCGCCGCCGCCGCGCCGCCGGCGGCGGGCGGCTGGGCGGGAACGATGAGGGCCGATGAGTTGGTGACCAGCATGGGGGTCCTTATCCGTGGCGGCGGCGTTTTTCGCGCGTTTCAAAAAAGCGGCCCAGCGCGGCGGCGTAGGGCTGGCCGGTGCGCGCTTCAATCGCGTCTATATTGGCGGAACGCAGCAGGCGGAGCATTTCCTCCTGATGGCGGGCGCGCCGCTCGGCAAAGGTCCGGCGTTTGCGGGCGTCGAAGGTGTTGATCTCCACCATCTCGTCCGATTCGGCGTCCGTCAAGATCAGCCGGCCCAGCGGCGGCAATTCCATTTCAAAACGGTCCACCACCTGGATGGCGATGACGTCGTGCCGCCGGTTGGTCTGCCGCAAGGCCGGCAGGGAGCCTGGCCCCAGCGTCGGGGAAAGCAAATAGCCCGCCTGCCGCCGGGTGCCGCCGTCCGCGGAAGACGAGCGCTGCTCGAAAAGGAAATCCGAGATGATCACCACAATGGCGTGGCGGCGGGCCAGGCGGTTCAAAACATCCAGGGCTTCGCTGAAACGGGTCCCGCGCCGGGCCGGTTGAAAAAGCAGGATTTCCCGGATGACTCGCAAGACGTGGCGGCGTCCTTTTTTGGGCGGGATATATTTCTCCACCTCCTCGGTGAAAAGGATCAGGCCCACCTTGTCGTTGTTGCGGATGGCGGAGAAGGCCAGGACGGAAGCGATCTCGGCGGCCAGCTCCCGTTTGGTTTGCGGGCCCGATCCGAAGATTCCCGATCCGCTCAAGTCCACCAGCAGCATGAGGGTCAGCTCGCGTTCCTCCACATATTTCTTGATGAACGGATGGTTCATCCGCGCGGTGACGTTCCAATCAATGGAGCGGACGTCATCTCCCGGCTGGTATTCGCGGACCTCCTCAAAATTCATGCCCTGCCCCTTGAAGACGCTGTGGTACTGGCCGCCGAGGGTTTCGGTGACCAGCCGGGTGGCGCGCAGCTCGATCTGGCGGATTTTTTTAAGGATTTCGCGCGGGATCATGGCGGAAATGGAGAATGGAGAATGGAGAATGGAGAATGGCGCTGGAAAGAATGTCCGCTTGCAACTCCATCCCTCCGGGGTAAAATAGAGGCATGAGCGCAACAGAGATTTTGGAACAAATCCGCCGCTTGCCGGAACAGGAACGGCGCGAAGTCGCCGGCCAAATCTTGGAAGAGTTCGGGGATTTCGATGACGGTTTGTCTGCGGAGCAAATCGAAGAGGCGGAACGCCGGGCCGAGCGATTGAGCCGCAACCCCGAAAGCGGAATTCCGTGGGAGCAGGTTTGTGCGGAACTGCCGGAGCGGCTCAAAAATCGGAAATGCGCCGCCAAGTGATCTTTGACCGGGAAGCTCGGCTTGAATTTGAGGAGGCCATTGGATGGTATGATGAACGCGAGCCGGGGCTGGGAGACAGGTTTAAGGACGAAGTCCACGCCACCCTCCAACGCATCCTGAAAGACCCGGAACGATTTCCATTGAGGGGCCGCAAGATCCATAGAGCCTCGGTTGAGACATTCAAGAAATATAGCATCCTCTTCCGCATTGAGCCTTATTTTATCATCGTGGCGGCTGTATTCCACGGCTCGCGAAACCCTGCCGGGCTGCGGCGACGACTGAAATGAAAAGCCCGCGGGCGTCTCGGTCGAGATGCGGTTCGTGCGAATCCCGCTCTGTCGGAGTTTTTTGAGAATCTCGCGGGGAATCATGCGAAGCAAAACACTTATTTAATCATCAACCTTCATTCACGGCGAAGGCAGTTCATCGAAGATTTTCTGGAGGACGCTCTCGCTCGCTTTTTCTCCGGCTTTGCGGATTCATGCGATTGGCTGCAGGTCCAGCAGATGGCAAACCTCGATGCCATCGTCCAAATCCGGCCAGTAAATGGCGAAGCCGCCGGGTTCGAGCGACCAGTTGGCGCGCTGCTTGGAGGTGGCTTTGGCCAGCCATTTCAGCCATGATATTTCAGTGAACGGCACGCTGATTTCCCGGCCATCGCCAAGGCAGACGTGGAGCGTGCTCGCCGTGATGCGCGCGCTCTTGGCGCGGACCTGTTCGGTGGTTTTAGCGGTTAAAGTACTCATGCCATGCCTCCAATAGTTTTGCTTCGTTTTGTTGTGTCAGTTTCAAAACTTTGTTCAATTCAGCCTTATTATAGCCGCGATTGTATTCGACTTCGAGTGATTCAAGCCAGATTTTCGCCACCCGTTCCGCGTTTATGACATGAACGTGCGGCGGCTCGTGCATATCGGACGAGTAGAAGCGAAATTTGTAGCCTTTGATGAAAATGGTCGGCATGAGTCACGGCACCGGCAGTTCGTTGAAGATTTTGGTGATGATGGTTTCGCTGGTCTTTTCCTCCGCCTCGGCCTCGTAGGTCACGGTCACGCGGTGGCGCAGGACATCCATCCCGATGCTCTTGACGTCCTGCGGCGTCACGTAGCCGCGCCCGCGCAGGAAGGCGTAGGCTTTGGCCGCCAGGGTCAGGGCTATCGTGGCGCGCGGCGAGGCGCCCAACTGGATCAGGCCCTGCAATCCCTGGATCTTATACGCGGCCGGATCGCGGGTGCAGCAGACCATGTCCACAATGTAATCCTTGACCTTGTCGTCAATATAAATGTCGTTGATGACCTGGCGCGCCTCCATGACCTGGGCGGCGCTGACCACCGGGCTGGCGGGGGCGATGGCGTTGGTGCGGGCCATCAAATCCAAAATCTGCCGCTCCTCCTCGCGCGACGGATAGACGATTTTGAGCTTCAACATGAACCGGTCCACCTGCGCCTCCGGCAGCGGATAGGTGCCTTCCTGCTCGATGGGATTTTGCGTGGCCAGGACCAGGAACGGTTCCTCCAGCTTGAAGGTCTGGTCCCCGATGGTGACCTGTTTTTCCTGCATCGCTTCCAGCAGCGCGCTTTGCACCTTGGCCGGGGAGCGGTTGATTTCGTCCGCCAGCACCAGATTGGCGAAGATCGGCCCGCGCCGGGTGGTGAATGCCCCGGTCTGCGGATTGTAAATCTGCGTGCCGATCAAGTCCGCCGGCAGCAGGTCCGGCGTGAATTGCAGGCGCGAAAACTTCACGTTCAAGCACGCGGCCAGGACCTTGACGGACAAGGTTTTGGCCAGGCCGGGCACGCCTTCCAGCAGGACATGTCCGTTGGCCAGCAAACCGATGGTGAGCCGTTCGACCAGATAATTTTGGCCGACGACAATCTTGCCAATTTCACTAAAGAGCGGGCGCACAAAAGCGCTGGCGCGTTGCACCTCATCGTTGATCGCACTGATACCGGTATTCATAATTGCAAACAGAAAACGATAATGCCTAAAAGACAGTCAAGTTTCAATTTTTGTTCAGAAAAAAAACACGATTTTCCCCGCGTCCTTGCTGAAGAAAGATCCGAGAAAATGTGGATTGACTGTGTTGAAACGGTGCTTCGTCACTGCATTCTCCCTGGAGCGAGGCTAGAGTCAAATGAGCGATGCGGCAACTCAATTCCTCTGCCGCCTCAATCCGCCACTTCAACAGAGATGAGCATCTTCATGAGTCATTTGGACGCCGCCAGTTCCTCCTCAAAATCCACGATCTCCTTGATTTGCGCCAGAAACCAGCGGTCAATTTTGGTCAGTTGGAATATCTCCTCCACGCTGAAGCCCGCCCGCAGGGCGTGCCGCAGGAAGAAAATGCGCTCCGCGTTCGGCACGCTGAGTCTCTGGCTGATGGTCTCCCGCGGCAAAATATCGCGGTCCTCATACACCGTCGCCCCGATCCGCCAGGGCTTGCCGTCGCCGCCCAAACCGGCCCGCCCGATTTCCAGCGAGCGGAGCGCCTTTTGCAGCGATTCCTTGAACGTCCGCCCAATGGCCATGGCCTCGCCGACGGATTTCATTTGCGTGCTCAGGGTGGGATCGGCCTGGGGAAATTTCTCGAAGGCAAAGCGCGGCACCTTGGTCACCACATAATCAATCGTCGGCTCAAAACTGGCCGGGGTGACGCGCGTGATGTCGTTGGGGATTTCGTCCAGCAAATAACCGACCGCCAGCTTGGCCGCGATCTTGGCGATGGGAAAACCGGTCGCCTTGGAGGCCAGCGC
>Ga0326727_10021311_pt1 | contig 12717 bp, 11 predicted proteins | sample MB2enrmetagenome_FD_207643 | JGI IMG/M metagenome (GOLD analysis project Ga0326727, IMG submission 207643) | Lab enriched peat soil microbial communities from McLean, Ithaca, NY, United States - MB29MY | ecosystem: Environmental > Terrestrial > Soil > Wetlands > Peat | place: USA: New York...
TTCACTCAACATCGCATATGTCTTCCCTACCCCCGCGCACATACCAAAAAATATCTTCAGCTTGCCTTTTTCACTCCGCTCTTCTTCCTTTCTTATAAGGTTGAGAAGTGCATCAGGGTCTGGACGGGAATCGAATCTTTCTGGCATTACATCACTAATTTAATCACATTATACGAAGAAAAGGAACTGCTGCCGCTTTACAAGATTCTAAGCGCTGTCAACAGCATGTCGATGAGTTTAATGCCTATGAAGGGTGCGATCACTCCGCCGACACCGTAGATCAGTAAGTGTCTTCGCAGAAGATGGACTGCACTTACAGCCCGATACTTTACGCCTTTTAGCGCAAGGGGAATCAGCGCGACTATTATTAACGCATTGAAAATAACAGCGGACAGAATCGCACTCTCCGGCGTGGCAAGCTTCATAATGTTAAGAGCGTTTAGAACTGGATAAGTGGTCGCAAAGGCAGCAGGAATAATCGCAAAATATTTCGCGACGTCATTCGCAATACTGAATGTCGTGAGAGTTCCACGAGTCATAAGGAGTTGCTTTCCTATCTCGACAATTTCCATGAGCTTCGTAGGATTGCTGTCGAGGTCGATCATGTTCGCGGCTTCGCGCGCCGGTTGCGTGCCAGTGTTCATCGCAACTGCAACATCGGCTTGAGCGAGCGCCGGAGCGTCGTTAGTGCCATCACCTGTCATCGCTACGAGTCGGCCGCCGCTCTGGTAATCGCGGATCAACTTCAGTTTATCCTCCGGTTTCGCTTCAGCGAGGAAATCATCGACTCCGGCTTCCGCGGCAATCGCTGTCGCCGTCAACGGATTGTCGCCGGTTATCATCACGGTTTTGATTCCCATGGTCCTGAGTTGGGCAAATCGCTCCTTGATCCCGCCTTTGACAATATCCTTCAAATGAATTACTCCAAGAACTTCGCGATTTTCTGCGACCACCAACGGCGTTCCACCTTTGCGCGAAATTCCCTGGACTATCTCTTCGGCTTGTGAGGGAAATCTTCCACCCTGCTGCTCAACGAATTTTCTTATTGCATCGGTTGCTCCCTTCCGTATGCTTCGGAACGATGCTATACCATCTGCTTGTATGTCGACTCCACTCATTCTTGTTTGAGCACTGAATGGAACAAACTGAGCCGAGATTTGGTGTATCTCGCGCCCGCGGAGGCCATATTTTTCCTTTGCAAGAACGACAATTGACCTTCCTTCCGGTGTCTCATCGGCGAGCGACGCCAACTGGGCCGCATCCGCCAAACGCTCCGCTGAAATTCCAGAGGTGGGGACGAATTCGGTTGCCATACGGTTGCCAAGGGTTACCGTGCCGGTCTTGTCCAAAAGCAAAACATCGACGTCGCCGGCCGCTTCAACTGCCCGACCAGAAGTCGCGATGACATTGTGGCGAATCATCCTATCCATCCCTGCTATCCCAATGGCAGACAAGAGTCCACCAATTGTTGTCGGAATAAGACAAACGAGAAGTGCGACAAGAACTGTCACGGTGACAGGCGTTCCCTGCCCGGCCGCTTGAACGCTGAAAAGGGAGAACGGAAGAAGCGTCACACATACCATTAAAAAAATGATGGTAAACGCCGCCAACAAAATGTCGAGAGCGATTTCATTCGGCGTCTTTTGCCGCTTTGCTCCTTCGATCAAATGAATCATCTTGTCAAGAAATCCCGCACCCGGATCAGCAGTCATCCGAATAACAAGCCAATCGGAAAGGACGCGTGTTCCACCGGTAACGGCACTTCTATCTCCGCCGGACTCGCGGATAACCGGCGCACTTTCACCCGTTATGGCACTTTCATCAACCGACGCAATTCCTTCAATTACTTCTCCGTCCGCCGGAATCACATCACCGGCTTCGGCAACAAAGCAATTTCCTTTATGAAGCGAAGTGGAAGGAACAAGCTCGAACTTTGCACCATGGTCCGGCTTGTCAAGAAGCTTGGCCATTGTTTCGCGCCGCGCTTTCCGCAAGCCCTCCGCCTGTGCTTTCCCACGGCCCTCAGCCAGTGCTTCAGATACATTCGCGAAGAGCACCGTGAACCAGAGCCAGAGCGAAACGGTGCCGATGTACCAAGCTGGCCCTTCTCCGTGACCCATGAGCGCTTGAATCCATAATCCGGTCGTAAGAACGCTTCCGACTTCAACCACGAACATGACCGGGTTTCGCGTCATATTCTTTGGACTCAATTTGACAACCGAATCTAAAAGTGCACGCCCAAATATTTCCTTCGTTAAACCTAAAGGTCGTTTAGGTTGTGAAGTTTCTGTAGTCATAAATAAATCTTCCTTTTTCAAGCTGACTTTTTCGTCTTAGTCTTGAGACAAAGAACAGGGCGTGAATGACATGCATGGCGATGATCAGTGCAGACAAGCCATAAGAATGTCGGACGGAAATCCGCGGGCTCCGTGTCTTGTCCCATTCGATCGCAATGTGACATCTGTACGGCAAACGATGTTCCGACTGTGGACTTTGTTGAAGAGAAATGTTCACGTCTGTTGCTCTACTAACGCACCATCCCCGCAAGCGGGACTTTCATCATTAGATGTTCGACTATTGGACCGAGCGCAAGTGCCGGCATGAAGTTGAGCGCGCCGACAATCAGGATCACCGATATCAGCCAGAAGACGAACAGCGGCGTGTGCGTCGGTAAAGTCCCTTCGCTGGGTGGAATCTTCTTCTTGCGGACCAACGAACCGGCAAGAGCAAGTGTCGGAATCGCCAGCCAATAGCGAGAAAAGAACATGTCAATTGCACCCGTAATATTATAAAAAGGCGTGTTGGCGTTTATCCCTGCGAAGGCGCTCCCGTTATTGTTGCCTTGAGAAGTAAAGCAATACAAGATTTCACTGAAGCCGTGCGGACCGGGGTTCGGAATAGATGACATACCCGCAGGCAACACTACTGCCAACGCAGTAAATGTTAGGACAATAATCGGCATTATGAGAATAAGAAGCGATGCCATCTTCATATCGTAAGCTTCTATCTTGTGGCCTAAATACTCCGGTGTTCTTCCGACAAGAAGTCCGGCAACAAATACGGCGACTATCACGAACACCAGCATTCCGTAAAGACCTGAACCAACGCCTCCAAAGACAACTTCACCAAGGTGCATCGCAACCAAAGGAATCAAACCTCCAAGCGGCGTGAAAGAGTCATGCATCGCGTTTACCGAGCCATTTGAAGCGGATGTGGTTATCGTCGCCCACAAAGCTGAACTAGCAATTCCGAATCGAACTTCTTTTCCCTCCATGTTTCCTCCGGATTGAAGGGCGCTCGCGGTCTGGTCCACGCCAAGCTTCGTGAACAGTGGATTTCCATTTTGCTCCGACCAATATGCCACGGCAATCATTGCAACGAGTATTATCATCATTGCTGCGATCAAAGCCCAACCCTGGCGCATATCGCCGACCATCCTGCCAAAAGTGAAACACAACGCTGCAGCAATCAGCAGAATCGCAATCATCTCAAGGAAATCCGTGAGTTGGTTAGGGTTTTCAAATGGATGAGCAGAGTTCACATTGAAGAATCCGCCACCGTTTGTGCCGAGCTGCTTGATGGCAATCTGTGAAGCGGCTGGACCGACCGCGATGACTTGCTCGGCGACCGCCGCTCCACTCGTGTCAGCGCTCCGCTCGAGAAATTTTGCAGTAGCATAAGATGAAAAGGTCTGCACAGTTCCTTGCGAGACCAGGATCAATGCAAAGATTACCGATAACGGAAGCAAAACATATAGAACACTACGCGTCAGGTCAACCCAGAAATTTCCAAGGGTTTTTGCAGAATGCCGGACAAGTCCGCGTATGAAAAGAACAAGCACCGCGATCCCCGTCGCGGCAGAAAGAAAATTCTGAACAGTCAACGCCAACATCTGCGTGAGGTAGGTCATCGTGGTCTCGCCGCCGTAGCCCTGCCAATTGGTGTTGGTCGCGAAACTGACCGCAGTATTAAAAGAAGAATCCGGGGTGACCGCACCGAAGTGTTCCGGGTTAAATGGAAGAAACTGCTGAAGACGCTGGAAACCGTAAACTATGATGATACCGATAACGTTGAAGACCAGCATCGCGATTGCGTTCTGCTTCCAATCCATCTCTTCATCGGGATTGATACCCGAGACTCGATAGATAAACTTCTCGACAGGTCCGAAGATGAAATGGAGAAATGTTCTTTCTCCTTGAAATATCCTCGCCATGAATTCGCCGAGCGGTTTAGCAAGAAGCACCAGGACCACCAGGTAAAGAGTAATCTGGAATACGCCATTGGTTGTCATTCAAATTTCTCCGGCCTAAGCAGTGCAACAAACAAATAGACAAACAAGGCGAGCGAAATAGCGCCCGCGATTAGATAAAGCCAGTTCATGATTTTCCTCCGAATTTCTGCTCCTTCGAGGATGATCCTGCACCGTCTGGAGGGAGGTTACATATTCTCATCAATCCCCATGTCAGGAGAAGAAGTGCCCCTGTGATACCTAGGAAGACCAGATCCATCGTTATCTCTCCTTCTTGTTCAGTTCATCCAGCGCCAAGTTCAGCTTCAGGACATTGACACCCGGCTCGCCTAGGATTCCTAAAAATCTTCCTTCAGTATATTCGTTAACGAGGTCGAGTACTTGATCCCCGCTAAAACCACGAACTCTCGCGACCCTTGGAAGCTGGTACAAGGCTGCTGCAATGGTGATATGCGGATCGAGACCGCTCCCCGAAGAAGTAACGAGATCGACAGGGATCGGTTTAGTATTTAGCGAATCGACTTTCTTAAGATCGCTGATCCGCTGGCTTACTTCCGCAATAAGTGCCGGATTTAGTGGGCCGTAGTTCGTCGCGCCGGATGAGGACGCATTGTACTGGTATAGGGTCGTTGCCGAAAGACGGCTCCAAAAATATTTCGGATCGCTAAAAGGCTGTCCGATCAAATTTGATCCGACAACGTTGCCGCCCTTCTTGACCAGGCTTCCGTTTGCCTGCGATGGAAAAAATATTTGGGCAATTCCGGTAATTGCCAATGGGTATAATATTCCTGTGAGGACAGTGAATAGCACGATGCTAATCACCGCGGTGCGGAGATGCTTTAAAAACATATGTTTGCTCGTAGCTGTTAAAGTATACTTGCAGGCATCATTCCTGCAATTCTGTCGAGATAAATATTGCCAATGTCGGTATGTTGAGCAATTAAAGGAGTGTAAAAACCAAGAGGAAAGATATAAAGAAATTGTAAAAATTCATAAATTCGTTTGAACGCCGATTATCCTTCGAAAAGTGAGAAAGGTTTGACACTTCATGGACTGGTAGTTAGATTTAAGAGATGGTCAATGACGTATCCCAGACTTTCGCCTGCTCAGGTCTAGCAGTCCTGCTGAAAGGCGATCGCACCATGGAGCTTGTCGTCGGAGTCCACTGCGGCGGGGATACCAACTAACACCTGAAAGGAGAAATCATGCCTTCATTTTACAAGCCCGACAATTACAATACAGTTTCACCGTATCTTATCGTTAATGGGGCAAGCGATACAATAGAATTCCTCATCAAAGTTTTCGGTGCGGTCACATTGCTGAAAATTCCCGCCCCCGACGGGAAACTCATCCACGCCGAGGTGCGAATCGATGATTCGGTGCTGATGCTTACCGATGGTGGAGTAGGATGGCCGCCTGCGCCCTCCCACGTACACATTTACGTTTCGGATGTGGACGCATCCTACAAACGCGCGTTGGAGGCTGGAGCAGTTTCGATACAGGAACCGGTGAAAGGAAAGGATGAAAACAAGCGAGGCGGCGTGAAAGACTCGGGTGGTACGACTTGGTGGATCGCAACTAAGGTAGAATAGAAAGTTCGAAATTCTAAAGGGCGACCGCACACAGGAGAAAACCCTGGATACAGCCGCCTTTCAATCCCCATCCTACTAAAGCGTCTCCTCCAACTTCTAACAAAGCCGCAGTAACCAGGAATACTGACTGACGCAACGCTTTCATGTTGGCGGCTCCCTTCACTTGTTTTACTTCTTAGAAAGACCGGAGACTATTGAGGAGCTCCGAACTGACTGCGAAGATCGAGATTTATTTGAAGGACATTAACCATTCGCTCACCCGCAATTCCATCAAGCGGAGCAAAAGAATCTTTCTGTAGGATATCTTCGATTTGTTTGCGAATATCGGATTCGTTGTGCTTCAAATCTGCCGCCCACTTTGCCGAGACTCTCTTAAGTTGAAACATAGCATTTTGCATTGTTATGTCGGGATCTAGTCCGGAAGCAGAGGTAGTCACCATGTCGCCCGGAATATTCTCCAGGCTGTCGTTCGGATGATCCAGTCTCCACATGTCGAAAAATGTCGACTGGATATCAGTACCGGTGCCTACCGGTTTGATCACAGTTGCGACCTTACCATCAGCACCGGTATCAGCTACGGCAGAAAGAAACTTACCGGGATTCTCGTTTGAGAAATTTTGAAACAAAGTTACTGCGAGATCAGAAGGAGCAGGCTGAGAAATACTCGGATTGCTCTTCATGAATTGGGAAACGACATCAGGATGCGTCTTCGCCCAGTCGCTAACATACTGAGTGTGTAATGAGTCTGTATTTACCCAGGCCTGGGCGTCTGAAGTGTGCATCGCCGCCCATTGTGCAACTATGTGCGGCCTCCCCTGGTACACGTCGTGCCGAAACCAATTTTCAATATCCGGAGCAACGAGCTCTCCGGCTTTCGGTCCTGCAGCATATTTAACGATCGGTCCAATTGTACGAGCGACGCGATCTCGCAAAGCATAATTCGAAGATGCTAATGCCGATGAAGATGATGCAGTGCCATCATATCCGGCAGCGGAGGGACGGGGCTGGAAATATTCATCCTTCATAAATGGCTGTGCGATGAGCAACGAGCCGACAGGTTTACCATCCGGGCCGTTCACGATGCTACCGTTAGATTGGAACGGGAAAAACGTTTGCCCGATTGCCAATAATACGAGCGGATAGAGTATGCAGCATATTACGACTGCAAAGAACAGGAGCAGAAAACTTTTTGATACAATCTTAGACATTTTAGTATTCTCCAATTTCCTAGACTTTAATTCACAAAATGCAAAGCGACCATAATCATATCGATCAGCTTGATGCCGATGAACGGCAGGATGACGCCGCCGAGTCCCCAGTTAAACAGGTTCCTCTTGAGCAAATCGTCCGCGCCCATGACCCGATACTTGACTCCTTTTAATGCCACCGGTATCAATGCAGGGATAATCAATGCATTGAAGATCACTGCAGATAAAATAGCAGATGTCGGTGAATGCAAATTCATGATGTCCACTGCTTTCAGCCACGGCAATGTTCCGGCAAAAAGTGCAGGAATAATTGCGAAGTATTTCGCAACGTCGTTAGCAATCGAAAACGTAGTCAAAGCACCGCGGGTTATCAGAAGCTGCTTTCCCACATGAACAACTTCAATCAACTTAGTCGGATCACTGTCGAGATCGACCATGTTAGCCGCCTCCTTCGCTGCCTGAGTACCGGCATTCATAGCGAGTGCAACGTCCGCTTGGGCAAGCGCGGGAGCGTCGTTGGTGCCGTCACCCATCATGGCAACGAGCTTTCCATCAGATTGTTCCTTCCGGATGAACTCGAGCTTCGTCTCAGGAGTCGCTTGCGCGAGGTAGTCATCCACGCCGGCTTGCGCGGCAATCGCTGCCGCCGTGACGGGATTATCGCCTGTAATCATGACAGTCCGCAATCCCATCTTTCTCAATTGGTCAAAGCGTTCCTTCATATTCGGTTTTAAGATATCCTCAAGCGAAATCACTCCCACCACATGTGAATCGTCTGCCACAACCAATGGGGTGGCGCCTTTCTTTGCAACATCGGTAACCACGTAGTTGAGCTGTGAAGGTATTGTACCATGATTATCCTGTACAAACTTGATCACTGCATCAGGCGCACCTTTTCGAACCTGGCGGCCACCGGCAAAGTCGATGCCGCTCATGCGAGTCTGCGCAGTGAAAGGAACAAATGTGACATCGGTCGGAATCTTGACCGGGTCCTTGCTATATTTTTCATAAAGCTTCACTATGCTTTTCCCTTCAGGCGTTTCGTCGGCAACTGAAGACAATGCCGCAAGTCTGGCTAAGTCCGAATCCTTATAGGAGCCCACCGGGAAAAATCCTGTGGCATGTCTGTTTCCAAGTGTAATGGTTCCGGTCTTGTCAAGAAGCACCACATCTATGTCGCCTGCCATCTCGACAGATTTACCGCTCTTCGCAATTATGTTCGATTGAAGAGCGCGGTCCATGCCGGCAATTCCTATGGCTGCTAGCAACGCGCCGATTGTTGTCGGAATAAGACATACAAGAAGCGCGATCAATGTGGGCACATCCGTACCGAGACTCTTCAGCGGTTCTGAAATTCCGAGATAGCCTGCCATATATTGTTCCGCATTCCACGCCATCGGCCAAAGCGGCACAACGACAATCAAGAAAATCAGCGTGAATGCCGAGAGGACAAGCGTCAGAGCAATCTCGTTAGGGCTCCGCTGTCTAATGGCACCTTCCACCAGTGCAATCATCCTGTCGAGGAACGATTCACCGGTACCGCTCGTAATTTCGACTGTTATTTTGTCGGAGAGAACGTAAGTTCCGCCGGTCACACCGGACGCATCGCTGTGAGCAGCGCGAATTACTGGCGCAGACTCGCCGGTAATTGCAGACTCATCGACGGACGCTATTCCTTCTGTAATCTCGCCGTCACCCGGAATCATTTGTCCGGCTTGTACCACGACGCGGTCACCTGGCTTGAGCTCTGTGGAGGAGACTTGTTCAATCACGCCTGATGCAGTCAAGCGATACGCTATCGTGTCGCGCCGGGCCTTTTTTAATGACTCTGCTTGAGCTTTTCCGCGGGCCTCCGCGAGTGCAGTCGCAAAATTTGCGAACCACACGGTGAGGAAAAGCCAAATGGTCAGAGCAGCAAAGTAAGAGACGGGGACTATGCTAATGTGGCCGCCAAATGCAGCATCGAAAACATACAACAGCGTCATTATTGCTCCAACCTCGACCACGAACATCACTGGGTTTTTCCATTGGATGTCCGGACGGAGCATAACAAAAGACTGCTTCAACGCCGCCATCGCCGTTTCCTTTTCAAGCAGTTTTCTTGCTCTCACCCGGCGCGGCGGCTTTTTTAATTTCGAGGATGATCTTTCTGTTATCTCTTCAACTTTCGGTTCAAAGTCTTGAACTTCGTTCATGTTTAACTCCTTAAACTATTTTATTCAAAATTGTCAAAGCGTATTCCATGCAAGTTAGTCGTCATGTCATCCACCAAACGGGATCGGTCCAAGATGTTCTGCTAATGGTCCGAGAACCGCAATCGGGAGGAAAAGTAATGCTCCGACAATAAGAATCGTTCCAAGCAGCAAGTACCCGAATGTCGACGTGTCCGTTCTCAAGGTTCCCAGGCTAAATGGACTTGTCTTTTTTCTCCCAAGGAACGCAGCCATGGCAACAGGCGCAATTATCGGTAAGAATCTACTTATCAACATGACGATACCGGCAGCGATATCCCAGGCAGCCGCCTCGGGTGCCGGATTCGGATTATTATAAAATCCATAAGTCACGCCGAGTCCATCAAATGCGGATCCGTTGTTCGCAGACGCCGATGAGAACTGATAAAACATTTGCGACAGTCCATGTGGACCCGGATTGCTGACGGCTCTCATTCCCCAATCGGTAGCGGCGAACAAGCCGGTCGGCATAAGTATCATAAGTGGGTGAATGAGAAGCGCGATCACTGCCAACTTGACTTCCCTTGCCCCGATTTTCTTGCCGAGATACTCAGGAGTTCGCCCGACCATCATGCCTGCGATAAATATTCCGATGATGATAAAGAGAAGCATGTTGATCATGCCGACTCCTTTTCCACCGAAAATGCAATTCAGCCACATGCCAACCATGGGCGATAAGGCGGCAAGAGGATTCAAACTGTCATGCTCTGAGTTTACAGCACCGCAAGTCACGTCCGTTGTCAGCGCAGCAAATGTGGCACCCGCGGATGTTCCGAATCGCATCTCTTTCCCTTCAAGATTGCCGAGATGTTGATCAACTGGCAAGCCTGCAACCGCCGGAAGTGTAACCGCTCGCTCTCCTCCTTGTGCCGTAGCACTGGGAATATTGAAACTGCGAGCTACAGGATGACTCGTGAAAGCCGGATTTGGCACATAAGTATCGAAAAGGATCGACCACACAATTGTTCCTGCCATAAGAAATAGCATCACAGACAAAATGACATAGGAGTGTCGCATTTTCTTCAGCATTCTTCCGTACATCAATACAAGTGCGAACGGGAAAATCATCATAGCAAGCGTATCGAAGAAGTTCGAAAGCGCCGTGGGGTTTTCGAATGGATGTGCAGAGTTCATTCCAAAAAATCCGCCTCCATTTGTTCCGAGCATCTTTATGGATTCGAGAGCAGCTACCGGTCCGACAATTATATTCTGCTGATTTCCCTCAACACCTATAATATTATATATGCTCCGGAGAGTCATAGGACTTCCTTGTGTGATGAAAATTAAGCTGAAAATGAATGCAGCCGGGATAAACATGTAAATCAACACCCGCCACATATCCAGGAAGAAATTTCCAAGATGAGAATCACTTCGCAAAGCTCTAATAATCGCCGTCAATGCGCATAAACCTATCGCTGCAGACATGAACATGTTTGAAATATCGAAGAAAATCTGGCTGAAGTTGGAAAAATGCTGGTCGCCGGAATAATGCTGCAGGTTCGTGTTAGTCATGAACGAGATGACGCTGTTGAATATCGTGCTCGGTGCAACCATCGGCCTATTCAGAGGGTTGAGCGGCATATATTGCTGAAGCGCCAACACGAGGAATCCGAAGATTCCAAGCGCGGTATTGAAAACCAGCAAAGCAATAAGATACTGCTTCCAGTTCTGATGGCCGCTGTCCAATCGCTTTTCGAACCATGCAAATATCCGAGGCGTGCGATAATTCCCTTCCATGATCCACGCCATGTAGCGGCTCAGCGGGAACGCTAAAAGCGTCGCCGTCGCGAGAAGAAGAAACGGTAGAAACCAAATTTGAAAAGTCATTTATTAAACTCCTCTTTAGCTAAACCTTTGTCGTTTCACTTAAAACTTTTCCGGTCTTAGAAGCGCAACGACTAAATAAACGAACAGGAACAATGTTACGACTACAGTTAAGTAAATCATTTACTCATACCTCATTCTTTTGATTAGATCTTATCACAAGCTTCCATGAAGAGATAACACAATCCCATCAAGGTGATTAGCAATAAAAACATCGCTGGTAACCAGATCACGAGGCTCATTTCCATTTGATTTTCCTCCAAATTTTTTGTTTGGACTAAAACTCATACTTCTGAAACATTACAGCACTAATTTCATAGCTATGCTCTGCAAGGGCAATTAAGAGGCTATAAAAAAGAGCCGTCATACCATAAAAAACTTGTAAATGTAGCATTCGAATGCCTCAAAAGGTCGCCACCACACCGACAGTCAGTGTCGGTTGGGACTGCCTTGTTAGGAGCGCACTTGCGGAATTGAAAGCCTTCCCGTTTGCGAAATCATCGCGTCCTTCGATCCGGATGAGAAGCGGATCGTACGGATGATATTCATAAGTCAAGGTGTATTCCTGAAATGTTGCTTTATTAAATCTTGCTCCAGTCGTATAATCCGTCGGATCATAATACACTTCTTCGCGTAGTGCTAAGGCTGACTTAGTGTTGAGCCCGTACCTTTCGTACACGGCAACTCCTTTCCATAATGCGAGACCAAGTATTGTACCAGCCTGTCCATAATCAACATTCACTGCTACTTGAAATGCATCCGACATTTGCTGTGTTAAAATAAAATCGTACACATCTCTATCGCCGTTTTCAATTGCAGTAAGATTCTCATGTCCCCAAATTCCATTAAAGACAAGACTAGTCGTTGAAGTGGGAGAATAATTAAGCGTTGCACCGAGGGACAGGAACTTGTTGTTGTCAATAACCGAGTTCCATCCGTTCACAATATGAAGCGCGGCTGTGAGATTGCTCATCACTGGATATGTTAACCTCACTCCCGTGTGATAGTATGGAATTGCATAGGCAAATAAGTATGACCGGCTGTAGTTCCAGTTGCTTTGCGATACGATCACTTCATTCCCCATGTGAGTCACGAATTTTCCGACATCCACCGTTAGTCCGGCCCCTATAGGGACTATCACTGTACCGTAAGCCTGCATTACATTTGCCAATGAAGGGCTAACGGTTCCAAAAGTTGACTGAGCAGTATTGATCCAATCGCTCGTCGTGCCAAAGCCGAGTTCAACCTTGAATCCAACCGGTTGTACCTGTTTTTGAATAGTGAGATCGGCCAGGCTCAAAGTGATCTGGTTTTCATTGACGTCGAAATTTCTAAACTGGTTGACTCGAGCCGATGGATCATTGAAGTTCCTCGTGTAATAAGCGTCAATGAACGCATTCCACGTGATCGGGGTTGCGGTTGATGTTGAATCCGCCGCGGAAGAAGATCGCGACACGAACACAAGAGCGACTATTAGAAGGTGTAGCCGACTACTTTTCATATATTTCCTTTCGGTTTTTGTCAGTTATTTTCTTAGTGCTATTCTTCAAAATGATATAGTTTCTTAACTCCGGACGACCTAAATGAATATAAGTTAAACTAAATGCTCCATA
>Ga0326727_10021312_pt1 | contig 12716 bp, 10 predicted proteins | sample MB2enrmetagenome_FD_207643 | JGI IMG/M metagenome (GOLD analysis project Ga0326727, IMG submission 207643) | Lab enriched peat soil microbial communities from McLean, Ithaca, NY, United States - MB29MY | ecosystem: Environmental > Terrestrial > Soil > Wetlands > Peat | place: USA: New York...
GCAGCGGGCGCACTTCTGCTGGTAGACGGCGGCGCCGTGGGCCTCCTGAGCGGTCCATTCGGAGGAGGGTTTGGAGGGAGGGAGCGAGCGGCATCCCGTTGAAACGGCGGCAAGCCCAACAGCCATTGCGGGCAGGAATCGAGTGCGCATTTGACCTTAATGATACTAGCGCTGCAAGCGGAAGTTTGTGCGCGAAGCCACCTGATACCAGACAGCCCTTGGGAGTAAGATTTGCGGTTGGGCGGCCGCGGCAGACTGACTCCGCCGGACGCGGATTGGGGATGGGATGAACGAGATGCCGGATGGAATCCTGGGCTGCATTGGCAGCACGCGCATGCTTGAGCTGCGGCGCGTTGTGCCGCGCAACGGCGCGCGAATTCTGCTGAAGATGGAAAGCGAAAACCCTACCGGGAGCATGAAGGACCGCATGGCGCTGGAGATGATTGAGGCGGCTGAGCGCGACGGACGGCTGCCCGCGGGAGGCGCGGTGGTGGAGTACACGGGCGGCAGCACCGGTGTTTCGCTGGCCCTGGTGTGCGCAGTAAAGCGGCACCCGCTCCACATTGTTTCGTCGGATGCATTTGCGCAGGAAAAGCTCGATCACATGAGGATTCTTGGTGCGGAATTGCAGATCATTCCCAGCGTTAGCGGGGGGATGACGGAGAAACTGACGCGAGACATGATTGAAGCCGCGCGCGTGGTGACCGAGGCAACCGGAGCGTATTGGACTGACCAGATGAAAAACACCGATCAGCTTGCCGCCTACCACGCGATGGCCGAGGAGATTTGGACACAGACGGGCGGTGCGATGGACGCGTTTGTTGAGAGCGTGGGGACGGCCGCTTCGCTGCGCGGGATTGGCGAGGCGCTGCGGGCGCGAAGCGATAAAGTGAAATTGGTGGCCGTGGAGCCGGCGGAGTCGGCGGTGCTCTCGGGCGGTGCGCCGGGCGCGCACAAGATCGACGGCATCGGCGCCGGATTCGTTGTGCCGCTGTGGCACAAGGGGCTGGCCGACAGGATCGAGCGGGTTTCGACCGAGGAAGCGATTGCGATGGCGTTCAGGCTGGCGCGAGAGGAGGGACTGTTTGGCGGAACCTCCACCGGGGCCAACGTGGTGGCCGCGCTGCGGCTGGCCGAAGATCTGGGCCCGGCGGCGACGGTCGTAACCATCCTTTGCGACACGGGAATGAAGTACCTGCACACGTACGCGGCGGCGCTGGGGGCTTGAGCGGAGTGAGGCGCCAGGGTGGTGAGTCCGAAATTCGCTGAAAAACAAATGCAGGTCCTTCGACTACGATTGGCGCAAAATACGCGCCAATCTCCGCTCAGGATGACAACTTGTTTTTAATGCGGACTTTAGAGACAGGACGCTAGTTCGTATCCGCAATCGCTTCGGCGATGCGGTCGATGGCCTGGGCCTCAGCGTCGCTGCCGGGGCGGCGGCCGTTGACGAGGATTGAGAACGCGAGCGTGTGGCCGCTGGCAGCGGTCAGGTAGCCCGAGAGCGCGTTGACCTCGTTGAGCGTGCCGGTCTTGGCCCACAGCTTGCCCTTGAGAGGCGAGTTCCTGAAGCGGTTTTCGAGCGTGCCGTCGACGCCGCCGATGGGAAACGTGTCGCGCCACTCGGCGCCCCAGGGTTGGCGCGTGGCCCATGAGAGCAGGTGAGTGAAGGCGCGAGGCGCGACGCGGTCATTGGGACTCATGCCCGAACCGTCGTAGAGGAAGAAGTCGTTGTTGTCGATGCCGGAGTCGACCAGGAACTGGCGGACGACACGCGCCCCTTGGGCAAAGCTGCCGTCGGCGCCCTCGGTTTTGCCCAGCAGGCGCAGAAGAAGTTCGGCGTGCAGGTTCTGGCTGGTCTTGAGGGTTACCTTGATGTCCTCGGCAATGGGGACGGAAACATGCGCGCCCAGCACGCGCCGGCCCTCAATGGGAGCCGCGATGGTGATGAACTGGTTAGGAGCAAGCTTGACGGGCTGCGCTCGTTCGCCGGCAAAGTCAGCCGTGTCGGTGGAAAGCTTGTGGCGGGCCTCAGGACTGCCTTTGACCTGAACGCCGCGAGTGAGCAACGCCTGCTTGAAGGCTGTCGCGGCAAACTCGGCGGGATCTTCCTGGGCCAGGGTGACGTGAAGGCCGGTGGGCGCGATCGTTCCCCAGGTGCGCACTGCCAGAATGCCGGGCTGCCGGGCGATTCCAGGACTGGGGCCTGGGTTGGCGGGCTGGCCTTCGGGCGCGATGGTCATGTTGTTTTCGAGTGTGTAGTAGTCAACGTCGGGCGACCATTCACCGATGACGGCGCCGGGATCGGCGGGATCGGGCTTGAGCGTAAGGCCGATGGAGTTGTCGTTGAAAGAGAGGGCCGAAACCGGCGCGCCGTACGGCCACTGCGTATCGTCCCACCCCCAGTCTTCGCCCCAGGGCTCGTCGACAAAATAGGAATCGTCGCCGATGACGTTGCCCTCGACCTGGCGCACGCCGGACTGCTCAACCTGCTCGGCCAGGAGATTGAGAGGCGTCATGGGATCTCGAACTGGCTCGGGCTGCGCGCCTGCGGCCTGCGGGACCACGGTGGAGGGTTGCGGCTGGGTTGGCGCGGCTGCCGCGGGCTGCGCCGGAGAGGGGGTTGGCGGCTGCGGCGCCGGTTGCACGGGTTCCTGGTAGGGATACTGGCGAATGCTGATGGTTGGGTCGCCGGAGCCGAGGATGATGAGGTTGCCGTGCAGAATGCCGGCTGAGTCGACGTCGCCATCGGCCACGACGAAGGTGGTCCAGGTAAGGGTGTCGACGGGAAGCAGTGCAAAGGCCGCTGCAGTGGTGGTGAGTTTGACGTTCGAGGCCGGCGTGAAGAGCTTTGCCTCGTTGAGGCCGTACACCTGCTGGCCGTCAAGCGTGGTAACGCTGATGCCGAACTGGGCGTGACTGAGAGCGGGGTCGGCGAGGATAGACTCGATGCGCTCGGCAAGTGTGCCCCTGGCGGGTGGTTTGACAGCATTGAGGCGAGGGAGCGCGCGGGCGCGGTGGGACTGCGCACCGGCACCGGAAGTGATGGCGAGAAGTCCGCCGAGAAGGACCGCCAGGCTGCGGCGCGAAAACATCATGGCCGGAGTTTAACAGGATTGAGCCGGATGACAGATGGCGCCACCAAGGTTGCCTCTTACCGGGCCATCGCGGGCCTAGAGTCGTACCATCGAGGGATGGAGCGAATGGTCCGCACCACCGCCCCCTGGCGGCTGCGCACGCGCAGCATTGAGCTGGGTGCGCGCACGCTGGTGATGGGCGTGGTGAATATTACTCCCGACTCGTTCAGCGACGGCGGTTCTTTCCTGGCCACTGAGGCTGCTGCGGCCCGCTGCATGCAATGCATTGATGAGGGCGCGGATTTGCTGGACCTGGGCGCCGAGAGCACGCGGCCCGGTTCGCGCGCGGGCGGGCCGGACGCGGCGGTAAGCGCGGAAGAAGAACAGGAGCGGCTGTTGCCGGTGCTGGAGGGAATTCTGATGGCTCTGCCCGATGCGGTGATCTCGGTTGACACGTACAGGGCTGCGACGGCGCGGGCTGCGCTGGAGGCCGGTGCGGAGATCGTCAACAATGTGAGCGGATTCACCTGGGATCCGGCGCAGGCCAATGTGTGCGCGGAGTTTGGCGCGGGCGTGGTGCTGATGCATACGCGCGGCCGCCCCGAGGAGTGGCTGACGCAGGCTCAACTTGAGCCCGGCGCGCTGGTTGCGACGGTCCGCGAGGGATTGGCGGCGGGCCTCGACGCGGCGCGGAGTGCGGGGATCGCGGAGGATCGCATTGTGCTTGATCCGGGATACGGATTCGGCAAGAGGCTGGATGAGAATTACACGCTTCTGGCGCACCAAAGCGAGTTACTCTCGCTGGGAAGGCCGCTGCTGGCAGGGCTGAGCCGGAAGTCATTCCTGGGACAGACGCTGGCCGGGCTTTATGGCGGAAGCCCGGCTGCTGTTGACCGCCGCGAGACTGCGAGCGTGGCAGCAATGACGGCGGCGATTCTGAATGGCGCGTCGATTGTGCGCGTGCATGAGGTCAGGCCGGCGGTTGAGGCGGCCCGAATTGCGGATGCGGTGCTCGAGGCCGGTTGAGGTTCGGAGTTTCCCACCCTAACCTCGCGTCACTAGCGTGACCCGCGGTTAGGATGGGGCACCCTCGTTCCCGGCTGGGTGGAAATGTTGGTTTCCCGGTGACGTGGGCGCTGGCGCGCCTCAGGCAACAGCAATGGCCTGATGGGTCCGCGCGAACCTGACGAGAGCATGCACGTTTTCGTGCCGGGTATCGCGAACGATTTCACAGCCGGCAGCCACGATCCAATGAGGCCCGGCCTGCGCAAGCCGCGTCTCCAATGCCTGCGCGATCGAGTCCGGCGTTCCGTCGCGAAGATCCTTGACCGGGTTAAGATTGCCGGCCAGCGTTTGCCGCGGCCCCGTTTTGGCGCGCGCTTCGTCCATGGGCACGGGGTAATCGATGTCGACCATGGCGCAACCGAGCGCTCCCATTCCATCGAGGATGCGCCGCGTATTGCCGCAGATGTGCAGGCGCACGCGTCCGCCGCGCGCGTGGATCGCGTCCACCAGTTTCTTCTCCCACGGCCAGACGAACTCTTTGTAAATGCGCGGTCCCACCAGCGACGCGGCGGCGTCGCCGATTCCAACGATGTCGGCTCCGGCCTCGATCTGCAGCTCGGCAAAGCGCGCGGCGCGATCCACGTTGAACGCAAAGAGCGCATGCACGAACTCCGGGTCGTCGGTAAAGTCGGTCATGAGATGGTTGATGCCGCGGAGGTCGGCGGCTTCGGCGCAGGGGCCCTCCACCCAACCCTCCACGAACAGTTCGCCGCCCGCGCGCTGGCGCAGATTCTCGATGCCGCGAATGCGATCTTCCATACGCCCGCCCTGAAGGGGATCGCGCGCCTCGATGCGTCCCAGCGCCGCTTTGTCGGCGAGCAGCGATTCGGTTTCGACCATGGCCGGAGGCTGATCGTCGAACCACTGAATCTTTGCGCCCGCGTCGGCAGCTTCGCGAGCCGGATCGGAGATGGTCGAGACATAATCGAATCCGAACATCTCCGCCGTTTTTATCTGCGCATCGGCCATGATGCGGAAATCGCGCGCGTAGGCGCCGTATTTCACGCCGAGAACATCGGCGGCAAACATCATCGTAATGGGCATCGCCGCCAGGCGATCGGCGCCCTGCCCCTGAAGCACAGCGAGAACTCGTTCACGACCGGTCATTGTGTGCACGCTCTTTCAGCAGAGAATCTTCCGCGTCAAGCTGCGCGGAGGAAAAACACCGCAGTAGTATGCCACATCGCGCTCATTTCGATTGGTGCCGGTGAACATCGATGCGGCCGGCAACCCAGGTTCCGAGCGCGGAATGCGTCGCAGGGGGCATGGCCGCCTTTTCTTTCGCCCGCTGAAGCGGGCTGTGTTCTGTGCAATCTACTCTACCCCCGGCTCGCGCCGGGGGCTACCTTCTTTTGCCCGCGTTGCGGGCTCGTTGGCGCACCACGGCAAGCAGACTTGGTTTTCTGGCCACTCGTCACACGCGTAACTGTGGTTAGGATGGGGCACCCAATCCAATTTCGTGCTTAGATGAAAGGGGCTGGTTGAGTTTCGTGGCCTCCCACCCTTTTCGCACAAGGCGCGAAAAGGATGCGGCACGGAGCCTTCAATAGAATTGAGCGTAAGCAGGGTTTGCGCCGGGAGTCTTTTCTGCGATGAAGACGCGCTTCGCATTCGGGAGACACGGAATTGACGTTGACGTTCCCGCGGGATTCGATTGCCACGTGGCGCACGCGCGGTCGGCCGCGGCGATTGCCGATGTTGCCTCTGCGATTAACGACGCGCTCGATCGCCCCATCGGGTGCGAGCCGTTGGCGAAGCTGTCCGGGGGCAAACGCACCGCGGCGATCTCAGTGTGCGACATTACGCGGCCTGCGCCGAATCGCGTCACGCTGCCGCCGCTGCTTGAACGACTGCACGCGGCTGGTATTCCGGTTGAGGGGGTCACGATTCTGATTGCCACCGGGCTGCATCGCGGAGCGACGCCCGAGGAACTGATTGCGATCCTGGGGCCGGAGATTGCCGGCAAGTATCGCGTGGAAAGCCACGATGCGCGCGACTTTGCGGCGCACCGACGGCTGGGCGTGACGCAGCGCGGGACACCTGTCTTCATTGACGAGCGGTTAATGGCCGCCGATCTGCACATCACGCTGGGATTCGTTGAGCAGCACCTGATGCTCGGCTTCAGCGGCGGGCGCAAACTGGTGGCGCCGGGCCTGGCCGCGCAGGAGACGATCAAGGTGATCCACTCGCCCAGGTTCATGCGCGAGCCGCTGGCGACTGAGGGGTCGATTGAAGAGAACCCGCTGCACGCGGAGCTGCTTGAGATTGCGGCGATGGCGCGCCACGACTTTATGCTCGACGTGACGCTGACGCAGGAGCGCGCAATCAGCGGCGTGTTTGCCGGCGATCCAGTGAAGGCTCATGCCGCTGGGGTGAAGTTCCTTGAGAGCACGTCGACGTCGCCGATTCCAGCGCTGGCCGATGCGGTGATTACCTGCGCGGCCGGCTATCCGCTGGACCTGACCTTCTATCAGACGGTGAAAGGACTCACGGCAGCGCAGCATATCGCGAAGCCGGGCGGGCGCATCCTGGTGCTGGGCGAGTGCGCCGAGGGCATTGGCTCGCCGGAGTTTGCGCGCATGCTGGCCGCGTACCCGGGCCACGCCGAATTCCTGGACGAGATTAGCGAGAGCCGCGTGGAAGTGGACCAGTGGCAACTGGAGAAGCTGGCGCTGGTGGGCGTGAAGAACGAGTTGTTCTTCTACACGCCGGGCGCGGATCGAGCGCGGATGGGCGCGTTGGGTTCCCGCATGTTTACGAATCTCGATGAGGCGGTTGCGGCGGCGCTCGAGGGGCTCGCGCCGGATGAGCTGGTGGTGCTGGTTCCCGAGGGTCCGTATGCGTTTGCGCGGGTGCAGCCGGTGGAGACAGCTGTTAGCTGTTAGCTGTTAGCTGTTAGCTCTCGGCTTTCGGTTTGTTCGTGCGCGCGTCGCGGAATCTGAAGGCTCCTAGATTCAAGATTGCAATTCGAGGTGTCTCAGGAATTCCTGGAATTGCATCAGGCACTTTTTTGCAAGCAAATTCTTTCGCCTTGTCAGTGACCGCTCCAGTTTTCCCACCATCTCAGTAGACGTCTTTCTGGCAATTCTTTCGTGGCCTCTTGCCAGAGCGCCACGGGCATAAAGGAGCCGAAAGTGGGCCTCTCGCTCGATTGTGGTGAATCCAAGCCTAGCTGCCGCCTTTAGCCTTGAATTGCAGACTCGTTGTGCGCACCCGTGAAGGATCGCCTGATCCAGTAGGTGTTCGGCAACCCTCCGCCTCGTTTCCAGTGCAAGTTCTGCATTTCCTTTGAGTTCTTGCAGATAATACTTCTCGACTTTGCGGAAATTCCTGACAACCTCGTTGTGAGGAAGAGAAGCTGACCGAATGCACTCGAAATCGAGAGTCCGTGCCAGGGAGCGGCCCACAGAGGCAGCGCCTCCCGACCTGCGAGAAACTCGCTTGCTTTTCATTGATCACATTCTCCTGACGCGAAAGCCTCATTGAGAAGATTGCCACAGCCGGAAAGCGAGCCGCGCCCCTTGTTTACACGCCGACCCCTACCTTGTTGCGCGGCCAGAGCGGGACCAAGCTCCACTGGTCGACCACCGGCTCGCCGTCGCATTCGACTACGATCACCGTCGCTGGCTCGTCTGGGGCTTCGAGCGGAAGGCCGGTGAGGCGCAGCGAGAACTCGTCCTGCATGAAGTTGACCTTCGCACCGGTTTTGAGCAGGCGGGCAGAAAGGGCTTTCGGTTTAAGGCCGGCGAGGGCGACGACCACCTCAGGTTTGAAGAAATCGAGCCACTCGGCTGCGGGCGTGTGGCCGGGCCAGTAGTGCTGGTGAATGTAAAGCGTGTTGCCGCGGCGGGTGAGGTTGATGTTGGTGGTGGTATTGAGATTCCCACGCTCGGCGCCGTAGATCGCCCTGCCGTTGGTGTCCAGCCACTTGCCCACTGCTTCCAGCGCTTCGATTGATTGAGGAGGGACAGAGCCGTCCGGCTCAGGCCCGATGTTGAGCAGGTAGTTGCCGCCGCCGCGGGCACAGGTGGCCAGGTTGTCGACGATGGTCTTGGGCGTCTTCCAGGCATCGTCGCCGCGGTTGAATCCCCAGCTGTCGTTGAGGGTCATGCAGGTTTCCCAGGCGCGGCCGGTCTCTTCGGCGCGAATCTCCTGCTCGGGAGTTGAGAAGTCGCCGGGCAGGCCGTTGCGATTGTTCACGATGATCTCGGGCTGCAGTGAGAAGACCATCTCGTTCATGCGCTCCGAGTCCCACTGCTCGGCGGTGAGCGGGTAGTCGACGTCGTACCAGAGAATGTCGATCTTGCCGTAGTTGGTCATCAGCTCGCGGATCAGGCCGTGGGTGTAGTCGACGAAGCGGCGGCGTGCGGCCTCGTCGGTTTTGCAAATGGCACCGTCGGGGTGGTGCCAATCCATGAGCGAGTAGTAGAAGCCCACGCGCAGGCCCTCGGCGCGCGCGGCCTCGACAAACTCGGCCACCAGGTCGCGGCCAGGCCCCTGCTTTTTGGCGTTGTAGTCGGTAAGTTGCGTGTCCCAGTGGCAAAAGCCCTCGTGGTGCTTGGTTGTCATCACCATGTACTTTTGACCTGCGCGTTTGGCCAGACGCGCCCAGTCGCGGGCGGCGTTGGGTTTGGGATGGAAGTTTTTGGCGAGAATCTCGTACTGCGAAAGCGGAATGCCTTCGAATTCCTTGGCCCACTCATGCTGGCCGATGACGCTGTAAAGGCCCCAGTGGATGAACATGCCGAACTTGGCCTGGTGCCACCACTTCATGCGCTCGGCGCGAGTGCCGGTCTGCTTTTGGTCGGCCGGCGTGGGAGCGGGGGCGGCGGTCTGCGGCGATGGCGCCGCGAGGCCGCGCGCGTTGGCGGCGGCAAGGGCTGCGGCTCCGGCCGCGCCAAATTGTTTCAGGAATGCACGCCGAGTGTTCTCGTTCCAGTTCATGGGTTCCTCCGGTGGTGGGCTTTATTGCATGGTGGCGATTGTCGCTGTTCCCGGGTCCCCAAATGCGAGGGACCCGGGGCACCCAACGGTATGGATGCCACTCACGCTGACGGAGGCAAATATAGCAGTTCGTCCCGACCCTGCGGGGCGGGGATCATTCTTTACCGCGGCTTTCCCAGGACTGCCCCTTCGACTTCGCTCAGGGTTCGACCTGGGCTATTGTCGAGTCGTCCCTACGGGACGAAGACCGGCGCAGACTGGTTTTCTGACGGCCGCTCGATGTGATCGGTGACAAAAGTGTCGATAGGGCCACTCGAGGGGATGAGTTTGAGGACGAGTCGATCTCCGCGCGCGGTGAAGGTCGACATGGCCGAGAACCCGTCGCCGAGTTTACTCCTGGCGCAGGATTACATCTCCGTTGATGGTGTCGATAGAGACCTTGTTCAGTCCGTTGCCGACCCGGCCGGCGGCGCGAATGTATTTGCGCGGCGTGCCGTGGGAGTTATCCCACTCATCTGTTTCCTGGACCTCGAGGCCGGCATGCTGCTCGATGTGATAGCCGCGGTCGGCTTTGGTGTAGGCCAGCATGATTCTCACACTCATGGGGAAGTCCTTGGGCACTGTGAGCTCGATCGTGCCGCCCTTCGAGCTAAGTTCGATGTCACGCTCGCCAGCCGAAGCACCTGTTTCGCGCACCGTGATATCGCCCCCCATGGTGGTTGCCTTGACGGGGCCGTCGGCCGTGGAGATGGTGACGTTGCCGCCCATCGTATTGGCGTCCACCGGGCCGGTGGAGTTATCGACGTCGATGGCGCCACCCATAGTCTTCAGCGTCGCGGAGTCGGCGACATTGCCTACGTGGATATTGCCGCCCATGGTGGAGAGGTTGGCTCCATGAGGAGCGCTGTCGACGTCGATGTCGCCGCCCATTTTGGAGATATGGACCTCGCTCGATTCATCCCCAGCGGTGATGCCGCTTTGCTCGTGGTAGCTGGTCGATTTACAAGCGGCGAAAGCGATGGGCAACAGGCTTGCCAGCAAAAGCGTAAAGAGTTTGCGTAGGTTCATCGGAATGACCTCCTGGAGGCGAACGGCGGTAGTTCTTATGGCAGAGTACGTAGGCCGGGCCGTCGAGGTTCCGGCAGATTCCACCCGGCGGCAGCGGTCTCCGGTCGAACGGTCAATTCTCCGAGGGCTTCTCAACGTGGTCGATGATGAATACGTCGACGGGGCCTTTGGCCGATTTGAGATTGAGCCCGATTCCTTTCATGGCTGTAAGAAGAAATCCCGCAATGTCGGTATCGTTGTCGTCGCTGCCGTTTTGATACTCGAAATCAAACGATCCTTCGAGGCCGGTCTGATCCAGCACTGGGCGATTCAAGAAGCGGCTCAGGCGCGTGGCTAACTGCGGCATCGAAATGTTTTCGCCTCGCATGCCACCTCCAAACCACCCTCCGGTGATGCCGCCTGCCCAGGGAAACTCGGCCTTGTCCTTGGGAGCATATAGCTTGAGCGTACTTGAACGCCGGGTCAACACGTAGACAGGGCCTTTCTTGACGACGCGGTGAAACTGCAATTTGAATCGATCGGCCAGCAGCGATTGCAGCATCTGGCGCTCCTCCTCGCCAGGAGCGGATTTCGGGGATGCCGGGTTCCACTGGGCAGAAGGCGAAGAGTCCGGAGGCTTGGCTTGAATGTCGAACGCGTCCCCGGTCACCAGGTTGGTCCAGCCGGGGCTTCCGGAGATCTGAAACTGCTGAACGCTGAAGGCCACCATCACCAGGTACTCCAGCCTGCAGCCCCTCCCGACGATCCTGCCGCCTGGATAGGTGTAAAACCCGTTCAACTCTCGTTGGCCTGGGTCAGATGGCCGTACCGAGGCAACTTCGAATTCGGGCAACTTGGGCTGCGCATCGTGAGGCTGAACCTGGGCGCCGGCTCGCACCGACTGTAGGAATCCAAACCCAACAATTAAGATGGTGGTGGCCGTTCTGGCGGTTTTCAACGGCACTTTGTTTCCCTGCCAATTTGCAAAATTGAGCTTCACGATCTTTTTCTACTGACGCTAGTTCTCCGTCGGTCGCTCTACGTGGTCGATGATAAAAGTGTCGACGGGGCCTTTGGCGGGTTCGAGTTTGAGGCCGAGCTGTTCTTCGAGCGCGATAAAAAGGTCGGGGCGCCCCCTGAACTGAGGGTACTGGTCAGAAACCGCGGTTGGCAGGTTCTGTCCTTCGAAAGGATTCCATTTGAGGCTGAAGGTGTATTTGCCGGTAAGGCCGGTTTTGTCGACGACATAGCGGCGGGCGTAGCCCGACAGCATACCGAGAATTTGGCCAAGTGCAATGCCATCTCCTGTTATCTCTCCCCATCCCATGTTGAAATTGTCCTCTTTGCCTGTGGGGGTCTCCTTGAACTTAGGGCCATTTTTGATGATGACGAGGTTGTAGATGGGCAGCTCGCGGGTTTCCTTGTGGACCTTGAGGTTGAAGCGGTCGGCAAGGACGGCCTGAAGCATAGAGTGACGGATCTCTTGCTGCTGATCCTGGGGCAGCTTCTTGAGGGCGGCCGCGGTTTCCTCATCCATCTTTGCCTGGACGCTGTAGAACTCGGCCATGGCTGATTGCTGCAAGCCGACGATCTGGTCTGATGTGAGGATCGGATAGGCCTGAAAAATAAGGCTCATCAGGCTATCGGCCCGGGAGGTGAATCCATCATCCGTGATCGATGTGCCGAGCGACATGCCTGGCTCAAGCTTGATTGGCTTGATGGAGACGACGTCGTAAGAAAAGGTGGCAGGGTTGGCGGAGCTGGCGGGTGCAGGCGCGGGCGTGACCGGCTTGTCTTGCGCGGACGCGGGCAAAATAAGCGGGAAGCAGGTTGCGGCGCTAACGATAAGGGCGCAATGAGGAGGGAGGGACCGGAGTTTGCTGCAGGTCATGGCAGGGTCTTGCCTTTCAACCAAGGACTATAGCTGTCTACGAGACGCGACGAGTGCGTGTGGCGTTTGTGGGCGGCACGCTTGCGGACGTATTACTCTCAATCGGAACCGCATTCGATAGTCGCGCGGCCCCTACGGGGCTGGAGTGCTTCTATCGCGCCTTTCCCAGGATTTCATCCTGGGCTAACATCCGTTCGTCCCTACGGGACGAAGAGCGGTGGGCGCAGTCGGGGACCTGCAATATCAAACCTGGGATTCGGGGCTGCGGGACTATTTTCGCTCGGTGGCAAAGTAAACGGCCACGCTGGCGATGAGGGCAAACGCAGCAGCGGCGACAACCACGAAGATGAGGCCCGAGGCAGAGCCGGAGAGCGAGGAAGCCGCGGCGCTGCCGGCATGGAGTTGCGCCGATTGCGAAATCTTACCGAGCCAAGTAAGCCAGGCGACCCCGTTGCGGGCCTCAAAGGCGGCAAAGCCGACGATGGGCAGCAGAAGGGCGACAAGGGCAAAGATCTGGGCGCCGATGAGAGGCCGCTCGATGCGCGAGAAGGCCTGCTGGCGGCTACGCAATTGGGCGCGCCACCAGATGGCTCCGGGCGAAGCCGGTTGGGCGGCGGCAACGGTGACGGCGCGAGCGCGTTGAAAAGCCCCGGCCACGAGGACCAGGTCAGCGCATGTGCGGCAGGCGGCGG
>Ga0326727_10021313_pt1 | contig 12716 bp, 21 predicted proteins | sample MB2enrmetagenome_FD_207643 | JGI IMG/M metagenome (GOLD analysis project Ga0326727, IMG submission 207643) | Lab enriched peat soil microbial communities from McLean, Ithaca, NY, United States - MB29MY | ecosystem: Environmental > Terrestrial > Soil > Wetlands > Peat | place: USA: New York...
CGATCTCCATCCCAGCTATGATACTTTTTTCAATCAGCGTTTCTAATTGCTTTCCATCATTCTTTTCTCCTGTTGTAATGGTTGCGGCGGTAATAATTCTTTCTTCACTCATGGCAATATGTGTTTTGTAACCAAAAAATGAGGAATCTGCACTTTTATGGCCAATTTTTGCATCTTCATCTTCTGATATTTTTAAATGTTCTATATCGTCAGAACGGTTTTGTCGAATGGTTGCACGTGACAGACGAATTGAGCTGGTTTTAAGATAAACTGGCTTTCAATTATCGACTCAATCCAAGGCGTACAGACCACCGAACTTAAGTTTTTGGGGGAACTGATAAGAGTTAAAAAGAAGGCGCGAAAGACCTTCAAAGATTAGTTGCTGATGTCAGTCAGATCAGTGTTTGTCTATGTAATTAGGTTGTGAGAATTAAACAGCCTCTGTTTCAGGAATCCCAGACACGGCTTCTCCCATGGCGATTGCACATTCACGACAGACGTTCTTGCCGTGAAAAAGTTGGTTATCAGTTGCATTACCACAAAATACACATGCAGGCTCATATTTTTTGAGAATAATCTTTTCTTGATCCACGAAAATTTCCAGAGCGTCTTTTTCATCAATACCTAAGGTGCGGCGAAGCTCCATAGGTAAAACAATACGACCAAGGTTATCTACTTTTCTCACGATTCCAGTGGATTTCATCATTTAACTTCTATCTCCTCTTTCATTTGACAAAAATATTATACTCATAATAGCAATTGTACCATTTATAGTAAATACATTTTGATGGTTACTTTTTGTGTTGTTTAGACTTTTCAAACCCTCGGACTGGCCGGTGTGGCCCGTCTTAGCGTAACTAGGTCGTATTGTCACTGGAACCCCACATGATGAAAATATATGATAGGGGCCACCGAAATTATTTGCCAGATCGTTTGGACGGTCTGGCAGTTTTGGATTATTTTTGATATCTTTGGGAGGAGATGAAAGAAAGATGTTGAAAGTACTAGAAAGCGCTTCAGATGGCAGATCGAACTTTTTTTCAAGTAGATCAAGCAACATTTGACGATAAGCACCTTTTCGGCAAGAGTAAAACCGCAGTCGTTAACAATTGTTCATCACTTTAATCACTTATTGTTTGATGACCTTGATCGAGTATAGAACGGCCTACTCTGGTCGGTTACTTAATATACAACGACTCTTGATAACGTGTTTATTTGAGCCCTTCACCTCCTTTGTGCAAAAGCTCTACATGAAGAATGGCAAATCTACAAAGGGACGTGAGCGACATGATTCGGAACGAATCTACGAAGAAACTTTGAATCGAGTACTTTCTGGAGAGATGGATGACCTTTTCTATAGCACTGAGATTTAAGATATATAACCCCATAAATGTAAAAAATTGTGGATAAGAACTACCTCTTAGGTGGTGGTTGACTTCCTCAGGTTAGGAAAATTATCTGTATGTATGTACTAATTAATATCAATATTACCATGGAGATAATTATCCATATGACCTTTTGACAAGATCAGATTATTTTAATGCAACGCTAGTGATAAAGATGGAAAATTTAAAGGAGGAGCTTAATAAAATGAAGAAACAGTTACTCTTAGCTGTTTTGGTGACAGTAGTTTGCGTTAATCTTTCCGGTTGCTCATCACATATTGGTACTCAGAAAGGTGAAACAGTCAAATATACTATGTATATCGGTTTAAATGACAAAAACACCTATACTCAGCTTATATCTTACGATGAAGCAGAAAAGAAGGTAAGCAACATCGCTTTGAAATATGTGGACGGGTTTACCGAGCTTACAGGTAAGGGCACCTATAAGGATGAAAAAGGTGTGACAACCCATGAAAACAGTATTGTACTAGAATTTGATAGCGCAAACGATCAGCAAATGAAAGAGATCATGAACGAAGTGTTGAAAGAACTTGATCAAAATTCAATACTCTTAGAGAGACAAAATGTAACAGAAGAATTTTATGAGGGAGCGCTTAAGTCATGAACCGTACAGAGTCAAATATTGTCTTATTCTCTATCACTCTTTGTTGGGCGTCGTCTTACATTTTTGCCAAGAACATACCAGCTTCAATATCTCCTTTTGCATATATAACGATGACATCAGGTATCGCAAGCCTTATATTAGGAATTGTGTTTTGTAAAAAACTAAAGGGGCTAGACAAGAAAACCCTACGGAATAGTTTCATTTTAGCGGCTATTAATTTCTGTAATCTACTACTGGGAGAGCTTGGTGTATCTCAGCTACCAGCATCTACAGCTAGCTTTCTCGGTTCGTTGACAATTGTATTTTTACCACTTTTGTTGTTAGCATTCAAACGAAAGCTTAGCCCGAATAATGTGGTAGGTATTGTTCTAATTTTGATGGGTCTGATATACACCAGCGGCATAAAATTTGGCGACTCGGTTAGTTACGGATTCCTAGCTATGGTTGCGAGTAGTCTCATTATGGCGGTGTACATTATAACAGTTGATAACTTCACAAAAATAAGTAATCCTTTGCTCCTGGGAGTTGGGCAGATGTTTTTTACAACGTTCATTGGGTTCGTCTTATGGTTCATAGAGCAACCCAAAACCTTTTTTACTATTTCCTACACCAATGAAATATTAGCAAATATTTTTTTGTTGGCCTTTTTTGCAAAAGCTTATGCTTATATAATGTTGATGTATTCCCAAAAATATGCTTCTCCCATTAGTGTGACAGTTATGTCATCTACTGAGCCTGTAGTCACGCTGGTTTTGGTTTTGCTTATTCCAAATACTTTTGGGCAAACAGAAGTCATAACAATTGCACAAGTGGTCGGTGCTGCCTTCATAGTTGTTGGCGCTATTTGTGCAGGCACTACCTTCTTAAGCAGAAAGGGCAGTAGTAGTCAAAGAGGATTGGAGGGATAACTTATGAGCGAAATCTTCTCACCATTTAAGTCAAAACAAAAATTAATCGAAATAGGAATATGTGTTTTAATTTTTATTGGGATGGCTGTCCCTTTCAAGGTAATGGTGCTCATTAAAGGCTTTACAGAAGTACGACCTGTCAATATTATGCCTGTTGTGGCAGGGTTGTTGCTTGGACCTGCTGGCGCGTGGGGATGTGCCATAGGAAACCTGATAGCCGATTTATTTGGCACTTTTTCTAAGGCATCTATCCTTGGCTTTATTGGTAATTTTTTCGCTGCTTACCTTCCTTACAAGCTTTGGCATATTAAGGGGAGGAGGGAGACTCCGAATGTAAAAAGTAATAAAAATCTTTTGAAATATTGCTTAGTTTCCCTTGGTAGCGCTATTACTACAGCATTATTTATTGCTTGTGGATTGGATATTCTGTTTAATATGTGGATACCACAGGTATTCTGGATTGTTTTTTTAAACGACCTTGGCTTTCCGCTGGTTCTTGGCTTGCCGGTTTTGATTGTTTTGACTTCAGAGGATAGTAATCTACAAATTACACTACCAGAGAAAGAGAGTAGTATACAAGCTTTAGCAAAAAAAAGTTTATTTAGCTTGAAGTCAATCTTGCTTTGGATGCTTCTGATCAGTGAAGTGTTATTATTTGTCATGATAACGCTGGGGATGAGAATGACAGCAAATGTTTTGACTATCATAATCGGTGGTGTTTTTGTAATTTCTTTATTTAGCTTTATGATCATAGATTAAAAAACAAAAGTGGTAGATAGTTATAAGGAGTCGGTAATCGTAGGAAAAAATTCTGGTAAGTACGTAAATTGAGCAATAAATTGTAAAAATTCTAAGTATGAAGAGTTAGTTCTTAACATCTATAAAAACAGTTTCAGAAGCGATGAATGAAATATCAAAAGCAAGCAATGAAGGTGCTGAAGGAACCACGAATAAGGTTTTAGGAAGACTGAAAGAAACGCCTGAAAAGTAAATCGCAAAACTCGAAATCGAGTAACCTTTATGAACTACTTCAAATTGTTGAAGCTCACCCTTCGTGGGTTTGGATAGGCGTGCCTCGCCTCCACTAGTAGATAAGGACAAAGAAATAAGAATACAAAAAGATAAGGTTGAAGCAATTATTTAGAACGTGTCGGATGTTGTCTTTGTTTAGATAAGGAAGGGACGTATATTAGCTACAATAAAGCCGCAAAAAAATTAAGGCAATCTCTCCTCATTAATGAAAAGAAACTTGGAGAGAGATATCGAAATGCAACTCCATATGACGTCGATGGCAATGTTCTACCCTTTGAGAAAGTACCTGCAAAGCGTGTTCTTAATGGTGAAAGATTCACAAGAATGCGCATCATTCATAGGTTACATAACAAGACAACTTGACTTAGAAGTTAGTGGAACTTCAATAAACGTCGGTGATGATAATTCTATTATAGATATCTTATGTTGTCATGATATTACAGAGCTGTTAGAAAGTTAAGGTGAAAAGAGGGAAATGGAGAAAGAGTTATATAAGGTTAAGGAAGAAATTCGGAAAAGTAGGATAGAACATGAACTGTCTCGCCTTGATGGACTGAATCTTGTTGGAGAGGTGGCGGCTGGTATAGGCCATGAAAATAGAAACTCGATGACTACTGTACGGGGATTTCTTCAATTGTTATCCGCCAAGGAGGAGTGTTCTAAATACAATGACTATTTCGTTCTGTTCTAATGATAGATGAGATAGATAGGGCAAATTCAATTATTACAGAGTTCCTTTCGTTGGCGAAAGATAGAGTAGTTGATCTAAAAGTGCAAAACATTAAACAAATAGTTGAAAACATATTTCCATTAATTCAAGCAGACGGAGTGATTTCCGACAAGTACATACAGATGGAACTAGACGAAGTTGAGAAAATCCAACTCGACAAAAAAGAAATTCACCAGTTAATTCTCAATCTTGTTCTGAACGGCTTGCAGGGAATGTTCCCTGGCGGGACTATGAAAATTAGAACGTTTATGGACAACGAAGAAATTGTACTTGGCGTACAAGATGATGGTCCAGGAATAGCACCAGAAGTGCTTGGAAAAATCGGCACACCATTCTTCACGACAAAAGAAAACGGGACGGGTCTGGGATTAGCGGTTTGTTACAGTATTGCAGCCAGACATAATGCAAGATTGATATTGAAGCGGGTTCAACGGGGACAACCTTTCTTGTTCGGTTTAAGATGTAATTACACTGGTTGGCTGATTGGAACCATGCTCGATTGCATGCGGGCTCTCAGATCTGAGATAACGTAGGCTAAGGGCCTTGCGGCTGTAAATCCTAAGACAAACATGCATTGTAGAAATATATGCAAAGTCAGTCACTGAACTATATAGTTAGATAATTTCTCATTCATCATTGGTAGACGTTCCATAAAATCTTTATATACCATGCTTTACTAAGAAGATATCAGCCATTTGCCGTAAAGTTGAAATTTACTACAACTGCATAAGTCATGAATCTCTAAAATTAGTTGGGATATTTTCCTGTAATAAAAAAGAGAATAGATTCTAATACTATGATTTGGCGAATCGAATTATTTAAAGGAGGGTTTCCGTTGACAGTTCAACAAGATTTACAAAAGGCGGTGGCTGCTGCAACATGTGCCCTAGGCACTTATTCCACGTTTTCTCTTTCGACTCAAGACCAATCGGCCAAGACAATGTTCGAAGAACTTACTAAAGATGCACAGCGTCATGTCTCTATGCTTAACGGCCGTCTTGCATATATCGAACAAAATAATCCAATGAATCAACAAACTACTTAATTTAGAGAGTAACTCCCCCCTATTAAGCAAAAGAGATCTGCTGGCGTTAAAGCGCTAACAAATCTCTTTTTTGTTATAGTTTGAGTTAAGACAAAATTTAGATTGAATTGTTACCGTCCAGATTAGCGGGGACAAAGTCGTACAAATCCAGTTCCTTAAAATACCTGATCCTCTTGAAAATTTATGTCGTTCCATCCTTAAAAGTTTGCAACTCGCTAAGCGTTACAAATCGATAACCTTCGGTATTTAATTGGTCAATCAATTTCTCCAAAGCCAAAACTGTTTGACTCCTAAGACCACCACCGTCGTGAAGAAGCACGATTGCCCCAGGAAATGCTTTTTGAACCACATTGCTTACTATTTGATCAACCCCTGGCCGTTTCCAATCTTTGCTGTCCACACTCCAAAGAGTTACTGTATAACCCTGATCTTTAATCCTTTCGATTTCGCTCTGGGTAACATATCCGCCAGGTGGACGATAAAAATGAGTATGTTCACCGGTTACTGCAAAGACGCTTTGATCAGTTTGTTTTAGTTCATCAGACAATTGAAAACCACGGCTATGCGAATAACCATGGTTTTCAACTTCATGGCCTTCTTTAACTATGCGCCGTAACAAAGATGGGTTTTGGCTTGCATTTTTTCCTATCACGAAGAAAGTCGCTTTAACTTGTTTCTGTTTGAGAATATCAAGTATGGCCCCAGTAAATTCTGAATCAGGACCATCATCAAAGGTAAGGGCAATAACTTTTTGATTAGTATTCACCTTAAAATAAGTTCCAGCGATGGATGGGATTATCCGGGTGTTTGAAATATAAGTAAGCAAACTAACCATCACAATTACCATAACCAGAATGATTTTTCGTCCTGAAAACACAAAGATTCGCACTTCATCACCTCTAAAGTTCCCTAAAATAAGGTATGTGTACATCTGGGTTACAAGACCTAAAAAGAAGCATCTTAAGGAAATACAACAAAAACAAATAAAGCCCTCACCGTTTTTGTGAACGATGAGGGCCGAAGTATAGAGAAATATGTTATGGCAACGATATTCTATCCGTGTATTTGGGTTATTATACTTTCTTAAAATAACTGAAGATATAATCTTAGTAAGAAAAAAATACCCCCATCATTTCTGATGAGGGCTCAATACGTAGGACGATAATTCTATCGAAGAATATATTAACCAAGAGTTAGGATAATCATGCGAGGTTTTTGTACCAAATTTAATATAATACCATTTTTTTATAATCACAAAAAATTATTGAGCATATACTCAATTGAAACCCAGTTGATTGGAGGTTAAAAATGCTTAACCTTAATGCCCTTGATAAACAATGCCCAAAATGTTGCGGCCTCGGCAGGATAGAAAATCCCGCATGGCATCCTGTATGGGCAACACGAACCGAACTTAAAGATTCAGTTCAAATTTTAGAGACTAAATAGAAATTAAGCCTTGTCGGAAAAAACGTCCAAGACCAGCCAGATGAACCAATATTCTTCGTTTGTAAAGAATGTCATGGGAGAGGGAAAATACTTACTGCTGAAAGTAAACGGCTTATGGAGTTTATACGGTTTTGGATGAATCCTAACTATTAAAACCAAGGAATAAAAAATCCAACCATTCGGCTAGAGCCCTTAGGTAGAAGTAAGGGAATAGAGCGTATATGCTGGCGAGATTCGGCTCACAGCACCTTAGGTTGCCAATACTCACCCGATTTGGAGCTAAAGAAAGAACACAAACTTATAACAAACGGGCCATATAAACTAATAAGACATCCGATGTATTCTATTTTAATCGTCTTCATGTTAGGCATTTCAATCTTTTCAGCTAATACAATAATTCTCGTACCGCACCTGGTGGCTATTCTTCTTCTCCTATTGCGATTAAGCAAAGAAGAAGCCATGCTCATTCAAAAATTTGGGGATGATTATCGTGAGTATATGATGAAAACTGGTCGTCTTTTGCCTAAGTTCAATTAACCTATCTTTGCTTAAGATTTTACTTTGTCGCTTCTCGTTACCAAGTCCCAGGGAAGCGACAATAAGCATCCAATAATCTTTGTCCGCATTGTTCCATATATACCATGCGAAACATAATATAATTTGTCTCTTAAAAAGGAGGAAATATAAATGGTATTTACTGTCACAATGCCTCCTGTTTGAAAGCAAAATTAATTGTCATCTTCTTCGTTTGTAAGGAATGCCACGGCAGAGGAAAAGTTCTTACATCAGAAGAGAAACGGCTTATGGAGTTTGTGAGGTTTCGGATGAATCCTAACTATTAAGACCAAGTAAAGAAACTCTCGCCGTTTCCGAAGAGAGCCGAATAAAGAGGAATATCAATGCTGAGGAATATTGTTCCCCGGATTAGGTTTATTATGTGCTTGAATACCAGACCGATCATTGGTGATATTTTGTTCTCCTTTGAATGCTAATCAATCCTGGTCTTGTGGAATACCTATGGTTATCTCAAATAGTTAAACCAATCCTCATATTCCCTTTCGAGCTCTTTAATAGTTGATTTTCTCCTGGCTTCCTTTAGCCCTTCATTAAAGGCACAATTGTCCGCATCACGGAGAAGCATTATTCGGATTGGTGCATCATCCATTTCCTTCCCCCTTGTTTATTAACAATGTTGTCTACGAACTTATCCATATTCTTAACTCTAAACCACTCCCGTAAACAATGATGAAGAAAAATTTACAAGATACTAGGGTGGATTCCATTTTAATGTAGCCGCCTAGCTTCATACAGGCGGCTTTCCGTATTCCCACATCACCTAACGACTTCAATCCAGCAACACCCCATTCAACAAGCCGCAGGGTGTTTGTGGACTGGACTAAGGTTATCATTCTTATATTGGTAAATAATTCAAAACTCTAATGATCAATGCGTGGAATGCTCGCGCTCAATGATGCTTTTAAGCATTTTGGACAGATATAAAACGGGTGATTCGCAGCTGTAATTATTTTTATCCTTAATGTTTCGGCAGTACATTTAACCCATGTGCTTAAATAGTCCATACTCTGAATGGGGACAACGTAATAGCACCGTCGTTCACTTCTTCAGGGTAGCTTATGAACGACAGTGGATTTGTGCGACAAGGTTCATTTGGATAAAATAAGTCCAGCTTTTCTATAAGCTTACCTCTTTAGGTTAACCCGACTTTCCGCAATTCAGCTCTAAAATGAATTGAAATAATTTTTTTTGAAAAAATTATTTCAATTAGCTCTTTAATGCTTGGAATTACTAATTCCTTTGATTTTTTAAGTCATTGTAGTGCCGTAATAAGGGAATTTATCCCATTGCGAATTTGAGTACTCCCTGCTAGCCTACAATTAGAGACCAATTAAGGGGAGCTGTACAGCTTACTTGAATTTGATAGTTTGTAGTGCCGTAATTAAAATGACAAAGTGAGACGTATCAAGGGTTTGAGCCTTGTTTAGCGGAAAGTCGGGTTAACATATTCCTGCCTGACTTCAAGAAAATATTTATTTACATTTTATGGATTCTTCACAAAATTGACAACTTTCTATCCTATTATTGTATATGTGGTGTTAGCATTTTCGTCCAATATAATTCAGGTAGAATGATAAAAAACGGTGTAGTGGTCTATGAAATACCCTTACTCACCTAATAAAAGGAGGAAAAATATAGTGAAGCAGACTCAATCTCATAAATCAACCAAAAAGTCCTTGATCGTAGCAGGCATGTTATTGTCCTTAACCATAATCGGAGTAGGTGGTTGTGGTTCAACAACCCCAACTTCTGCACCTGCTACATCTACAACACAATCATCGACTGCTACCCCAGCTGCATCTGCATCTTCTAATCAGCCAAACCAGGGGCAAACTACCCAAAAAACAACTCAGAATCCAGCACTTAAATCCACTATGGATATAAGTCGTCTACAAAGAGATCCACAAAACGCATTAACCAGTGACCAAAAAGCTAAGATCGAACCTATTTTACAAGAATTGATTAGTACACCTAACCCAAGTCAAGATATTTTACAACAAAAAGCTGATGCGATTAGTGCTGTATTTACCGACCAACAAAAAACCTTTTTAGCCACACCGAGAACTCCCAATGGAAATAAGCAGCCTACAAATGACCAAAATGGGAATAAACCTCAAGGGGAAACTGGTAGCAAACATACTGGAAGTGCACCAAACACACAAACCATGTATCAACAGGTTTTAGACTCTTTAAAAAAATAACTTTGAAGGTTTGCGCCACTATTGACGCTATTATAGAGATTTTAGACTTCTTCTGTATGTTCGAAGAGAAGGCCTGAAATTTCTATAATAGCGTCAATTTTTATCCGATGGGAAAGCTATGTACATTTGTCACCACTCATAACTGTAACGTGCTTATCCCCACCTCACCCAAGACACCACAATCCACCAACATTCCATTCAAGAAGCCGCCGGGTGATGGAATGGTATATTTGTTGTGGTGAAACGCGTGAAAAAACCGCCTAAACCTTTCGGCTTTTAGCAGTTTCAAGACAAGTATCGCTACGTCCCCTTTATCAGAACAAAGTATGTCATTGAATTACTTTCAGATCGTAGGGATCGTATGCAAGTTCGCGGTATAGTGTATCAAACCGAACTACAATAAATATTCCATTTTCATCATTATCAACTCGAACAACAGTTCCTTTGCAGTGTCTATACGTCTCGACACGGTCTCCGACTTGGAACTGGTACTGGTGGCAAAGGGATGGGCTGGTTCTGACTGCAGGATTCTGCGCTAAAATAATATCATATTCCTCCTTTTTAAAAATATTGAAAGTGGCTGCCTGTTGTGTCAATGTGTGAATCATCAAATCAAACGTGAATTATTTCATTAATTTTAGATTGAAATTTATTCTGCTCCCAGCGGTGTTTTTTCAGTCTTGATCTATGGTCTCCGTGCATAAAGGTTCTAAACCAACGTCGGCCAGAATGGTTTGAATGATATACTCTTCTTGTGATGTCATACCTATCTCCTTTCTACTTGGATTACATCCATGTTTTTGTAATTTAACCAATTGATTCATAAGGCGACTACATTAGTGTACCCGAAGACAGGGTTACAAATAAAGCAAAAGGTTTGTCATATTGTGTAAAGTTATTGCAAGTATAGTCGGGCACTTCAAATATTGGTTCGTGGCGCCAAACCAGTGCGTCGTGATGAATGTCCGCGAAATACCAGTAGAAGGAAAGAATTCATGTAACGTCGGAAGAGTCAAAGAAGATACCATAAAAGGCCTGTTTATAAGAGCATTTAATCGGCTATATACAGACCGGATTAAGCTACTGGCGGATCATAAACGAAGGCTGGAAAGAGAAAAGTTTACAGAGATTGACCAAGAGCGCATCGAGAAGTTGGATGAAGATTGAGAGTCTGATCCAACAAGAACGGGCGCTCTTTTTGATAGATGCAGACCACAATCATATTCGGACTGAACATAAAGAGCTGGTTGATAAACTAACCCATCTTCAAACGGAACGGGGTACTAGGATGGAGGAACTTGCGAAACAAGACACTCGCATCGCCAGAACATTAGAACTTGAAGGCATCTGGAAGCGCAGGATTCGCCGCTTGATAAGTTTGATGGAGATTTATTCAGCAGACTGATTGAGAAGGTCAAGGTGCTGTCGATGGTGGAAGTGGTGTTTGTGCTCAAGACGGGAATTAAGGCGAGGGAGGTGTTGTAACGGATGCTCAGTTATAGCTGAATTAAAACTTATGCTGTGTTAGAATGGCTCTCAAAGATAGTTAAATATGAGCATTTCGCCTCTATTTATTGAGGATGAAGCAGGAGAGGACTGAATACGCACTAACCCGTAGGGCATAAGTCTATGCACAACGAACATTGCTTTTGGTGGTCAATCTTATTGTGAAAACAGCTACTACACGCACAATACTCGAATTGAATAGTCGTATGAGCGATCCCAAATTTATCATAGCAAGTATGTTGGATGTTGTGTAATAGTTCCAACGTATCCTCCTTGCTTAATTCTTTAACCCAGACGTGAGCCGTCATTGCTATTACTTCCTGCGAAATTGCCCAAACATGAATATCACTTACTCCTCGGACCCCATCAATGACTAAAACCGTTGATCGTAGTTCCAGTATTGAAATATTACCAGGTACGGATTCCAAGAAGATTCGTAGACATTCCCAGGTCATTTTAACTGCACTTTTCAGGATGAGACAGGCAAGGATTGAACTCAATAATGTATCAACCTTTGACCAACCTGTAAAGATAATAACTATTCCTCCCAGTAGTACCCCAAAATCAGCGAGGGCATCACCAGCAAAATGGAGGAAAGCACTTCTTACATTTAAGTTGTTCGTATTTTTCCTAAGATTTAGGACAATCGCTAGGTTTACGATCAAACCTACAGTAGCCACGATAATCATGCCTTGCGGTTCTACGGCAACTGGGTGGAGAAAACGGTCAACAGCTTTATAAAATATAAAGAGGGAAATGGTTATTAGGGACACATTATTGATTAAAGCCGTAAGCACACTGTAACGGTAGTACCCGAATGTGTTTTTGCAATCAGCTTGTTTTGTTGCTATTTTAAGTCCCCACCAGCTGATAATTAGTGATGCGAAATCTGTTATTAAGTGCCAAGAGTCGCTAAAAAGAGCAAGACTATTAGTTAATACAGCAAAACACAGTTTTAAAACTAATATTCCACCAACCAAACCAATTGAGACAAAAATTTTCCTTTGGCTTTGGTGAATACTAATGTCATTCATCTAAAACACCACCTATATTTTTTCAATAAGGCCGGGTATAGGTCCCCGGCCTTATTGCTTATGCTTTTTCCTATTTTTAATCGAATTAGGTACTAATGAATGGTATATTCCCGCCCAGCGTTTGATAGATAAGTAAAAGGTTTAGAGACGAGATAACCACCGCACAAATTATAGACGCAATGGAAATCCACCTTTTGTTAACCAAGACTCCCATAAGATCTTTACGTT
>Ga0326727_10021314_pt1 | contig 12716 bp, 9 predicted proteins | sample MB2enrmetagenome_FD_207643 | JGI IMG/M metagenome (GOLD analysis project Ga0326727, IMG submission 207643) | Lab enriched peat soil microbial communities from McLean, Ithaca, NY, United States - MB29MY | ecosystem: Environmental > Terrestrial > Soil > Wetlands > Peat | place: USA: New York...
AGGTCGGCCGTGCGCGACACGTTCCCGCTGGTTTCGTCCAGCTTGCGCAGAATGTACTCGCGCTCGGCCGCCTCACGCACCTGCTGCAGGCTGCCAAAATGCTCACCGGGGCGCTCCGCGGACGGACGCCGCGCCGGCGTCAGCGGGATGTGCCGCGCATCCACCCTCATCTGCGGATTCATGATGACAATGCGCTCCATCACGTTGCGCAGCTCCCGTACATTACCTGGCCAGTGGTATTCTTCCAGAAGCTCCAGCGCCTGCGGCGTCAGCTCCTTGGCCTTGCGGCCATACGCCGTAGTGAATTCCTTTAGAAAATATCCGGCCAGCAGCGAAATATCTTCCTTGCGCTCGCGCAACGGCGGAACATTAAACGGAATCACGTTGAGGCGATAAAACAAATCCTCGCGGAAATTGCCGTGCTCGATTTCCTCGTCCAGATGTTTATTGGTGGACGCCACTACGCGCACGTCCACGGTGATGGAGTGCGCCGCCCCCACCGGCTCGAAGCGCTGTTCGTCGAGCGCGCGCAGCAGCTTCGACTGCGTGCGCAGGCTCATGTCCCCCACCTCGTCCAGGAACAGCGTCCCGCCATCGGCTTTCTGCAGCTTGCCGGTCTTGTCCTCCTGCGCCCCGGGGAAGCTGCCCTTGCGATGTCCGAACAGCTCGCTCTCGATCAGATCCTCGGGAATGGCCGCGCAGTTCACCTCCACGAAGGGCTCCGCCGCGCGCGGGCTCAGGTCGTGAATGGCGTGCGCCACCAGCTCTTTCCCGGTGCCGCTCTCGCCGTAGATCAGCACGCGGCCGTTGGTGCCGGCCATCAGCGCGAGTTGTTGCCGCAGCGCCTTCATGGGCACGCTCTCGCCGATGATACTGAGCGGCTTCCGGCCGTCCTCCTTCAGGCGGTGCAGCTCCAGTTCCAGCCTGCGTTGCGATACCGCGTTCTTCACCACAACCGCCACCTTGTCGATGGTGAGCGGTTTTTCCAGGAAGTCGAAGGCGCCCAGACGGGTGGCCTTCACCGCCGTTTCGATGGTCCCGTGGCCGGAGATGATCACCACCTCCGGCCGGTTGTCGAAGGGGATCTCCTGAATGCGGGCCAGCGTGTCGAGGCCGTCCATGCCCGGCAGCCACACGTCCAGCAACACTACGTCGTAAGGCTGGCGGGACAGCTCCTCCAGCGCGTCCTCTCCGCTGCCCACCGCGAACGCCGGGTAGCCCTCGTCATCGAGAACGCCGGTGAGCGACTGTCGGATCCCCGGCTCGTCATCGACAACCAGAATATGGCCAGGTTTCATGCGTTGGTCTCCGCCGCCGCCAACTCCGCGCGGCCGGCTCCGTGAATCGGAACGTCGATGATGAAGCGCGCGCCCGACGGCAGGTTGTCCTCCACGCGGATGGCCGCGTTGTGATCGGTCAGGATGCGGTTCACAATGGCCAGGCCCAATCCGGTTCCGCGCCCCTTGGTGGAAAAGTAGGGAAGGAACAGCTTTTCCTTGTCCTCGCGGGATACTCCGCAACCGCTGTCTGCAATCACCAGCTCCACCGTCTCGGCGTCGCTCGCCGAGGTTGTCACCAGCAGATCCCTCACCGGCGAATCCTGCATGGCCTCGGCCGCGTTATCCACCAGATTCACGATTACGCGCTTGAACTGCTCCGGATCCACGTTCACCATGGGCAGCCCCGGGGCGAGCTCCTGATGCAGGTGGATGCCGGTCAGACGGTCCTCAAACACCGCCAGGGCGTTCTCGACAATGCCGTTGAGGTTCGAGGGTACCGGCTGCGCCGCGGGGAAGCGGCTGAATTGCGAGAACTCGTCCACCAGCGTGCGCACCGATTCCACCTCGCGCAGGATGGTCCGCGAGCATTCTTCGAGGATACGCCGGATGGCCTCGGGGGCCGTGCCGCGCTCGAGCTGGCGGGCGATGCGATCGGCCGAGAGCGCGATGGGCGTCAGCGGGTTCTTGATCTCGTGGGCGATGCGGCGCGCCACTTCCTGCCATGCCAGCGCCCGCTGCGCGCGTAACATCTCGCTGGTGTCCTCCAGCACCAGAACGAACCCCGAGCTGCGCCGTTCCTCCAGCGCCGCCACCGTGGCCGAGAGCTGCATAATGCGCCCTTCGGTCTTCAGCTCCAACTGGCTTCCCGCCACGCCGGTGCGGCGGGCGCGGTTCATCAGGTAGCGGATTTCGGCGGCGTCCTCGCGCGAGAACAAATCGCCGATGCGGGCGGCGCCGCCGATCTGTTCGGCCGGGAGGATGCCCTTCAGCGCGCGATTCACGCTGAGAATGCGACCGTCCGCCGACAGCGAAATGACGCCCGTGGGGATGCTCTCGAGGATGGTTTCGGTGAAGCGCCGGCGATTGTCCAGCTCACCCCGGCTGCTCTCCAGCTCGGCAGTCATCTCGTTGAACGCCTTCACCAGCAGACCCAGCTCGTCGATGGCGCCAATGCGCACGCGGTGCGCCAGATTGCCTCCGCGCACCTCCTCGGCGGCATGCAGCAGGGCGGTGAGGGGAATGCTGATCAGCCGCGAGAGAAACAGCGCCAGCCACGTGGCGAAGAACAGGATGAACAGCGTGATCAGGAACAGCAGCAGCACATAGAAACGGCGCGTTTCGCGGCGATCCTGCGCGAGGCGGTCGTATTCGGCGCGGTAGCGGTCGATCTCGCGGTGCTTGCTGGCCAGCACGTCGGGCATGCGCGCGGAGATGGTCAGCGTTCCCTGCGCGGCCGGCGCGGTGGCCATGAACAGCAGCGGGCCCGGCGTCGTAGCGCCAGAAGCGGGGGGTGCGCAAACGGTCCGGATGGCCCCGCCAGCCAGACTGAGCTCTGCCTGTTCGATTCCGTGTTCGGCGCAGAAACGCTCCCGGACTGCGGCATCGGGCGGGAGCGAGGCCATCCAGTGCGCTTCCGCGTCCACCCGCGCCTGGGTCTCGGCGATGAGCGCGCGGCGCACATCCTGCAGGTTTTGGAGCACCTTCTCGGCGGGGTGGCTGAACCACTTGTCGAGGTTGCGGTTGAGCACCTCCACGCTGAACAGCACCAGGAACAGCACCGGCGTGATGCTCAACGCCAGCGCCCCGGCCACCAGTTTCCAGCGGATATGCGAGCCCGGACTACGCCGCTGCCGCTCGATGTACAGTTTGACGCCGGTGCGGAACAGCAGGAAGCCGAGCAGCACGGTGAGCAGGAAGACCAGCGTGGACAGGCCCCAGAACACGTAGGTTTGCTCGGCGCTGGCGGGGGCCAGCGGCTCGATGGTGAACGAGCCCTGCCACACCACCAGCGCGAGCATGGCCGCGAACAGCACCACGCCCGAGCCCAGTAGGAGATTCCTGCGCATCACCTGTTACGGATTATATGTGATGGGGTGTGTACTACTACACCTGAGAATCTTCGCAACCCGTGACGATTTCGGAGCGGGCAAGGCTCATAGCCGGCTCGCAGCCTGCGGCGGCCTCCCAGCGGGTTGCGGTCTGTTGCCCGGTGGGGCAGGATTTCATCCTGCGACCGATTCTCAATCGGCGCCGGAGAAACTACCGCACAGGCTTCAAGCGGGTGAATCCCCGAGGCAGATTCTTGCGCAGAGGTGTTTCACTTGTCTGACCACTTTCGCACACGATTTGGGCCAGAGTTTGCCAGAGTTCATCTCTGATGCTGGTCAGCGGCACGATCGCCGGTCAGGCGATGACACCGTCAAGCCGCAAGCAGGCTTCGATATGGCGCCGGCTCTCACGGTAGGTCAACTGTGCAAAGGCCATGCACAGGAACCGGTCCCAACAAGAAAACCCACGCAACGCCGATCACCGTTGTAACGGGCCACGCAGCGCCGGAACTCCCGATCGGGAAGGAACTCCGGCAACTGAGAGAACCCGGAACGGCCAACGTTCGGCGCCCTTCAAAACCTTCGCGCCGCTATTATAACCTTGCCGGGGACGCTTTCAACGACGGGGCATTGGGGCCAATCGAGAGTTGCCACGTTCTTGCCGCTGCGCGGGTGTGGCGTCCACGCACAGCGGAGACCCCCTGCACACCAAACTGCGCTTCGTTCATGGCGATCTCAAGCAAGCGGTTCCGCGCGACGGCGGAACTTCAGCCGCCCTCCTGCACGTGGCGGTTCCGCAGCGTTACCCCCACCCGCGCCTCCAAGGTGTTCACGCCCTCCAGCTCGAGAGTATAGGTCCCCAGATTGCCCGACACCTCGAAGGGATGTCCTGTCCGTACGTCGTGCCGTACACCCGGCCAGCCATCCACTCTCACGGTGATGCTGGCGGCCCTGCGCCCGGGCGTAACGGCATCCACAATCAGCAGGCAACCCCCGTCGCTGGTGGTGGCGGCCGCTCCCCGGCGGACCCAGCGCGGAGTGAGCACCACCTCCTGAGGCGCGTCCGCCATAATCGCCGACGACGCCCGGTACGAATAAGCCCGCGCAGCCTCCAGTTCGTCCACCTTTCGGCGCAGTCTTTTCAACTCACCCTGGCTGGCAGCGTTGCGGAACAACTCGAACACCACCCAGGCCGCCAGCAGCACCAGCGCCAGCAAACCGAGAAGGATCAACGGGAAATAGTCGCGAGCCGCACGGGCGAATGCGTGCCAGTCCTGCATGGGAGTTATCCGCCATTCTACCAGGCGGACGCACAACCCGTAAATATGCGTAACATCGGGAACCACATCTGACTGCATCCATCCAACCGGGTAGAAGGAGCGAGTGGAGGACATGAAAAGGACAATCGGAAAGTGGATCCTGGCACTGGCCGCGGTTGCGCTCACCGCGGCGCCCATGTTTGCCGACAGCAGCGGACCCAAACCGTTGGAGGACCGGGTGCGCCACGAACTGCTGATGCTGCCGTACGTTTCGGTCTTCGACAATCTCAGCTTCCGCGTGGACGGGAGCACCGTCCGGCTCACCGGCAGCGTGCGGATGCCCTTCCTGAAATCGGATGCCGGGAATGCCGTAAAGCGGATGGAGGGCGTCACCCAGGTGGTGAACGACATTCGCGTGCTGCCGCTCTCGCCGTTTGACGACCGCATTCGCGTCGCCGAATACCACGCGGTGTTTGGGTACGGCGGCTTGTTCCGCTACGCCCTCGCGGTAAACCCGAGCGTTCGCATCATTGTCGACAACGGGCACGTGGAGCTCGTGGGATTCGTCAACAGCCGGACCGACAAGGACATAGCAGGAATCCGTGCCAATGGCGTTCCCGGAGTGTTTTCGGTCCAAAACGATCTGGAAGTGGTGAACTAACTGGATACGCGGCGGCAGCCGCGTACTCGCCTGACGCCACAATAGCGCGGCTGTCGCCGCGTGTCCGCCGTGCCCACCGGACAAATTCGGGCTAAACTAAGCTAATCGAATATGCCTGGCAGCGGCAGACAGACCAAAGTACGGGAGCTGGTAATCTCCTCGCCCGAAGGAAGCGCGCGAACCATCGCGCTGGACCATGATTCCATCACGCTGGGCCGTTCCAGCACCAACGAGATCTACTACGCCGAAGACGCCGGCCTCTCACGCCAGCATCTGGCCGTCGAGAGGAACGGCGAGCAGTGGATACTGCGCGACTGCGGCAGCAAGAACGGCACCCTGGTGAATGGGCTGCGTGTGGCCGAGCCGCACACGCTGCAGCCCGGAGATCGCATCACCGCCGGGCACCTGACCATCGAGTTCCGCGAGACCGGCGCGCCGGTTCCGCCTCCGCCCAGTGCGCAAACGGTGATCTTCGTCGATGCCGGCGCCGCGCCGGGCAAGACCAGCACTCTCGCCACCAGTCTGGAAAGGGTGCTGGGCGAGGGTGGGCCCGCTCAGGCGGCCGGCGCCGACAACACCGCGCACATGAAAGCGCTGGTGGGCGCCGGACGGGAACTGGGGAAGAACCTGCCCCTCGCCGAGCTGTTCCAGCTCATTATGAACCTGTCCATCGAGGCGGTGGGCGCCGCGCGCGGCGTGCTGATGACGCTGGAAGGCGCCGAACTGGTGGTCCGCGCCGCCAAAGGCCAAGGCTTTCGCATCAGCAGCGGCGTGCGGGACCAGGTGCTGAACCAGAAGCGGTCGCTGCTGATCAGTGACGTTCGCGACAACCGCGCGCTCATGGAGCGCATGAGCATCGTGGAGCAGCAGATCCGCAGCATGGTGGCGGTGCCGCTGCAGACCGAAGACCGGGTAATCGGCCTCATCTATCTCGACTCGCCGCACTTCATCCACGAGTTCACCAACGAAGACCTGAACCTGCTCACCGTAATGGCCAACATCGCGGCCACTCGCATCGAGCACGTGCGCCTGGCCGAGGTGGAGCAGGCCGAGCGTCTGTTGTCGCGCGATCTCGCGCAGGCCGCGGAGATCCAACAAGGGCTGCTCCCGGCGTCCGCTCCGGAGCTGCCCGGACTGGAGCTGGCCGGCTACAACGTGCCCTGCCGTACCGTGGGCGGCGACTACTACGATTTCATCCCCTGCGTCGACGGGCGCATCAGCGTGCTGGTGGGCGACGTATCCGGCAAAGGCATGCCCGCGGCGCTGCTGATGTCGAATCTGCAGGCGCGCGCGCAAATCCTCTTTGACGACCCGCGGGACCTGGGCGCCGTGGTGGCGCGGCTGAACCGCATCATCTGCGCCAATTGCCCGGGCAACCGTTTCATCACGTTCTTCGTCACCGTGGTGGATCCGAAGACCGGCGAGATGACCTGGTGCAATGCCGGGCACAATCCGCCCATCCTGATCCGCGCCAACGGCGAGGTGGAGCATCTGGAGGGCGGCGGGCTCATTCTGGGCATCATGCCCATGGCCCCCTACGCGCACCAGACCACAATGCTAAACAACGGCGACATGCTGGTGATGTTCAGCGACGGCGTAACGGAAGCCTGCCAGCCAGGTAAGGACGAGGAATTCGGGGAGGAGCGGCTCGCCCAGCTCGCCAGCGAATTGCGGAAGGAGCCCGCGGAGGTGGCCATGCGCTCGCTCATTGACACGCTGACGAAGTGGATCGGCGACGCCCCGGCCGCCGACGATATCACCATGATTGTGGCGAAGAAGACGGCGGGGTAAGAAGCCGGCGTCGCTATGGGCGCGAGGCCGAGGGTTCGAATTCCGGCTGCGCCGTCCGCTCAGCGGCGATTACGCCCGCGAGTCGATCCAGCGAACGACCCCGCTGGAGCTTCTCGAACGCCCCGTGCCAGATGCGCATCCCTTCCAGATAACGGCTGCGCCACTCCCGCATCGACTCGCTCCAGCGCTCGCCCACATGCCACTCCTCGCCGAGCCGCGAAGCGATCTCGCCGTAGCATTCGTGATAGGTGGTCCCGGTCAGTTTCAGCCTCCGCAGAGCGGCGCACAAATCGTCGGTCATGAGCATGCCGTTGCGTTCGTTGTCGAGGTCTTTCCAGATGTCGTGGACGTTGCGCTGCTGGCGGACTACTGGTTCGCCGAACGCAATGACATCGCCCAGGTGCTGGGCGATCCGTGTCACCAGGTAGCTTGGCCAGATGTCGTCGTATCGCCCGATGTACGGGCCAAGGAAATATGCCGGCACGACGTCGCGGGCGAGCGCCGTGTTCTGCGAATTGAATGGCGACCAGGTGCCTGGTTCGAGAGCGAAACAACTCCTCGAGAGGCCTCGCACCAACGGCTGACGGTGCAGCCGCGTGAGCGCGTCGATGTCCGGGTCGTCCAGCCAGAAGCCCGCGTTCACGGCCACGCGCCGCGTGACAACGGACTCCGAAACGAACGCGTCCGCTTCATTCCAGCGCTGCCCTACCGGGTAACCGCGGTGATAGAACGGCTGCCCGTGTTCTTCGATCAGCGTGGAACAAACGTTGTACCAGCCCGAGGTCGACTCCAGAACCGGCAACCGGTGGCGTCCGCCCGCCTTCGCATGCAACCCGATGAAGTCCTGATTCATCACGAAGTTGTCGTCGTCAATGGTGATGATCAGGCCGGCGCCGCTCTGCCAGGCGTACAACAGACCCACGTTGCGCCGCTGGATGGAATCGAACCGGAGATGAGACCACAGCTCCGGGAACGCATCGAGGAACACCCGCTGGTCATCGATGTCCAAATAGACGGTTGGATAGAACTCCCGGGCGATTTGTTCGCACAGAGTCCGCGTCTCGGCCGGCGTCTTGCGGTCGCCAATAACGACGAACTCGACTTCCGAGTGCCCGTAGCTCCTGGCGTTCTCGGCGAACTTGCGCAGCGTGTGCGGCACGTAAATGGTCGTCGTTACGATGCTGGTCTTCATAGGTCTCCTGTCGTCCGGGCGCTCACGCGCAGCCGTGCGCGGGCTTTCTCAGCCGGCTCCTTTTGCAGAAGCGCGCCTTCAGACCCGGCCTGAAATAGACGAAGTTCCTCCAGAATGTATTGTGGGATTCGCCTTCGATCCGCGCCTTCCAGGTGGTTGGTATCTCCACCACCCGCGCGCCAAGCCGCAACGGCTTCACCATGGTCTCGAGCAGGAAGGGGTGCCTGAATTCTTCCCACACGATGCTCTTCACCAGGTCTGCTTTGAAAACCCGGTAGCCGAAGGTGAGGTCGGTAAGGTGAACACCGTAGAGCAGCGAGAAAAACTTCTGGAACCACCAATTCAGGACCCGCTTCAGCGGATCGTATCCCCGGAATGCACCGGGCGTGGTCCAGCGCGACGCCGTAACCACGTCGTAGCCTTGCTCCGCCGTCCGAATCAGGTCCCTGGCGCTGGCGGGATCAGTTTCCAGATCGCTTGCCATCATCAGCACGTGCGTGCCCGTGGCCCACTCGAAACCATCCTGCATGGCTCCGCCGAGGAACGGCCGGGCCTGACAGCGCACCCGGACCAGGCCCGGATGAGCGGCCTCCAGTTCACGGCAGACCTGCAGAGCGTCCGGCGAGGTACGCACGCAGACGACGATCAGGATCTCATGGACGGACGCGGCGTTCTCCGCCAGGACGATTCGAACCGTTTCGCGAAGGGAGCAGGTCTCGTCCATCACCGGTATCAGAACCGACACTCTCATGGCCGCAGGCGGTTGGCTGGTGCGGGACAACTCGGCGGCTTCGGTCAGGCTGGCAAGGATCATCGTACGGGTCCCCGGAGAATGTATCGGCTGGTGCCCGGCTTCGCTGTAGCCCCGCCCTACTAATGGAATTCGACCGTGACGCCGATACACCTGGTGACAAGCGAGCACCGAGGAGGCGACATGAAGAGAGTGCTGGTGGGCGGCGCCGGAGGGTTCATCGGGAGCCATCTGGTGAGGAGGCTCCGCCGCGAGGGACACTGGGTCCGCGGCGTGGACCTGAAGCACCCGGAATTCTCGCCCTCGGCCGCGCATGACTTCCTCATCGGCGACCTGCGCGATCCACAGGTTGTGCGGGAAGTGGTGGATTCGGTGGAAGACGTGTACCAGCTCGCGGCGGACATGGGCGGCGCCGGGTACATTTTCACCGGCGAACACGACGCCGATGTCATGCACAACTCGGCGACCATCAACCTGAACATGCTGGATGCCGGCCGGCGCGCCGGCGTAAAGAGGTTCTTCTACTCGTCCTCGGCGTGTATCTATCCTGCCCACAACCAAACCGATCCCGACAACCCGAATTGCACCGAAGACTCCGCCTATCCGGCGGCTCCCGACAGCGAGTACGGCTGGGAGAAGCTGTTCAGCGAGCGCTTGTATTTCTCGTTCATGCGCAATTACGGCATTGACGTGCACGTGGCGCGGTTTCACAACATCTTTGGCCCGGAGGGCACGTGGCGCGGTGGCAGGGAGAAGGCGCCGGCCGCGATCTGCCGCAAAGTGGCCGAGAGCCGCGACGCGGACGAGATCGAGATCTGGGGCGACGGCAAACAGACCCGGTCTTTCCTGTACATTGACGAGTGCCTCGAGGGCGTGCGCCGGCTGATGGAATCCGGTTTCAGCGGCCCGGTCAACATCGGATCGGAGGAGATGGTCAGCATCAATCAGCTTGCCGAAACGGTGATGAGCATCGCCGGGAAGCGGCTGGCCATCAGGCATATCCCGGGTCCTTTGGGCGTGCGCGGCCGAAACTCGGACAACCGCCTCATCCAGGAACGCCTCGGCTGGAGGCCCGAACGCCCTCTGCGCGAGGGGCTGGAGAAGACCTACGTGTGGATCCGCTCTCAGGTGGATGCGTTACAGCACGCCGCCACGGTGGAGCAACTGACCGGTCTGGGCAGCGTCCTGGAAGGCGCGCGCCAGGCTTCGCCGGTCAAGGTCTGAGCGGCGGGGCCGCGTACCCGTTCCGTACGTACACGCGGAAGCTGCCGCTCTGGTGCGCGAGGCGGTAATCGGACGCCAGCAGTGTGCTGATGTAGCGGTACACGGGTTTCTCTTCGCGCTGGAACATAGCCAGCCACCACCCGTAGGAGTGGTCGATCAGGATGACGTCTGCCAGCTTGTGCGTGTAGAAGCCGAGGCGCCCGTCGTCGGTGAAATCGCGATAATCGATGTCGAAACCCAGCGCGGTGATCGCGTACAATCGGGCGCCATGGCCCGTGTACGGGCGCAGAAACGCCACCGACGGCAGGTACTCGTTTCCGTACGAGTTCTCCACCCATTTGTGCCACAGCGCCTGCCAGTTCAGGACGGCGAATACCGCGAGGGTGACCACTGCGGTTGCCCGCGCGGCACGGCCTCCCTGCCAGCACAGCCAGGCCCACAGGGCGAGCACCGCGTCCCAAAGCGGCACGATGTACACCAGGTACATCTGCGCCTTGAAGCCCACAAAAAAGGTCATCATCAGAAACCAGATGGCCAATAACATGAGCAGCACTCTCTGGCCATCATTCGCCCGGACGTCCCGCCCGCGCCACAACGAGACCGCCGCTCCGAAGTATGCAACGGGAATGACCAACATCCATTTCGACGTGAACCCGGGCACCCACACGGGATAGAAACCGTAGTAGGTGCAATAGCGAATCAGCAGTTCTTTCCAGACGGAGTTCCAGGGTTCCAGCAGGCCGCCGAAACGAGTGGAACTCCGGCCAGCCGCATTGGCCAGGAACTGGATACGAAAGTCAGCCGGGTCCTGGAGTATGTACACCGACCACGCCGCCAGACCCAGACAGTAGGGCACCGCCGCAAGCAGCAGGTGGGTCAGCCGGATGCGTTTGCGGTCGTAGTGCAGCACCAGATACACCAGCGCGGCAAAGGCCATGAATGCGTTCGGATGGGTCATACACGCCACCGCCAGGCATACGTTCGCCCCGACGAAAGCAAGCGCGAAGCTTCTCTCACGCAGATTCACATACAGCGCCAGAGAGGTCAGCGACAAGGCGGTGACCATGGCGTCCATGCGGCCGTCGGCGCATCCCCACAACCAGGTGAAGTCACAGGACAGGATGCCGGCGGCAAGGAGCGCGATCCCCGTGTTCGTGAGCTTCCGCACAAGCAGGAAGAGCGCCAGCATCGCGATCAGTCCCCACAGAATGGAGAGCGCGCGCATGGTCATGAGCCCGAAACCGAACACCCGGAACCAGCCCGCCAGCAGCAGGATGTGCAGGGGTGGCACTACGTACGTCCGCTGCTGTATCCCGCGCAGGTACGCGTTCAGGAAATGGCCGCTGGGCTCGAGCACCGAGGTGCCCATGAACCCGCGGAAGGCGAGATTGTAAGCCGGGCAGGCGAACCAGCCCTCATCGGACCACGGCGCCTTCACCCGCGCCACCGTGACCGCCGCAAGCGCGAAGACGGTCATCGAGATAAGGAGGAAGACCAGGGCGGCCCGTCGTGAAGGACGACTCTCCATGAGGTTTCAATCGGAGGGACCACCCGGAAACCTTAGCCCGACCCTACGGCGATCGCCGGTTCTATCGCGGTGGCCGCCTTTGGCCGATATGTGGCAAGAGGCAGCTATGTCGGAATCGTCCTTCGATGTCCAGGTGTTGCTCCCGGTTCACAACGAGGCCGAGAGCATCGAGGCAACCATCCGCGAGATTTACCGGGAGCTTTCCGCGCAGGTTCGCATCCAGTTCATCCTCTGCGAGGACGGCAGCGTGGACGACACCAAACAGGTCCTGCGCCGGGTTGCCAGGGAGATTCCGGCGAAACTGCTCCTGAGCGATGAGCGCAAGGGATACTCCCGCGCCGTGAGGGACGGCATGCTCGAAGCGGACGCTCCTTATCTTCTCTGTCTCGACTCCGACGGGCAATGCGATCCGCGGGATTTCCACAGGTTCTGGGAAGCCCGTAAGAACTCCGACGTGGTGATCGGCTGGCGTGTGAGCCGTGCCGACAACTGGGTACGAAAGGCCATGTCTCGTACCTTTTACGCCGTCTGGAAAGCCCTCTACCATTGCGCCATTCACGACCCCAGTTGCCCTTTCATGCTGGCGAGGCGGGGGGTGATCGCGGTGCTGGCGACGCAGATGGGCGCCATGCAGCAGGGCTTCTGGTGGGAATTCATGGCCCGGGTGCATCGCCTCGGCTTCACCATCGCCGAGTTTCCGGTACATCACCGCGACCGCGCCGCGGGCGTCACCCAGGTTTATCGCTTGCAGAAGCTGCCCGGCATCGGATACCGGCACTTCGTGGCCCTGTTCCGCATTCTGCGGGAGACTCGCGCGCAGCAACCGCACTCCTCCGGTCCCGCACTGTCACGGTACTAGCCCTACCTTCGCAGTCCTGAACGACAAAAGAGCATCGTGCGGTGACCCAGCGCCGTAAAGTAAGGTGCGGCGCTTCCTTTCTGGACGGAATCGTGCTACATGAAAGATATGCATGTATTCGAA
>Ga0326727_10021315_pt1 | contig 12716 bp, 11 predicted proteins | sample MB2enrmetagenome_FD_207643 | JGI IMG/M metagenome (GOLD analysis project Ga0326727, IMG submission 207643) | Lab enriched peat soil microbial communities from McLean, Ithaca, NY, United States - MB29MY | ecosystem: Environmental > Terrestrial > Soil > Wetlands > Peat | place: USA: New York...
GATTCGTTAGACCAGCCATGCCAGCATGCCCGCGTCACGGCGCCATGGCGCCGTAAGAGCGAGGAGGTTACATGTCCGGCAAGGACGGCATCGCCGCATTGCAGCGCAAGCAAGAGGCAAACGAGCGCCGGCGCGCGGAGGCCACTACGGAGGACGACTACCTCCAGGACGGGGTCCCCAAGAAGCCCGCTGCGAGTTCGGTGCGGCAAAGCCGTCCCTCGAAGATGGAGCCCGGCCCGAAGGCCGGCGCCGGCGATCGCATCCATACCAGCGTCTACGCAATTGGGATAAGGTGTCTTATTTGTGCTTCTGCGTAATCTGCATGTACGGTGCATTTGAGCAGTCGGCCTATTTATCGCTAGCTGCGATGGGGTGTCTATTGTTTTTTGGACTACTGACATTTATAGGCGCAAGTAAAACAGGTGGCTCAATCCAAATGAATTATGGCTGTATGTCTGCTTACTCGTTCATTATTGTAGGTATAATTGGTTTTACTTACTTTTGGACATTTACGATCACTCAAAATCCGGTGATAGGAGCGGTCGTGGCTATATGTATAATTCCCACAATAAATCGTTTCCTGAAGTTGATTACTCCAGAAAGTTGGTTGGCTGCACTAACAGTGCTACTTTCTAGTTCCTTAATCTATGGATGCTCACATTCCTGATATTTGCCGCATGCGAGGAGCTTCAACTGCAAATGACAATGCCAAAAACGTGGCAGGTTTTCCTATGCAATGCTCTTTGTGATGGGATCAGTGCGCTTGCTACAGCATTGCTCATGATTTGGGCTCTAAAAAAGCCCTTGCATCGAACAATTGTGATAATGCCCGTTTGCATCGGCATTTCTTCCGTATTTTCTGTGGCATCGCTGTATTTCTCATTGGCAAACATACCGCACCAGATTAGTATGGACGCCGTGCAGAGGGTCTTTTTCGGGTTTGACGTAAGCGGAAGCACTAGAGACTTTGGCACTATGTTTTGGATTATGCATAGCAGTCTTATCCCTACGGTGATATACTTGTTGTTAACGCTCATAGCCTATTTGTTGAGAGTGTTGTTGGAGCTTACGATACTGATAACTGGCCGAGGTGCGATCGTGAAGTCGCCTTTTGGATTTACTGCAAGCTTGGTCACTGTCTCCGCGGTTTCTATAAAGATTGCAGTGGAAATTGCGAAACGACTTTAATAGAATCTCACCACACAGTGCGCAGGGCGGAGCCGGAGCAGCGTATGGTGAGACCATCGGCATTCCGATTTTGTGCCACAAAATTCACCCTAATGGATTCAACGGTTTACGCGTCCGCTTCCCAGCCCAATTGAGGCGTCCATGGCCGCGGTCTGCTATATCCGCAATACGTCGACCGCAGCCGTCTGCGGTGCGCAAATAACCGTCATTGCCGACGGCTTGAGAGCCTCACGAAAAGTTCTTTTCGCCTAAGCTTTCGCAGACGCCATCGAGGCCGGGAAATAGAGAACCGGCCGCAATCCCCATAAAAGCCAAGTCATGCATAAAGTCTAAGGCATCGAATCCATCCAGTGTGACGGGACCGATAACTGAAGCCGGTTCACACTCCCGCGCCAGGCGCTGCTTCCTCGTGCCGTCCCGACGAGCCCAGGCGCCTGACCAGCCGGACGGTCGAAGGCGTCCGCAGCGAGCTGGAGGGTCCGAAGCAATGGAAGGTTGGCGCTGATCGCTCCGCTCGCAGGAGATGTCCCCGCCAGTCCTTGCCTGATCTCGACGACAAGTTCGCGCACCGTGACCAGGCGGGCGCCGCCGATGTTCCGGACCCGTCCGCTCGCGAACTGGAGCACTGCGACCTGGTCGATCTCCCCCGGCAGGTCGAGCCCCTTGAGCACCTCGGGCACGAATTTTCGGCCGCGCTCGAACTTGGCGGCGAAGCGAGGCTGCCGCTGCGCGTCGGAAAGGGCGTCGAGCGAGCACTCGACGTGGATGAGGTGGCGGCGTCCGGGATGCACGGCGACCACGTCCAGTTCTCCCTCGAAGCCGCCGAGCGGCCGCGGCCCGACGGGAATCGAAACCCGGACGAAGTAGCCTTTGTACTGGAGCCATTCCGAAACGAGCTGTTCGAGGTGGTTCATGACAGTCCCCCAGCGGCTTGCCGCGCGCGGCAGTTTGATTTCCTATCGTGCATGGCCGCCGCGGGCTTTGCGATTCGCCCCGCGGCGTCGGAGCGTCCGATCGTGCCCCTGACGATGCGCGGCGAGAATCCAACGAACGTGTTCCGGCTCCTGGGCGCGGACGAGAACAGCGCCACGTTCGCACTTGGCTGGACCCTGGATCGGAGCCCGAATCTCCTCGCCCACGTCGTGGCGACGATATTCGGATCGGCGCTCGACACAACCGATGCGGTCGTCGCCCTCCAGGGGCGCGGAGCCGACCGGGGCTACACCGACATGGAGATACAGTCGGGGTCGGCGTCGAGTTCCGCCCCCACAACCGCTGGGCCGGCGCCAAGGTGCTGCGCGAGCGCTGGCAGACCCACATCGATGCCTCGCTGGCGCGGCCGGTCCTGGTCGTCGACGAGGCGCAGGAGATGCTGTCGACCGTTCTCTCCGAGTTGCGCCCAAGTGCTGCAAATCCTTCCTCGACCTCGCCGTCGCGGTCGCGGCCGGCGTTCCGTGCCTGCGTCTCGTTCGAGGAGCCGTCCATCGCCGGCGAGCACGACGGTGAGCAGGATGTGCGAATCGAACTTGGTGGAACACAACAGGCGCGCCGCCCCGCCAGCTGCCGATGCCAAGGCCGCAGCAGGGCGACGGCGATGAGCCTGTTGCCCGTCGAGCCCGCTTGGCGCCTCGCCGATCGCGCCGAGGAACAGCGCTGGCTCGTCGCTGGGCTGTGGTCCGAGCAGGCGGTCGGGATCATCGGCGGCGAGCCCGCGAGGCCCGGCAGATCGACGAGAAGCTCGCACAGCGTCGCGATCAGCTCCGGGGTCATCAGCTTCACCGCGCGCCCAGGGCAACCTGCGCGCCCTCATGAACATGGCCGGCGAGCTGCTCGTATGCGACGCAAGCCTCGACTTTCATCGCTAAAATCGCCCGCGCGACCTCCAGCCTTTGTTTCGGGTCCGCAGCGAACTGCGCTCGTCGAAGTTCAAGCGCATGGGCGCTGGCGTCCACAGTTGGCGCGTCCGTCAGAACGGCGAGAGCCTCTCCGGCGCGGTGCATGACGAAGATGGTGATCCCCTCATCGATCGCGAAGCGCATGGCCTCAATGGTCACGTTCGCGCCGGGCGAGGCGAGCATGACGGTGCGAAGACGATGTCGGCCGCGCGGAAAGGTTCTCTCGACGCCGTCGCGGTATCGAACGCAAAGCGCGCCTCTGCGGATTTGCAGCGCTGTGTCCGGTTCCGAGATGAACAACAGGCCTCCCTCCAGCGGCGCGCCGCCCGAGAGAACGTCCCCGCGGTCCTCGGTCTCCGGCGCGGCGTTCGCGGGGGAAAAGCGAATTTCCGATTGCAGGCGAAGCTTGGCGGCGACCTCGCGGTGAGAGCCCACGGCGCGGCTCCGACCGACGACGTCGTCACCGGCCCCAGGAAGGCCAGGGAAGCCCAAGGAGCCGCCTGCCGCCCCGACGAGGCCGGTGGTAGCCGCGGACGTCGCGCCGCCCCTTGGCGGGCAGCTAGTTGAGCCGGACGCGCCCGCGGTGCGTCGCCCGAAGCCGGGGTCAGGTTGGGCCTCCAGCCAAACCTCAAACCTGCGCCAGAAAGACGAGTATGAGTAGGGCGCAGGGCAGTGGGTTGCATATTTCAGGTGCTCGGCGCGCATCGTCGAACCTGCTCGTAACGCCGCTTCCACGTTCGCATAGTCCGCGTCGCGCTCTCGCATGACGAAAGGCCTGGGATGGCCTCGGACGGCCGGAGCGGCCCCGTTCAAAATGGTTTGGACCCTTCGATGACTGAGATTGAGCGCGGCCGCGATTGCGCGGCGAGACGAGCCGGCGCTCCGCAAGAGCAAAACATCGCGGGTCAGCCTGACGGCGAGGCTATTGGGTTTGCGGCGATTTTTAGGGGGAGAATTGGTCGCGGATTGCCGGGCGCAATCCGTGCGTATATGCGGCATGGCAGCCGTTCCTTCTGGTCACTCAGTTGGGGCGGTTAGGGCCGTCGCGGCGTTGGTAGCGCCGCGGCGGTCCGCTTACTATAGCATACCCAAGGGCGGCTCCAAGCCGGTTTATTCAAAGTGTTCGCCGCTCGTTATCGCAACCCATGACGAATGGAATGAAGCGTGGCCGATTTTTGGAGGGGTTTGGCCATGCAATGGCGAAGCAGCGGCTGGCCGCAATGCGCAAGGAGCGGGCGTTCAAGATCTGCTTCACGAACGGGTCATATCTGACCCTTTGCTGCCCTTCCCGGGCGAAATTCCGGGGGCTCCCCGAGTCGGCCGGTTTTTCCCCGTCGGCGGTGCTAGCGTGGAGGTCCGTCGAAGTTGATTTTGGGATAACGATCGCGTAGCCAGTCTATTGCAACCCAAAAGCCCTCTTCGACGCTCGGCATATCGGGGTGCAGGGTGCGCAAGGGTGCGATCAGGGCCTCCTCGACGGGTTTGTACGCGAATGTCGGGAGCTTAAGTGCATTCACGATTGTCGCGACCGCCTTCTCGCGTGAGCGCACCGCTGCGACTAGCGGGTTGACGATGGCCTGTACGACCGCCTCAAGCACATCAGGGACCGTGGTCTGGCTGACGGCGTCAATCACGCGATCGAGCGTGCGCTCGGGATCGAACTGCGCGCCCGTCTGCACCAATGCTTCAAAGATCTGCCCGAGGATCCGAATTTCGTCAACGTCCGTAGCCTCACTAATGACGGCCAACGTAAAGTCCAGCACGCGGCCCAGCGTAATGTCAGCGAGGCTGACATTCGACTGGGCGCCTGCCTCCTTCAGTACCTGGGCGGTCTCCGCAAGCTTATTAAGCGCAAATACGTGGAATGTATCTGGGTCCGCCGTTCTACTAATTGCGTCCAGGACGCGCTCCAACGCGCGGGTGAGCTGATTGGCGTCCGACCGCGCGCCCGCCTCAACAAGTGCCCGAATAGCCTGCCCATTATGGGCAACTGCCCAGCGAAATATATCGGCTCCCGTGATTGGAGTGATAGTATCCAGGACGCGACCGAGCAAGAGTGTAGCGTGGTCAGCGTCCGGCAGCGCCCCTACCTCCCTTAGTGCCTGAGCAGTCTGCCTGAGTGCATTGATTTCATCGGCATTGTTGGACTGGCCGATTGCATCGACCACGCGGTGAAGCGCGGGGCTGGCGCTGCAGACATCCATACGCGAAGCCAGCGCCTGGGCCGCCTGACCTAGCGCCTTAATGTTGGTACGCACGGCCTGGCGCATCGCGATCAACACGCGATCGAATACGCGGGCGGCGCGGTCCGAGTCTAGCCGCGAGGCCAAGCTAATCGCCGCCTGACCAAGTCCCTCGACTTCAAGCGTGTAGCTGTTTTCGAGCGCATATATCACACGTTCGAGTACGCGGTCAGAGCGGTCTGAATCGAGGTCGGCACCAGCCTGCGCCAGCGCTTCGGCGACCCGCCAGAGCGTCAAAATCTTATCCGGAAACGTGTTCGGATTAACCTCGGTGCGACTAATTGCATCCATCACGCGACTGAGCGCTCGGACAGCGCCGTCGGTATCTAGCAGCGACGAAAGCGCTTCGGCCGCCTTGCGGAGGGTGCGGGTTCCAAACCAACGCATTGGTCCACTGATTGCGTCCACAACGTGATCGAACGCACGGCCAGCGCTGTCGGCATCCGGCCGCGCGCCAGTTTGCGCAAATGCCTGAGCGATCTGCGGCAGCGTACCAATGTTGTCCCATTCGTCGGTCTGGCCGATTGCGGCTAGCACGCGGTCGAGCGCGTGGTCAGCGCGGACGTCATCCGGCCGAGCACCTGTCTCCATGAGCGCTCGGGCAGCCTGACCGAGCACATCTAGTCGAGCGAGGATCCTCCGGGCATCGCCGTCTGCGGCCGTCGCGGTCTGAGTGATGGCGTCAAGAACGCTATGAAGCACGAGGGCAGCGTGGTTAGCATCCGACAGTTCCCCTACTCTCGTTAATGCCTGAGCAGTCTGCCTGAGCGCATTAATTTCACTGGCGTCTTTGGATTGGCCAATTGCATCCACCACGCGGTGAAGCGCGTGGCTGGCGCGGCCGGCATCCAGCCGCCACGCCAGAGCATTGGCAGCCTGACCGAGCGCCCGGACTTGGTTGGCGCCTGAGCGCTGGCCAATTGCATCCAATGCGCTGTCGAGCAGGCGCCCGGCCCGGTCGGCATCGAGCCGGCACGCGAGTGTTCGGGCAGCCTGACCGAGCATCTCAATTTCAGCGGTATCCTCTTCCTCGTCGGCCAAGCCGATTGCGTGCAATACGCCGTCAAGCGCGCGCGCCGCTCGTGTCGCGTCCCAGTGCGCGGCGAAAGTCGACGTCCAAGCGGCAAATGCTGGAATGAGTTCGTTGCTGATTGGCCCGGCGGATTCCAGCGCTTCGTCTGCGCTAGGATGGTCCACACCAGAGAATGCCAGCAGAAAGAGAATTCCCGAAATGATCTCAGGAGAACCATCGATGTCAAGGGCATAACGTACAATATCGTCGACGAAATCCTCCTTTCTCCGCCTTAGACCTACCGCTGCTCGGGTCGCTAGACGCGGGAGACGACAAAATCGTTTTGCCCGATCCTGTTTCTCGCAAAGCCTACGAAGAAAGGCGCGACGGACCCGATCGCCTGCTTTCGCTAATTCCAATAACTCTCCGAGCTCCCGAACTGAAATCTCTCCAAGTTGAAACTCAAGCGGCTCCCATATTGCATCTGCCTTTATAATGGCGCGTTCTTCCTGAGCTCTTTCATCGCTCTTCTCGAGAAGGTTGAGCAGCTCAGGGTGATCTGAAGACAATTGCTCTCTATTTTCAAGGGCCTGCTCAAGGTCTGGGCCTCGCAATAAGCGTTCTGGATGCTCGCCGTCTTCCCAACGTTTCTTCGCTCTCACTAATTCGTCGACAAGCAGCAGATATGACCGTTCGTCCTTCAGCCAGCCGCGTAGGCGCGGCCATTTGCGAATGAGCGCTTCATGAATGAGGTCGGCGACCTCACGCTGCTGCTCGCCTCTATACAGCACGATCAAGCGCGCCGCACATTCCGTCGAATCGCTGCCGATCTGACCGGCCAAGCGCTGCGCAACCGACCAAAGCTCTTCTCCCAGTTCTTGGCGCGATTGAGGACGCTTGGTATCTTCTCCATCTCCCGGTTGTGCAACGGCGACGAGCCTACAAAGGAGTCGGCGCGCCGCCACCTGCTCAGCCTCGCTCATTTCGTCAACAACCTCGTCGCCATGGCGAGTCAACGCCCCTTCCAACCCACCCATTCGGTTGTAAGCAGCACGTGTGAGTCGGTGGTTCTCCTGCTCGGCCCAAAGGCGCTCCAGGGCAAACTCCATCAGCGGAAGAGCGGTGGAGTCCTTGGAGACCGCCGCCAGTATGAGATCATCGACACCGTTCTCAAAACCGACTCCGAGAGTTCTGGCGGGTTCTCTGATCGCCCGCCCAAGCTCATCGCCGTTCATAGCGCGCAGCATCAGGTAGTGCCCATCGAACAATTCGCCCAGCGCCGGTATTCGAAGCACTTCAGCCATGAAATCGGCGCGAAGGGTCCCAACGAGACTCACAAGGCGAGGTGTCTGACGATCAATTTGCGCAATGATTCGTGTGAACGCCGCGCGTTCGGCTTCGCTACTGCAAATCGTGAACAGTTCCTCAAACTGGTCCGCGACCAAAAGAAGATGCGAATTAAATGTGCCGTGCATTGCTCGCGCAGCGTCTATAAGAGAGTCGGGCTCCTCATTAAGCTTGCAACGCAACTCGTCGGCGCGGTTCATGAGCGTTAGGGGATCGGCGCGCGATGCCATATGTTCGGCCACTGCCCAAGCTAGGTTCTTAACTGGTTCGCGGCCCGGCCGGAACGACGCCACTCGCCACATTCCCCTTTCCAGCTTGGGTAGAAGGCCGCCGAACACGAGCGAGGACTTGCCTCCTCCAGACGGCCCGACGATCAAAGTGACGGGGTCGCGTTTAATGCGGCGGGATAACTCTCCTAGAATTTCCTCGCGACCAAAGTAGAAGTCCGCATCGGCCGGATCGAATCGCGCTAGCCCTTTGTATGGCCTCGCCATCGGAGGCCACGCCATCTGGAGGCGTCGAAGGGGCTCGCCGTATGAGACACGGCTTCCGTCGCCTGCTTCCACGGCGACGATCATGCGAGCACGGTATTATCGTCGCTTGCGAAAGCCGGGGCCCCGCTGAAGCCCGGCTTAATCAGGTGGCCGTAATCCTTGTCTTGCCGGAAGTGGATCCACCCGCCCGTATCCTGCTCCGTCGTCTCGCCATCCGCCGGCTGCCCGTGCTCGATCGGAAAACCAAAGGTGCGGAATTCCCGCCCCCAATTCGGGCGTCCCTGGGCGAGACGCGCAACCGGTGGCGCTTTTCATACGCAACGGGCGCGTACCAGTCGGCAACCTCAGCTTCGGCTCGAGTGATTCCGACCAAAGGCAGGTCCAAGTAAAGTGATCCCTCTGGACGCACTGAGCACGTCAGCTCCCGGTCGCAGCCCAGAGCGGCGTTGATGACGTGCTGCCGAGGTCGCAACTTTGAGCCGCAAGACCGCCAAGTCGGATGGCTTGCTTGGATCGCACACGTCATCACGTGCAGATGGTCGATCAGAAAGCCGGTACCACACGGCTCGCCAGCAGGGTTACGGAACCGCGCTACGCAAGCGGCATAATGATGGGTCACCCCACGACCTGCGGAGACTTCTTCCACGAGAGGGTTATTTTGCAGGTCCCTTCAGCAGAAGTTCTTGCCAGAATGACGCCTGCCTCTGCCGAAAAGGAGATCCCAAGCTCGATTTCCACATTTTCTGGCCCGAGGTCCTTCACCTGCTCAAGCAGGGTCTTGGCAATAGGACGAAGTTGAGCGGCCGCCTGTTCAAACGTCATTTTAGCTTTTGCCGCAAACTCGCCCGGACTGGCGGCTGGGACGGGCCCGGATTGCCGCTCATTGACTTGGACGACGACGCTTCCGCCGCTTGCCAGAGGAAACCTTACAAGCGTCTCCATAATCCCGTTCCCCGTGATTGAAACAGCACTTCCGGCCAATCTTAGCGGTTAATCGCAGAGTATCCAAGTGGTTGCTTTCCTCGGTGACGGCTCGACGTTCTGTTGCCCTCCTCATCTACTATGCCGATCACCGCTCCGGCCGGAACTCTCCCCTCCGGATCGCTCAGGTCTACGACCGCTCAACGTCACACCTACGACGTTCGCGGTCGCGACCCGCGACGTCCGCAATACGTCGATACCGGCCGAACATTCGGTCGGAACCAAGCGTATTCCACCTGCGCACGTCACACCCGCACACCTACATCGCCTTGATAATCTGCCCGGTCTCCATGTCCTCTTCAGCCGCGAATTCGTTCGTGAACGCAATCTCGCCGGTCTCCAGCCATTTCGGCCGCGCAGGCTTGCTCGGGACGAAATAGGCTTTCTCGACTGGGTTTTGCGCCGGCAGCGTCTCAACCAATTCAAAGCAGCGCCGTGCCGGGCTTTCCTCTGTTCCATAATAAAGTTCCGGCCGGAGTGCGTTCAGGCGCCGTTTGAGCCCTGGAACATGCACGTCGATCGTGCGCGGCCGCTTCGCCCATCGGCCAATGACTTTGAATCTGGCGCGGCCCGCGACAGCGCTCCCCGCGGTTATGAACTCGCTCTGTTCGATCTTGAGCTGTGGCCATGTCTTCGGGTCGTTCGGGTCTGCGCCCTTACGCCACGCCGCCGGCACGAGCTGCAGCAACCATTCTTCCTGCGTTTTGTAGTTGCGCTTCATGCCACGTGTCTTGACGGTCGGAAGCTCCTCGTCCTCCGTGCGATACGTGTAGAGCCCGCTTTGGAGAAAGACGGAAGGCGAACTGCTGGACGCTGTTGCGCCTTTCACAGAGAAGACGGGGACACCTGCCGCGTTCGTCAGCACCGACGGTGGGCGCGACATCCAACAAGGACTTATCGACTACGTAGCCAATTTCACCACGGTTGCAGCCGGCAAAAAGTTCAATCCGCACGTCACAATTGGTGTCGCTCCAGAGACTTATCTCAACGAGATTCTCGCGGAACCGTTCAAGGCGTTCACGTTTTCACTGGTGGGCGCGGCTGTCTACCAACTCGGCAGCTTTGGCGCCGCCCGCAAGGAGCTCCAAGCATTGTCGCTGACGCCCTGAGCGCGCTGCCGGCGTACGCGGTCCCAAAACGCGCGCCGGTAAATGGCGAGCGTCAGCTCTTCGGCTTTCTGGACGACAGAGGCCAACGCTGTCGTTGCGCCGATTCACCCGCAGGCCATGCCGGCCATCCTGACGACGCCGGAGGAAGTCGACCAGAGGGGCGCGCAGCCAGAAAGAGCGCACGCCGACCGCAAGGCGGGGCGTTCGGCAATGCGGAAAGGCTCGGCATCTGGGGCAGCGCATGGCCAACGCGCTCCCGTCTCCTGGGCCAAAATCTCTGTGGCCGATTTTGGTGGTACGGGCGTCTCTGACTGCGCGGTAGGCAATACGGCGAGAGATACCTCTGGTTCGACGCTGGTCGGCGAGTCGCGCGGCAAGGGACTCGTTGGCACGCTGGCCGACAGGGCTTCGGCTGGGCGCGGTGGAGTAGGGGATGGCTGTACCAAACTCTGAAGCTGTTCAATGGCTACCGAGTGGTTCGACCAGCGCCGAAAGCCGCTCCGGCAGGATAGGTCCCGAGTCTGTCGGCGGACATCTTGCCCGTACCATTGCGAGCGCGGAGTCTCGCCCCCTCATTTCCTTTGCGGCAATCGTCGCCGCTTGGCCACGTTTTGGATTCTGCGACGATCATCTCCTCACCAGAGCGGCTGCGAACCGATCTTTTCGCGAAAACTCCGCTTGCCGCGAAACGAAATCTACAAGCGCAAACCCCGCGTACGGCGAACCGCACGCGGGGTCTGAACCAGACAAGCCTTGCCAGTACATCCGTGGTCAAGGCCATGTGGCTACCGGCGCTGCCGATCAGGCGGAGCGCAGATTATCTGCCGAAGACTTGCCGGTCTTTCGATCCGCCAGAACCTCAAAAGAGACCTTCTGTCCCTCGTTGAGACTGCGCATCCCGGCGCGCTCGACGGCGCTGATGTGCACGAAAACATCCTTGCTGCCGTCATCCGGCTGGATGAAACCGAAGCCTTTTTGGCCGTTGAACCACTTTACGGTTCCTTGCGTCATGAGACACTTCTTTCAGAAACGTGTTTAGGTAGGCCGCGCAGTCGCGCAGCCGGCTCACATTGATCGAGATTTTGGAAGAATGTCGTCAGTCCGACGCGTAGCGCGCGGTCAGGCCCAGTCGTTCGGCCGAAACTCGATTTCGAACACGTAGTGCATGCTGGCGCCTTCCACAAGGCCCATGGAGCCCGAACGCAAGAAATGCGCGAGGCGATGACGACTTTGTTTCGCCTCGGATGGGGTGCGAATAGTCCAAGCTTTCGGCAAATGTTCACCGGGGGTTATAGCGCTCGCAATTTCTAGCAGCGCTTTTGACCACGCCTTGCCCACCCGATCACTGTCGGCGCCGTCCGCTATCCCGGCCTCGAAATCCATGAGGCGCGCGTCGTGCGCTTGTTCGAGGTTCTCCTCCATGGCGGCCCTCAGGTCGGTGGCTGGACGGCCCGGCAAATCCACCACGCCGTCCTCACCACCTTTGATCTCTCAGAGAAGACCTACGGCCTCAACCAGCTGCGCTACGACCTGCGCAAGCTCAAAGGGCATGGCCTCATCGAGCGCGACGGCTCACGCTACGCCTACCGCCTCACGCAAAAAGGCATCCAGGTGGCCCTGCTCTTCCTGCTCTTCCTGCTCTTCCTGCTCTTCCACAAGCGCCTCTGCGGGCCGCTCGCCAACAGCCGCTTCCATCACCGGCCGGACCCGCAGCACCGTCCCGACAGCCGGCTCGAAGCCGCCTACCACCGCGCCGACGCCGCGATCCAACGGGTCGTCGACCTCTTGGCGGCGGCTTGATCTCGTCATCGCCTCGCCAACAAATGCTCGACTCGTTTTGTCCATCGAGGACCCGCCCTCAGCGTCGACGGCCCGCCAAAGGTAGACCATTCGGCCGTCGATTTTCAGATAGACCTCGTCGAGATGCCAAGTCGTATGAGGCCTCAGGCGACGCTTTCGTAGGTCGGCCGCGATCATCGGTCCGAAATGGTTCACCCAACGCCGAACGGTCTCGTAGGACACCGCCACTCCGCGCTCCGCCAACGAATCCTCGACGTCACGCAGGCTGAGGGTGAACCGGAGGTAGAGCCATATTGCTTGGTGAATGATCTCGGGCGGGAAACGATACCCGGTGTAGCTGATCTTGTTCATCCGCGTTGGACTACCCGGCCACCGAGAACGCCGCAAGCCCAGAGCGCCGTGACAATGCCCGCGGCGCTGTTTGCAGTCTTGGCGGTTGCCGCCGGAGGCGCCGCAATTGTCGCCGCGCAGCAGCGCGCCGAGGCCGAGGCGGCGAAGGTTGAGGCCACGCGCGGTTTCGATGCCGCGAAGGACGCGATCAACGGCCTTATGTCCAACGCGCGGGAGATGCCGAACAACTTCTCCGGGGAAATGCGCGCATCTCAAGTTCGAGAGGGGACACGTGTGAGGGGCAGCGGCAATCGTAG
>Ga0326727_10021317_pt1 | contig 12714 bp, 11 predicted proteins | sample MB2enrmetagenome_FD_207643 | JGI IMG/M metagenome (GOLD analysis project Ga0326727, IMG submission 207643) | Lab enriched peat soil microbial communities from McLean, Ithaca, NY, United States - MB29MY | ecosystem: Environmental > Terrestrial > Soil > Wetlands > Peat | place: USA: New York...
GCGAGCATGGGCTCGAACCGCCAAGAGGCGGCCGCCGGCAGCCGGGTCTTCGAGTACGCGGCCGAGGTCGTCGTCGCGCTCGAGCGCGATCGGGACGCCGTGCCGGACGCCGACGACGAGGTGCCCATCTTCGCGACCCTGGCAAAGAACCGCCTCGGCGCCGCCGGCAAACGAATCGAGCTGCGCTTCGCCGGCGGGTTCATGCGCTTCCGCGAGGCGGACAACGTGACCGAGCTGCGGCCGCGCAAAAAGAGCGCGTGACCCTCGGGCTGACCGGCGGCAAAAACGCCGCGCGCGCGCGCGGTCTATCGCTCGCCGAGCTGCACGCGCACGACCCGCACGGCGGACGCGGCGTGCGCGCCGGCCAACGGTATCTTTGTCCGCTCCCCGCCTGCGCCGGGCACTCGAACGCGCGTAAGCACCGCAGCTTCTCCGTCAACGCCGACACGGGCGAATATCTCTGTCACCGATGCCAGGCGAAGGGCGTCCTCGAGGAACACGCGACCCCCCGCGATCGCCGCGAGGCCGCGCGATCGGCCAAGGCCGTGACCCTCGCGCGATTCGGCATTTACCGCAGCCCCCACGCGCGCGCGCGCGAGGCTACGACCGACACGACGACGTTCGAGGCAGCACTCCGGGGGACGGCGCCGCTACGGGGCACGCCGGCGGAAGTCTACCTGCGCGGGCGCGGCATCGAACTGCCGGAAGCCAAGGGAATCGCCGGATTCGCTCGTTCCTGGCTCGCTGGCGGGCCTGCGGTCGTTTTCCCGTGCCGAACATCGGCCGGCGCGGTAATCGCGCTCCAAGGCCGGTTTCTCGGCCAGGAAACCCCAAAGGCGAAATCGGTGGGTCCGATCGGCGCCGGGGTCTTCGCAACGCCGGGCGCGCTCGAGGCGAAGGTCGTCGCGATCGCCGAGGCGCCGCTCGACGCACTCTCGCTTGCGGCCGCCGTGGCTTCGGTCGGCAAAAACGACCTTGGCGTCGTCGCGCTCTTTGGCTGCGGGTCCGATCGGCAACGCGCGATGCTTCGCAAGGCGCTCGCCTTTCGCACGGTGCTGCTCGCGACCGACGCCGACCCGGCGGGCGACGCGGCCGCGCTCGAACTGCGGAAGGCGTTGTCTTTGGGGACCCGTTGCGTTCGCCTCGAGTACCCGGCCGGGGTGAAGGACGCGAACGAATGGCTGCGGCGCGATCGGGACGAGCTGGCCGCCGTGCTCGCGCGACTCACGTCCGGTCCTGCGCTGGAAAACCCCGCGCGCGCGTATGATGCGCGGCCGTCCGCCACGACGCCGACCGCCGAGGAAGGCGAAGACCTACTCGCCTATGCGCGGCGCCGGCTAGCGTAGGAACTTAGGAGCGCGCGGCGCCAGGCGGACCATTATCGTCAACACGAATGCCCCGCGCGCGAAAACGCCGCGCGCGTGGGCAAAGGGGAGCGTCCCCCCGTGCTACGCTCCAAAAGCCGGGGGGCGGATTCGGCGATTTGCCGTTTCTACCGGCTCTAGTAGAAAAAGCCGGTTCGGCCGCGAGGTCCAGCGCGTTGCGCGCCGCCGACGGACGGGTACTGCTCGCGGAACCGGACGGCATGTCAAATCTTCGCCGGCTTCTGGGAACTGCGCGGCGGGAAGATCGAGCCGCCGGGCCGATGGCGCGAGGCTCTAGGAGCGGATCGTGCCATTCCGCACCGGGACCTTGCGTTGTCGCAACCGACGAAATCCCGGTTGGGGAGTCTCCTTAAACACCGGATCGGGACTCATCAAACTTTTGTGAAAAAATACAATAAAATTTACTCTACGACTTAACAAGTCTAGGCAGGACTTCGGCTTCGTTGCATAGAAAAATGGGGGAGTGTAATCAATTACCATGTTGAAGTTTACAGAGACCGCACATTCGCGGTCTTTTTATTTTGGAGAGCGTAATTCGGTGTTTAGCCGTTTTTACTGACTCCTAATTTGACTTAAGCGTGCTCGGCATTTGCCGTTTTTCACACTATAACTTCCCCCCCCCCACTGACACCGATATTTTCCTAAATAGACGATTAGGAATTGCCGGTGGTGCCACGTCTCGGCGTGATTTCTGAAAATTAAAGAATCAGCCTCGGGATTTTCCCCCTGGTTTTTTTTTGTCGTGCCAACGTCCGGCTGCGTCCGGGCTCCGGCGCTAAACGCCTACTTTATCAAATAAGCACTCGTATTTCCACGGTTCATTAAAGAAAAGGAGAAACCTAAATGAACATTGACCATACAACGCTAGATTTTGCCTTTCAATTAGCCCTTCATTTCGTCTTCCACTTCGTCTCTCAAATTGGGTATTTTACATATCGCGCACTATTTGAACCAACGTTTAATCGGCTGGGCGAGTCCATTGAGGATTTCTTTTTCGGTAAGGGCCGCTTTCGCAAAGCCTCTGCGGATCGTGATGTCGCGATCCGGCGAAGTTTGGGGCTCGTAACCGACATTCGGCCGATTTGGACCCCGAAACGGCCGCAAATAAGGCCCCAGGAGCGCGTTTCGCCGCGTCCCAGGTGTCCTATCCCCCTGCGCTCGCGTAAACGCGCCACGCGGCGACGGGGCCGCTCAATTCGGCGCCTTCGGAACCGACGTCGACGGCCGCCCAGGAGATAACCGGCGGATCGCGTCTGGCACTTCCGATAACGAACACTTTTCGGAAGTGCCGAAAAAAAAGCAACCCTGGCCTTTTGGGGCCAAGGGTGCTAGTTGCGATGAGGGCGGGTTTCTCATCGTTGGAAAATGGCCGCTCCGACCTTTGCGAAGAGCAGCATGCGAACGTCGAAATTGACGAACATGGCGGACCACGCCTTTCATTGGACCGCCCGGAATACGAGCGTAAAGCCAGCCTTTCGAGCGGGCTTCAATAAAGCAAAGTAGGCGACGATCCGGACTTTGTAACATTCCGGCAAAATAACCGGGTCTCTCGGAAAGTCCCTGGACCAGCGGCTTAAATCCGGAGTGGCTTAATTTCCCCGCCCGAATCGAGCATCCAGAGCTACTTGTAATTCAGCATAACTTTGGCGTCGAGCCGTTCGGTCTTGATCCGATGCGAGAACGTCGAGATGCGGTTCGGCGAGGTCTCTCACGGCTTCCATGCGCCTGCGGCTTGCCGCAATTTGCGAAGCTATGATGGGAATTGCTTTCTCAAGGCTCTTAGGGACGGTTTCATCGAAATTGAGGTCTTTGAACCCGAGGCCAAGGCGGTGCTTGCACATTTCTAAATCGCGGCTGGCGGATGCAGGAACGAATTGGGCGTGCATTTGGATTCCGATGCCGCCCAACCGCCTCAAGACGTAGATGAACGCCGAAGGGTAAATTTTGCGAGCGAAGATGATGGGCACGGCATTTACCGCGAACCCGTTGCGGACGATGTCCCACAGGTCAGGGTCTCGCGGGTAAATCCACTCGCGTTGATTCTTAACTTCGACGATGGCTGACCCTTGATCCGGAGGCAGGTTCGCGAGAAAGACAAGGCCATCGACCGAGCCGACGGGGCCGGGGTTGGCGGGGATATATTTCCCGTTCACGTACGTGACGTTTCCCCATCCGGGCGCGACGAAGAAGTGAGCGTCGTCCTCAAATGCGCGGCGAACGATAGTTTCGCCAAGCGCACCGATTGAGTCAGGTCCGGTTCTACGCGCATAGCGGTGCCAACGTATTTCGAGAGCGGCCTTAACTTCGAGAGCGCGGGCAACGGCGTCGGGGTCGGCGGCCGAGAGGTAGTACATTTCGCAAGGCCATCCAGGTCGCTTCTCCATCATGATGACCGGCAGGGTTCCGTCGGGAGCATTTTGGTCAACGGAGCGAAGTTGGCGGACGGCGTTTGAGATGAGGTGAGGCGGGGGCTTGTCGCCTCTACCGGATTCGGCGATTTTGGCTTCCAGGGTTCGGATGGAAGCGGCGCGCTGCTGTTCGAGGATGCTGACCACTCGCTTCCGTGCAGTAATGATGCCGGGATCGAAACGGAACTCGCGAGCCTCGTCGTACACGCCGCTGCGGCTTTACATAGATAGAGTACCCTGCCCCCTTCGCGAGGGAAGAAGCGAGGGTGATAAGGAGGTGCATCCTTCAGGGCACGCGGCGCCGCGGAGTGTTCTTTACCGGAAGTCTTACCCGGCCGCACGAACCGAATCCGCCGGCGAGCGCCGACGCGGCGGCTGGATTCGGCCGTTTCACCGTTCAACAGCCGTATTTCCCGTCTTACCCGTTGCCTTATACGGGGACCCCTGGTATACTGTGCTTGTCCGATAACATTCGCTTCTCGGACACGTACAGGAGCACCGCATGAGCCTCGCCGTCCCGACCGCCGCCGCTCTCTCGACCGAACTCGCCGAAGCGATCGGTCAGGCGCGCAGCTACGCCGAGGCGTCGAAGGCGCCGGCGACGCGCAAAGCCTACGCGACTGACCTCGCGGACTTCGCCGCGTATTGCGCACGCCACGGATACGTCGACCTCCCGGCCGAGCCCGCCGTCGTCGCGCTCTACGCGACGCAGCTCGCCGGCACGAAGGCGCTCGCGACGGTGCGCCGCCGGATGGTCGCGATCGCCGGCGCGCACAAGAGCGCGCAGCTCGAGAACCCCGTCGCGCATCCGCAGGTGCAGGCGGTCCTCGCCGGCATCGGCCGCACCAAGGGCTCGGCACAACGCAAGAAGGATGCCCTGACCGCCGATCGGCTGCGCGACGCGCTCCTGACCCTCGGCGACGGGCTGCGCGCCAAGCGCGACCGCGCCATGCTCCTCCTCGCCTTCGCCTGCGCCTCGCGCCGCTCGGAGCTGGCCGCGCTCGACGTGGCCGACCTGCGCTTCGACCGCCGGGGGCTCGTCGTCACGGTGCGCCGCTCGAAGACCGACCAGCTCGGCGTCGGCCGCGAAATCGGCGTGCCCGCGATCGGGAACGCCGGGCTATGCGCGGTGCGCGCGGTGCGCGAATGGCTCGCGGCCGCCGCGATCGCCGAGGGACCCGTCTTCCGCACCTTCAGCCTTGCCGGCGAGCTGACCGCCAACCGTATCGACCCCAAGGACGTTGGGCGCCTCGTGAAGCGCGTAGCGGCCGCCGCCGGGCTCGAAGGGGACTTCGCGGCGCACAGTCTGCGGGCCGGGTTCATTACCACGGCGGCCGGCACGAAGGGCGTTTCGGAGGCGGACATTCAACGAGTTTCCGGGCACCGATCGGTCGCCATTCTGCGCGGCTATGTTCGCCGGGCGACCGTCTTCGAGGACGCGCCGCTCGCCGCAATCTTTGGCTAGTGCGGAAGGGGCCATTACCTGCGCGACTTCGCCCGCCCGCGATTTTCGAACCGGAAGACCTCGGACGGGGAAACGGCCGCGAAAGAAGCCCCAGGAGCGCGTTTCGTGCAGCCGCAGGTATCAGAACACCCCACAACCCCGTAAAAACGCGCGCCGCCGGTTAGGCGGGCGGTAAAGAAGAGCACCCCTGGCCTTTTGAACCAAGGGTGCTTTATTTGAGGTGAGGACGAATTTCTTCACCGTTGGAAAATGGCTGCTCCGACCTTTGCGAAGAGCAGCATACGAACGTCGAAATTGACGAACATGGCGACCACACTTTTCATTGGACCGCCCGAAATTACGGGCGTGAAACCCTCGTTTCGCGCGGGCTCCAATGAGCAAAGTAGCGAGGTTCCGAGATTTGTAACATTTCCGCCCATAACCGGAATAACCGGGGTGTCTCGAACCTGCTGGGCGCGCGCCGGAATTTTATAAGATAGGAAAAAGGAGGCGATTCGAAATTCGGTCCCTCCTTTGGTTATCTCTCGACGAGCGAAATGGTCCCTTTGCTGACCGTAAAGCGCCCGTCTTTTCGGAGGTCACGCATACAGGTGGTGCGGGGCGTCTTGCGCGTTGGCGACTTCGCGGTAAGCTCCGGCGGCAGGCCCTTCCAGAGCTCGTTCGATGAAACCGACGTGAGCTTGTGCTTCTTCATCCACGCGAACGCCGCGTCGCCGAATTTCGACACGTTTACCGCTCGACGAGCCGCAGCGGGGGGGGCTCGACTTGATCGCCCCATTGGTCCCACCCTTTGCGATAGAAGCGGGCGAACATTTCCAAGCGCGGCCCTGGACTGCACCGCTCGATAAGGTCCCACGCTTCATCGGGTTTTCGTGAGTGTTCGCGTTTGCGGGTACCGATGATATTCGTTTGCGTACGGCCCGGTGTGAGCGTGCGGTTATTCTTGCCGCGCACTCCGAAGAGAATAAGCTCGGTGACGTTGCGGAAATAGAAGCCGACGCCGCGTCCATCGGGGCCGCCGTCCTTGCGGATTTTGTACCAAACGACGTTGCTCTTATAGGTGTAGCCCCACCGTCGCATGGTCTCTAAGCCCTCGGCGAGCAGCGCGTTCGGGCACCACAAATAGAGGTGCGATTGCTCCGCCGCGATTGTCGCGACCGGCAGCTCGTAGATGTCGTCGAGCGTCATCGTCGAGTAACGCGAAAGGCGCTTGTGCTCGGGAGCCATCTTGCCGGTGCGATTTTGAAAGCGCCACGGCGGATCGGCGAGGATGGTTTGGTACCTCGTCTCGCCGGCGAAGTCGAGAAGCGACTCGGCGGGGGAGCGTTCTAGGAGTTCGGGTCGTACAGCGCGGGGCTGATTCCGAACACGATTACGGGGCATCCTCCACCACCTCCACCTTGAAGCAAGGGCAGCAATTTGCCCATGTGAGTCGTCGTTTTGCCGTAGCGGCTTTTCGAGTCTTTCTTGCCGAGCAGCGGCTCGAAAATCTCTTCGTCGAGCGTATCGCAGCGTGTGATAATCACGCCGACCTCGACCGACCGCAAGTCAAAGAGCAGCCGGAAATTATTAAGATCGCGGTCGAAGAACGGGTTCTTGTTGTTCCATTCGACTTCGAGCGCGACGTGATTTTTGTAGCAGTCGACGTTGTGCGTCGGCGCCGCGTACGTCATCGCATCGAACGGTTCCGAGGGCGGGTCGCTCTTCTTCCTCTTGCCCTTAAGACGGCGGCTCGCGGTGACGTTCACCTGGGTGTCGAACAATGCTTCGACCCATCCGCGCGCCGTGAACGCTGCGTCGAGCGCCTTCGCGATCCCCGACTTGTTGCCGCCGCCGGCAGCGGCCGCGGTGTCGCCGGCGGAATCGTCGTCGGCGTCGTCGACGTCGTCTTCGGCGGCCGACTTCGCGAGATAGCTCCGCTTGAGCCGAAACTCGCGCAGAACCTCGACGATGTCGCGCCATTCCTCGGGGTGTGCGTGTTCAAGCAGCGCGATTCCATTACGCCATTCGTGGACTTCGTATAGCGCGGCCAAGTCGTCGGGAATTGGCATTGGCGAGCGTAGTCAGCCGAGCGCGCCGATGGATCCTCTGGCCGGGTGCCGACCCTCTTGGTGAATGTGTTTCCCGGGGCGTCTTTTCGCCCCGGGGAGCCTAGTCTACGGCCGACGCCCGGCAATGCGCGCCGCGCGCTCGAGCACGCCGTCCCGATCGCGCTCCAGCTCATCGGATATGAGGTCGAGCCCCAGGCGCACCAGGAGCGAGAGCCCGACCCGGCCGGGCACCTTGCGCGACGCGCGCAGCTCGTATTCGGCCCGTATCGCGCGCTCGAGGTCTTCCTCGCGCAGGTAAATCGTCTGCATCTTGCCTTCCCCTTCTGCCGTTTTCCCCGTTGCGTTTGCTGCTCCCATCTTATCCGTCTTTTCCGTATTTTCGGTATCACCCGTTGCATTAGTTGCCTTAGATGGAGCAACGGGACCGCCGACGATGCCGGCGAGGTCGCCGAGGCGCGTCTTCTTAGCTGGCATGGTCGAAAATCTCCGTGGCGAGAGCTGCATAGTCGGCCGCGCCCGTGCTGCCGGGGCGGTAGGTCCGAATGGGTTGGCGGTGTCCGATCGCTTCCCGCAGGGCGACGTTCTCGCGGATGACGGTCGTCGTCGCGGCCGCGCCGGCAAGCTGGCCGATCGCCTCGCGCGCCTCGTGAGAAAGCGCAAGGCGGGCATTGTACGAGGTCGCGACGACGTGCATCGGCACCGCGAGGTCGTAGCGGGCGCACAGCTTCGCAAGGTTCGTGCGGAACTGCGCGAGGCCGTCCAATCCCTCGAAGGTCGCCGTCGTGGGCACAATGACCGCCGACGCGGCGAGCAACGCCGAGGCCGTGAGGATACCCATGCTCGGCGGGCAATCGCAGACGACGATGCCGGCGACGCCGCGTAGCGATCGCGCCAGGATGCGCTCCGAGCCCAGGTCGGCGGCCAAGGTCCGCTCGGCGACGCGCATCCGATCAGGGACACTCGCGAGCAATCGGAGCCCGAAGGCGGGCACCTCGAGGAGCGCGTCGGCGACCTTGGCCTCGCCGAGCAACACTTCGGCCGTGCCGACCGCGTCGAGGCGGCCGCACAGCCACGTCGTAAGGGTCGCCTGGGGGTCCAAGTCTACGAGCACGACGCTATGCCCCCTCGCCGCCAGCTCGGCCGCGAGGTTGCCGGCGAGGTTCGTCTTCCCGACTCCGCCCTTCTGGTTCGCGACCGCAACCGTCTTAGGCAACGGGTTATTTACTTGCAACGTGTCGCACGGGAAAAGTATAATCAGAGCGACCCGGCGCACGCAAGGGGAAGGGGGAACATGGCCCACGCCGCGAGCACAGCCTCGAACGCATGACCGACCGCAAGCGCGCCGCGAACCGAAAGAACGCGAAGAAGAGCACGGGACCGAAGACGGCGGCCGGCAAAGCGCGCTCCCGCATGAACGGGACCCGCCACGGGCTACGTGCCGAGCACGTCGTCGTGCCGCAGCTCGAGGACGCCGGCGAATGGGAAGCGCACCGTTCCGGGGTCGCCGCCTCCCTGGCGCCGACGACGTACCTCGAGGAGCTGCTCGCCGATCGCGCCGCCCTTGCGACCTGGCGCCTTCGCCGCGCCGCGCGTCACGAACGCGGGCTGCTCGCCGAATCGCAGGCACGGGCAGAAGAACGCGCGATGGATGCGCTTCGCTACTACATCGGGCAAGGTGAAACGCTCGACGGGCTACGCAAAGCCGTGCGCGATTACCAATCGGTGGTCGAACTGCTCGAACACTTCGAGGCCAAGCACCCGCACGACGAGCAATTCGAGAATGGTTACGTTTTTGAGGAATTACTCGAGTACGCAGCCGAACAGGCCGGCATCCCGCTAGAGCAACTTGAGGACGACCCAAACGACCCCGAACCCTTGTATGTCGTGCCGGCTGCCGTCTTCACCTGGGAAGAAGACGACGAACGAACATACGCAGAGCTGCTAGGCGACGGGCTGCGCGCGATCGCCAAGCACGCCACAAATGGCGCGACGCTCGACGGTATCGTTTCACAGACTCGCGCGCACTACGAGGTCGAGCGCGAACGCGCCGAGGAGAAGCTGGCGAAACTCGAATCGGCCGTCGCGCTCGAGCGAGAGAAGGCCGCCGTCCCATTCGATCGCGACGACCTATTCGCGCGCTACGAAACGTCGGCCGAGCGCAGCCTGGCGCGCGCACTTGAAGGGTTGCGGATGCTGCGCGCGGCCGCCGATCGCGCCCAAGAATGAGGCGGGTCGCCTTCGTGAGCCCGCACGGCCAAAGCGAAGTCTTCGTGCCGCTACTGAACAAGACCGTGCAGCACGGTGAGCCGCTGGAGGTATCGGACGAAGAAGCCGACGCGCTCTTTACGAACCCGAACTTCGTAGACGCAGACACGGGAACGAATCCAGGCTCGACAAATGGCGTGAGCGCGACGCAACACCACGCGACGTTGAAAAATGCGGACGGGTTCTTTGAATCAAAACGCGCCGGCAAGCACCATGAAGACCCGCTGTGGTATTACACCGCGATCGAAAAGGCCGGCGAGCGATACTTCGACTTGTGGCCGCACGTACGCGACGCGATACTCGACGCGCATCGCATCCAAGGTGAAAAGCTGCTCGGCGCCTACAAGTTCGCCGACGCCGACGACCTCGAAGCCTGGTTTGCCGAGCACGACTTGCTCAAGTTCGGCGAATTAGACGAACTGCTCGCGAAGCGCAAAGGTAAGGCGGCCGCCAAAGAGTTCGCAGCTCTAAATCTCCGGTCGTGGCTCGACGACGCACGCGGACTATACGGCGGGCTATTTGGCAAATACCTCACATTCGGTTTCCAGCCGATCGCGACACCGCAAGAAGTCGGCGCCTTCCTCACCGCGAGCGATGACGAGCTGCGCGCGAGGCCGCCGGTCGTCGTACTCCCCGAGGGCGTCGACTTTGCCAATGTCCATCTAGCACCGTCACACTTCTTCGCATATGCGATCGTCGGCGAAGGTCACGTCAAGGCCGACGATATGCCCGCAAACGTGCGCGCTGCGTTCACCGAACTCGTTAGTGCAATCGACAAGGTGAAGCCCCAACCGGCGAGCGTCGGCGTTCAAGGAACGTACGTTCGCGGGTTTTACCACAAGTTCGCCGCGCTCTTTTGGGAATGGTGCGAGAACAACGGTGGCGCGACGAAGAGACGAGCGCACACAGCGTCCCTTCCGACACTACTTCGGCAACCAACATTCCCGGAGGCGAAAGAGCTGGCGCGCAGTTTAACCCATGCGCCGCACGGGTCGGGATGGTACGCATTGGTAGATGAACTTGCGCTTGTTTACAGAGAAGACGGTCGATCGCACAATATCCGTATTGAAGGCTCGAAGATCCCCGAATGGTGGGGTAAATCGCGCGATAGTGACGCGCTGCTCGAGGAGATTCGCAGCACCGGACAAACAGGACAGGCTCTTCTTTATAACGCGCTGGCGCTCGTTCTGTCGAGCGAATCACACGGTATTGACGTAGACCTAGACGAGCTGATTCGCCGCGTCGGGTTGGACCCGCGCTCAAAAGATGAACGCTACCAAAAGCGCGTCCTTCTGTGGCGGATTCTCACGTTAATCGGAGCTGCACGCATAATGGGCAAGCGCCGACACGTTACCTATGACCCCGTAAAGAAAAAGAACGTCGCGCTTATGTCGCAAGACCCCCTTCTTCTGGTAACGCCGTGGCTTGAAGAGGGAACGCAGCTCGCCTTCGATGCCGGCGACGTCCCTTTGCGCGTAAGCCTTTTTCCTGGACCGATGCTCGCGGATTTTCATGGTGACCGCAGCGTGCTACAGGACTGCGGAACGCTCTTGGCTATCTCGGCGATTCCGGCCGGTAAGCCCTCCGGTGCATGGGCGCGCGCGATCGGGTTTGCGCTACAACAGCTTTGGCGCGAAGGTGCGGCCCGCGCAGAGTACGGGCGGGTCGGAGATACCGCGCGAGCGACGGCGCATTTCAAGCCGTTCACGCGCCGGAAGCTGCTCGAGCTATTTCCGCCGGAACCGTCCGTTCAAGACATTTTGAATAGCAACGACCCGGCACGGGCCGTTGGTTTTTGGGAAACCGCGATAGCGACACTCCGAACTGGCGAGAACCGCATAATCGGACATTACGCCGGTGCGAAGGGCGCGAAGCTGCGGGATTGGCGCAAGGACCGACCGCGCAAGGGGTGGGCCGATGCGTGGCTTACGGAGGAGCTCGACATTCGGCCGATCGCCGAGGCGGCCGAGGAGCTGTCCGCGATCGCGACGTCCCGGAAAACCAAGACTCGCAAGCGCAACAAAGAGGTTGGAAGCCGGCGCCCCTCCCTGGCATGAGGTGGCCGTGCCCCACGCCCCTCCGGCCGGGCGACCCGACTCAAAACCTCGGGAATCCGACTCAAAACCTCGGGAATCCGACTCAAAACCTCGGGAATCCGTGCGTAAATCGGCCCCTATTATCACTATCACTATAGGCGCAGGCCGCCCCCTGGCGGGGCCGCCCGCGCTTTATGTATCTTTTGCGAAGTTTTACCCGTTGCGAGCCGTTCCCCAAGAAGGAGGACCCTGGTGCCCAACACCTCGAACGCCGGCCGCGCGCTCGACGCCGTGCGCCGGTTCCGGCGTGGGTTGCAAACGGCCGCATGACCGACGACGCACACCCGCGCCTCACCCACCTAGCCGACCTGCTCGACGCCGGGCTCGCCGAGGCGACTGCCCGCCACGACGCATACGCGAACGGGACGCCGCTCGGCCCCGCGATCGGGCTCTCGGCCGGGCTCTCGCGCGAGCTGTGCGGTTCGCTACCGATCGGGTTGACGGTGCTGCACGGGCCGCCGGGGTCGGCGAAGACGGCCCTCGCGAACCAACTCGCGGCCGAGGCGAAATGTCCGGCCCTTATCGTCACCTGCGAAATGGCCCCGCTCGAGCTGCTCCGCCGGCACGCCGCGCGCGTCACGAAGACGTACCTCTCGAAGTTTCGCACCGGCCAGCTCGCGCCGTCCGAATGGCTCTCCCTCATGCGCCGCACCGTCGCGACGATGCCCGAGGTCGCCGTGCTCGACGGGACCGCCGCGCCGATCGCGCTCGACGTGCTGCGCGACGCGGCCGAGGCGACCAAGGGCGACGCCGCGCACCTGCTCGTCGTCGTGGATTCGCTGCACTCGTGGGTGCGCGGTTCGGGGTTGCTCGAAACCTTGAACGAGTACGAGGCCACGAACGCCGCGCTCCACGCGCTGCAACGGTTGTCGGCCGAGCTGCGGTGCGCCGTGCTCGTCGTCGCCGAACAGAATCGCGCGAGCATGGGCTCGAACCGCCAAGAGGCGGCCGCCGGCAGCCGGGTCTTCGAGTACGCGGCCGAGGTCGTCGTCGCGCTCGAGCGCGATCGGGACGCCGTGCCGGACGCCGACGACGAGGTGCCCA
>Ga0326727_10021318_pt1 | contig 12713 bp, 9 predicted proteins | sample MB2enrmetagenome_FD_207643 | JGI IMG/M metagenome (GOLD analysis project Ga0326727, IMG submission 207643) | Lab enriched peat soil microbial communities from McLean, Ithaca, NY, United States - MB29MY | ecosystem: Environmental > Terrestrial > Soil > Wetlands > Peat | place: USA: New York...
GCAGCGGAAGAACGTGATATCGGCGGCGCTGTATGCGGCGACGATCCCGCTGGGATTTTTCAATGTGTGGATTTCCTACTTGATCTTTGTGTTTGTCGCGCTGTCTTACTTTTTGCCGGAGCGGAAGCTGGCGGAGGAGGGGGAGAAGCGATAGTGAGCAAACATTCCACCGCCGAGACGCCGAGAAACGCCGAGAAGATCTTTTTTTGGCGGTTGGGATGCCAAGCAGGTTCTGCGAGCGGCAACACCATATTGTGGGGCGGTGGGGACGGGGATACGTCAGGTAGTGCTTGACCTTTGGATTCCGTGCGGAATCTGGCGGGTGCGTGGGCAGGCGGTTAAGCTAAAATTCTGTACGCTGCGGCGGAGAAGGCTGTGTCCGGGGCAGGGCCAGGTTGCGGACTGGGCGCTTTTCAGCGGTGTGAGTGGCGACGCGCCGAGCGCAAGGCTCGAAGCGCATGTCGGGGGGAGAACACATGGCATCTTCGGTTTGGTCGGGTTATCTCACGTTTGGATTGATCTCGATGCCGGTGCGCCTGTTTTCGGGCGCGCGGTCGAGCGGGATTTCGTTCAACCAGTTGCACCGCACTGACCATCACCGGGTGAAGCAGCAGCTGATTTGTCCGCTCGACAACCAGGTGCTCGAACGCAGCGACATCGTCAAAGGCTACGAGTACCGCAAGGACGAGTACGTGATCATCGAGCCGGAAGAGATCAAGAAGATCGAGCCGAAGACGGCGAAGACGATGGAGATCCTGGAATTTGTGAAAACGAGCGAGGTGGATCCGGTTTACTTCGAGTCGTCGTATTACATGTTGCCGGAGGAAGCGGGACGGCGTCCGTATGCTCTGCTGACCAAGGCGCTCGACGAGAGCGAGTATGTGGCCATTGCCAAGCTCACTATGCACAACCGCGAATACACGGTGTTTCTGCGTCCGCACAAGGGCGGCATGATGCTGCACACCATGTATTACAAAGAGGAAGTGCGCGAGGTGGAGGGATTTGGCGCGCCGGATGTGGAGATCAAAGAGGCGGAGATCAAGGTGGCGCACCAGCTGATTGAGGCGCTCGCGGCCGAGTGGGACCCGGAAAAATATCATGACAACTTCCAGGAGAATCTGAAGAAGCTGATCGAGACCAAACTCGAGGGCGGGGAAGTGCAGGCGGTGGAGCAACCGAAGAAGCTGGCGCCAGTGGTCGACCTGATGGCAGCGCTCAAGGAGAGCCTGGAGAATGCGAAGAAGCCGGCGGCGTCGGAGAAGAATGTGGAGTCCGTGGCGCGGCGCAAGAGCAAGCGAGGCTGAGCGGGGGAGATTCGCGGAGAAAAGACTTTCACCGCAGAGAACGCTGAGGGCGCAGAGAAAACCATGGCGAAACCACGACGCTACCCAACCCGGGTGCAGATCTAATTCAGATTTAGGCCCTTTCCCAAGTCTGGGCTATTTTCCCTTTTAACGTCGTTCCCGCTACAATATCGGTTCCGTTTGCATCTTACCGTCTTGGAGATTGAATGAAGCGGTTTTTGTGTCTGGGAGCGGCGCTGGTTCTTTCCGTGGTGTGGGTGGGGTGTGGAGACGTGTTCCGACCCATCATTATTCCGAATCCTCCGCAGTTTCCCAATCCGGCGGCGGCGCACACGGTGGTGACGATCAACGACAACGGAACGATCAATCCGGGAAGCGTTATGGTGGTCGACGTTGGCGGAGACAGCGACTCGGGGAATCGAAACATAGGGCTGAATCCGATTCATGCCGTGCTGCAAACCGCCAGCCAGATGCTCATCGTCAATCAGTCGAACGATACTAAGCCGAACGACTCGGTGAGTAAGATAAGTTTTAGCGGCACGACACCGTCGGGTCCGCCGATCCCGACGATCACGCTTCCGCCGTCATACGACGGAAGCGGCAATCTGGTGAGCGCGGCGCCGAACTTTGTCGCGACGACCGAAAGCAGTCAGGCGTATGTGCTGATGCCACTGTACCAGCCGCCGAATCAGAACAATATTGGCGGCACGATCGTGCCTTCGGTTGCGGTGATTAATGCCTCCAGCGACGCCGTAGTGACGACCTTGCCGGTGGGGACGAACCCGATTGCCGCGGCGGAGACTCCCGACGGGACGAAGTTGTATGTGGCGAATGCGGGGAATGGTACGACCGGGTCTTGGTCGCTCAGCGCATTCAACACCAAAGATCGTTCAACGCGGACGATAACCGCCGCGCCGAACGCACAATGTAATCAACCTCCCTGTGCGGCTCCGGTGTGGATTTCGGCGCGGAGTGACAGCCAGCAGGCGTACGTGCTCGAGAGCGACGGCACGCTCGGCTATCTGGATACGGCGCTTACGACCGGCGACACGTTCACGGAAACCTCTATCCAGGTACCGCCGGCTCCGGTGCCGCCGGATGTGCTGTTAAGTTCCGCCATCATGTGGTACGACGTGGTTCTGAACCGGCTTTACATTCCGGGAGGAGACCAGATCGCGATCATCGATGTTTCGGGATCCGCGCCGCAGCAAGCCCCGAACAGCCCGATTACGAATCTTCCAGTGGTGCAGCCGAGCGCGCGGTTGCGCAGCGATCCTTGTTCGAAGACGAGCGCTGCGAGCGCGGTTACTACGGTTGCGGTGACGTCGTTGCCCGATGGCAGCCGCGCTTATGTGGGCGCTTACTACTCGGATGGAGCAGGGAATATCTGTCCGCAGGTTACGGTGATTACGACTTCGAACAACACCATCGAGACCTCCTTGGCGATTCCGGGATATCCGGATGCTACGATTTCGAGCAGTCCTTACTACGTTCCGGTGTGCGCGAATACGCGGTTCCGCATCACGATGGCCGTTGGCGGAGACAGTTCGCGCGCTTACCTGGCCAGCTGCGATGGCGGAAGCGTGAACATTATTTACACGTCGACCGATTCGTATGTGGAGAGCATGACGGGGCCGAATAGTGCGCGTAATCCGATTCAGGGCACGACGCCACCGCCGCAGAATCCGGTGTTTATGATTGCGGGGCCGTAGGGTCTCGCTTTTCGCCTCTCGCCGCTCGGCTCTGGCCTCTCGCCTCTCGCCACTCGGCTCGACAGCCTGCCCCATTGCTGGATGTGGCGCCATTCTCACTGCTCGATCTTCGTGCCCAACCCCGCATACAAATAGTTCTCCCCATACGCCTTCTTCAATCGCGCAAACGCCGGTTCACCGGTGCAATGTCCCGGAGCAATCCTCTGCACTTTCCACTTCGTCTTCAAATTTTCCGCCAGCACATCAATCTCCTCCACCGGCGTCGTCACCAGGTGCAATCCCCCAAACACAATCTCCGTTCTCGGATCGACCGCGCTTGCCGCTTCCAGAATCGCTTCAATCCCCGCGTGCGAGCACCCATCCACGAGCAGCAATCCGTTCGGTCTCTTGATCGCCAGCGTCAATTCCGGCAGCTCCAGCGTCCCCTTCTTCTGCGAAACTGTTCGCACCAGGAAAATTCCCGGCGATACTTCCGTCAAATGATCTACCGGCACAAAATTCCCCGTGTCATACAGCTTGCCCCACGCGAAATGTTCCGGATCCGCTCCCCCGAAATACCGCATCTTCGCCGGCAAGCTCTCATCCGCCCGCAAAAACGTCTTCGGAAACGGCAGTCCCCCAAATCCGTTCCCGCCATCCGCGGGCACATAGACGGTCACGTTCGGATTCACCTTCAGCACGTATCTCAACCCCGTCGTGTGGTCTGCGTGCCGGTGCGAGATCACCACAAAATCCACTTTCGTCAGGTCTACGCCCAGCGCCTTCACGTTGTGTTCAAAAATCGCGGCATCATTCCCCGTGTCGAACAGAATTCGCTTTCCGTTGTGCTCCACAAAAGCGGAAAATCCCCAATCTTTCGTCAGTTCCTTCGATTCCCCGAAGGCATCGTAGAGGATCGTCACTTTATCCTGTGCCCGGCAGGGAACTGCCGCCACATACACAAGCAGAAACGTCAGGATCCTTAGAGCGTGGATTCGCAATGAACACCTCCAACCGGAATTCCGGAGTTGGTATAACAGGCTGGATACCGGTAGCTGTTGTTAACAATTAGCACAAGTTTGCGCCGCGGGACTTTGGAAATTGGCGAAGGTGCCGTTGGCGGTGATGCAGTACTGCATGGAGTTGCCGCCCTGGAAATAGCCGGCCTTCCCCGCGGTGAAGCTGTAACTGCAAGTGGCAGCGTGGACGGGAATGGCAGCAAGGAGCACCGCGATGGCCGTGAAGGTGAGAGCGCTGTTCGTGAACCTCATGTGAAATGTTCTCCTTAGACCGGTTGGTAGGTTGTGGATAGTGTTGTTGATCTTAGCGAGCCGCATTTGACACGCTCCTGAATGGAAGATTTGCTGCCTCTACTGAAGAAAGCGCAAACGGCAGGCAAAAGACATCACGTAAGGAAAAGAATTTCTTTGTAGCGGCGGGTTGCTGCGATCCTTCGAACTGAATTTAGTCGCGCGGTGAACTTTATTTGGCTGCGTAGACGGTTTTGCCGCCTACGACGGTGCGGAGGACTTTGGTTTCGAGGATTTTGGGTGGGAGAGCGGCGGTGATGTCCTGATCTAAGACCACGAAGTCGGCTAGCATTCCGGGGTCGAGGCGGCCTTTTTCTTTTTCTTCAAATTCGGCGTAGGCGGAGCCGGTGGTGTAGGCGGCGATGATCTGCTCGATGGTGAGCTTTTGGCCGGGATAGGTTTTGTGGCCGTCTTCGCTCATGCGGGTGAGGCCGGCGTAGATGTTGCGAAAAGGAGTGACGGGCTCGACGGGATCGTCGGTGCCGAAGGCTACGGTGACGCCGCGGCGGAGGAACTCGGCCCAGGCGTAGGAAGTGGCGACGCGTTTGGGGCCGAGACGGGCTTCGGCCCAGGCCATGTCGGTGAGGAGATGGCAGGGCTGCATGGAGGCGATGACCTTGAGTTCCTTGAAACGGAGAATCTGCTGCGGGGTGGTGACCTGAGTGTGCTCGACGCGGAGGCGGTAGTCTGTGCCACCGTTGGCGGCTTTGACTTTTGCCTGCTTGGCGGCGGCTTCGGCTTCGGCGAAAGCGTCGAGGGCCATCTGGACGGCTTTGTCGCCGATGGCGTGGAAGCCGATCTGGTAGCCGGCGAGTACGCGCTCCTTGGTCATGGCGTTGAGCTTGGCCGGATCGTATTGAGGAAGGCCGGAGTTTGCGGGATCGTCGCTGTAGGGGGCGAGGAGCGCGGCGGTGTGTGACCCGAGCGATCCATCGAGGAAGCCTTTGAGCATGCCGGTGTGGAGCATGTTGTCGGAGGCGGGATGGGAGTCGCGCTTGCGGTTGAGTTCTTCGATGGATTCATCGAAGGGCAGCCATTCGGAAATGCGCGCAGTGAGCTTGCCGTCTTTTTCTATTTCTTCGTAGATCTGGAAGTCTTCCCAGGTGGAGTAATCCTGCGCGGAAGTGATGCCGTGGCTGGCTAGATCGGCTAGAGCGGCTTCGATGGCCTGGCGGCGTTTCTCGTGGTTGGGTTTGGGGATGATGGCGACGACGGCATCCTTGGCGGTTTCGCGCAAAATGCCGGTGGGAGTGCCGCTCTGGTCGCGGTCGATCTGGCCGCCGTGAGGATCTTTTGAGGCAACGCTGATGCTGGCCAACTGGAGAGCGCGGGTGTTGGCGACGGCGATGTGAGTATCAATGCGGGTGAGGACGACGGGGTGCTGGCCGCTGACTTCATCGAGATCCCAGCGGGTGGGCAGAACCTTCACCGGCCAGAGAGTTTCGTCCCATCCGGAGCCGATGACCCATTCGCCGGGAGCGGCGGCATCGCAGCGGGCGCGGAGGCGTTCGCGGAATTCATCGAGGGACTTGGCGCCGGCCATGTCGACGTTGCCTTTATCGAGTCCGGCGCCGGCGAGATGGAGATGAGCGTCGTTGAAGCCGGGCATGAGGAAGTGGCCGCCGAGATCGACGGTTTGAGTTGCAGGACCTTTGAATTTGGCGATCTCGGCACTGGTGCCGACGGCGAGGATGCGATCTCCACGAATGGCGAGGGCGACGGCACGTTTACCGGCGACGAGGCCGGGTTGGGTTTCCGGGACACCGGTGTAGATATTGGCGTGGGTGAAGATGACATCGGCCTTGGGCGGAGGGGCGGACGGAGACGCGGAATTCTGCGCCGATGCGGCGGAGATCAGGGCACACGACAGAAGCAACATCAGGAACATCGGGAGGGTCACGCTTCGAGTCATACTTCGAGTCATACTTCGAGACTGGCCAATGCAAGCATTGTAAGCAGGATTCGGCGGAGTCCGAGGTCTCTTCCGGCAGAGTCGAACCATTCTTGCAACGTGTGGGCGCCGCCGCCGGTGCCGCCGGCGCCGACGGCAATGGCTTCGCGGCCGAGCGAGAGCGGGATGTTGGCGTCGGTGGAGGCGCGCTGCACATGGGCGGTGTTTTCGAGATGAGCGTCGACGGCGCGAATGACATTGAGGATGCGAGAGCCGGGAGGGAGTTCGCCGGCGGGGCGGTTGCCGATTTCGACGACTTCAACCTGGACGGCAGGATGGCGGCGCGGTGTAACAGAGGAAGGTGGGCGATTTTCTGCGTCGACGGCGTGATCCAGAGCGATGCGGAGGGCGCGTTCGAGGCGATCAATCTCGACCATGGAAGTGGAGCGAAGATCGACGCGCATGCTGGCGGACTCGGGGATGGAATTAACGGAGGTACCGCCGCGAATCACGCCGATGTTGAAAGTGGTTTTGGGAGTGATGGGGACAGGGGTCTCGCTGAGAGCCTGAATGGCGCGGGCAAGAACGACGATGGGATTGGGAGTACCGAAATCGGACCAGGAATGGCCGCCGGGGCCGCGGGCAATGACCTCAAAACGGCGGCTGCCCAAGGCTTCAGCAACGATGGTATCGGAGCCGGAGCCATCGACAATGATGCTGGAGGCGATGGAGTCGCGCCAGCGGGGAGTGTCGAAGACGTGGCGCATGCCGCGGAGATCGCCTTCGCCTTCCTCGCCGACATCACCGATGAAAACGAAGGGGAGAGAGTGAGGAATTCGACAGCTGGAGATGACAGAGGCGATTGCGAGCATGGCGGCAATGCCGGCACAGTTGTCGGAGACACCGGGGCCGTAGAGGCGCGTGCCCTGCTGGCGAATGTTGAGAGGCGTGTTGGCGGGGAAGACGGTATCGATGTGGGCGCTGAGGGAAACGAAGCGGGAACCTTCGCCGGGGGAGATTCCGAAGACGTTGCCGACGGTATCGATTTGCACGTTGGACAGGCCGATTTCGCGAAAGCGAGCGGCGAGCCATTCGGCGCGATGCGACTCGCCGAAGGGAGGAGCGGCGATGCGGGCAGCATCCATTTGCCACTGGGCGAACTGGGCTTCCTCGAAGCTGAAACGGCTGAGAGCGGAGCGCACCTCAGGCAGATCGGCGAGGCGCGAAATTTGCTCTTCAACGGATGGGACCAGGTCCGGATTCGCCACTAGAGAGTTGCCATCCTTCCTTTTGCTTATCTTATAACGAGAGGCGAGGGCGGAATTGCGGAAGGAAAAATCGTTTCGCTCTCGGGAGATCCCACTCAAGCCAAAGGCAGGCTTGAGTGGGGCACCCGCGGTTGAGTGGGGCACCCGCTGGTTTTGATAGACTGTGGGGCAACCTTGGGTCCTTTTTTCTTCCGATGCATTCTGTGGAGGTTTTGCTATGAAGATTCTGAAAATCGTAGGAATTATCGTTGCGTTGCTGATTGTAGTGGCGATCGCTTTGCCGTTTTTGGTCAATGTCAACAGCTTCCGGCCGGAGATTGAGTCGAATCTGTCGGCGGCTTTAGGGCGGCCGGTACGGGTGGGCAACCTGAGCCTGAGTATTTTTGGGGGAAGTGTTGAGGCAAACGAGCTGACGATTGCGGACGATCCGAAGTTCAGCAACGGGCCGTTTTTGCAGGCGAAGAAGCTGGGAGTGGGCGTGGAATTGATGCCGCTGATTTTCAGCAAGGAACTGCATGTTACGCATCTGCTGATTGAACAGCCGGTGATTACGCTGCTGCGAAATGAGGAAGGCGTGTGGAATTTTTCGTCGATTGGAAACCAGGCAGGGCAGCCGGCGAATGCGCCAGCCAAGAGCAGTGGCGGGGGCGCGCCGGGAAATTTGAGTGTAGCGCTGCTGGAACTGAAGGATGGGAAGATTTCGGTGGGGTCGGTTCCGGCGAAGCATAAGCCGATTGTGTATGACAAGCTCAACGTGACGGTGAAGAATTTTTCGTTCACGAGTTCGTTCCCGGTAAATGTTTCGGCGGAACTGCCGGGAGGCGGATCGATGAAGATCGATGGAACGGCGGGACCGATTGGCGCGACCGATGCGTCACTGACGCCGGTGGAGGCGAAGGTCAATCTGACCAAGCTGGATTTGGCGCAGTCGGCGATCGTGGATCCGGCACTGGGGATTGCGGGCTCGGCGGACTTCGAGGGGACGCTGAAATCCGATGGCCACGTGGCGCAGGCGAATGGGACATTGAAGGGAACGTCGCTGAAGCTGGTGCCGAAGGGGACGCCGGCTTCGACGCCGGTGCAGGTGACGTTCACGGCCGCGCATGATTTGCAGAAAGAAACAGGACAGCTGTCACAGGGCGATGTGCTGATTGGGAAGGCGGCGGCGAAACTGACCGGCACATATGACATGAAGGGCGACACGACATCGGTGAACATGAAGCTGGATGGGCAAGGGATGCCGGTGGACGATCTGGAAGCGATTTTGCCCGCGGTGGGCGTGGTGTTGCCGACGGGGTCGCAGCTGAAGGGCGGAACGCTGGCGGTGAATCTGGATGCGGTGGGACCGTTGAATAAGTTGGTGGCGACGGGAACGGTGCGGCTGAACGATTCGTCGCTGGCGGGATTTAATCTGGGGTCGAAGCTGTCGGCGATTCCGGGAATTGGCAGCAAGGAGTCGGGGAACGATACGAAAATTCAGAATCTGAGTTCGGACGTGAGGTACGCGCCGGATGGGACGAAGCTGGATAAGCTTGACGTGGTTGTCCCAGCGATCGGGACGGTTACGGGCGCGGGAACGATCAGCCCGAATAACGATCTCGACTTCAATCTGATTGCCAATTTGAGCGGCGCGGTCGGCGGCGGCCTGACCAAGGTCGCGGGGATGGGCAAGGGTGGCGTGCCGGTGAAGGTGGGAGGGACGATGTCGAACCCTACGTTCGCTCCGGATGTGAAGGGGATGCTCGGGAATAATCTCAAGGGGCTGATACCGGGAGGAAAGAGCAACCCGGTGGGGAATTTGGGTGGGTTGTTTGGGAAGAAGAAGTAGGTAGGGTACCGTCACGGTGTGAATCAAAACCAAGTTCTACCGCCGAGACGCAGAGGACGCCGGGATTTTTTTTTCACCAGCATCTCAGTGCCTGTTTGCCTTTGGCGCATGCGACAAGGTTTCCATCGCATCGAGGATTAGGGCGATTACTTTCTGATCGCCGATCACGGTGTTGACCATCATGTGGTAGAGGCTGCGGGTAGGCCATTCGGCGTTGAAGTAGTGCTTGATGTAGGCTTTGCGCTCGTGATCGACGCTATCGACCAGGTCATCGCATTCGGACAGGCTCTTGCCGAGTTGGACGAGGCGGCGGATTTTTTCTTCGCGCGGGGCGTAGGTGAAGACACGGAAGGTGTCGGCGCGGTCACGCAGGAAGAAGGGTGAGCCGCGGCCGACGACGACGGCGTTGCCCTCGGCGGCGATGTTGCTCATGATGTCTTGCATCATGGCCATCATGCGGTCGGTATCGAAGGCGGAGGAATCGGCGAGGGGAAGGCTGCGTTCGTAGCTGCCGCGCCAAAAGGTCTTGGCGAGGCGATAAAGGCGGCTATCGACGCGCTCGTCGCAGGTGAGGACGGCGTGCTCGGGAACCTGGGCGCGGCGGGCAATTTCGGCGGTGAGTTGCTGGTCCCAGAGTTTCCAGCCGAGTTGGCGGGCGAGAGCGGCGGCGATGCCGCCTCCGCCGGAACCGTATTCGCGCTCGAGAGCGATGATGCGAAACATGGGGACTCCTTGGCGCTAAAGCGCGAATTTATTCTTCCGCGACTTAGGGCGCAAGTGGAATAGGCTAAGGAAAAATTTCTCTCTGGGCAAGCGTTGTTACCTCAGCGGCTGAAGCCGCATTCAAAGCATTTGTGGACCACACTCTAATGGAACTCCGGCTAAGTGTGGACGAAAAAGCGTAAACCACGGAGGACACAGAGGTGCACGGAGGTTTCCCAAGGTACTTATCCGGAGCATCTCCTAATGAACGGCCATGCCTCCGGGCCTGGTTTTCTTTACCAGGAAGACCATGGGAATCAGGCACAGCATGGCGATGCCGAGCAGCCAGAAGTTATCGATGTACGCGAGCATCGTTGACTGGCGAATTAGATTCGCTTGTATGAGTGCGTAGGCGTGTTGTGAGGCAGTGCCGGGGCCGGAGCCGGGGCCAGCGCCGCCGCCCATGAAGACTCCAGTTGCGCCTTGCAGCTGCGCACGAAATTGCGGGTTGGCGAGACTCAGGTTCTGAGACAGCATCACCTGGTGAACCTGGGCGCGGCGGGCGAGCATGGTGGTGACGAAAGATATGCCGACGCTGCCGCCTATGTTGCGGGCTAGATTCATTAGGCCGGAGGCGGCGTTGTTCTTTTCGCGAGGCAAGGTGGAATAGGCGGCGGTGTTAATCGGTACGAACAAGAAGGCCAAGCCGGCTGCCTGAATCACGCGAGCCATGGTGACGGTGCGAAAATCCACGCCCAGGTCGAACCGGGTCATGTTGAACAGGGAGAAGGCGAGCATCGACATGCCATAGAGCATGAGCCAGCGTGGGCTGTAACGGGAAAGAAGAAAGCCAACGAGGGGCATGCAGAGCATGATGGTGAAGCCGCCGGGCATGAGCGCGAGGCCGGACTGTTCGGCCGTATAGCCGAGCAGAGTCTGCATGAACAGCGGCAGCAACAGCGTGCTGCCGAGCAGAGCGAAGCCGAGCATGAACATCAGAAAGTTGGCGGTGGCGAAAGTGCGCTGGCGGAACAGGTGCAGATCGATGATGGGGTCTTTCTGATACCACTCCCAGATGACGACCCAGATGAGCGCCGCGGCCGAGATGGCACTGAGGATGACGATGAAATTGGATTCGAACCAATCTTCGCGCTGGCCCTTGTCGAGGACAACCTGGAGGGTGCCGAGACCGAGCGCGACGAGGCCGAGGCCGATGTAGTCGATGTGAGTTTCGCTGAGCTTGCGGCGTTTGAAGTAGGGCGGGTCCTGGATGAGGCGCGAGGTGAGAACAAGCGAGAGAATGCCGACCGGGACATTGATGAAAAAGATCCAGCGCCAGGTGAAATTGTCGGTGATCCAGCCGCCGAGAGTGGGACCGATGGCGGGAGCCATGACGACGGCAACACCATACACGGCAAATGCCATGCCGCGTTTGGCAGGAGCGAAGGTGTCGGCTAGGATGGCTTGCTCGCTGGGCTGAAGTCCACCGCCGCCCACGCCCTGAAGTATGCGGAAAAAAATCAGCATGCCGAGATTGGGAGCGAGGCCGCAAAGGCACGAGCTAATGGTGAACAGGGCAACGCAGCTCATGTAGAAACGCTTGCGGCCCATGATGGAGGAGAGCCAGCCGCTGAGCGGGAGGACGATGGCATTCGAAACGAGGTAGGAAGTCAGGACCCAGGTGCTTTCATCCTGGCCGGCGGAAAGACTGCCGGCGATGTGGGGCAGGGCGACGTTGGCGATGCTGGTATCGAGCACCTCCATGAAGGTGGCGAGAGTGACGGCGAGGGCGATGATCCAGGGATTGACGGGCGACCGCCAGGATTCGGCATCGTTCATGGTGACGGTGGCCGCGCTCATTCGCGAATCCACACCTTGGGTTCGACCGACATGCCGGGAAGTAGATCGTGGCCCTTGGTTTCGCCGGGCTCGAAAACGATCTTCAGCGGGATTCTTTGCACGACCTTGACGTAGTTGCCGGTGGCGTTCTCCGGAGGCAAGAGGCTGAAGCGGGCGCCGCTGGCGCCGGAGAAAGAGTCGACATGGCCTTTGTAGGTTTTGCCGGTGGCGTCGACTTCGATTTCCACTTTCTGGCCGACTTTCATGTGGCGGAGCTGCGTCTCCTTGAAATTGGCGGTGACCCAGATGTCTTCGAGGGGAATGACTTTCATCATTTCCTGTCCGGCTTGCACGTTTTGACCGACCTCGACGGTGCGATTGCTGACGATGCCGGTAACTGGAGCCGTGATCTTGGTGTATTGCAGATTGAGGAGCGCCTGGTCGAGTTCGGCTTTGCGGCGCTCGGCGTTGGCTTGGGCGGAGGCGGCGCGCGAGCGAGTTACCTGCATGGTTTTGGGGGCCGTTTGAGCGGTGCGGAGATCGGCGCTGGCTTGCTCGATTTTACTCTGGGCCTGATCAATCTGGGCCTTGGCGGCGTCGGCAGCGGCTTTTGCGGCTTCGAGGGTAGCGGCGGCGGCATGGGCGGCGGCGACGGCCTGATCGTATTGCTGCTGGGAGATTTCCTGCTTGTCGATGAGCTGCTTGTAGCGGACGAGATCGTTTTGCGCCTTGATGTTATTGGCGTCGGCTTCAGCGATCTGGGATTTGGCGGCTTCGAACTGCTGGCGGGCGGCGGCGACTCCGGCTTTGGCGCTGGAGAGTTCGGCCTGAGCGCCAGTTATCTGGCTGGAAGTACTGACGTCAGTGATGGGCACATTGA
>Ga0326727_10021319_pt1 | contig 12713 bp, 11 predicted proteins | sample MB2enrmetagenome_FD_207643 | JGI IMG/M metagenome (GOLD analysis project Ga0326727, IMG submission 207643) | Lab enriched peat soil microbial communities from McLean, Ithaca, NY, United States - MB29MY | ecosystem: Environmental > Terrestrial > Soil > Wetlands > Peat | place: USA: New York...
CGCAGCGCCGCTCCACTTCGTCCCGGACGGTTCGGATCATTTCCGCGAAGGCCTCGCCACCATGCAAGGTGAAGCCATGATGGGAGGTGAGGATGTTAACGGAATCTCCGCTTTGAATCTTGCTGAGATCCACCTGGTTCAGTTGCTGGACCGTTAATTCCCGGATTGTGGCCTTGAGGGCTTCCTTAGGAGTCTCGTGCAGGGGAGGGGGCAAGTCCGGGAAAAGATCGGTGGCCGGGAATCCCGTCATTCCCGGCAGGTCTACTGCCCGGCTCTTCAAGGTGGCGGGATCGATGTTGTAGAGGGAACTGCGCGGCTTTACCGGTTCCAGAGTCCGGCGCGCACTGGTCGTCATTTTCCACCCCCGGGAAATATCTTGTCGAGAACCTCCCGGTCTTGCGCCAGGTAGTATTCAGGGTATTTGCGCAGTACGTTCGGCGGCACATTCCAGATGGAAACGCTGGAGCCGTACCATTGATAGCCGGGCGCCTTATCCAGTTCGATCCCGGCGCCACGCAGCAAACGAATCACGGCAGAAATGCACAGCACGCCGCATCCGGTGCGTGCGCCGGTTTTTCTGGCGACATCTTCCGGAGTACGGGCGCCCAGCACGATGGCCGCGGCAATCTCTTTCGCTTGCACTCGGGTGCAACCGCACACTATCTGGTCGGGAAAGAGGTGGGCCGCGTGGCAAATGGCCGCAATCTTCTCCGCGGGAACGTCGGCAGCATTCACGCCGATGGCGAGGGGAACCGATCGCGGGGCCATGGTAATAGCGTCCGCCGGACAGCGGGCGGTGCAAATGCCGCACGCCACGCAGGCTTGCTCCTCGATCGACGCTTTCGGCTTACGCTTGGCGCCCGTCATGGCAATCGCTACTGTGGGGCACAATTTCTTGCAGCTTTCGCAGCCCGTACAGAGCTTCGTGTCTACTACGGCGATTTGGCGAACGATACGCAAGGAAGGTTCCTCCTCAGCGCCTCAGACCGCAAGCCGATAGGCGGAATGGCGCATGCGGCTCACGCCCGCCAATCGGCTCTCTTGCTGTTGGGGCGCTCAAACTCTGGCTTCACTGGCGCTCACTCGCTCGGAAGAGGTCTCGGCGCTTTCCTCTTCGAGCGCCTGGATAACCAGTTTGAAAGCGCTCTCGTTATGCCTCCGTATCACGCTGGCAGCTTTCTCCGGATTTTTTTCGACGATGGCCGCCATGATTTCCTTGTGATCCTGTAAAGACTGGTGGTACCGGCTGTCTCCGTCCCACACGGCAAACACCCTGCCGGACATCTTTGATTTGTCCCAAATGTTCATGATCAGGGAGTAGAGTTGCTTGTTCTGCGAGGCCGCATAAAGGGTCGTGTGGAATTCACGATTTAAAGAGGAATAGCGTCGCTTGTTGTTTTCCTGGAGGCTGCCCTCCATAGCCCGTATAAGCTCCTCCAGTTTTCGCACGGAACTCTCCTCAATCAGCAGCACAGCCAATCGGGCGGCAAACGGTTCCAGTTCCGTACGTATGGCCGCGAGTTCTTTGAAATCCCGGAGGTTGGGAGAGATCACGCTGGCGCCCACATGCGGAACAATGGTGACGAACCGGTCCTGCTGAAGCCGCTGTAGGGCCTCGCGAATGGGCATGGGACTGACTTGGTATCGTACCGCCAGATCCGACAGCAATAAACGTTCGCCCGGACGCAGCTTGCCCGCAATGATCTCGTCCTTCAACTCCTGGTAGATCCGTTCGCCTTTAGTCAAGACATGCACAGGCACGCTCCCGAAACATGATGTGATATTTGATCACATTTTATATCAAATATTTTATGTGTCAAGCCGGAAACCAAGCCCATGCGACGCTTGGCAGTGATATCCACGTCAGCGGCAGCTCTACCAGGGGAGTGGGTTCGGTTCTGGCCAGAAATCTGGTCAGTGGCGGGGCGGAAGGCGCTCCACTTTCTCGAAGGCGACGGCGATTCCATGTCTGTACGCGCGCGGCACCACTCTGACCACCCTACCCACGCATCGCATCGCGTGACCGGAGAAACCGCCCGCTGACACCGGCAAATCAAGCAGGAGTTCTACCGCGGAACCATAGGCAATGGCTGATTTCATCACCAGGAACATGCCGCCGGCGCTCAGGTTTTCGCTCTGCCCGATAGCGCCGCCGAAAGCGGCGATCGGGGACAGGACCGCCACCCGCACGCGTACCGAGTGGCGCACGCCGTTCCGCTGTTCGACCGTACCTCTATTACGCATGAAGCGCCTCGAAGGAATTTGGCGACAACAGAACCACTGGTGCAATTCAAATACCACCTAAGGCCGCCTACCTTCAACCACTTAGCGCCAGCAGCGAAAATGTTTTCCCCTGGCCCCAAGAAAGCCCCTTCCTCCGTTTTCCATTTCCCTCTTCCCCGTTCCCCGTTCCCCGTTCCCCGTAGCCGTTCTTTTCGGGGAACGGGCGACGGGGAACGGGAAACGGAATTCTGCCTTGGCGCTATTGGGAACGGGCCTCGTCGGCATCGGCGGTGTGGTCCGCCGCAAGTTCGGCAAATAGACCATTCCCTCCTAAACTCAAAAGCCGCTCTTCCGAGCGGCTTTTTCCATTTGCGTAAGATTTTCCGGTCGACCGAGGCCGCTGCGGCTTGGCTCCGGCATAGGCCAACGCGCCGGTTGAAAAACACGCCAATCCCCGCGATGCCGGTTTCCGGCGTCCAGATGGCTTGGTTGCGGAAAGCTATGCTTACCTATTAGTAAGCATGACGTCTGAGAAACTAGTGCGAAAAGCCACGCGGTAACGAATATATTTCCCACCAGCCAAAGCGAGCAGGAAGCGTGCTGTTCCATGCCTTGTGCACGGATGACTTTTAACTACCGACGCGTCAACTCCTTTTACCGGCCACGGTTTTGGCCAATTGCAATGGCCACACACATGCTCCCGCACAACAAGGAAATACCCAGGAGAACGGAGTTGATGTGGAGCAGCGCCGCGCACCACGCTACGAGACTCGCGTGCCCGTTATCTTTAAGTGGCTGGACAACTCCGGGACAGTACGGCTGGAGGGCGGATTCACGCGGGATATTTCCCGGCAAGGGATCTGCGTATGGTGCGAGGGGCAATGTGCGCCGTGTCACGCGGAGATTACAATCGCGCTGCTTTTCCAGGGCATAGGATCGCATCCCCAACCATGGCGCATACGGTCTACCGGCCGGGTTTTGCGGGTCCATGATGCTCCGGAAAGCAGAGGCTTCGCTGCGACTTTGGAGAAATTAGCGGCGGCGATTCTAGACTTTCCGCCGCGTGGCACGGCCATCTGAGGCAGGAATGGTAGCGCGCGAAAAAGAAACGAGATTGACATTGGCAGCTTCGCCTCAGGCTTAAAGTGAAGGCCGTGTTCCTGGCGCTCCCGGTCGAGAGTACGCCAGCAGCTGGCGATGGGGCGACTATTGCTGCCAGACATGGACCCATTGAACCTGCACCTGGAAGCTACTATTACGCTTCCCCCCTGACGTGTTGCCTAACGTCCAGTTCACGCCTTCCTGGCTGGCAAGAATCAAATAATAGTGTTGGTTGTCGATCACCGAGGGATAACCGGTAACGGTAAACATTGGCTGATTATCGAAGTACCACGTAAGAGAGCCGGGGGTCCAGAGGAGACCGTAGGTGTGATACTGCGACAAATTCACCCCACTCGCCACGGTGAAGGCATTCGAGCTCTCGTTGTTCCACTCGTCCGCCCCATTCACCCATTCGTGGACAGTCCCGAATACGGTATTCGGATAAGCGCCACCCTGCCCTTCCATGACATCGAGCTCGCCGTCGGTGGTGGCGCCTTCGATCCACTCGACCGGTAACATCCAGAATGCAGGCCAAGCTCCTTTGGAGGTGTTCTGCCACTTCAGCTCAGCTTCGAAGTAACCAAACTGCCATGCCTGATAGTAGCTGGCATCCGGCGCGGCAGTATCCATGGTGGTGTCATAAACCTTAGCAGAGTTGGGGACCGTCACGTTCAGGTTCAAAATGGAATTACTAGTAGTCATACCCGAAAGAGGCGAGACGGCAGTCTCCCACCAGAGGCCGTCATACCAGGTATAGTCTATTGAGTTTGGAGAAGGTGCCATTGAATACCAGGTTGTAGGTGGAGGGCAGTTGCGGAGGCCGTGTTTGGGCAGCAGTGAAGCTAGTAAGAATCAGCAACAGCAGAAACGGTGCAACAGACGAACGAAGCATCGTCTTACTCCTCTCTTGGCTGACTGGTTAGCATTGCGTATGATGCGAGGTAACTGGCCGGGTTTCCTGGCCAGTGTCCGATTTTTCCCCGCTGTTGGCTAAATACTCTTTAGATAGCAACAGCAGCACCGGACCGACTGACGGCAACATGTGTAGCTGTTCAGCAGAGGGTAAAGGAGCGCGTCGACGTTAGAGCATCGCAGGTAACGCGATAACCGAATAGTGTGACCTGAGTACACCAAAGCATTATGAAGTTGGCAGAGTAGACGGCGGCGCAAACTGATTGCGGACGTGAGTTCTTTCTTGCCCCAAGTCCCAACCAGCAAGCTTCGCGCCGATCCGGTTTCGCACCGCCAGGAAGAGTTTGCGTGACATCATGGAGCATTGCATACGATTCACCACATGAAAGGGTTTTCACGCTTTTCGCGCGCGTGGAGTTATACCTCTTCTTCTTCTCGAAAGGCGGGAACAAGAAGATAGCCCAGGGCCGTTTCTGAGCTTGCCCAAGAAACCCACACTTCGAAACGGCCATGCAACCGAAACCGTAGATTGGCTGCCGTTCTGGGCAAGTGATAGGAAGAGAACAAGTCCGGTAAGAACGGTAGAAGGGATTCCAAACATTCAGCAGAGAACGAAGGGGGCAAGGCTGTTGCGGTGCAGTTTTGTCGGGCGCAACCTGGTCGTGGCAGGCGAACGAAGCCGCAAGTGGCTAGGAACGATCACGCCGCCGTCCGCTCTGCGTCCAGCGCTTCTTTCTTATTCTTTAGAGCCAGGGACGCAAGCAATTCCTGGTAACGTGTGGCCATCGATTCCCATCGATAGTTCGTGTAGTCCCGCGCAGCACTCGCGACTAATTCCGCCCGCTTCTGCGGGTGCCGATAGAGATCAACGATGGCCTCCGCGAAACTATCCACGTTAGAGGTCTCACAAAACATGATCGAGGTAGCGCGAAACAACCAGCGCGTCGCAGGAGTGCTGGATGCGATCATCGGCCGCCGCATCAGGGCGAACTCGTACGCTTTAGTGGGAAGTACCAGATCCATAAACCCATCCGAGGGATAGGGAATAATGCCAATGTCCCCCTGCGCCACAAAATCGGCCACTGTGTCCAGGGGACCGTGAGGGAAGAATACAACCCCGTCGGCAACGCCTAACGTTTGTGCCAATTGTTTGAGGCGGGGTAAAGCATCTCCTTCTCCCCGGAGGTGCAGCCGTAAATGGGGAGCCACCGCCCGTGCTCGCGCAAAGGCACGGATAGCAATGTCCAGACCGTTGCGTTTCGAACAGGTGCCGTGATACATGAGAACGATGGGCCGTTCCGAAGTCGCCTCTTCGAGAAAAGGCTCGGTACGCTTTTCCACCGGAAAGACTTTCGGATCGGCGCTATTGAGAACACTGCTTAGCTTTGCCCGCGGAACGCCCCGCTGCAGTAATACTTCTTCAAAAGGCCAGCCGACGGTGAGCACATGATCGGCAAAAGCGGTAGAAATGCGCTCCTGCCACTTTGCCAGACGAACGGTTAGTTTTCGAAACAGCCCTTTTGCCTTCACGGCCATGAGTTCCGGCGCCACATCCTGTACTTGCAGAATGACCTGAGCCCCGAGTATTTTGGGAATGACGGCCGCAAAAACAAGAAAATCGGGCATATTGTGAACATGCACGACGTCGAATTGCTGCGTGAGCTGCAAACACGCAACCTTTTTGAAGGCCAGAACGGCAAAAAGGGACCACAACACAAGCATCGTTCCTAATGGCTTCGCCGTGATCCTGCCCAAGGGCTTTCCCTTGTTCCCTCTCATAAAGATACGGTGGACGTGTACCCCGTTGAACACTTCATATGCGGTTTGTCCCTCCTTCATCGAACAGATCACGTGATATTCGAAGCCCGCCGTTGCCGCTGCTTCAGCCGTTCGCCTTACCAGGGGGTCTTCGGGATAACAGTCGCACGTAATTGCACATACCTTAATTGACGACATAGAGCTCCTTTGCCAACCGCCAATGCCCCGTTTAAGTGGTCATCTCTGCGGAGGTTTTACGCATCCCCGCAACCGAACCCTCTTTCGAAAAGCGCCCCTTCCCGCCGGAAATAGCGGATGGAAGCGATCCGTGCCGGTGCTTCACTAAGATCAGCTTTTAGCTTTTTGGAATTGCTAAGGGATTCGGCCACAATCTGCCGATTTGTTCTTCTCGCAAAAAGGCAACAAACTCAGGCGAGACCATCCTCGTTGCAGAAAAATGCGCCACGAAAAAGCCCAGCAGCCTGGAAAACGCCCCCAGAATGTAGGGCCGCCACAAAACTCTTCTCGCCACTTTGGCGATCTCGAATATTGGATGGCTGCCGAGGGCGAAGGCCATAAATCCTTGCCGGTAGCAATACCGCAGCTTGCTGCCGGCGGTTCCAGTCTCCCGGCGGTGATAGACTTTCAAGCCGGAAAACGATCGAACTCGCCAGCCGCACTTTCGGGCCATGATCTCGGCATACCAATCCTCACCTCCGTATTCGATCGGCAGCAGCCCACGAATATCTTGATAGCACTCGCGCCGGAACATCTGTATTCCGCCAGGTATCGATCGTGGGCTGCTCCCCGGGGCCGGCCGAAGCTCGTTTCCGGTCATTTCGAAGTACCATCCTCCCGCAATGCCCAGGGTTGGATCTTCCGCGAAGTTCTCCAGCAGGTCGCGGAAGTAAGTGGGCTCCAGGGATACATCGGCGTCTAAGTGGCCGATGAATTGGGTGGTCTCCAATGGCGCCGACTGCAGCCCGGTGCGCAGGGCGAACACCTTGGAGGCGAAACCCCGGTTTTGATCCTTTTCCCGGCGAATGAAATGGATGAAGGAATGGTTGGCCGCATATCGCTGAACAATCTCATCGGTCCGGTCCGTCGAGCCATCGCTGACAATTACCCAGATCCGCGGGCGTACGAGCTGTGCTATAACCGACCTGATCGTCTGCTCGATATGTGCCTCTTCGTTATAAGCCGATGTTAGAAGCACATATGTGGCATCGTCACTGCTCGGGAGATTTACATTCATTGGTGTTTGTTCGCTGGCAGTTAGTCTGGTTGGAGGCCGACCCTACAACTGATCCCATGAATGGCATCCTCCTAAGGAGTGGTCCTGGTTGTGGCCGCTCCGAAGAGCCTGTTTTCCAGTCCCGGGCATTGTTTCGGCCCAAGGCCATTCATGAGACCAGTTCTAGCGTCGGCGCTCACTGGTCCCTGCCTGAAGGGCTGCTCTAGTTGAAAATGACATTGCGGAGCGACTGTACGCAAAACAGTACGGCCGCATTTTTGCTTAGAACATTGTCTCTAACCTCCGATAACCGTCTGCGGAGGCGGACTGTCGCGCGCTGCCTGGAAGACAAGACCGGCTGCGCTAAATTGTCAGAATCGATGTTGTGGCGTAGGGCTATCGTTCGAGTCGCTCCGGGCGCAACTTCGAAGCGCACGCGGATGTCGGCCCCATTCTCCTCGGCATCGCAAGATGCAAGCCCGTCAATCCATACCGATGTTTCTAATCCGCTAAATCTACTTGAATTGCGCCATTCAGCAACGCACCGCAGCGAAGAGGAATCAGGATTAGCGATTTGCGCGGCCATAGCGTAAGGACGAATGTGAAGCGTTCCGTCTCCCGGTTCCCGCACCCAGCAAGCACTCTCCACAGACGATTGCAGGTTTGACCATTGCACCTGTGGAATCGTCTGATTTATCAAGGACACAAGTTCAAGGACAGACGAGGGATTTTTGAATACGTCGTGGTGCTCTTCCAGCAGGATCGGCCGGCCAAAGAAGGCATTAAAAGCCACGTCCTCGGCACGGAAATCCTTTACGCCCTTGCGGAGAAAGAAGGGGAATGCATTGCACGCCGGAACCGATGGCTGCATCAGTGCCAGCATACTGAGTGGGATGTGTTCTATCTGTGTCTCCCCTTCTGGTGAGTGGCCGCTGTTCACGTGCCCGATAAAGTTATGCTCTTTCAGGGCGTGGACCGCATTTCGCGAAAAGCGGCACTGCGGAAAAACCATGACCTTGCTGCAGGGGATGCCCGTGAGATCCTCATGCTGTCGCATTCTGGCCTCTGCCTCCCATAGCAAGCCGCCGAGCCTTCGTGAATCCCGGGTGGCAAATTCGCCCCCTGTGTGGTTGTTGCCGTGATAGCAGATCGAGAACCGATCAGGACGCGTCCGGAAGAGGCGGATAGTTTCAGGAGAGCCCTTTTGCCAGTAATAGGGAATGAACGCAATCGTAGTGTGAAAATGGAACTGGTCCATCAGCGAAAGCAGCCGTTCGTAGTTTAAAAATCCATACTTCTTCCACAGCGGCGGGTCGTCCACAATCAAGGTGGCATGGGGTGGGCTCAAGGGGCGCCAACTCTCCTCTTGAAGTACGTACCGAAAAAACATCGCCGGCGGCACCAGGTCCGAGAAGTACTCGGCAACCTTGCGTTCGGCGATGTCGCTATTACTACTTACCGCGCCCACGCCTGCCAGCAAGAAGATTTCCGTAGGACCTTGCCGGAACCGGGCAAACACCGGCTCATTGTCAATCGAGATGATCGGTTCGATGGATTTGCCGCCGGACTTTACTGCCATTACACGATCTGTCGCATTCGCCGAGCCGAAGCTCAAGCCGGAAAATGCTCCGCATAATTCTCGGGAAGCTACCTCATACCCGGCGTTAGATTTATCGATACGGTATACACCGCAAGCGGCGTCCTGGGTTAACGCACGTAGCAAATTCGCCGACATCGGATCCGTATCCAATTCGTGGACCAGCAGAAATTGAAAACGCGTAACCAGACAGGAAGCGAGACTGGAAGGAACTTGGTCGGTTCCCAGCCACGCCCGCACCACCGCCGGGCAAATTGCGATGCAGGCGCCTATCTCCCCTATCGCATCTTCGAGATCCCGGACTGGATTAGCCGAGCCCGCTGGCAGGCTCACCGGTACACAGTCTGCACCCAGCAACTGCGCTATCTGTAGCACGCGCGTGCTAGCCAGACTTACTTCTTTTACAAACGGCACAAAACATCTCATAGCTTTGCTCGGGAATTCAGAAGTCAGAAGTCAGAAGCTATCTCGAAAAACCAAGATGGTAAACATCCCGACCTCGCAAACCCGCAGACTACGCGGACTTGGCAGGCTGTTGGTGAATCCGATTCCCATTTTCAAGACCACTTCTCAGAATTCATTCCGGTTTCCTACGGATAAGGGCACGACTTTCAGTCGTGCCGGAAAGCAGGACAAACTACGTCTTGAGCGCCGCAGGCGCGGTAGATAATAGCCCACCACGAAGTGGTGGGAAGCCAAAGCGAGAAATCCACGAGTCCCGCAGGGACGGCAGAGGGGCTCTCGCACAAACTCTTTATTTAGCTCTGAAGCCAAAGATCGCACCTAAGGGGGAATTTGTGCGCAGCCTCTTTAGCCACTGGAATTCCTGCGAAGTAAGCGGCCTCAGGCCACGGCAACTGCGGGACCGTCGGCCCGGGCAAATTCCAGCACGGCGTCGGCAACACGCCGCTGTTGTTCTACCCGCAGGTGTGGGAACATGGGAAGAGACAGAATGCTGGAGGCCAGGCGCTCGGCTACTGGAAAGTCCCCACGCCAGTAGCCAAGTTTGCGATATGCCTCTTGCAAGTGCAACGGCACGGGATAGTGGATACCGGTGCCGATGCCCGCGGAAGCCAGGCCATCCCGCAGGCGGTCGCGATCCGCAACCGAAATGACATACAGGTGATAGACGCCTCTAGCGCTGGGCAGTTCGCGAATCGCCGCAATGCCGGCAGCCGCGGCAAAACGGCCGTCATAATATTTGGCAATCGCGCGCCGCTGCCGGTTCCACTCATCCAGGTATGCCAGTTTGAGTTTCAGGAAGCCCGCTTGGATAGCATCCAGCCGCCCGTTGTAGCCCTCGATCCGGTGATAGTATTTTTGTTCCTGGCCGTGATCCCGCAGCATGCGGACCTTGCGGGCCAGATCTTCATCGTTGGTGGTAACTGCACCGGCATCGCCGCAGGCCCCCAGATTCTTGCCAGGATAGAAACTGAAGGCTCCCGCTCGTCCCATGCTGCCGGCTTTCAGCCATTTGCCCTGCCGCTTCGAAAAGTACGCCGCGCCATGTGCCTGGCAGGCATCCTCGATGACGGTCAGGCGATAGCGTTCCGCCAATTCCAGGATCGGATCCATATCCGCCGGCTGCCCGTAGAGATGCACCGGGACGATAGCTTTGATCCGCAACCCATTTCGCGTTTCTAACCTGCCCTGCGCGTCGATCCCACACTGGTTCTCCAAGAACTTCTGCAGTTCCCCGGGATCGAGATTACCGGTGCTTTCATCGACATCGACAAACACCGGCTGCGCTCCCGCCTGCGAGATGGCTTCGGTAGTCGCGATGAAAGTATTGCAGACGGTAATTACGGCATCGCCCGCTCGAATTCCCGCCGCCAACAAAGCGAAGCGCAATGCGTCGGTCCCGCTGTTGACGCCAATGCAGTGGCGCGTATGGCAGTACGCGGCGAAGGCGTTTTCCAACTCCTCCACCATCGGGCCCCCAATGAATCCGGCCGTCGCCAGCGCGCGGTTCACTACCGCCAGCAGCCGCTCCTCCAACTCGACATGCGGGGTAATCAAATCCAAAAATGGAACTGGGTTGGCAACATCCGCCGTGTTCATTGGCCCATCCTCATTTCCGCCGCCAGATACCGCAGGAGCCGGGCAGGATTGCCGGCCACAATACCGTTCGCCGGTACATCCCGGGTTACGACGCTGCCCGCGCCTACAATCGCATTTTCCCCGACCACCACCTGGGAAAGAATGGTCGCCCCCGAACCAATCGAGGCTTTTCTCTTTATGGTTGTCCGCTCCACTTTCCAATCGGCTTCCGTCTGCAATGCTCCGGAAGAGCTGGTTGCCCGCGGGTAGGAATCGTTAATGAACACCACGCCGTGACCGATAAATACCTCGTCTTCGATGGTCACTCCTTCGCAAACGAAACTATGGCTGGAAACCTTGCAACGGCTGCCGATCCGCGCATTTTTTTGCACCTCCACAAATGCGCCGATCTTCGATTCGTCACCGATCTCACAACCGTACAAGTTAACGAATTTGCCTAGCTTGACGTTGCTTCCAAGCTTTACGTCTGGAGCAACGCATTGATAGTCACTCATGCCGCTATCCCTCCGATCTGGGTAATTCCCGCCGATGCTGCAGCCACTTCGCCAGTCTGGATGCCAGTTGAGGTGAGCGAAATCGCTTGCCCCCTTAGTTTCATCGACCGGCTGGCAGCGTCAATCATGCGTACCACACGCCAGCCGGCAACCCCGTCATTGATGGGAACCTTGTTTTGAACGATGCAATCGTAAAAGTAGCCGAGTTCCTTCCTGAGCGCCTCGGTCGGTTCGACTTTGGGCGCCCACATATCGCCGGAGCGGTAGCTGACGAGCAACTGGCGTACGCCTTCGGGGCCGTTCATCTTTACGCCCCGGTCGTACACTTTGATCTTCTCGTCGGCTTCCAGGTCATTCCACACCAGCATCTTCTTTTCGCCGCCGATCAGCGTCGTCCGCACCTTTACCGGTGACAACCAGCTCACATTGATGTGAGCAATGACATGGCGAGGGAAGAATACTGTGATGAAAGCGACATCTTCGTGTCCATTGACGTGCTTTTCTCCGGTCGCGATGATGGCTTCCGGTTCGTCCTGGATCAGGTATTGCATGATGGATAGATCATGGGGGGCAAGGTCCCACACCACGTTCACGTCATGCTGGAACAAGCCGAGATTGACGCGCAGGGAATCGTAGTAGTAGAGGTCGCCCAGAGCCCCGGCGTCGACCAGTTCGCGAATTTTCTGGACGGCACCGCTGAATAAGAAGGTGTGATCGACCATAATGATCCGTTGTTTGCGCTCGGCAAGCTCGATCAACTCCTCCGCCTGGGCAGTGCTGGAGGTAAACGGCTTCTCGACAAAGACGTGTTTGCCGTTCAGCAGCGCCGCTTTGGCTAACTCGTAATGCGTCCAGACCGGGGTCACGATCGCAACGGCATCGATTTGCCCAGAACCGGTAATCGTTGCCGGGTCGGAAGTAACCGCTACTCGCGGATACGCCTGCTTTACCCGGCGCAACGCTTCCGGGTTTTTGTCGCAAACGGTGACGACTCGGAAACCCTCTTGCCCGCCGAAATTGCGCACGACATTAGGGCCCCAGTATCCATATCCAATGACACCAACGTGAATCATTTCGCTCACCTGCCTGATTTGAACCATGTGGAATTACAACGGTTAGCACCCGGCACAGAACCGCAGAACCCGACAAGGAAATAATCGTTGAGTTTGCTTTTCTCGGCGGTTCTGCGTTTCTGCGCTGGGTTTTGTGCTTAGTAGGCCCCATTACCGGAAATGACGGCCGCGGGGGTTTTGAGTAGTATCTTCAGATCGAGCCAGAGTGACCACTGGCGAAGGTACTGCAGATCGAGCCGGACCGCTTCGTCGAAGTTGGT
>Ga0326727_10021320_pt1 | contig 12712 bp, 8 predicted proteins | sample MB2enrmetagenome_FD_207643 | JGI IMG/M metagenome (GOLD analysis project Ga0326727, IMG submission 207643) | Lab enriched peat soil microbial communities from McLean, Ithaca, NY, United States - MB29MY | ecosystem: Environmental > Terrestrial > Soil > Wetlands > Peat | place: USA: New York...
TCGTAATCCCGGTTTTCTTTGATTAAGATTACGAATTACGATTGAAACAGAGCGCGTAGCCGATGGCGAAGGCGCACGCAATGAGAAACAGATGGAGGTTGAGATGATAATTGGTTTCGTGTTTTCCCGGGAATCAGTCCGGCAAGCGAGCACAGACAGCAGCCGCCAAGTTTGGGAAAATCCCCGGGTTCAAACCGGCCCATCAGCAGGAAGATTGCCTGCGCGAAGATGCCGGCATAAAACAGCCAAAGGAGGTCTGTGTTCATAGGGTCGCGCAGAATTTATGCATGACGCCAGAGGCCGTCGATTATAAAACGCCAGCAGATTTGGAAGGGCTGCGACCGAACCTTGTGGCCACGGAGAAAATCACCGCCGGGAAATGGCGGGCAGACAGTTGCGGAATTTTGGGAGTCTGCTATGCTTTCTTCGATGAAAAGGATGTTCGCAATCGGTTGCCTCTGTGCGCTGGCCATTGAATCGAGCCATGCCGCGTTCACCAATGAACAAACCGCACCGGTTTCTCCCGCCACACAGGCCGGCACGAGCCACGGGCTTTTCGGCTGGCTCGACAGCCGCAGCGGATACGGCCTGGGCGTGTTTCCTGAACCGTTTCTGGTGGACGACTCCGATTTGGAGACTGGCGAGGCGCGGCTGGACTGGCTGCACACCGAAGCCGGCGGTTCCAAGATCGACATCATCCACCCTGAAGTGGAAGAAGGATTCGGCCTGCTGACGCTGGAATTGGAAATCCCCTACGAACGCGATGTGTCGGACGGCCAGACCACGGAGGGTTTCGACAACATTGATGTGGGCGCGCGTTATCCGTTTTATCAATTCGTCTCGGCCGGCGGCCTTGTGGACTCAACCTTTGGCGCGGGCTTCGAGGCGGGCATCCCCACCGAATCCGCCGTCAGCAAGAACGGCGAACTTGTCCCCAAGATTTTTGACGACCTGAAGCTCGGCAATTTCACCACCCAGGCCATCCTCGGTTATTCCACATTGTTCGGCCCCGGCGATGATGGCGGCTTGCAGACCTTTGAATACGGTTTCGTCTTCGGTTATACCATTCCGCACAGCACGCTGCCGCTGCCGGATGTCGAACAACTCATCCCCGTCTTTGAGCTGATGGGCGAAACCGAATTGAACAAGGATCATCCCGGCCAGAACAGCCTGCAGGGTGATGCCGGATTCCGGCTCAATCTCAAGGCCGTCGGCCGCATCCAGCCGCGACCGGGCATCGCGTTTGTCTTCCCGCTGGATAACAACGCCCGCCAGGACACACACTGGGGCGTCATCACCAGCCTGGTGTTTGAGTTTTGAAACCGCATCAATGCCTGCGGCATGAAAATCAGCCGGCGTGAATTCCTGATATTGACCGCGGGTTTTGCCGCTGGTTGCAATTCCGTTGAAAGCGGCGGCGCTGCCGCTGGTGGCGGAGAACGGACGGTGAACGCGGGAGCGGCCGCCAATTATGCCGGTGACGGCGCATATGCCGGCTTTCGCAATCAGGGATTCTTCGTCGTCCGTCAGGGTGAAAGACTTTTTGCCGTTTCAGCGATCTGCACCCATCGGAAATGCAAGCTGGACGTTGAGCCGGACCGTTCCTTCCACTGTCCCTGCCACGGCTCGACCTTTGATGCCGACGGCCATGTGACCCACGGGCCGGCCCGCCGCGATTTGCCGGTGTTCGCAACGTCGGTCAACGAGGGCGGGGAATTGCTGGTCACCATGACCGGCCAATAAGTTTTCACACCAGTCTGCTGCCCGGAATTGAGTTTTTCAGAGATCTCATTGTTTCATTTCCCGTCCGCCTTGATTGTTCGCGAGCGCCACAGATAAAAGATGGCCGGGTAAACCACCAGCACGCAAATGGTGGAGGTGATGATGCCGCCGACCATCGGCGCGGCAATGCGTTTCATCACGTCCGCCCCGGTGCCGTGGCTCCATAAAATCGGTGCGAGGCCGGCGATGATGACGCTGGCGGTCATGACTTTCGGGCGCAGCCGTTTCACCGCGCCGTGATAAATCGCGTCACGCAAATCGCCGAGGTTCCGCATCAAACCTTTTCTCCGCCACTCGTCGTAGGCGAGATCCAGGTATAACAGCATGATGACGCCGGTCTCGGCGTCCAACCCCGCGAGCGCGATGATGCCGACCCAGACGGCCACGCTCAAATTGTAGTGCAGCAGGTAGAGCGTCCAGAACGCGCCGACCAGCGAGAACGGCACGGCCAGCAGCACGATGGCGGTCTTGAGCAGCGAGCGCGTGTTCAGGAAGATGATGAGCGTGATGATGAGCAGGGTCAGCGGCACGACCATCAACAGGCGCGCCCTGGCGTGCAGCATGTATTCGTATTGGCCGCTCCAGAAAAGATTGTAGCCGGGCGGCAGCTTGATCCGGCCGTCGGCGATGGCGGCGTTCACGGTGTGCATGGCGTTCTGGACGTAGGTGCCAACGTCCACGTCGTGGATGTCCACATAAACCCAGTCGTTTGGCACGGCACCTTCGGTTTTGATTTCCATCGGGGCGTCCACGACTTTGATGCTGGCGAGTTCGCCGAGCGGTATTTGCGCTCCGGTGGGTGTGGGAATGACAATGTCGCGCTTGAGCGAATCCAAGTCGGAACGGAAATCGCGGTCGTAACGCAAATTGATGGTGTAGCGTTGCAGGCCTTCCACGGTCGTCGTTAGCGGCATGCCGCCAAGCGCCACTGAAAGCACGTCCTGCACGTCGCCAACGGTCAGGCCGTAGCGCGCGATGGCGTCGCGGTCAATTTCAAACTCGATGTAGCGTCCGCCGGTCACGCGTTCGGCGAAGGCGCTGGCGGTGCCGGGCACCTGTCGGACGACGGCCTCGACCTCGATGCCGATGCGTTCGAGCGTGGCCAGATCTGGTCCGGCAATCTTGATGCCGACGGGCGTTTTGATGCCAGTGGAAAGCATGTCAATGCGCGTGGCGATGGGCATGGTCCAGGCATTGTTCAGGCCGGGAATCTGCACCGCGTCGTTCATCGCCCCGGTCAATTCATCCGGCGTGCGGCGGCGATGGGCGATCACTTTTCCATCGTCGTCCTTGATGTCCACGACCGGCCATTCAGATTCAGGTTTGAGGCGGATGGTGGTTTCAATCATGTCCATCGGCGCGGGGTCGGTGGCGGTTTCGGCTCGGCCGGCCTTGCCAAAAACGGTTTCAACTTCGGGAAACGATTTGATAATGCGGTCGGTGACTTGGATCAGCTCGCGCGCCTTGGTCGGCGAAATGCCCGGAAAGGTCGTGGGCATGTAGAGCAGGTCGCCCTCGTAAAGCGGCGGCATGAATTCCGAGCCGATGTTTTGATAGGGAAATAATTTTCCTATCCAAGTAGCAGCCGACGTAAGTCGGCTCTGACTTTCCGTCAAATGAGAATGAGCGGACTCACGTCCGCTGCTACCAAATAAATTATCCACGACCAGCGAATTCCACGGGAAGAACACCCACACCACGAGCAGGCCGCCGCAAATTACCACCAGCCAGCGATACCGGATGGCCAGGTCCACGACCGGTTTGTAGAGCCAGATCAGAAAATGGTTGATCGGATTTTTTTCCTCCTTCGGGATTTTGCCGCGGATGAACCAGCCCATCAGCACCGGCGCGAGCGTGATGGACAGCAGCGCCGCCGCCGCCATCGAATACGTCTTGGTGAACGCCAGCGGTTTGAACAGCCGGCCTTCCTGCTCCTGCAAGGTGAACACCGGCAGGAACGAAACCGTGATGACCAGCAGCGAATAAAACAGCGCCGGGCCGACTTCCACCGCGGCGTCGCGGATGATTTCCCAATGCGGCTTCTTGCCCTGGTCGCGTTCCAGATGCTGGTGGGCGTTTTCGATCATGATGATGACCGCGTCCACCATCGCGCCGATGGCGATGGCGATGCCGCCGAGCGACATGATATTTGAGCTAATGCCCTGGCCGAACATCACGAGAAATGCAATCAGCACCGCGACCGGCAAAATGATGATCGCCACCAGCGCGCTTCGCAGGTGCATCAGGAACGCGAGGCACACGAGCGCGACGACGAGGCTTTCTTCCAGAAGTTTTTCCTCCAGCGTGGCGACCGCGCGGTCAATCAGCGCCGTGCGGTCGTAGGTGACGGTGACTTTCACGTCCGGAGGCAGCGATTTCATCGCCTGATCCAGCCGCTTTTTCACGTCCTCGATGACTTTGCGGGCGTTTGCGCCATAGCGCACCACGACGATGCCGCCGACGGTCTCGCCGTCGCCATTCAAATCGGCGATGCCGCGCCGCATGTCCGGGCCGAACTGGATGTTCGCCACGTCGCGCAACAAAATCGGCACGCCATTTTCGCCGACGCCGACGGCGACCTTTTTCAGGTCGTCGAGATTTTCGATGTAGCCCTTGACGCGCAGAATGAATTCGCGTTCGGACAATTCGAGCGAGCGCCCGCCGACTTCGCCGTTGCTCCGCTGGATGGCCTGGCTCACTTCATTCAGCGACAGGTTGTAGGCGCGGAGCTTCGTCGGATCCACCGTCACCTGGTATTGCTTCACGAAACCGCCGATGGACGCGACTTCCGACACGCCCGGCACGGCGGTGAGTTGATATTTTAAATACCAGTCCTGGATCGAGCGTAGGTCGGCGAGATTGCGGTTCGTCGAGTTGATGGAATACATGAACGCCCAGCCGACGCCGGTGGCATCGGGGCCGAGCGACGGCGTGACGCCCTTGGGCAATTGGCCGCTGATGCTGCTCAAGTATTCCAGCACCCGGCTGCGCGCCCAGTAAGGATCCGTGCCGTCGTCGAAAATGACATAGACGAACGAGTAGCCGTAAAACGAGTAGCCACGCACCACTTTCGCGCGCGGCACGGAAAGCATTTTTGTGGTAATGGGATAAGTAACCTGGTCCTCGACGATATTCGGCGCCTGACCTTCCCACGGCGTGTAAATGATGACCTGCGTGTCGGAGAGGTCGGGGATGGCGTCGAGCGGGATGTTTCGCACCGCGTAAACGCCGCCGAGCACCAGCACCACCGTCACCAGCAGAACGATGAACTTGTTCCGGAGCGAAAAATCTATGATGCGCGTGAGCATGGAAATTCCTTCTTAATTCGCGGCGTCCGGCGGCGTTGAATTCGTGGACGCATCTGGTGTGGCCATCACCGGAATGAGAGTCATGCCGCAAATCGGACATTTCCCCGGTTTGTCTTCGTGAACGCTGGCGTGCTCGGGCATCGGGCAGGTGTAGTAAAGCACCTTGCCGCCGGGCTGAAGCTGTTTGAGTTCGGATGGCGTCACCGGCACCAGCGCCATGCCGCAAATGGGGCAGTTGCCCGGATGGTCGTAGGTGATGGAGACGTGCTCCGGCATCGGACAGACGTAGACCACCGGTTCCTTTTCGGCGCTGGTGGCAGAAATTTGCGCGGTTAGATTTGTGGCCGAAGAAGGCGACGACGGTGTCGCCGCCACCTGCTCGCTCATTTTCTGGATGGCCTCGCGCAACTGGCTTTCCGAATCCAGCATGAACTGCCCGGATGTGACCACGCGATCGCCCTCGTTCAAACCGCTGATGACTTCATACAAATTATGTTCGGATTCCAGGCCGAGCGCGACCGTGCGCGGGTCAAATTTGCCGCCGGGCAGCGCGACGAACACCGTATTTTTTTCGCCGCTGCGCAGCACCGCCGAATCCGGCACCAGCAGCGCGGACGGTTTCAATTCCGCCGTGATTTGCGCCGAGACGAACATGCCGGGCTTGAGAAAATAACCGGGATTTTCAAACTCCAGCCGCACCCGCGCCGTGCGCGTTTTTTCGTCCACGTTCGGGTAAATGTAGGTGACGCGCCCGCGGAATTCGCGGTCGGGCAACGACGACAATTTGACCGTCGCCTCCTGGCCAAGCTGGACGTAAGGCAAATCCTGCTCGTAAACCTGCGCAAAGACCCAGACGACGCCGAGGTCGGCCAACTGGTAAAGTTTCATGCCCGCGTCCACCATCTGGCCCTGCACGATGTCCTTCTCAATGACAAACCCGTCCGCCGGCGCGAGCATTTCCAGTGTCCTGGACGGCTTGCCGGATTTTTCAAGCGCGGCGATTTGCCCATCCGAAATGTCGAAGAATTTCAATTTTTCCAGCGCCGCGTCGCGCAGCGGCGATGCGTCGGAATCGTTCGTGGAATTCAGAACCGCCAGATACTCCGCCTCGGCGCTGTAAAGTTCCGGTGAATAAATTCCAAACAGCGGCTCGCCGCGATGCACGAGTTCGCCCGTGGCGTCCACGTCCAGTTTTTCAATCCAGCCCCTGAACTTGGTCGTCACGTCCGCCAGCGCGGTTTCGTTGTAGTCAATCGTTCCGACGGTGCGGATGCTCCGGCGCAGCGGGCCGCGCGCGATTTCCGTCGTCTGGAGGTTCATCAACTGGATCGTCGCCGGATCAATCGAGATGACGGAAGAATTCGCGGCGGCAGGCTCCCCGGCATCAACCGGAACCATGTCCATGCCCATGCTGTCCTTGCCCGGTTTGGTGCCGGTCTCGCCCGGCATCATCGTGGACTTGTAATACAGAATTTTGTGGTCAGCCGAAGTCGCTGCATCAGTGCCGGCGGTTTTGTGGACCGGCTCCAGCTTCATGCCGCAAATCGGGCAGTTGCCGGGATGATCCTGGATGATCCACGGGTGCATGCCGCAGGTGTAAAGCGTTTTGCCGGCGGAAGCGGCGGCGGAGTTGGTCGCGTCCAAATTGCTGGAGTTATCGGCGGCGAACACGCCGAGGCCAACCGCCGCGACGAGCAGCGTTCCAGCCAAAATCAATTTCATTTTTGTTTTCATAAATTCAATTCTTTGTGGCAGCCGACGTAAGTCGGCTCTGACTTTCATTTCGGGAAGACGGAGCGGACTTATGTTCGCTGCTACGAGGTAACAGCGGTGCGTTCGCCGGCGGCACACCGGCGACCATGAGCGACAGTTCCGCCAGCGCAATCTCGCGGTCGGTCCGGGCTTCAACCGCTTCAAGCTGCAAATCCAAAAGCTCCCGTTCCGCGTCGGTCATGGCGGAAAAATCCACCGCGCCAGTGCGATAACCGGCGCGGACGGTTTCCAATGACTGGCGCGCCTGCGGCAGGAGTTGGTTTTCAATCAGCGCGACGTTGCGGCCGGTTTCGCGGCAGGCGAAAGACTTTTCTGCGAAGCTCACGGCCAAATCAATCTGCGCTGCCTTCAGCCGCGATTTTTCCGCCAGCTCGTTCGCCTGGGCCTGCGCAACTTCCGCCGCGAGCTTGTCGCGCCAGATCGGAAAGGTCATGCCCGCCAGCGGCCGGAACAGCGTCGGCGCGGTTTTGGCGTCGGCCATCAAGCCGAGGCTGAAATCCGGCACGCGCTCCTTGTAAGCCACGGCGATGCCGGCCTCGGCGGCGCGCACATCGGCTTCCATCGCCGCAAGCTGCGGATTGTGGGCGAATGCGAAATGAAGCAGTTCGTCGGCGTCGGGATTTTCGCCGTCCTTTTCAAAATGCGCGGGTGCCGGCGGAGCGGGCTGCGGCGGCGTCAGGCCCAGCGCGGCCTTGAAATTCTCCAGCAGCGGCCGGCGCGAGTCTTCGAGATTGGCCATTTCGTTGCGGACGCGATCCAGCTCGCTCTGGACGCGCAGCGTTTCCGGCAGCGACGCCGTGCCCGCGACGTTTTGGACACGAAGGACGCGCTCCTGATTTTCCAGCAACGAAAGCGTCTCGCGCTTGAGGCAAAGCTGTTCATCCAGCAGACCAAGTTTGTAATAGGTATTTTTCAGATTGAACGCTGCTTGCAGCACCGCGCTTTCAAACGCGAAGTATTTTCCGCCGCTCTCCGTCACGGCGAATCGGGCGCGCGCCTTGAGCTTGCCGGGGCCGGGAAATTGTTGCAGGAAACCTGGCATCACGCTCGTCACGATGTCGGCAATGTCCGATTGAAAGGTGATTTGCGGGTCCGGCAGCGAGCGCGCGACGGTGATGTTTTCGACCGATGCCGACCAGTCGTAATACGCCGCCGCGACCGCCGGCGAATTCAGCAGCGCGAACGCGAGGTAATTGCTCAAGCTGGAATCCGGCGTCAGCTCCGGCAAAACCGGCGGGCGGTTGCCGGGCCGGTATTGACCGGCGATCGCGCCGAAATCCCGGCGCGCCTGTTTTTCGCCCGGCGCGGGAACGCCCCGGCAGCCGGCGAACACCAGCACGCTGGCGGCGAGCAAACTTAAAATGGCAACTGGCTTCATAAATTCACAACTTCAAACGCATTTCACGGACACAACAAATCCACGGAAACAATGCAGGCGGGACGCAGCGCGCCGGCGAAGGGCACACCACGGGCGAGGAAGAGAAAAATCAGATGAGCCAGGCGCAGTTCCGCGAGTAAAGCGGGCTGGCCTCCGTCACAAACGAAATTGGCGAAGCGGAAGGAAATTGAGAGATCGCGGCGTCAGGCAAAACCCAGGCCGCAATATTTTGCGGGGGAACGGAAAGCTGATTTTGGTTTCCAGCGGGTGCCGGACTGGCGGCGAGCGGCGGCGAAACCGGGGCGTGGTGAACGGCGCAACAGGCCATCCTGCCACCGCAGCCGCAATCCGGTTTTGCGGCGGCGGCCTGCGGCGTTTGCGCGCAGGCGGCAATCTGCGCCCAGACAAACGCCAGACTACAGATGATGGACAATGCCGTTTTCACAATTTGAATCTCACACCAATGGGCGGATCGCGCCGCTCATATTTTGGCTTTCGCCCGTCATTTCTTGGCGTTCTTCGCCTCGGCGTCGCGGATGATTTTCATGTATTTGTCCGGGTTTTTAAGAAATTGCGGCTTGCACATCGGGCAGCAAAACTTGATCTCCTGATTGATCCCTTTCGCGCTGTCCTGATAGACAAACACGATTGGGGCGCCCATGTCGCCGGCCAGCTTGTCGCCGGAGACAACGCAGGTCGTCAGCGGATATGGCACGGGCTTGGCGGCGGCGATGGAGTTTGTGCCGGTGGAGGCTGCCGGATTTGTGTCGGCCGCGCTGGCGCGGAAGGAAATGAGCGCGACTGCGGCAATCAACAGAACCGCCGGAATGGATTTCAAATTTCTCATATGGTGCATAATCAATCATTAAACCGCCCCGGCGTCAAATGGTTCAAAATATTTTGCTCAAGTCGCGGCCATTTTATCCGATAATGAGGTTGTGACCGGCAGAAGGCCGGTCGGTGAAACTTGAAAAATTATGAACGTATCGAGCGTCGGTTCAACGGCGTCAGCCTATCAGGCCTCCTCCACGAACAGTTTTGGCCAGCTTCTCAATGACTTCAAGGGCATTGGCAGCGACATTCAATCCGGTGATTTGACGTCGGCGCAAAGCGCCTTGACGACTTTTGAAAACGATTTGCAGAGCAACAACGGACAAAATCCGTTGAGCAAGCTTTTCAGCAGCAACAGCACGCTGGGCACTGATCTGACCACGCTCCAGACCGCGCTGCAATCGAACGACCCCACCGCCGCGCAAAACGCCTTCAAAACCCTGACCCAGGATATGCAGAGCTCGGTGAAAACGCAGGGGGCGCACCATCACCATCATCACCGTGCCCAGAGTTCCAGTTCCGCCACGGCTTCATCAAGCACCGCCACGGATTCGACAGCCGGTTCCTCAAGCACGGGAAACACGCTCAACGTGCAAGCCTGACAGAAGCAAACCATCTTCACGACGGCGACTTGAAGAGGTCGCCGTTTTTGTTTTCATGGCAGGCCATCCCGCTCCGCTTCGAATTCGACGGCTTGAACAAAATCACGTGGCGGAGGCTTCGGTTTCAAACTCCGCCAGTTTCGTCCCCGCCGCCTCCCATTCCGCCGTCGCCAGCGGCAGGCGGTCATGGACGTGCATCAGCTCGCGGTTGATCTGCATCGCGCGCCCGCCCGCGTAGCTTTCCGGCTTCTCCAGTTCCGCCGCCAGCTCTTTTTCCTTTGATTCGAGTTCCGCAATTTCCTTTTCCAGCGCGGCGATGCGTTTTTTGATTTCCTGTTTCTTCCGCGAACGCGCCTGGCGCTGCTCGGCCTCCATCCGCTTTTGCGCCTTGCGGTCAACCGCCGGGGCGGAAGATGAATTCCCATTTGCGGCCGGAGATTTCGCCATGCTCGAACTGGTCAGCGCCGCACGGGCCGATTGCGACGTCTTGTCGAGGTAATACTGGTAGCCGCCGGTGAAATGCCGGAGATGGCCGTTTTCCACGCGCACGACGTGGTTCGCAAGCAGCCGGATGAAATGCACGTCGTGGCTGATGAAGATGAGCGTGCCCTCGTATTGCTTCAACGCCACAATCAGCGCGTCAACACTGGCCATGTCGAGGTGCGTCGTCGGCTCGTCCATCAGCAGCAGGTTCGGCGGATTGAGCAGCAGTTTCACCAGCGCGAGCCGGCTTTTTTCACCGCCGCTCAACACGCTTACCGGCTTGAAGACGTCGTCGCCGCGAAACAAAAAGCTGCCGAGGACGTTGCGGACGGACTGCTCGGTCACGCGCTGCGGCGTGTCGAGCGCCTCCTGCAACACCGTGTGCTTGGGATTCAGCATCGCCGCCCGGTGCTGCGCGAAATAGCCGGACTTCGTGTTGTGACCGTGCTTGAGCAGGCCGGATTGCGGCTTGAGGACTTCCGCGAGCAGCTTGAGCAGCGTGGATTTGCCCGCGCCGTTCGGCCCGACCAGCACGATGCGCTGGCCGCGTTCGGCCTCGAAATGGATTCCGTCGTAAATCAATTTTTCGCCGTAGCCGAACTTGATTTTTTCCAGCGTGATGACGCGCTGGCCGCTGCGCTGCGGCTGCGGAAACCGGAAGCCGACCGTCGGCCCGTCATCGTCCGGCGTCCCGACCATTTCCTCCTTGAGCCGCTCGATTTGCTTCATCTTGCTCTGCGCCTGCGCGGCCTTGGTGTTCTTGGCGCGGAAGCGATCCACGAACAATTGCATCCGGTCAATCTCCCGCTGCTGCGATTTCGCCGTGGCGATCATCGTCGCCTCCGCCGACGCGCGCTGTTCGAGATACTCGTCGTAATTTCCGGTGTAGCGCAACAGGCGCGACTGCCGCAGCTCGGCAACGTGCGTGCAAAGGCGGTTGAGAAATTCGCGGTCGTGGGAAATGAGCAGAATCGCGCCGGGATAATGGCGCAGATATTCCTGGAACCACAGCAGCGTTTCGAGGTCGAGATGGTTCGTCGGCTCGTCGAGCAGGAGCAAATCCGGTTCCTCCGCCAGCAGCCGCGCCAGATGTGCGCGCATCACCCAGCCGCCGGAAAGTTCGCGCGCCGGACGATGATGATCCGTCAGCTTGAAACCGAGGCTGTCGAGAATCTGCTTGGCCTTGGCGACGAACTGGCCGTCGTGCTCGTGTTCATGCGGCACGGCGATGTCGAGGACGCTCTCATTGCCGGCCGGTTCGCTCTCCTGCGGCAGATAGCCGGTGCGCGTGCCGCGGATGAACGTCACGTCGCCCGCGTCCGCCTCCTCCTTGCCGAGGATGATTTTGAACAGCGTGGATTTGCCGGCGCCGTTCGGCCCGACGATGGAAATGCAGTCACCCGCCATGATGTTCAACGAAACGTCGTCAAACAATTCGCGTCCGCCAAATGATTTGGAAAGTCCGGCTACGGTGAGCATGATTCAAAAAAATAAACCGCTAATCTCCGCTGATTTCCGCTAATTGTTTATCAGCGAAGATCAGCGCCGATTAGCGGTTCAAACTCATTTCGGCTTCAACTGCGGGAACAGAATTACGTCGCGGATGCTTTCCTGGCCGAGCAGCATCATGCACAGGCGGTCAATGCCCATGCCCATGCCGCCCGCCGGTGGCATGCCGTGCTCCAGCGCGACGAGAAAATCCTCGTCCAGTTTTTGCGTCTCGCCGCCGGCCTGGTGTTCGAGGCGTTCGCGCTGCTCGATGGGGTCGTTCTGCTCGGTATAGGCGGGCGCGATTTCCTGGCCGTTGATGCAGCACTCGAAAACCTCGACCACCGTCGGGTCGTCGGGCGACAGCTTGGCGAGTGGCACGAGTTCCTTCGGCAGATGCGTGACGAACGTCGGCTGAATCAGCGTCGGCTCGATCAATTTCTCGAACACCGCGCCGGTGACTTCAAAGTCTTCGTAACCAGTTTTGATGTTCTCTGGGTCTAGGCCAAATCGGAGATAAAGAACCTTCTTTTCCTTTTCGGTCAGTGCCGCCCAAGCACCTTTTAGCGCCTGCAGCAACTCATCCGGAATATTCGGCCCTTTGTATCCGATGTCAGCTCCCAAACTAATCGCGCGCAATCTGCGTTCGGCGGGTGAAACGTTGAACCAATCCGCTCCGGCTTTTTCACGGACGAGGTCTTTGTATTTTGCGCGCTTCCAATTTGGCGTGAGGTCAATGGATTTTACAATTTTCCCCTCGGCGTCCTTCGTTTCAATTTTCAGCGTGCCCAAAACCTTTTGCGCGACGTGGCAAACCATGCTTTGCACCAGCTCCATCATGGTCTCGTAATCGCCGAAGGCTTGGTAGGCTTCAAGCATGGTGAATTCGGGATTGTGTTTGCGCGAGAGACCCTCGTTGCGGAAGTTGCGGCCGATTTCAAACACCTTGTCCACGCCGCCGACAAGCAGGCGCTTGAGGTAAAGCTCCAGCGCGATGCGCATGTAAAAATCACAGCCGAGCGCGTTGTGATGCGTGATGAACGGCTGCGCCGCCGCGCCGCCGGGAA
>Ga0326727_10021322_pt1 | contig 12712 bp, 6 predicted proteins | sample MB2enrmetagenome_FD_207643 | JGI IMG/M metagenome (GOLD analysis project Ga0326727, IMG submission 207643) | Lab enriched peat soil microbial communities from McLean, Ithaca, NY, United States - MB29MY | ecosystem: Environmental > Terrestrial > Soil > Wetlands > Peat | place: USA: New York...
CAGCAGCGGTGCAGAGCGCCCGGATTATCATGGCGGCTGCAAGACCGACTACAGCTCGTCACTCTGGTTCTATTGCCCTGAGGGCGCTCTGACCCTTCCTGCAGGCCTGGTGGGTACGCTACCACGCAACTACTTCACCGGACCTGGCTACCATGACTGGGATACGTCCCTCGCCAAGAGCTTCATGGTGGCCGAGCGGGTGAAGACGGAGTTCCGCGCGCAGCTGTACAACGTGACCAATACTCCGCAACGCACCTTGGCTAATCAGAGCTTGGACACCAATCCACAGGATTACCCGCAGGTGATCAGTTACAGCGCCAACAACCCACGCAACGAGTCCTATCGTCAGCTTGAGCTCGCGTTGCGCGTGTCCTTCTAACCATCACAACAACCCTGGGGGCAGGCTAGACCTGTCCCCAGTTTTTGCACCTCCTCTTGGAGTAGGCGAGGCTTTGTTGTCTTATGAAGCAGCTGATTGTGAGAACAAGAGCTTTCTTACTCGCCGCTTTGATCGTCGGTTGTTCGCTGGCAGCGCTGGCCCAGCCGCAGGTACGAAAGGTTGAACCTCCGAACTGGTGGGTTGGGATGGCTCATGATCCGATGCTGCTGCTTACGGGAGAGCAACTGGAGAAGGCCGAGGTAAGCACTCGGTATCCGGGAGTGACGGTTAAGCGCAGCCAGTCGAGCGGCGATGGACATTATCTATTCATCTGGCTGCGGATCGCGAAAGACGCGGTTCCGGGGAAGGCAGAGCTGAAGCTTCGGACGGCTGCAGGCAGTAGCAAGGTTGTGCTGCCGCTGGAGAAGCGCACGCGGATCGCGGAAACCGGAAACGGGATTCATACGGACGACATTCTGTACCTGCTGATGCCGGACCGCTTTGCCGACGGCGACATGACGAACGATCCGCCGCCAAATATGACCGGCGGCTTTGGACGAGAGATTCCGATTGCCTATCACGGCGGCGATCTCAAGGGCGTGACCCAGCACCTGGATTATCTGAAAGAGCTGGGCGTCACGGCGATCTGGCTGACGCCGTGGTGGAAGAACGACGACAACGCGGGCGATTATCACGGCTATCACGTCACCGATTTCTACGCGGTGGACGAGCACTTTGGCGACATGCGCGATCTGCGCGAGATGGTAAGCGCGGCGCACAAGATGGGAATCAAGGTTGTGAGCGACTACGTCGCCAACCACACGGGTCCACATAATCTGTGGGCGAAGCTGCCGCCGACGCCGACCTGGCTTCACGGAACGGTGGAGCATCATCTGGCGCCGAAATACGATTTCTGGCCGCTGGTTGACGTGCATGCGACCGAGCGCGACCGGCGTCCCGTGCTGGAAGGATGGTTTGCCAACAAGTTGCCGGATCTCAATCCGGACGATCCGCTGCTGGGCGAGTATCTGGCCGACAACGCAATCTGGTGGATGGAGTCGGCGCACTTCGATGGCTACCGGTTGGACACCGTCCCTTATTCTTCGCGCGAGTTCTGGGGGAAGTGGCATCGCACGCTGCGGCAGTGCTATCCGAAGGTGACCACGGTGGGCGAGGTTCGCGACGAAGATGTGCTGATTACCTCGTACTACGAGGGCGGCCGCAAGATGCAGGGAGTGGATTCGGGACTGACGACGGTCTTCGATTTTCCGCTGGAGGCGGCGATCCGCGGCGTGCTGCTGCGCAGCGATTCGGCGACGCGGCTGGCACGAATTCTGCAGCACGACTACCTCTATCAGAATCCGAACGGACTCTATACGCTTTTCGGCAATCACGACGATCGCCGTTTTATGGGCGAGACGGGAGCCGACGTCGCGAAGCTGAAGGCGGCGTTCTCGCTGCTGTTCACCTTGCGCGGCATCCCGGGAATCTATTACGGCGATGAGATCGCGATGAGCGGCGGCGACGATCCCGATAATCGCCACGACTTCCCCGGCGGATTCCCGGGCGACAAGCACAGCGCGTTCGCCGCCAGCGGACGCACTCCGGAAGAGCAGGATGTTTTTGCGCATTTGCAGCGACTGACGAGGCTGCACAAACAGCATCCGGCGCTTGAGGACGGCAACCTGGTCTTGCTGGATGTTTCGGAGCACTGCCTGGCATTCCTGCGGAGCAAGGGCAATGACCGGCTGCTGATCGTGCTGAACGCTTCGTCTTCGGAGCAGAAGATTGAATTAATGCGCGCGGACACGCCGCTGGTGAAACTGGCTGCGGTGCAGCCTGTGTTCGAGGCTGCACCGGCGCGACTGGATGCGGACAAGTTGTCGGTTACAGCAGCGCCGGTATCGGTTTCGATTTACGCGTTGAAGTAAGTCGTCCTCCCTCCTGCTGCCGGCGTCTCGGGACGCCGGCTTTTTTGCTGAGCGCTTTTTGCGAGATGTTCTGCGTCCAAGGCTAGGTCAGCGAGCAGGAGTGAGCGTCGCTCTGCCGGGCAAGATTCAGTGCGAGCGCCAAGGCTCCGCGCAGCGGCTCGCGCACGATTCCGGCGGCCACGGCGAGGGGATGAGTGGCATGCAAAGCGCGCTCGAACTCGTGGCGAATGAGCTCACAGTGCTCGAAGACGCCTCCGGCCATGGCGACCCGAAGCTCGCTCTGATCGATCTCGAGTTTGGCGGCGACTGACTTGGAGATATGCGCCAGCTCGCTGCCGGCGCGGCTGAGCACATCGGCGGCGATAGGATCGCCGTTAGCCTCGGCTTCGAGGACAACGGGGAGGAGGCGTGAGAAATCGGCGAGAGGGACGGCGTTGGCGGCTTGAATCAGCTCTCCGGGAGAGGAGACGTTGAAGGCACGAAGCAGCATCGGCATCAGCGCGCATTCGGTTCCGGCATCGAGCGCGCGCAGGCAGGCTGAGACGGCGGTGCGGCCAATCCACTGCCCCGAGCCTTCATCGGAGATGATGAAGCCGTGACCGCCGGCATGTGCGGTGACACAGGCGGAGTTGCGTCCGAAGGCGATGGAGCCGGTTCCGGCGATGACCAGCACTCCCGGGCCGCTGCCAAAAAAGGCCTCGAAGGCGATCTCCTCGTCGCCGACAACCTGAATTGGGCAGGCGAGGACTTCGGCGATGATGCGGTGCACGGAGTCGCGCACATGAGCGACCGCACTGCCGGCAACGCCGATGCAGGCGGCTTCGGCGCGCGCGGGCTCCGCTGCCGCGGCGTGAAATGCCTGGCGGATGGCGGCGTGGATGGATTGCCGGGCGATGCTCTCGCCGAGACGCACAATGTTGCAGCCGCCGGCGCAGCCGCGTCCCAGGATCACTCCGCCCTCCGAGACCGCGCATCGCGTGCTGGTTCCACCGCCGTCGAGACCGACGATTAAAGCCATGGCATTTTCCCCGAGACGAGCATTCTCGCCGTCTTTTGGCAACTTGCAAAGCAAAAAGCGGCGGAGCTATTCGACCGTTACCGACTTCACAAGATTGCGCGGATTGTCGACATCCAACCCGCGCCGGAGCGCGACATGATAAGCCAGGAGCTGCAGTGGAACGATCTCGAGCAGAGGCAATAGAAGTTCAGGCGCGGGCGGAACATAGAGCACGTCGTGAGCGAGGGCAGCAACCTCGGAGTCACCTTCAACCGCAACCGCGATCACGCGTCCCTGGCGCTCGCGAACGTCGCGCATATTCTGCAGAGTCATTCGATAACGCACCAGCGAGCCGGCATCGCCCGGATCGACGGCGGCGAGAAAGACGATGGGCGTAACCGGATCGATGAGCGCGTAAGGGCCGTGCTTGATCTCGCCCGCGGGATAACCTTCGGCGTGGATGTAGGAGGTTTCCTTCAGCTTCAGAGCGCCATCGAGGGCGATCGGGAAGTGCACGCCGCGGCCGAGGAAGAGAAAGTCGGAGGCGATGAAGTTCTTCTCCGCAATCTGGCCGCAGGCGGAGTCGCAGTGGAGAACGTGCTCCAGCTTTGCCGGCAGTGAGCGCAGTTCATCGATGTGTTTGCGGGCAGCGTCAGGGGAGAGATGCCCGCGAATCTGGCCGAGGTGAACGGCAAGGAGGAAGAGTGCGGCGAGTTGAGCGGTGAACGCCTTGGTGGAGGCGATGGCAATCTCCGGGCCGGCGTGGGTGTAGATCACAGCGCCGGCGCTGCGGGCCAGCGTGGCTCCGGCAACGTTGCAGATAGCCAGCGTCGCGGAGCCCTGCGAGGCGGCGACGCGCAGCGAGTTCAGCGTGTCAGCGGTTTCGCCGGATTGGGTGATGAGGATGGTGAGTTCGTGGGAGACAGGCTCGGGACTGGCATGGGCAAACTCACTGGCGAAATCCACATCGACGTGCACGCCGGCGAGCTCCTGCAGCATCAGCTTGCCCGCAATTCCGGCATGGCGGCTGGTTCCGGAGGCGAGGATGTTGATCTGCTTCAGGCAGCGCAGCAAGGCCGGATCGAGACGTGCGTCCGGCAAAACGACAGCGCCGTCGGCGCTGAGGCAGTTGTCGATGGTGCTGCGCACGGCGGCAGGGTTTTCATAGATCTCACTCAGCATGTGGTGCTTGTGTACGCGACCTTCGTCCATTTCAATCATTCTCTCGATGGTTAGCGGAATCTCCGGATACGCAGCATGTGCCGGTCGGCACGATAGAGACCCAGAACATAAGTGATTGGTTTGCCCTTGGTGGAATAAATCGTTTGGCGGATGCGGAGCAGTGGATGCTGCTTTGGGACCGCCAACAGGCGCGCGATCTGCGGATCGGCGATGGTGGCGTCGATGTCCTCGTCGGCGTGCGCGATCTCCACACCGTAGTCGCGCTCCAGCCGGGTAAAGAGCGAGGTGCGCGCGAGCGAGGGCTGATCCAGGCCCTTGAATTCGTCGGCAGAGAGATAACAGGTCTCCAGGGCGAAGGGCTCGTTGGCGCCGAAGCGCAGGCGCTCGATCTTGATGAGGCGGCCGGAGGAGGGCAGCGAGAGACGAGCGGCGATCTCCGGCTCGTCGGAGACGATCTTGCAGGCGATGAGCTTGGAACTGGCGGAAAGGCCGCGTCCGGCGAGCTGCTCGGTAAAGCTCATCAGCTTGTTGAAGTGAATCTTGGGAGGGGCGACGAAGGTTCCGGCGCCACGGCGGCGCTCGACGAGGCCCTCACGCTCAAGGGCGACGAGGGCGTGACGGGCGGTCATCAGGCTTACGCCGTGGAGCTTGGCGAGAATCCGCTCGGAGTCGACCGCGTCCCCGGTTTTGAGCTCGCCGGATTCGATGCGCTTGGCGATCGCATCCTGAATCTGGCGATACGCGGGGGTGGTGGTTCGTTTTGTCGTCTGCACTTGCGTTGCGTAAGCCAGCGCGCGCCTCCATGATTTCCGTGAGCGTCCGGCCGCTATAAGAAACTGGCCGACCGCTATAGAGCTTACTAAAGCGCACCACTATAGCGGCTGTCAAGAGGAAAGGAGCAGTGCAGTGAGCTAAACGGTCTCCGGGAGGTTGCCGCCACTTTCAACGCATCTTCGGCTTCATCGCCGGGAGCCACAAAGTATGCGCATCTATGCGAAATTGTAGCTTCTATCGCAAGTTGATGAAAGCAGCGGAAATAGAACAGGAATGGGCGTTGGGGCGCCGGCAATGAGCGGAAGTGCAATCGGAGAAAATCCGAGTGCTCTATATTTTTTCCTTGACCGGCTTTTCAATCCGCTATATAGCATTACTCTGCACACCTTGAGGCGACGGAGATAAGGTCTATCCGGCGTCCTAGATTTGCTTCGATTTGCTTCGCCAGGAGGATCTGATGAACTGGACGTACAAGCTGTTGAGACTCGGTCTTGCTCTAACTATGATCGTGGCTCTTGCTGGGCTGGCGGTTCCTGCGTGGGGGCAGGAAGTCACGGCTGCGGTTACAGGCAGCGTGCTTGACCCCAGTGGGGCGCCGGTCATGGGCGCCAGCGTCACGGCAATCGACGTTGAGCGCGGAGTCACTTATCCCGTCAAAACCAACGAGCAGGGCATTTATCACCTGCTCCGCATTCCCGTAGGCAAGTATAAGCTGACGGTTGAGGCCAAGGGATTCCAGAAGGCAAACTATCCGCCCTTCACCCTGGTGCTGAACCAGACGGCGCGCATCGACATCAGCATGAAGATCGGAGCGCAGAGTGAGACCGTTGAAGTGACGGGCGCGGCCCCGCTGCTGCAAACCGATTCGACGCAGATGAGCACGGTGCTTGATGCCCAGATCGACTCGGCACTTCCGCTCGCCACCAGAAACTACGTTCAGCTGACGCTGCTGACTCCGGGCGCGGTGACACCGGACCCGGCCTCACTGACCACCGGCCAGGATATGACCAGCCAGGGCCGTCCGTACATCAACGGCAACCGCGAGCAGGATAATAACTTCATGCTCGACGGCGTCGACAACAGCGAATTCGGCGACAACGAAATCGGCTACAGTCCGAGCGTCGATGCGGTGCAGGAATTCAACCTGATCTCGCAGAACGCCTCCGCGGAGTTCGGCAACTTCCAGGGCGGCATCGTCAGCACCACCATCAAGTCGGGCACCAACACCTTCCACGGCGATGTCTTCGAGTTCTTCCGCAATGACGTTCTGAATGCCAACGCCTGGCAGAACGGATTCATCAACCAGGCCACGGGGCAGCCGCTCCCAATCAACAAGGTGCGCTGGAATATGTTCGGTTTTACCTTTGGCGGTCCGGTGATTAAGAACAGGCTGTTCTTCTTCTCGGATTACCAGGGACAGCGCTATGATTATCCCAAGTCAACGACTTTTTACGAGATCATTCCAACCCAGTACCAGACTGGCGATTTGAGTTATCTCTGTCCCGAAGGCTTCTCCGGCGGTGTATGCGTTAACCCGGCCCACCAGATTTATGATCCGAGCAACGTCGTCGGCGGAGCGCGCCAGCCGTTCGCCAACAACCAGATTCCATCGGGCAGGATCGACACGGTGGTGAAGAACCTGTTCGCCTCCAAGTTTTATCCGCAGGTCAGCAGCACGGCCTCGGAGAACAACTACGCCGGCGGCTATAACCAAAAGTTCGACAATGACCAGGGCGATATTAAGGTTGATTACAACGTCTCTTCCAGAGATCGCTTGTATGGCCGCTGGTCACAGATGCACTTGACCGAGCCGTACAACACCAGCTATGCGTTGGCAACGACCAACAGCGGCAACATGACCACCGAGCCGGCGCAGAACTTCGGCCTCACCTGGACGCACCAGATCACCCAGGCGATCATCAACGAAGCGCGTACCGGCTTTAACCATGTTCACTTCATCCAGAACAACTCGGCCAACGGCGTTGGCAACCTTGCCCAAGAGCTCGGAATTGCCAACGGAAACACGGCCGGTGCGGGGATGACGTACCTGAACATCGGCTCGGGCTACAGCGGTGTCGGCAGTATCGGCGTGCTGCAGAACTTTGGCGACACCGTAATCCAGGCGGGCGACACGGTTCTGATCACCAAGGGCCGTCACCTGCTTCATACCGGCTTCCAGTTCTATCGCTATCGCATGAACTCGGCCTATGCCGGCAACTCCGGCATTTGGGGCGAGATCGACTTTGGCGATAACTGGACGACGTCATCGAGCGGCGTCGGCGGCGCATCGATTGCCGACTTCCTGCTTGGTCTTCCCTATGAAGTGCAGAAGGGCGGCGCCAAGGGATGGGAGCAGCTTGCGAGCCTCTTTTCCGGATTCGTGCAGGATGACTGGCGCATCACCGATGAACTTACTCTGAACCTCGGTCTGCGCTATGAGAACCACACCAACTGGAAAGAGAAGAACAACAACGAGGTGAACTTCGGCAAGTTCAGCGGAAACATTGAATTTGCAGGACAGAACGGAAACAGCGACTCGCTTTACAACTCCTACAATGCGGGTGCTGACTTCCAGCCGCGTATCGGACTTGCGTATTCGCCGAAAGCGCTGCATAACAAGACGGTCTTCCGCGGAGCTTATACGCTTTCCAGCTATACGGAGGGCATGGGCTCCAACAACCGCCTGCCGCAGAATATTCCCTTTGTGCCCGGCGAGACGGTTCAGCAGTACAGCTCTAACGGGACCAACCTGCCGGGGTCGACCCTGGACCAGGGTTTCCCGGCGCAGCTTGCGGGTGGCACCTACAACGGCGTAACCGACTATGCCGGCTCGGCGATCCGCTTGTGGGATCCGAACTGGCGGCCTGCGGTTTCACAGCAGTGGAACTTCTCAGTCCAGCAACAGCTCACCAACTCCATGACCCTGACGCTGGGTTATGCCGGTGAACATGGTACCCACCTCACCAACTTCTATTGGGCCAACCAGAAGATCCTTAACGCGGACGGCACCACCTCTCCGGGTCCGTACGTTGCCGGCAACCCGACGCTGAAGAACGAGATCGGTGCGATCCGTATGACGCTCTCCAACGGCGGCGCGGAGTACAAGGCCTTCCAGGCTTTACTTGACAAGCGCTTCAGCAACGGCCTGCAGGGACAGTTGGCCTATACGCTCTCCAAGTGCGAAACCGATGCAACTGGCTTCTATGGCAACTGGAATGCTTCGCAGACGGACATCGGGATGCCCTCACCGCAGGACATCTACAACCCTCATGGCGATTGGGGCAGGTGCAACTTCGACGCCATGCACGTGCTGAATGGCTTTGCCAACTATGCATTGCCGTTCGGCAAAGGCAAGACGTACGGCTCGCACATGAATCCCATTGCGAATGCGGTAGTCGGCAACTGGGAGGTCAGCGGTATTCTCAGCGTTCACTCGGGCTTCGCTATGAACTTCGTCGACGGCTGGGTTGATCCTGCCGGAGTGGGAAGCTTCATGGAGCGGCCGAACGTGACCGGTCATGTTAACTATCCGAAGAAGACATTCGTCGATCCTACTTCCGGACTGGCGATCGGCAAGCTGTGGGTTGATCCCTCGGCTTTCACCCAGGCGCCGCAGGGAAGTTTCGGCGATGAGAAAGTAGGCGATCTGCGTGGTCCGGGGCTGGCCAACATTGACTTCAGCGTTCACAAATCCATCCCCTTCAACGAGAGGTGCAGGGCGGAGCTCCGCGTCGAGACGATGAACCTGTTCAACCATCCGATTCTGTACATCGGAGCTGCCAATATGTACCTGAACCAGGGCGAGCAGTCGGGTCTGATTACTCAGTCCAAAGGTGAACGTCAAACCCAACTTGCTCTGAAGGTTTACTTCTAGAGCGTTTCGCGGGCGGGCGTCGATGGGCGCCTGCCCGCTTTGCAAGACTTGTCGCAGCAGCAGCCAAGGTGCTTCTCGAAACTCACGACCGAAGTGAATGAGACCATGAGAGCGGAAGCCAAAAAACATCATCCTGCCTCGTGGGTTCCCACGCTGTATTTTGCTGAAGGAATTCCCTTCTATACGGTATCGCTGATGGCGCTGATCTTCTATCAGCGCCTGGGCGTGCGCAATGACGTCATCGCGCTGACCACGCGGCTGCTGGGAATTCCCTGGTCGCTGAAACCGCTGTGGAGCCCGCTGCTGGAGATGTACAAGACGAAGAAATACTTCGTCGTGCTGACGGAATTCCTGGGTGGGCTGAGCCTGGGATTGCTGGCGCTGTGCCTGCCGCTGCCGGGCGTCTTCCGTTACTCGATCGCCATGTTCGCGCTGGTGGCCTTTGCCTCTTCCACGCATGACATCGCCGCCGACGGGCTCTACATCGCCAGCCTGAACTCAAAGCAGCAGGCGGCTTATGCTGGATGGCAGGGCGGCTTTTATAACGTCGCGCGCTTTTTTGCGCAGGGCGGACTGATCATTCTGGTCGGCTTCTTTGAAACGCACATGCCGGTGCTGCGTGCCTGGGGCATTGTGTTTACGATGACCGGAGCGATCCTGATCGCGGTGAGCCTGTATCACATGCGCATGCTGCCCAGCGGCGGCGAGGAGCGCAGTTCGGCGAACCTGCGCGAGTCGGCGCAGACGTTCAAGGACGTTGTGACCAGCTTCTTCCGTAAGCCGCATATCTATCTTCTGCTCGTCTTCATCTTTCTCTACCGCCTTGGCGAAGGACAGGTAACGACGATTGGGCCGCTCTTTCTGAAAGCTTCGCGGACGACGGGCGGGCTGGGGCTGACGACAGCGCAGTTCGGAACGATCTACGGGACCTTTGGCACAGCGGCTTTCATCCTGGGCACGGTGCTGGGCGGATACTTCGTCTCATGGCTGGGATTGAAGCGGGCGCTGCTTCCACTGCTGCTGGCGCTGAATCTTCCGATGGCCGCCTACCTTTATCTGAGCATCGCTCTGCCCGCGAGCAGCGTTCTGGTGACTGCGGCGATGAGTGTGGAGATGTTCGGCTACGGCTTCGGCTTCGTTGGCGTAATTCTGCTGATGATGCAGGAGATTGCTCCGGGCAAGTATCAGACCGCGCATTATGCGTTTGCCAATTCGCTGATGAACCTGGGACTGATCGTTCCGGGCGCGGTCAGCGGCAGCATTCAGATGGCTCTGGGATATCGGCGGTTCTTCGTGTGGGTGCTGCTCTCGTCGATCCCCGCGCTGTTATTGGCACGATTCATACCCGTCGGCAACCGAGCCGCAGAGACAGTCTCCGTGGCCGCGGTCGAGCATGGTGAGCTTGCGCCCTGAAGTGACTGCAGGAGTGCGCTACTCCTCCCCGCACTCCTGCGTTTTTCAGCGCAGCTGGAATCACAAAAGGAAGACTTATGACACGCCATACGCATTCATCCCTTCGCAACGATGTAACCCTGGCCGTACTGGCCGCGGGCAAAGACGCAATGACCGCCAGCGGAGAGCCGCTGGTGCTGGCACGACTCGGCGAGCGCAACATTTTGCAATGCGTGATCGACAACGTGATGCAGGTGGTTCATCCCAAGGAGAGCTACGTGGTGGTTGGGCCACGGCAGGATGAGATTCGCGCGCAGCTCGGCGAAGGCTATCGCTACGTGCTGCAGGAAAAGCCCCTGGGGACGGGCGACGCTGTGCTGCAGGTGGCGAAGGCGTTAGATGGCTTCGAGGGCGAGCTGCTGGTGCTCTACGGCGATACTCCGCTGCTGCGTCCGGGATCGCTGCGAGGGCTGCTGAATCGGCACCGGCTGCGCAACTCGCACCTGACGCTGCTGACGGCGGTGGTGACGCGCGAGCTGCCGTATGGGCGAATCATTCGCGACAGCGCCGGGCAGATCATCGACATCATCGAGGCAGGCGTGGCTTCGCCCGAGGTGCGGGCGATTCGCGAGGTCAACGTGGGCGCCTATGTGATGAACGCCACGGTAATGCATGCGGCGCTGGAAAGACTGACTCCCTCGCCGATCGACGGCGAGTATCGGCTGACTGATTGCGTGCACCAGTTGATCCGCTCGGGACTGCGCGTGGAGAGCTTCCAGATTTACGACGAGGACGAGGTGCAGGGAATCAATACGCCGGCAGATTTGGAGCAGGCCGAGTTCATCCTGCAGAAGCGGCTCTACCGGCCACGCCGGCAGGAGGAGCAGAACCTGGTGACGTTCGGCACCGGCGGATGGAGGGCGCTGATCGGCGAAGGATTCACACTGCACAACGTTAGGCGGCTGAGCCAGGCGCTGGCCAATGAGATCGTCCGCCGCGGCGTGGAACTGCGCGGAGTGATCATCGGCTACGATCGGCGATTTCTCTCGCGGCAGGCGGCAGAGGCCTCGGCGGAGGTCTTCGGGGGAAACAATATCCCTACGATTCTGCTGCCGGAAGATGCACCGACGCCGTTGATCACCTATGCGACGGCGGTGGAGGGCTCGGCGTACGGGCTGGCTTTTACGGCCAGTCATAATCCTCCGGAGTGGAATGGACTGAAGGTCTTTCACGGCGACGGCTCGCTGCTGCTCGATGACGAGACGCACAAGATCGAGGCAGAAACCAATTCACTGACCACGGACGACGTGGTGAAGCTCGACCTGGACCTGGCGATCGAGGGCGGAATCGTGCAGGAGCGCGACTTCACAAACGCATATATCGACGCGGTGGAATCGCTGATCGATCTGGAGGCGATTCGCAAGGCTGCGCTGAAAGTCATAGTCGATCCAATGTACGGCGTGGGCCAGCTCACCCTGGGCACGGTGCTGACCGAGGCGCGCTGCCGCGTGATCTTCATCCACGAGCGCCACAACCCGCTTTTCGGTGGGCGCTCGCCGGCGCCGAATCCGGAGGCACTACGCACGCTGGCCTCGGAGATGCGGGAGAGCCGCTACGACCTGGGCCTGGCAATGGACGGCGATGCCGATCGCGTCGCCATCCTCAATGAGAACGGCGAGTACATCTCGATTAACGACGTGCTGGTGCTGCTGTACTGGTATATGCACGAGGTGCGCGGAGAGCGCGGCGGAGTGGTGCGGAATCTTTCCACCACGCATCTGCTGGATCGGTTGGCGAGCAAGCTGGGCGAGCAGTGTTACGAGACGCCGGTGGGATTCAAGCACATTGTCGCCGGGATGATCGATCACAACGCGGTGCTGGGAGGCGAGTCTTCCGGCGGGTTGACGATCCGCGGCCACATTCTCGGCAAGGATGGAATCTTTGCCTGTGCGCTGGTGGTGGAGATGCTGGCGCGAACGGGCAAGAAGGTGTCAGAGCTGCTGGAGCATATCTGGGAGATGACCGGCAGGTTGTATTTCATCGAAGAGAGCATGCCGGCGACTCCGGAGATGCGGATCGAGGTGCCGCGACGGGTGAAAGAAGCTCCGAGCAGCCACATTGGAAATCACAAGGTGGTGCGCATCTCGAATGTCGATGGGACAAAGTTCTATTTGGAAGATGAC
>Ga0326727_10021326_pt1 | contig 12709 bp, 15 predicted proteins | sample MB2enrmetagenome_FD_207643 | JGI IMG/M metagenome (GOLD analysis project Ga0326727, IMG submission 207643) | Lab enriched peat soil microbial communities from McLean, Ithaca, NY, United States - MB29MY | ecosystem: Environmental > Terrestrial > Soil > Wetlands > Peat | place: USA: New York...
TCTGGCGTTGGACGGCAAGGCGTTGCCCAGCTACGCGCGAGGCAAGAGCGAGCAGAGCGTTGATGAGAAGCATCCTGATCGCCGCCGTGACAGCGATGGCGAGTGGATGGTCCATGAGTACAGTGGCTATTTCGCCTCCCGGACTATTGCGGAGTAATTCCATTTCGCTCGTGTTTTGCTGGGTATATTTCACCTGAACTCGGCATAGTCTGATTCCTTTCATCAGCCCTTAGAGGAGGAAGGAGTCAGTATGGAATGCATCGTCGACGGCGACGTGGTCCTTTCCAGGCCCCTGGAGGGTCCACTGTCGATGCACATCGCTGCGTTCGCAGCTTGGTCACGCCAAGAGGGATACCCGCCGCGTTCTCGTTGGCGACGGGTGCACTTGGCGAATGGTTTCAGCCGATGGCTCGGCCAGCGAGCCATCAGCCCACCGCACATAGTTGCTGAGCATGTGACGCGGTATCTGCGATCGCGGGCTCGACACGTACAGATTCAAAGCGGGGATGCCGCCGCATTGAACCAGTTCCTTGAGTTTCTGCGTCGCCAGGGGGCCATTCCCCCTGAAAACAAAGCACCGCCGCGACCGACTCCGGTTGAGAAGGAGTTGCAAGGGTTTACAACCTATTTGGTTGATGAACGCTCTCTCGTGCAGGCAACCGTTAACGGCTACGTGCGGTTCATCCACAAGTTCCTAACCCATCGATACGGCAAAGGGCGCGTCACACTGTCCCGGCTCTCTGCCGCCGATGTCCAACGATTTGTGCAACGCCAAGTCCCGAGCGTGTCTCGGAAACGCGCCAAGACGCTGACGACGGCACTTCGATCGTTTCTGCAATATGCACGTTACCGCGGATACATCGACAAAGATTTGGCAACAGTGGTTCCCTGCGTAGCCAATTGGTCGATGAGCTCGATCCCTCGCGCCATCCCGCCGGAAACTGTGCGAAGGTTGCTCACCTCCATCGACCGGCATACTGCGGGGGGACGACGCGACTACGCGATTCTGCTCCTGCTAGCACGCTTGGGATTGCGCGCCGGCGAAGTGGCCTTTCTCGAACTCGATGATTTTGACTGGGTAAGCGGCGAGCTGAGCGTTCAAGGCAAAGGGGGCCATCGGAAGACCCTCCCTTTGTCGGTCGAGGTCGGTAAGGCGGTCGTCGACTACCTGCGGCACGGGCGACCGAGCAGCACCAGCCGTCGGCTGTTTTTGCGGCGACAGGCACCTATCCGTGGCTTTCGTAGTTCAGTAGCGGTTGTTTCGGTCGTCCGAAGTGCCCTCGCACGAGCTGGGATCCAGGCACCCACCACGGGTGCTCATCAATTCCGCCATGCTTTAGCCACCCAGATGCTGCGTCGAGGTGCCTCTCTGAGCGAAATCGGCATGGTATTAGGACATCGCGACCCCCAGACCACGATGATCTACGCCAAGGTAGACCTGGATGCATTGCGATCACTAGCCTTGCCGTGGCCGGGAGGTGTGCGATGACCCCATTACGAGTGGCCGTGAAGCAATACCTGACCCTACGGCGCCAACTGGGCTTCAAATTGAACGAGGCGGCCAGGGCGTTGCCTCAGTTCGTTACCTTCATGGAGCAGCACCACGCTCCCGCGATCACCTCCAAGCTGGCTCAGGAGTGGGCGCAACAATGCTCAACCGTCCAGCCGGTGACATGGGCACATCGGCTGAGCTTCGTGCGGCAGTTTGCACGCTGTCGTAGCGCCGTCGATCCGCGCACCGAGATTCCACCGGAGGGCTTGTTGCCCTATCGACCCAAGCGAGCAAGACCCTACATCTACTCGGCCAAGGAGATTCAACGCCTGCTACGCGCTGCGTTGAAGCTGTCCAGCGGCAAAGGACTGCGGCCATGGGTCTACTACTGCCTGTTGGGACTGCTGAGTGTTACCGGCTTGCGCCTGGGCGAAGCATGTAATTTGCAGCTCCAGGACGTCGATCTGAAGCCAGGCCTACTGACGATTCGAGGTGCCAAGAACGGCAAGTCTCGCCTGGTACCCTTGCACCGCTCCACCTGCCGTGTGTTGTCAGACTATCTGACGCGCCGCGAGCACACCTGGGCCGGACGCGCGATCTCCTCCTACCTGTTTGTTTCCAATTGGGGCAATCGGCTTGACGCTGGTAGCCTCCATCGAACCTTCTATGCGCTGTCGCGCCAAATCGGGCTACGGGGTCCCACGGACAGCTGCGGACCGCGCCTTCATGACCTGAGGCATCGATTCGCCTTCCTGACTCTTTTGCGTTGGTACCGTGCCGGCGATGATGCGGAACGGCGCCTGCCCATCCTGTCCACATATCTGGGGCACGTTCATATCAACGACACCTTTTGGTATCTCCGTGACTGGCCCGAACTGATGCGAGAGGCGATGGCGCGCCTGGAGCGCTGCTGGGAAGGTCGCTCATGAGCAACGCCACCACCAGCCTCGCTCCTTTGTTGGAGCGGTTCTTTACCCAACGGCTCATGCAGCAACGCCAAGTCAGTCCGCACACCATCAGTTCCTATCGCGACACCTTCCGACTCCTGTTGACCTTTGCTCACGAGCCGCTGCATACCCAACCCGCACACCTTACCTTCGACCAACTCGATGCGCCGTTGATCGCCCAGTTTCTCGATCACCTGGAGAAGTATCGAGGCCTGAGCGCCCGTAGTCGTAACCTGCGGCTCACTGCCGTCCGCTCCTTCTTTCACTATGCGGCCTTCGAAGCCCCCACGCATGCCGCCCAGATCCAACGCGTGTTAGCCATGCCCAACAAGCGCTTCACTCGTACGCTGGTGCATGCGCTGACCCGTGCCGAGGTGGAGGCCTTGCTTGCTGCACCCGATCAGCACACTTGGTTCGGTCGACGCGACCATGCCTTCCTCTTGGTGGCCGTACAGACGGGGCTGCGTCTGTCAGAAATGATCGGACTGCGCCGCGATGATGTCACCCTGGGTACAGGAGCGCATCTGCGGGTGATGGGCAAAGGCCGTAAGGAACGCTGCACGCCACTCGCCAAACCGACTGTCGCAACCTTGAAGAGCTGGTTCCACGAACCCCCACGAGGCGATGGGCAGGTGTTGTTTCCTAATGCCCGAGGCACGCCCCTGAGCCCCGATGGGGTACACGACCTGCTGGTCAAGCACTGCGCGGCGGCCGCCCGGGTTTGCCCGTCGCTGAAGGGCAAACGGATCACAGTCCACGTCCTACGCCGCACGATGGCCCTTGATCTACTGCAAGGCTCGGCTTCGAAAAGCACACCATCCGAGGGCTGGCGAAAATGGATACCCGTTGCAGCCTAGCGCTGGTAGTGATGCTAGCGATGGCTGTGGGGCGAATCAAAGCTAACCAAGCGGAGAAGATGCGAAGTCTCGTGCAGGCCGCCTGAGCGGCGCCAAACAATCCGCGAAGACCAGAAGGGCCGTGGCGGCGGTCTGTCCATCGGGCTGTGCCCGGCTCTGCAATAGTAGAGAACAAACACAACTCAGGCTCTCTCGCGGTATTTCGTAACCGGATTCGCCTCCTGCCTGCTCACCTTATCAGCGCGCTAAGCGTGGCCGGGGGCATCGCAGACCCCGAGCTCAGGAGAAATGGGCTACAGCGCAAAATCCTCCTCTTGACATTCAGTCCTTTTTTTGGTTTCTTGATGTCACATTCCCCTGTAGCTCAGTCGGTAGAGCGGGTGGCTGTTAACCACTAGGTCGCTGGTTCGAGTCCGGCCGGGGGAGCGAAAAAATCCTTATATAATAAGGAATTGGAAAGCGGTCTTCAAAAAAGGGCCGCTTTTTTTGCGAGAATTGACAATGTTGTTGTAGAACCGTTTGTAGAATTCGGGCTCATAAAGCGCAAGTTTCGACTATAGAAGCGGACCGGGAAGCACGGCGATACGTACGTACTATTGTCGGCTCCCAGGAGAAACCGTTCTGGCTTCCCTACCGCTTTTCAATTGGCCAAGTGCCTTCCGTGCATGGGCTGCCCGTTGACGATAAGGCGCAGAATGAGTCAACGGCCGGAGCGCAAAAAACCACCACCTACCGAAAGCAGTCTCCGCTGAGGTCAATGTCGCAATTGAGCAGCTCCCAACTGTTGACAGCGGCCCGGTATCGGATACTCTTCCAGTACAATTTGTGATGTACAAGGGAGGAATGTCATGAGTTCGGTCCCGGTCGCCCCATCAATCCACAAGAATAGGTACTCCGTGATGACGGCGAGCGAATGCGTCCTTCTGATCATCGGGTTAGGCGCTGGGTTCGTTGTCTACCGGGCTGGCCGGCAATTCATGAGCAGTCTGTTCCCGAACCAACTAGCCGACATCGGGTGGGTCCTGCTATATCTTCTGGCCGGATTGGGCATTCCGTCATTCCTGGCCCCCCTCGCCGGAATGGCATTTCCTTCCTGGCGGTACAAGACCCTCTGCGGAGTGATCGTTCTCTTCGTCCTAGTTGCATATGGCGTCATCGACTTTTTTGATACGATTCCACATGGACTTCCTGCGCTGCTCGGGTGGGTCATCCGCTTCGCAGTGAGACTTTCCGCGGGGCTTGGCAGCTTCCGGCTGTGGCGCAAATGGCAGGAGACGCAGATACGAAGGCCGAAGAACACCGCTCATGCCGGGGTAGCGACAAGCGAGCTGGCGCCCCGCACCCCACTCGCGTTGCTCGTGCTATCCCTCGTTTCGATTCCGGCCGTGTATATATCCATCTTACTTTCGATGTTCGTCACTATTGGACTCAGCGCACTCTTGTTCTTTATCCTTTCCGACCTGGATCGCGTGCCGGTGATATTGGTCGTGGCTGCCGCCCTTGCACCCCTGGGAGGCGCTTGGGCTGCAATCAAGGCCCTGCGCGTCGCTATGTTTCCGCCGCTCTTTCCGCAGCCCGCCCACGTCCTAAAGCTCTCGGAGCATCCGGTGCTTCTTCGATTAGTTTCCAACGTCTGCGCCGCGGTCGGATCGAGCATGCCGGACAATGTGATCCTCAACGCCGATCCGACCTTCTACGTTACCCAGGGTCGCCAGATGACCCTTGACGGCCAGGTCAAGGGGAGGACGCTCGCGCTGGGAATGCCACTTCTCAAGGTCATGAGTTCGTCCGAGCTTTCCTCGGTCTTAGCGCACGAGTTCGCGCATTTCTCGGGTCGTGACACCCTGTATTCGAGCCTCGCAGCCCCGGTCCACCGAGGGCTTCAGACTTCCGTACGTGTTCTGGGTTCCGTCCGTGGCGGGTCGAGCACTGCAGTCGCAGTAGCTATCCTTCAACTGCCGTCGCTTCATTTTCTGGTGGCCTGTACCCAGTTCTTCGGCTCGATTACTATGCTCATTAACCGGCGCCGCGAGTTAAGAGCGGACTGGATTGCTGCGCAGCGCTTCGGCAAGGTGGCGTTCTGCTCAGCGCTGCGGAAGGCGATCGAGATCTCCTCCGACTTCCCGGAGTCAATGAAAACTCTCACCTGGAGCAACGCCGGCGGGCTCTTTTCTTCCTACGCGGCACTGCTGGAGCGGGAGCCGGCGAAGCTTGGCGAATACTGCTGCAAGGCCTTGGAGGAAGAAGAGTCCGAGTACAGCTCGCATCCTTCGCTGACGACGCGGGAGGGTACCCTTCCCACCTTCAAGGCTTCTGTCGACGTCCCGGCGGGGGACCTGTTAGCCGAGCTGGCGGCAGATGAGGTGCGTCTCTCGGAGGCGTTCGCCCCGATAGTGGCCGACTACCAGCGGAGGTGGGCCGCAGCGAATCCTGAGGCGTCCAAGCTGGCGGAGGCGGTTTCAACGGCCGGAGGCTAGAAGAAACAAGCAAAGGGATGATAAGGAACTCCAATTGCTTGGATTGCCCCCACGTGGCGTGACGAGACATTCCACTCTAAAGTTGAAGATCTCTCTGACTAGCGATAGAATCCTTTCAGTCTCCTTCACTTTGGCAGGTTTTTCCCGATTCGCGACTACGGCGGTGCGCCCAAAGAAGAGTGCATCTGTGAAGTGCTGGAAATGTGGCGTGTCTGGCGCCTTATCAAGGTCTGCATTGTAGGAGCTCAGAAGGAGAAAAGGAATGTGGTATCTGACAGCCATTCTGCCTCTCGCAATTGAGGTGGCGCTCATCGTGCACCTCATCCGTACGGGAAGAGACCGAATCTGGTTTTTCATCATCATCTTCATCCCGCTTGCCGGCAGCATTGCCTACGTTATTATTGAGCTTCTCCCCGACCTCATTCGCAGCCATGGAGCGGCCCGCGTGTCAGCTGGGATTTCAAATGTCGTGGATCCGGACAAGAAGCTCCGTGAACGCCAGGCAATGCTCGCCCTCGCCCCGACGGTGGCGAACCGAATGGCTCTTGCCGAGGTCTGGATGGAAAAGGGGCAACCCGCAAAGGCCGTCGATCTCTATAGCGAATGCCTCAACGGCCTCTACAAGAATGACACGGCGATCATGGCGAGTCTGGGACGAGCCTTGCATGCGGCAGGATACAATGTCCGCGCCCGCCTGATTTATGAGGAACTGGTCCGCATCCACGGCGCTCTGGCTGAGGACCGTGACTTGTTGTGCTTCGCATCCGTGCTGGATTCTTGCGGGGAAACGGCGGAGGCGGAAAAAGCCTATCGGATCGCGGTGGCAAAGTCCCGAGGTCTGGAAGCGCGTTCTCGGTACGTCGCTTTCCTAAAAGGCGTACGGAGGGTGGAGGAAGCTGCACGCGAGCTGGAGTCCATGGAGCAAGAGTTTTCCTTGATGCCTCGCTTTGCACGCCGCGAGCAAAGCAAGTGGATAGAAGCTGCCCGAAAAGAGTTTACATGAGGGCACAGAAGCCAAAGAGGGGGACTTGGCGGCTGGTGATCTCTAGCTAAGCTCGCAGCGGAAGAAGCGCGTCTGTCGAAAGCGTTCGCCCTAAGAATGGCCGACTACCAACAAAGACAGGCCGCGGCCAACTCCGTGACCTTTAAGCAGACGGAACCCGCTTCGACGGCGTATAGCTCTCTGACATTTTGGTGGTAACAGAGCGACCAGTACGGCGTAGAATTCTTGTAGAGTTTCTTAGTTTTTTTATCGAAGCTCGTCCAAGCTCCTCAAATCCGGTTTCCCAGAAATGGCTTTTTCCCGAGAACTTCTATCAGCTTCTCACCGCTCGTCGACTACCGCAAAAGCCAATCGGCACTGCCTGCTAACCACTAGTCGCTGGTTCGAGTCCGGCCGGGGGAGCGGAAAATCTTTTGCAAATGATGATTTAGAGAGCGGCTCTCAAAAAAGAGTCGCTTCTTTTTCTTTTATTGGACGAAATTGTTGAACGGTTCATAGAATCTTTGCAAAAACGGTCCCGGCTTTGGACCTGCCTAACTTCGAGGGAGAAGTGACACTTCGGCGGTGCGCACTGCCCTAACAAACAGGAAAAGGGAGAGGCAGAGCGGCATGGCGATTACTCCTATGCACTGATGGAAGGGAACAACTCCAAGCCAGAAAGCAATTCGTAAAAGTTCGCCAGAACTATTGAGAGCCGGGCTCCATTCATCAACGAGCCCGGCTTTATAGTAGCCCCCGTTGAAACCTTTACACCTTGCTCAATCCCATGAACGTTGTGTTTTTCATTTTCACCCAGGTAAGTTTTTTCTTGACGTTCGGGACAAGAAACTCCGTGGCTCCTCCTTCCCCAATCTGAATGGCGAGAACCGGAAAAGCCGTATTCGCGTCGAACCCCTTCTCCTCCGTTTCGTCAACGTATACTCGAAAATGCCTAAAGTCCATGTCCGCCTCCTTGAAACTTGGAATATGCCACGCTCACCGCTGAGCCTCAGCACCGGTACTCGTCTGCCCCCGAGTGCTTATCCAGAAACTGGAGTTGCCACAACTGGCCCCCCGTTATTTTACCTATGCCCTCATCGCTTGGTACGAACTTGGTCCCAACGGTCGGCAAGAGGAATGCGCTCCAAGTATTCCAGCCTGTCGACAGCGCATCGATCGCAACAGAGTAGTGACGTATGTTTGACACGCCACTTTCCCGTGCCCATGGTGGAATTGCAGAACACGCAGCAAGCCCTCATGTCTTTACTCTCGCTCCATCCACGCGACCGCCTCTGTCTGCGAAACGGCCCGTCGACAGTTCATTTTGAAAGCTCTGCCCGGCGCTTGACAATCTCCTCCATGCCCCCCGGGATGCCGAAAAGGAAAACCTCGCAACAGAGCTGCCCGTCGAAGCCTCCCAAACTCTCGCAGATCGTGCAGAACGGCGTTGCCATGTTCGACCCCTTGTGATCATGCGCGATGAACAGAGATGATAGTGCGCCATCATCAAGCCTGATGCAAGGGGAAGACCCGGTGTCTACCCGGCCGGAGGGATGTCGCCAGGAACGAGGACTACCAATGCCTGCAGATAGTTAAACGACGACCGACTCTATGATAAGGGGCTCGAGTCGAGGGCAAAAAACAGCGAGTAATAGAAGCGCGGTCTTACTGTTCGCACGCCGCGAAGCGTCAGCTCTTACTCCACGATTGCTTTTCCCCTCATCAATCGCGCTGTATGAATCGAAACAGGTCTTGGGGATCGTCGGCCAAAGGATGGGTGTCCCAAAGTGGGAAATTGACGTGACCATAGCTCCCGCTCAACCAGAGATTCTATGTGACCCCGGACATGTTGTTCTTTCGCGCATCGAGGATGTGCGGCACGGCATGCGCCGCAACCATCTCGGGCTTATAGGCAAGGATATTGAATACCCTCTTCGTTCTTTCCAACCGCTGCTGGTTCGTGCCACCCAGCTACTTCCACAGTGAAATTAATCCGAATCCTTCCGTCCGAGCCGTGACCTTCCACGCAGATGGCTCCCTGTTTCCGTTTCGCCATCCCAGCGCTTAGCAGTGCCCACCCCTTGGAACATCCCCATCACGTTGGTTCTGACCATATCTTTCAACATGTTCGGGCGACAAAACCCAAATCGGCAGCACAGGTTGGCCGATCCCCTCGTTGTTGATCCAATAATCAACGCGACCCGGGCCATTTTCTGCTTCGTCCTGGAGGCAAACATTTGCGGTGCCCTCTGCGATACTATCGTGCCATTCGCAACGACGAGATTTCGTCGAAGGGCAGTGATTTTGTTCCCGCAAACGCTTGTCGGTTTCACTTCCCGGCGCTACCATCCTAACGCTGATTGCCGAAAGGAGGCCTGACGAAATTGCGAGGCATGCTTCTCAGCCTTTTTGTCCTGGTATTGCCGGGAGCCCTCCTTCGCGCAGACCCGGAGGTTGTTCGGTACCTGGAAACTCACGGAGCCAAATCTGCAGTCACGGACTATGGCGTAGTTCAGTCTCCGCAGGGCATTAGGATCACCTCCGTGGGCGACGGCTCCTCGGAGGAGATGCTTTGGGTGCCTGGCTCTGGTGCCGTTGCGTGGAGGCTAACTGAGGCGGCGACGAACACTGACCTCCAGGGTGAAAGAGGGGGCAACACAATCCACTTCAGCGGGACTCTGAGAGGGAAAAGTGTTTCACGGGACGTAAAAATTGACGGCGAACTTTGGTATCAGATATTCGGCCCGATCATCCAGGAGCTTCTCCCGGACGGTCAATCAAAGAGAGATTTCTGGGTGGTAAACCCGGACGATCTTGCGCCACACAAGATGATGGTGCGCCGGGCAGGTAACGAGCGGATCACGATTGCGGGGGTCCCTATCGATACCTTCAAGATGCATTTCTCCCCGGCAGGGGCTCTCGCCCCTTTCTGGGGCGCCGATTTCTGGTATCGTTTGGCGGACTCCACCTGGGTGTACTCGCGGCTGCCGGAGAACGGCGGTCTGACCGTCACGACAATCGCGGATCCAGAAAAGTGACGACTGGGAAAGCGAGTATAATGTCGTCGTTGACGCCGTCTTTGCTGCCATGATCAGCCTTGATCCCGGCAGCAAAACATCGGCACGATGAATACCGCTTCGGATAACAGGCCGAAATCTACGCTTGCCGCGTAAGGTCTACTGTTCGCCATTCTGTTGAAACGAGGAGGCCAAGCCCCTGGCCGGTCCGAGCTGATCGGGTGGCAACTTCTGCGAAACTGCGGCTTATGCTTCGTTGTATCCAAAGTCGCCGGAAACAAGCACCGCTCGAATCTTTTTCAGATCTATTTCGCGCCGACCTCTAACACTCAGGAAGTTCTCATCAGATCCTGGGAACCCGTTGAGTATTGATGTTTGAAAGATGCTATTGGGGTCTACGCCACACTTGCCGATTGCACCCTTGACGTCCATCTCACATTTGTCCAAGCTTCCGCCATAGCAATTGAATCCATAGGGATACCCGAGAATATCTCTCTCGGGCTTAATGGCTGAAACTCGTCTTAGGCTTTCGTTTTCCATCATCCACACTCTACCACAGCCTGGCACTCGGGCACCAGCTTTGCCCCGCCAAAGGACGCCAGGAGTAAAAAAGGCTTTATCTCTCGTGGTCGGTTATCTGGGGACATTGAAAGCGTCGCTCATCTAAAAAACGGAACGCTCGGCTACGTAGACGGCCGTGGACCTGGACAGCTTGAAGCGTGGAGCGGAGGAATCGGACGGTGTGATTCACATTTCGTGTGTTCCAAAGGCTTCTCAAGACGTGCTTCTCACACGAATCGCGAAGCTTCAAGTACCACGCCGTTATTGTGTCCTTCGACAGCCTCTACGTACGCTTTCGCTACGTCCGCGGCTGCAAGACCGTGCGACTCATCCATTTTCATTGATCGGAGTGTTTCCTTAACCCACGGCGGGCTCACAACGTTGACGCGTACGCCGCGTTTCATTTCCAGTCCTGCTGCGCGCACAAATCCCTCCAGGCCCGCGTTCACCAAAGACACGGCGGCACTTCCCTGCATGGGCTTGATCGCGAGGATGCCGCTGGTCACGGTGATCGACCCGCCATTTTTCACCTGGTCCTTCGCCACACGAACAACGTTGACCTGGCCCATCAACTTGTAACGGAGGGAAAGCGCGAAGTCGTCATCGGTAAGGTTCTCGAGCGGTCCCCACCCTGCCCCCCCCGCGCAAGAGACAACCGCATCAATATCTTTTGTCCCTTCGAATAGCGCCTTCACCGTGGCGGTATTCTCGATGTCAACTCGAACTGCCGACTTGCGGGACGCCCGTATCACCTCATGCCCGCGCTTGGCAAGAGCCTCCGCAACTGCCTTACCGATTGTCCCAGTTGCTCCGATAACTACAACCTTCATATCAAATGACCTCCACCGGCTTTTGGTTTGCTTCGATCTGACGGAGAACCCTTCACTACCGAAAAATAGACATCTTTTGGACGATAAACAAATGAGGAAGATCATCCTTCCGCGCAACCTGCCTCATTAGACCCAGTGTCAGGTAACCAGCGATTCGCTACGCTCGCCACTCATGAGGACATACTATGAGGGCTGAGCGCTCGCGATGACCGCTTTGACGCTCGCGCCAGGCACATAAACCGTTTGAAATAGCAGGATTTCTTGTGCGGAAGTTGGATGCACAATCTGACGCTCAGAAGGCCATCATTCAATAATTGAAGTAGTCGTCGTTCAGATCAAATCAGCACTGCAGACAAGAACGGCTATACTGCTTCTAAAGGATGGACTCGGAACTATCACGAGCTTCTTCTGGCCGTTTGTCTTCAGCTATTCTCCAGTGATATTTTGCCCTTTGGAAGCGGACAGGCCATTACCGTGCTCTTGAGGGCCGGCGCTGACGCGAAGGTATACCGACCAATTAAACCAAGCGGCAGCCATTAGCGTGGTATAGCCGTCCTTGCTCTGTGTGTTGCTATTCTTGCCATCTCGAGAGAAAGGTTGTACGCGGCACTCCCTTGCCTGGTCGTCATACAACGCATCTGCGTCACCTTGGCGGACTGCAGCGGATTGAGCCCCTTGGAGAACTCGTATTGATTGACCGCGCCCAGATAGGCGCCCGGGAGATGTTCCCAGAGCCCCTCGCCCTTGAGGAAGAGCCGTTCAATGTATGTACTCGAAGCCTGTCCTGCGCGTCGTGCAGCGTAAGGATCGCCCCGCCTTTGGTTTCGCGATCATGACAAAGCATTACCTTTGCAGGCAAAGGAGCAAAGGCGTCGAGGAGTCTAGTTCGGTCGCGTTTGACGCCCAATGACAGCGGCCCTTGTGCGATATTTGGCGTATCATTCCCGAACCATCGGATATATCTGGCCGTTATACAGTTACTCGCGAATCTGCCCCTTTATACTTCTTCAAGCTTGAGCGTCGTATCATTTTCAAAGGAAAACCAGAATCCAAAGGATGAAGATCCGACAGATTATCGCTTGGCCCGCCGGCCTCTAGCGGTCTTCCTTAGATTGCTCGCGCCGCCCTTTGGCGTTGCAGCTTTCTTCGCGGCATTCGCTTTCGAAGGTTTTCTTGCTGCCACCATCAAGTCCAGAACTGAATCATCGCTTCCAAAGTCGTTCGGGACGTAAGCGTCGGCCTCGTTGTCGTTAAGCCAACGTCCTTGATTGTCATGATATCGGAAGCGATACGATTTCCCTTCATCCAGCACTACCTTGGCAACCCAGGTACCGTCCGACTCCAAAGTGAGTGGAACGCCTTTTACCTGCCATCCATTAAAGTCTCCGCAAAGATAGAGTTCTACAACGTCATCTAGCGGGGGCATCCTGAAAGTGACCTCAATCTTCTGACCTCCAAGAGGCTTCTTCTGGAGCATGTGCTCCTCCTATAAACATTCAAGCGGATCGCAATCTGCTTCCATGCCCTGACGACGTCAGGCGCTCAT
>Ga0326727_10021327_pt1 | contig 12709 bp, 12 predicted proteins | sample MB2enrmetagenome_FD_207643 | JGI IMG/M metagenome (GOLD analysis project Ga0326727, IMG submission 207643) | Lab enriched peat soil microbial communities from McLean, Ithaca, NY, United States - MB29MY | ecosystem: Environmental > Terrestrial > Soil > Wetlands > Peat | place: USA: New York...
TCAACTCCTGCTCGGAGACCATCTTCTTCTCGTACAACGGCTTCAGGCACTCCAAGTAGGTATTGGTCCGCTGCGCTTCCAGCCGATCGATCTCCACCAGCACCTGCCGCTGCAACACCGCCAGGCGGCGCTGCTGCAACTCCACGCGGAGGCGGATGGAATCGGCCAGCAGCCGGGCCGTCTCGCCCAGATAGCTGCGGGCGCGGTCCGCTTCGCTCACCGCCAGCTTGTCCGCCACCGCAGCCAGTTCCTTCTGCAGCCGGACCAGCTCCTCCTGGAGCACCGTCATTTCCGCGCGCAGCGGCCGCTCGTCGAGCTGGGCCACGATCTGCTCCGGCTCGACCATGTCGAACAAGGTCCACGGCCCCCGCGGCAACTGCGCGAGGATGCCGCTCAGCGCCGTGGCCACGTCCACCCGCACCACCTCCACTTCGCCGTAGGCGTGCGGAATCTCGCCCGCCCGATTCCACAACCAGAAGGTCGACGCCAACAAAGACAGCAACCCCAACACCGGCAGCGTGGTGTAACGAAAACGACGCCAGCGGTTCTTCACGGGAACCGGGATACGTCCTATTCCGTTGGCCATTCAGGCTTCCCCGTCTCTGTCGGCACCAATTCAGCAGTCTGAGCCCTAACCTTACTTAAATAATCTATTCACACAGAAAATTCAATCATCTTCTTCCCCGGATCGCCCGTTTTCGGTAAAGACGGGCCCATGCCGCCCCCGCCCACCGCTTGCCGTCCCCAGTCGCCGGCCCCCCGCCCCCCCATAGTGACAATTACTTACCACCCCAATAGTTGCTCAGCGGCGACCCCGCCGCACGCCAAGACCAACAACCTACCAGATATAATTGACACCGCGGCCAACCAGAATGGGGGGCGATGCGCGAACAGCGATGGAGGAGCCGCCTCCGGCCAACCGGAATCGGATGCTGCACCCGTGACGGCAAGGCGATTCACACCCGCCGCAGCCGCCTGGCGAGCATGCGGGGCTCATTTGGCCGCAAGCGGAGATTCCACGGTCTGCAGGAAGCGGCCGCCGCTTTCATACCAACCCTGCCTGGTGAAGCGGCACCAGGTCAGATCGATGAGAAAGCCGAGCCAGCCGCTGCCGCTTTCCAGCGACGCGATCATGCGGCGGTGGGGCAGCGGTTTGGGATGGTAGAAGCCCAGTCCCCGCTGCGAGATGTGCTTGCCCACGACCGTCAGGCTCTCGCCGCACGGCGTGCTGCCGTCCTCCCCGACCGGCGTGAGGTGCACCAAGTGCGGGAACGGGTACCGCATCTCGCGGCGCCGCTCGAGGATATCCATGCTGGGCTGCAAGGTGCTCAGCAGGGCCCAGATCTGGACTTGCATTTCGCTGTCGCCCTTCAGACCCTGTTCGGGCAGCAGCTCGACTTGCGGATGACGGAGTGTGGCTTGCATCGTCATGAGATGAGAAGCAAAAAAGAGCCCGGCGGAATCGAGAAAAGAGGCGGCCGGCCGCTTGCGGCCGCCGGGTGGCAACAACCAAGCACCGGCCATCAAAAGCTTAGGTCACGGTGCAGGCGGTGTCAAATCGAGTTGCCGGGCCCATTGGCGGTGCAGGTGGGCGTAATTCAGGCGGAAGGCCTGGTAACCCGGCTCGATTGCCAGGCCCAGCCGCAACAGCTCGGCCGCCTCGGCATAATGGGCGGCGGCGCCCAGCTCGATCGCCCAATTATTGAGTGTGACCAGCAGGTTTCCACGGGCGGTGGCGTTGTCGGGGGCCAGCCGCAGGGCCTTGGCATTGGCGGCCGCCGCTTCTGCAAATCGTTTCTCGCCCAACAAGTCCACGCCGCGGTTGTAGTAAATCATCGCCAGCAACTCGACATCCGAGACCTCGCGGGGACGGACGGGACCAGTGACGAGTGACGAGTGACAAGTGGCAAGTGGCTCAGGGACCTCGCGGGCCGGCACGCCCTGAGGCACCCAGGGCGTGGCAGGCCCGGCGGTCGGGGCGGCAGGCGAGGCTTGGCCCGTTGGGCCCGCCGCACGGAAACCGGCCTCTGCCCGGGGCGAATCGAGCCCTTGGAACCACCGCGGGCAGGTAGTCTCGATGTCCAGCGGGCCGCCGGCCGTGCGGAGCCGGCTCATCACGTGCCCCGGAGCCTCCAGCCCGCAAACCTCCAGCCCGAACTCCCCCGCCAAACATTGGAACAACACCGAGGCGCTGACACAATTGAACCGGCCGCGATCGATGGCCTCCCGCAAATCGGTGCAGGGGAGGCTGTAGCCGCCGGTGAGGACGCGGGCGTGCAGGAACTCGAAGATGGCCCGGGCTTGCTGGCGGGGTGCGCCGCGGACGGCTCCCGATCGTTTCAGGACATCTACCAACTGCCCCCATTGCCGGCGGTAGTGCGCCAGCACGAGCGGGTCGTCCACGCCACTGGCCACTAGGGCGGCGTCCAGCAGCGGGAACTCGTCCAGCCGGCCTGCGGCCACGCTTGCCGCGGCGCCTGCGTCGACAAACAAACGCCGCTCCAGCGCCGTCAGGCTGTAGCCAAGCGACAGTTGTATCCATTGGGATGCGGGCGTCTCGCCTGCGTCATGCGCGGCAGGCGGGACGCATGCACTACAAGACGAGACACTGGCAGGCGGGGCACCTTGCACGGCATCCGCGTGCCACCCGGCCGCCGCCAGCCAGGCGACGGCTGCCAGCAGCACCGCGAGCCGCCACACACCGCAATTTCCGTAAGAATGCGGCACGCGGCCGGCTGGCCGGCTGCGTTGGCGGCACGCTCGGAGTGTTCGCTTCATGCCGGTTGTCGCAAAGTTGTCGGATCTGCCGGTGCCGGCCGGATGGGCGCCGGCGCAAACCTTGAGCTTTCACGACAACTCTAGGACGCGAAGAGGAAGGATGAAGGATAAAGGATAAAGGAGAAAGGCGGAAGGATGAAGGCGGCAGACGGAGGGAGGTGCAGGGCGAGTCGACGGGCACCGGTGCCGACCAAGGCTTCGCACGGGTGCGCGGCCGGGGGATCGCCGAGAAACCCAGCACTGCTTGCGGACGACAAAGCCGCCAGCGGTTTCCGGCAAGCAGTGCGGAGTTGTGGCTCCCCGCAAGCAGTGGCACATGCGACACTTATCGCCGCCAGAAAAACTTGCCGCACACGCCGGCAGCCGGCGATTGCAGGGAGCATGTGCAGAAGTTAGACTCTCGTTCGAACCTTAAGCACGGGAGAAACGCCATGTGCTCGCTTGCGGCCGCTGGGCGTGTCTGCGTCCTGATCACAGGGGTCTTCACGGCGGGGTTATGCGGCGGCGGATCGGCTGCGTGCGGCGCGGCCCCTCCGCGGGCCATCCGCCACTCCGACGTGGTCTTCATGTACGACGATCCCAAGCTCTACGCGGCCTACGGCTGCACGGTCCTCGGCTGGGCGGGAGACGCGGACGCCCAGCACATCGACCAGGCCCACGCCCGCGGCGTGCGGCTGTTCTCCACGAGCGTCGGCTTCCTCACCGAGTTCCAGCGCGTGGTGGACTTCGATCCGAACTTCCTCGAGGCCGCCTGCCGCAACCTGGCGGGCGAGCCGTTCGTCGTGCCCTGGCTGTGGGACCACAAGTACAAGGGCCAGCGGGCCTGGTGGTGGTGTACCAACAGCCCGCTCTATCGCCGCTATCTTCAGCAGCGGTTGGTGGAGGTGATGCGGGCGGGACCCGACGGCCTGCACATCGACGACTACCGCGGCACTTCCGGGGCGGTCACCTGGCTGCCGGCCTGCTTTTGCCCGCATTGCATGGCAGGTTTCCGCGAGTATTTGGGCAAGGCGGTGCCGCGGGAGAAACTGGCTGCCCTGGGGATCAAGGACCTCGACGCTTTCGATTACCGCAAGTTCCTCCTGGACCGCGGCGTGACGCTGGAACGCTACAACAACGACCGCACGAAGCTCCCCCTGGCCGCCGAGTTTCTCGACTTCCAGGTGCGGGCGAGCACGGCCTTCGTGGCCGAATATCGGCACAAGGCGGAGGAACTCCGCGGCCGCCCGCTGGCACTGTGCGTCAACTCGGGCTTGGACGACCCACAAGCCCTGGCCATCACGCCGCAGTTGAGTTACTTCTGCTCGGAAGTGGAGCACCAGGCAGCGAGCCGGGCAATGCCGCTGCACCCGGTCTACGTCTACAAGCTGGCCGACGGCTTGGACCGGCCGGTGGCCGCGACGGCCGGCGGCGGGGACTGGGCCTATATTGCCGAGCACAAGCTGCCCGGCCTGGTGCGGCTGTGGATCGCGCTGGCCTACGCCCACGGCCAGAATTTCATGCCCCCGCACCGGCAGTGGTGTTACACGCGGAGCAAGGGCACGCACTGGTATGCGGGCCCGACCGAGGAGTTTGTCTGGCTCTACCAGTTCGTCCGCGACAATGCCCGGCTGCTGGACGGCTACGAGGCCGTGGCCTCGCTGGCACTGGTCTACGACAATGCCGCCCGGCGGCGGTGGCAGGGCGACATCCAGCCGGTCGCCACCGCCCTGGCCCAGCGAAACATGCCGTTCAGCGTGGTGGTGGCGGGCGACGATTGGCTGGACTATCGCCTGGACTCCCGCCGCCTGGACCAGTTTAGGGCCGTGATCGTCAGCAAGGATTTCGGGCAGCACGGCGGCCGGTGCGAGCCGATCGAGAAGTGCCGGGCCGAGGGCCGCCTGCTGGTGTGGCCTGACGACGCCCGGCTGGAAAGGCTCGTCGGCAGGCCCGTCGAGGTCGAGGGCAGCCAACAGGTCATGGTCGTCGTGCGTGCGGCCGCCAACGCCCGCGGGCCGCTGGCGATCCACCTCGTCAGTCGCGACTACGACCGGACGCAGGATCGCATGTTGCCGCAATCGGCTTTCAGCGTGCGGCTGCGGCAGGACCTGTTTCCCGGGCGAAAGTTTACGCAGGCCCTGTTGCACGCCCCGCGCTCGCAGCCGCTCCGGCTGGAGGTCCGCTCCGACGCCGGGCACACGGTCATCCGCGTGCCCCGGCTGGACCTCTGGGCCATCGTCGAGCTGTCGGAACTGGCAGCGTCGGATGTCTCTACCCGCAGCCCGGTCCAGACAAGCGGGTCGGCCATTAGAGGATGATCGCCATGGCGAGTTCAATCGCAACAAGTACACCTGGGTATATCGTGTGGTGGTGCCAGGGGGTAGATCCACGGTATCATTGGTTCCTCCGCGGAGTCATGCCGGACCTCTCGTTCTACGGCGAGGTCACAGTGTTCCAGGGGCGGGGCGGGGAACAGCGCAACGTTGCTGGGAGCCTTAGCCCCTCCGATCACGCGCGGCTGGTCGAACTGGTCAACGACATCAAGAACAACACTCGCACAACCGACTCGGGAGAACCATGTGAAGGCATGCTTGCGGAGTGGCCGATCGAGAACCCCACCGTGATCTACCACCACCTTGGGGGCGGTGATGGGACCTCGGCCGGCGCGGCGTGTTTCATGCGGATAGTGGAGCTTCTCTCGAAGTACCTACCGCGCGAGGCGGCCACCGCGTAGAATTACCCGTACAGCAACATGTTATGAGGAGGGCCCAATGGACATTCTGCTACAAGGCGTCATTCACGGCAAGACGATCGAGTTGGCGGAGAGCCCGGGAATTGAGGACGGGCGCAAGGTGGAATTGGTCCTTCGGGTCAAGCAACCGCCCGGTCCGCCGCCGGGCTGGAAGCCAGGCGGCACCGAAACCGCCGCGGGGATGATGGCGGACTACTGGACGGAAGAGGACGACCGGGTCTTGGAGACAATCTATCAGGACCGAAAGAGAACGGACCGTCGGGAGACACCGCAGTGAGCTTTCTGTTGGACACGAACCTCCTTTCGGCCCATCTCCGGCGGCCAGCGGGGCTCGCTCATCAGTTTTTCCAGCACTCGGGAAGGCTCTACACGTCGAGCATTTGTCTGGCTGAACTGTACGTCTAGGCTTACGGTAGGAACGATCCCGCGCCGATGGTCACCGCGATTGACAAACTCCTGCAGTACGAGGTGAGCCTCGTCCCTTTCGACGCCGACTGCGCGCGGAAGTTTGGAGAAGTGCGTGTCGACTTGCGACGGCGGGGGCTGGAAAAAGGCGCCGTGGACCTAATGATCGCCTCAGTTGCCTTGGTGTATGACTTCGCGCTGGTCACGCACAACTCGGCCGACTTCCAGAATATCCCCGGCTTGCGATTGGAAGATTGGCTCAGATGATGGCAAACGTCTTGCAGGCCACAAGACCCTAGGAGGTTGCCATGCCGCGAGGAATGAAGCGCAGAGAGTTCTTGCAAGTGAGCGTCGCTGGAACCGCCCTGGGGCTGGAGGCCTCATTCTGAAAGCACCGCCACCCGCCCGCCGATCTTTGCGGCCCAGTGCCGCATTATGCGGGCTTTCTTGCGCATGACTTTCGTGACACCAGGCACATTTGCCTCTCGCCCGCGAAGGAATCTGTCGCGGAATTCCCGCCCCGCCGGGCTATCAGGGATGAGGTCCGTCCGGATGCCCACCAGCCTGAATTCGTCGATCCCTTGCAGCCTTGCGTAAAGGTCCACTAGGTAGTCTGCGGGCGCCTCGGCGACAACCGCGTCCGCAATGATCACGGAGATGGCGTCGCAGCAAATCAACTCGAACTGTGCGATCTGGGCATCTGAGTAGGTGAGCCCCTTCTTCACCGGCAGCGGGAGCGGGTAGCTGAGAATACGCTCCGCTTCGGCCGCCGACGCGCGCGCGGCCCGCTGCACGGCCTGGGCGAGCGCATCGCGATCATAGTCGCGGATGGCGAGCAATACGAGCGTGAAAGCGGCTGTGTCCTCCGGCGCGAGCCTTTCCGGCGGGGATCGCTCCAACAGGGCCTTGGTCTCAGTATCAAGCCAGTCCATTAGTGAATCCCACGCGTCTTGGAATCACACGGCCTCCGGCGGACACCGGGCGCGTCGCCGGTAGCCGAATTATACAGGCGCGGCGCGAGCTACGGCAATCCTCCACGTCACGGCTGCAAAACTGGTTACTCGGTCTTCCCGACCAGTTGTGGTTCCTTGGCCGGTCCAAAGCCTACGTTCGATTCCGCGTCGAAATACAGCTCCTTCCCGGAGAATTTCAGGCGGAGCGTGATGGTGAACGGCGTCTCGTAGAAGCAGAGCCTGGCCGTGAACGTGTCGTCGGCGGTCCAGGCGCCGCTGGCCGCCGCGGGCTGTATGGGCAAGGCGCCGCACGCGGCCCGCCCTTTGTGCCATGTGCCGCGACCGCAGGCGATCCGCTGTTGGACGCCGTCCTGCCGCACGACCAGGGTCACGTCGCCCTGTTGTCCGTCGCCTTCCAGCGTCATCTCCAGTTTGCGCGGGTTGGCCGGAAACACGTATTTCTTGCCCAACACGTTTGCGGCACGGCCCGAGCCTTGTGGGCAAGGCAGCGTGAGGCCCTTCAGCCTGTCCGCGAGTTTTCCGGCGGCCGCGTCATTGGGAGGCAGCGGCGACGAGTGCATGGCCGGGAGCAACTTGTCCCAGACCAGGTTCAGGACGAACTGCATGTCCTTCACGCCGCTGGTGATGACGAGCACCGCATCCTGCTCGGGCAGCACGACGCAGTATTGCCCGAACGCCCCGTCGCCGCGGTAGGCGCCGTGGCGGCACCGCCAGAACTGATATCCGTAGCCCTGGTCCCAATCGCTCTTGGGGTTGCTGCCGTTTGAGGTCTGCCGGGCGGTGGCCGCCTCGACCCACGCTGCGGGCACGAGCTGCTTGCCCTGCCACATGCCTTTCTGCAAATAAAGCTGGCCGAATCGGGCGATGTCCTCGGTGCGGATGTTCAGGCCGAAGCCGCCGGCCGAGATGCCTTGGGGACTGGTTTCCCAAGTGGGGTGCTCGATGCCCAGAGGCGCAAACAGCCGCGGCCGGAGATAATCGAGCAGGGTCATGCCGGTGGCCTTCTCGACGATGGCCGAGAGCATGTACGTGCCTGAGGTGTTGTAGAGGAAATGGGTGCCGGGCTTGAAGGGGACCGGCTGGGCAAGGAAGGTCTTGGTCCAGGGCTGCTCCGGCGTGCGCGGCGGCTCGCTTTGATGGCCCGTGGACATCCGCAAGAGGTCGCTCACCCGCATGGCCTTCAGGTTGTGGCTCGGCTCGGGCGGGGCATCGTCGGGGAAGAACCGGAGCACCTCGTCGTCCAGGCTGAGTTTGCCCTCCGCGATGGCCAGCCCGACGGCCGTGGAGGTGAAGCTCTTGCTCAGCGAATACAAGGAGTGCGGGGCCTCGGCAGAATACGGCGACCACCAGCCTTCCGCCACCACGTGGCCGTGGCGCAAGAGCATGAAGCTGTTCATCGCGTCGATGCACTTGTCGGCCGCCTCGACGAACGCGAGGACGGCCGAGGAGGAGACGCCCTGTGCTTCCGGGCTGCTGCGAGGCAAGTCCGCCCCGCAGCAAATAGAACCGCTCGACGCGACCAGGGCCATGACCGAGAGGGCTTTCATAATGGTTACCTTGGTGAGGAAGATAGCAGCCAACTTGCAGGCCCCATTGTAACGAAGCAGGGCGGCAGTTTGAAGTTCACGACCGTGCGCCCGGCAAGCCGTTTTTCGCCATAGGCCGAAAAACGGCGGCGGGGTACAATCCCCATTCGGAGTCAAGCAGCATGTTCCGTCACGCACTGTGCGTCTTTCCGTATCGCCGCACACACAGTTCGCGGACATCCTTCCCCCCGTTGGGTTTGGAGTACGTGGCCGCCGCGCTCCGCCCGCACGCCGAGCGGATCGAGCTGCTGAACTTCCGGCATGAGCGCACGGCCAGCACGCAGCCATTCCTCCGGCGGGAGACGGACCTGGTCTGCTATTCCATCAACTGGCGCAAGGACCTGGAGCTCGTGCGCGACGACATCAACGCCCTGCCCGCGGGGATCATGACGATCCTGGGCGGGCGGACCGCAACCGAGAATCCCCGCTACTGGCTGGAGGCCTGCCCGCGCGTGGACGCCGTGGTCTGCGGCGACGGCGAGCAGGCGATGGCCGAGATCGCCGCCGGCCGCCCGTGGGCGGAGATCGCCGGTTTGGCCCACCGCGGCCGCGACGGCCAAGTGCTCTTCAACCGGCCGCGGGCCAACGTGCCGCTGGACGACAACCTGCTGCCTGCCCGCGACCTCCGCCGCCACGCGTATTTCATGACGACCAAGGGCGTGAGCACGGGGATCAAGGTCGACCAGGTGGCCGGCTCGCGAGGTTGTCCGTTCCATTGCAAGTTCTGCAACTTCGCCATCAACCCGTGGGGCGTAAAGCGGAGTTGGGCGCCGCGGTCGCCCCAGTCGATTGTCCGCGAGATCGAGCAAATCGATGCCGACCTGGTGCTGTTCGTCGACGACGTGTTCACGTATCAACCGGAGCGGGTGGCCGAGATCTGCGACCTGCTCGTGGCCAAGGGAATACGCAAACACTATATCGTCAACGCCCGGCTGGAGATCGCCGATCGCCCGGACGTGCTCGCCAAAATGGAGCAGGCCGGGTTTATCGCCCTGCTGGTGGGCGTCGAGTCGACGCAGGATGCGACGCTGCGCTCGATGGGAAAGGGCTTCACCGTCCAGCAGGTCCGCGAGCGGTTTGCAGTGCTCCGCCGGTCGAAGATGCTGATCAACGCCTATTTCATCGTGGGCAACATCGGCGAAACCGAGGGGCAGATGCTCTCCACCGCACGGTTCGCCCGCTCGTTGGGCGTCGACCTGATCCACGTCTCCCGCTTGCGGAACGAGCCCTACTCGGGCCTGGGCGAACTGGTCGCCCGGACGCCCGGCTACCACGTCAATCCCCGCGGCCTGGTCTATAGCGACGCTTACTCGGCCGAGCACATCGGCAATCTGCGCAAGCGGATCGACCGGCAGTTTTTCAGCCCTTGGCAAGCGGCGCGCGTGGTCTTTAAGCTACTGCGACTCTTGCACTGGCGGGTGAAGCTCAGGGCGTTGCTGACGATCCCCGTCTTCCTGACATTGCTGGTGGCCACGCAGGCCGGCCGGAAGGCGCGGAGGTGGCTGGGCAAGGTGTGATCACGCGGCGGCCAACGCGCGGTCGATGCGCTGGATGGCCTCGTCGATTTCCTTGGTACTCTTGAAACCGATCACCACCGCGCTCAGCTCGGGCCGGGACATCGCAAAGCGAATCGACTTCTCGCGGTCCGCCGGATTCTGGAAGTCGCCGTCGCCGATGAGCTTCATGCCGATCACGCCGCGGCCCTTGGCACGCATCGTCTTGAGCTGTGCGAGGACCGGGGCGATGTCGTTGCCGGGCTTGTTCCAGGTCTGCTCCATGCCGTCGATGTGCTTGGCCTGCGGGTTGACCCGCACCAAGTGCACTTCGGTCCAGTCCGAGGCCGCGGCCGTTCGCAGGGCGGGCAGGCTGTGACACGACACGCCTTTGGCGCGGATCCACTGCTTGGCCTTGGCTTCCTCGAAGCCGTCCATGATCCGCCGGAAGTCGCCGGTCCAGCCGTCCTTGACCATGCAGTGGATCAGCATGCTGTCGATGTAATCCGTGTTGAACACCTTGCGGTGGCGGTCGATGGCCGCCAGCACGTCCGGCGGCTGGCCGGGGATTTTCGACTGCAGGAAGATCTTTTCCCGCGGCAGTCCCTTGACGGCGCCGGCGATCCATTCGAAGGTGGCGTAGCTCTGGGCGCAGTCGAAGTAGGTGATGCCGTGGTCGTAGGCGTAGTGTACCAGGTCGTTGAACGCCCGCTGGCCCAGGGAGTGCTGCACGTTGCCGCTGTTGCTGCCGCAGCCCATGCCGAGGCGGCTGAGGCGGAGGCCCGTTTTTCCCAGCGGCACTTGGTCCACGGCGCTGCGGACCTGCGGCGTTTCGGCGGCCCCGAGAAGGCCGGACGACAGCAGGGCGCCCCCCGCGAAAGCGGCCGTCCGCTGCAGGAATTCACGCCGGGTGGTGAGGAGCGGCGCGCCGCCAAGGGTTGGCTGCGGCGGTCCGCCCGAAGACGTGTGGGCTTTCATGTCGGTTGCTCCAATGTGAGTCGGGATGCAGCAATTATACCCGCCGGGCCCCGCCCGGGGTAGCAGGTATGGAACCGCCCGCGTCACGGAGTTAGAATGCACGCCTGCACCACACAACGGCAACTCAACTACTGGAGGACGCCCATGGTAACGAAATGCATGATGGTTGCCTGCCTGATTGCGGCGACGGCGGTGCTCGGCGGCTGGGCCCGGGCCGGCGAGCCGGACGCGGTGCTCCGCTTGTGGCCCGGCGACGGTTTGCCGCCCGGCGTGCAGGTTCCAGACCCGCAGAACCAGAATCCCGACGCCCAGGGACTTATCCGCCGCATGGACAAGCCGGAGTTGCGCGTTTTTCTCCCGCCCGCGGACCGGGCTACCGGCACGGCGGTGATCATTTGTCCCGGCGGCGCCTACGGGCTGCTGGACTACAAGGCGCACGTGGCCGAATTCGTGGCGGATTACCAGCGGGAAGGCATTGCGGTGATCGCGCTGCTCTACAAGGTCCCCACGAAAGCCGAGCTGGCTTTGACGGAGGCCAAGCGCGCGATCCGGCTGGTTCGCAGCCACGCCGCCCAGTGGAAACTGGACCCGCAGAAGATCGGCATGCAAGGCTATTCGGCGGGCGGGCACCTGCTGGTGAACCTGATGTCCCACGCCGATGACGGCGATCCACAGGCCAAGGACCCTCTGGACCGGCTGAGCTGCCGCCCGAATTTCGTCCTGCTGATGTGTCCCTGGAATCTGTGGAAGGTGGAGCAATATCCGCTCAAGGCACCGCTGCCCCCGGTGTTCCTGGCCTGCGCCGCCGACGACAACGTGTCGATCAATTTCTCCGACCCCTTGGCCGCCCGCTTGCAGGAACTGCACGTGCCCGTGCTGTACTGGAGGGTCCCCAACGGCGGGCACAGTGCGTTCCACCGGCCTTCCGCCTGGGGCAAGTGGATGGAGAAGCTCGTGCCTTGGCTGAAACAGCAGGGCTTCGCGGTCCGGCCGTGATGCTCGGCGCGGCGCACCCACGGCCGATGAGGATTCTGCGGGTTGGCGCGTGCCCCAGCGTACCGCAGCCGCTGTGGCAGGAGTGGCGTTCTGTCTCGGGTTTGCATCTCGACGGCCGCAGTCTATGGTTTAATTGTCGCGGCGCACATCGGAGACACAAGCCATGCTGCCTTATGTCGCTTGGAAAGACTTCTACTCCGTGGGCGACCCGTTTCTGGACGCCCAGCACAAGCAGGTCATTGGCGTCATCAACGACCTCTACGACGCCATGCAAGAGCACAAGGACCGTGCCGTCCTGAAACCCATTCTCGGCAGACTGCTCGCATACACGCTTGCCCACTTCAAGTATGAAGAGCAAGTCATGCAGGAGCATGAGTTTCCCGACTTCTCGCCGCACAAAGCTGCGCATGACAGGATTCGACAACGAACCCGCGACTTGCTGGAGAATGTCGACGTTGTCACGGGACGCGATCTGCTGCACTTCTTGAAAGAGTGGTGGGTCGGTCATATCCAGGGTCTGGACAAGCAGTACAAGCCCTATCTGGAGCTAGCGAGCAGTTGCCGCTGATCCGCGCCCGCAGCAGCGCCGGCCCCCGGCAGCGGCCGACGAAGACGGGCCGCCGACAACCCGAATTATTCAGGTAGAGAAAATGGTTGGACCAGTCGCTCGCGTAGAGCGTGGATTATCCTAAAGGGTGGTGTTTGAAACCCCTTTACGACAGAGCCACATACGGGAGGACTGGTCCAATGAGAAAGAGTTTAATTTAC
>Ga0326727_10021328_pt1 | contig 12709 bp, 8 predicted proteins | sample MB2enrmetagenome_FD_207643 | JGI IMG/M metagenome (GOLD analysis project Ga0326727, IMG submission 207643) | Lab enriched peat soil microbial communities from McLean, Ithaca, NY, United States - MB29MY | ecosystem: Environmental > Terrestrial > Soil > Wetlands > Peat | place: USA: New York...
TAAGAACATGGCCAGCAGAATCGAACCGCTAACGATCACCGCCGTCAGGGCAGCCGCATTCCACACCAGCCCGCCACCGCGCAGCAGCAGATACCCCAGAAGCGCTACGATTCCCGCCGGCACCAGTAGCACCAGGACAAGGATGAAGCTGACGGCCGCCAAAAGCATTCCCGAGCCCAGAGCGAGCAGGATTTTGAACCCGAGATAACCCAGATATGAACCAGGCTTGGCCCTCAACATTGGTAACAACCGGCTCCATCCCGCGCCCGGCCCGACGCGCTCCAGGGCCATGATGGGAACGACAAAATCTTTGGTAAGCACCCAAATCGAGGTACCCGCAACGAAGATTGCGAACAATACACCGAAGAGCAAGAAGCCGCCCAGCACCAGGAAAGCTATATGGGCCCGCGGTTCTTTGAAAGCTCCCGTTGCCCATGCCAGAAACACGGCCGCGCCCACCACCGCCAGCAGAAGAAAAAATAGAAGCAAAGAAAATACCAGGCGCCACACAAAAAGGCGCAGGCCGGGTTGCCGCCAGCGGACAAAGCCCTCGCGCAGGCGCACGCGCCCGGTTATTACGGCCTCCAGCAAGGCAAAACGCAGCACGCTGCCGGCGTACAGCAACAGCAACAGCAATACCCCCAATGCCACAGCCAGCAGAAGGAAAAGCGGCCACAGGGAAAAGGGAAAATGCGGCGGCGGCCGCAGATGCCGGGCCCCGATCTCGCGAAAGTATTGCAACGGCAAATTGAGCTGAGAGCCGCCGCCGCCGCCCACCTCACCGGTCAGCCATCCCAGGACGGCGAAGCGCAGCCAAACGCCCAAACGGAAAGGACGAAACAGCAGACGCCGCGTCCACTCAATCGCCGGACTGAAAGCTTCGACGGCGGATATGGCGGCAACAGGCATAAGCGCTGGCGAAGTACGCGATCCACCCTAACCCAAATTGCAGGCGCCCACAAGTGCTTTACCCTGCCAGCCAGCCCGCCAGCTCGTGCAAGGCTCGTTCACACTGTTGCCGGTGGCGCTCTTTGCGGTCTCGAACCGGCAACGCCAGGGGAGGAAGCAAATCGAAGGTGATATTGGCGGGTTGGAAACTTCTGGGATCCGCCTGGGTAATGTAGTGGATCAGCGAACCGAAAGCGGTGGCCCGGGGCGGCGGCACCGCGATTTTGCCGGACGCCAATGCCGCTGCATGGCGGCCGGCCATGAGTCCTGCGGCAATCGATTCCACGTAGCCCTCGACGCCGGCGATCTGGCCGGCAAACAAGACTCGCGGATGGTCCCGCAGTTGCAAGGTCTGGTTGAGCAGCGCAGGCGAATTGATGTAAGTGTTCCGATGAATCTGGCCGTAGCGTAAGAAGCAGGCGTTCTCCAGCCCCGGAATCAACCGGAAGACGCGCTGCTGGTCGGAGAACTTCAGATGATTCTGGAAACCAACCAGGTTGTAGCTATCGGCGCGGAGATTCTCCTGGCGTAATTGCACTACCGCCCAGGGCTGCCGGCCGGTACGCGGATCGCGCAAGCCAACCGGCTTCATGGGCCCAAAGCGCAGGGTATCGCGGCCGCGCCGCGCGATTTCCTCAATCGGCAGGCACCCCTCAAAGTAATTCAGCTTTTCCCAATCGCGGTGCTCGACGGATTCGGCCGACATCAGCACATCGTAGAAGCGATCGTACTCTTCCCGGGTCATGGGGCAGTTGATGTAGTCGGCGGAACCCTTGCCGTAGCGCGCGGCCAGGTACACGCGCTCCATGTGAATGGAATCCGCTTCCACGATCGGGGAAATGGAGTCGTAGAAATAGAGATGCGATGGCGGACTGCCGTCTTGGAGCACTCCTGGAATCGCAGGAGATGCAGCCTGGGTAAGTCGCGCGATTTCTGCGCTCAAACCTTCGGACGTGAGCGGTCCAGTGGCGATAACGGTGACGTCTTTGTCCTCTTCGATATGTGTAAGTTCTTGCCGGTGGACGGTAACCAGCGGTTCGCCAGTTAGCGCGGCCGTAACCTTCTGAGCAAAGGCGGCGCGATCGACGGCGAGAGCATGACCGGCGGGCACCGCCGTCTTCTGAGCAATAGCCATCAAGAGAGAACCGGCGCGGCGCATCTCCTCTTTCAGCAGCCAGGGCGCGGTATTCTCGCTATCGGATTTCAGCGAGTTGGAGCACACCAGCTCGGCAAAGTCGCCGGTCTGATGCGCCGGCGTACCGCGGCCGGGACGCATTTCATAAAGCTCAACCGCAACTCCGCGGCGCGCGCACTGCCACACAGCCTCACTGCCTGCCAAGCCGGCGCCAATGATTCTGACCTTGATTCTGAAAGCTCCCGTGGACGTCATGGCCTGTGTGGTGAGTCGTTAATTCATTTACCAGGTCCGAAAATGATTTTTTCACCACAAAGGACACAAAGTACACGAAGGGTAAAAACGAACAAAGAGGTTCTCTTCAGCCCTGCGTTCCCTTTGTGTCCTTCGTGTCCTTTGTGGTGAAAAGTACAATTCACCACCCTAGCTTAGCGCGGAAAAGGCTTTGTGGTAATCATAGCCGTGATTTGGTTGCGGCCAGGCGAGTCAACGCCTCGCCTTCCACCCGCATGGTGAGCCACTCATCCATGGTCTTGGCGCCCAGCGATTTATAAAACTCGATGGAAGGGGTATTCCAATCCAAAACCTGCCACTGAAACCGCCCACAGTTCTCCTGCACCGCGATCTGCGCCACATGGACCAGTAGAGCCTTGCCAATGCCGTGTCCGCGAAACTGCGGCCGCACAAACACATCCTCCAGGTAAATTCCCGGGCGCCCCTGCCAGGTGGAGTAGTTGTAGAAGAAGAGGGCAAAACCGGCGGGCTTGTCTCCCCAGCCGGCAATCACACAACGAAACTTCGGTTCCGTCCCCCAGCCATCACGGCGCAAATCTTCCACCGTAGCCACCGCTGCCTCCGGAGTGCGCTCATATTCGGCTAATTCACGAATGAATTGCAGGATGAGCGAAATGTCGTTGGGAGTTGCCGGGCGAATAGTCAACATAGGATAGCGGCATGATAAACGAAGAATTCCCGCCATTGCTATGGGTTATTCGCGAGGCTCGGCGGGAACCGTTTTTCAGTGCGGCGCGGTACGGCTGGCTCCCCGACGGCGCGCGGTCAAGGTGCGCCGGACAAGTTGCTGGGCTTGTGGCAGGAGTCCGAGAGCCTGGAGCACTTGCGGGTCATCTTGTGCCTGCACCTGCAACCCTGCCCGCAGTCCGGCGGCATCTGTGACAATCGCGCTGCTCAGGTGGGCCTGGATCCAGGCGGCATCATGGTCGAACTCGGTCTGAGTAAAAGGCATGGTTTGCTGGACGAGATACTGCTTGAATTCGTCCAGGACACTCTGGTCGGCCTGAAAACTGGCATTGGCCGGATGGTGGAGCACATACTGCTTGGCGAAATCGAAAAATACGTACTTCTCCAGCGCCTGGTTTTCAAAGGCATCGAGTTTCACGGGTGGAATCTTGACGTCGGGAGTGATGCCGTCGCCGCCGTATACGCGGCGGCCGCTGTCGGTATACTTCACTTCCTGTCCGACCGTGCGGTCGCCATTTCTTTGCGCGTAGAAATAGTCGTAAAGGGAGACGCCGGAATAATTCCGTTGGATAAGCCGGCCGCTCGGGGTGTAGTACTTGGCGGTGGTGAGCGCCAGGCCGGTATCGTCGGAGAGCGGATAGACGGTCTGCACCAGGCCTTTGCCGAAGGTGTTCTCGCCCACAACCAGAGCGCGATCATGGTCCTGGAGCGCCCCGGCCACAATCTCGGCTGCCGACGCGGTCCCTTCATCCACCAGCACGACCATGGGGTAATTCTGGCCTTCGTTGCCATGCGCGGCGCGATAAACATGCTCCGGCGACGACCGGCCGCTTTGTGAGACGATCACCGCGCCCTTCGGAAGAAACTTGTCCGCCACCCCCACGGCCGCGTTTAGCAGGCCCCCGGGGTCTTGCCGCAGGTCCAGGATGAGCCCTTTCAGGGGGCCAAACTCGTCCAGCGCCTGTTGTAGTTCATGCACCGTGTTGTCGTTAAAACTCGCCAGGTGCAGATAACCAATCCCGGGACGAATAAGGAAATGCACATCGACGCTGTCTTGCGGAATGGCGGCGCGAACCAGAGTGAACTCCAGCGGTTTCGGCGAGTCTGGGCGTACTATGCTGATCCGCACCGTGGTGCCGGCTGGCCCGCGAACCAGGTCGGCAACATCGCTGGGGGTGAGGTTGGCGCCCGATTTGCCATCGACGGCATCGATCACATCCCCTGGCCGAATACCGGCCCGATAGGCTGGGCCGCCCGCCACCGGACTGATCACGACGACCTTGTCCCCCGTGGCCCCGATCATCATTCCCACCCCGTCGTACTTGCCCTGCTGCTCGTCGGCCAAATGGGCATAAGCTTTGGGATCAAAAAACGTAGAGTGGGGATCCAGGGTCTGGAGCATGCCTGGAATGGCGCCGTCGAAAATTGCCTTATTGGGATTTACTTCCTCGGCGTAGTTCTGCTCGACCACCTGATAGACGCTGAGGAACCGGAGCAGTTGGCTTCGCACGTAGGCATCGGGGCCTTTGTCGGGAACTCCCTCGGCCAAACGCTGGCCAAAAACCAATCCGAATCCACCGCAGGCGAGGATGACAACCAAAATGGCAAATACAGAGTGGCGACGCAATCGAGACATGGTAAAGAGCCGTTTCGCTTCCCGGGCAATAGGTTGGATGCGGTAAGACCCTGATTGGCCGCACGAATTAGGAAGCCCACCTGCCGGAGAAATTCTTTACCCGCAGGTGGAGGTCATCTCATCCTCTGCTTTCAGCACTCACGTGGGGATTTTGACCCTTTCCAGGCGCGGCGTTCTGGTGTCCAGAAGCGGGATTGACGCTTTATTTTTCCCAACCCGTCTTTCGCACTGGACTCGGAGGGGCCGCGGCGCATCTCACAGCAGGAACATGCAAATTGGCAAACCCCCAGCCCGCCCGCAGACCGTGCCATCCAAGGCTCAGACCGGCCATCGAAGCGTGGTCCTGGTGGTGGATGACGACAAAGCCGTGGCCGATTCGCTCGCCTTCATGCTGCACCACGCGGGATACGAGACGCACGCCGCCTATTCCTTCCGGCAGGCGGCAGCCGACGCCACCAGCCTCCGCCCGGATGTGATGGTGGCCGACATTCGGTTGCCGGACGGAAACGGCATCGACCTGGCCGTACAGGTCCGCAAAGTCCTGGCAAGCTGCAAGATCCTGCTGTTCTCGGGAGATGTAGAAAGCAACTCCCTGGTCGACCAGTCTCGCTCCAAGGGCCATAATTTTCAATTCGTCGAAAAGCCTATTCACCCCCAGGATCTGATCCTGAAGCTGCGTTGGTTGTGAGGCTAAGCGCCTCCTTGAGCTGAGCCCCGCTGATCGCCCCCGCCATCATTTGCGCGGCGAGATTCAGGATGCGAAGCGCGGCATTTTCCGGCCCAACTCCCCGCAGATGGATGTTGGAGATAAGATTCCGGTCAGCATCGGTATGTCCGGCACGCGGCCGGTACGCCATGTAGGCGGAAAGGCTTTCGGCCGTCGCCAAGCCCGGGCGCTCGCCAATGAGCAGCACCAGAGCCTTTGGCGCGAGCAGCTCGCCGATATCGTTCATCACTCCTACGCGGCAATAACGGACCACAAATGGCTGGCCCCATCGCCAGCCGCGCTGCCGCGCCCCGGCATCCAGCAGCGGCAGCAGGGGCGGAACCTGCGCCGCCACGGCGCTGACCGAAAGACCGTCCCCGATGACGATTTGCAGATCGGCTCCGGCGGGACAGCGTTGCCCGATGCTGCCGCGCGCCTGTTCGCTCAACCGGCGGCCCAGGTCGGGGCGGGCCAAATACTGGGTTTTCGACGCAGCGGCCGTGGCGACTTCGAACAACTTCCAATCCTGGACAAGCTGGCCCCCAAGGTGGCGTTCCAAATCAAGCTCGTCCATCACCGCATCCCGGGCCGCGGCATGATCTTCGCGGAGTTGCAACTGGGTGGCCGTTGAATACGACGCCCCCACGCGGCCCACCAGCAGGCGTGCGGGCGTAAGGGCGCGGATTTTCTCGACCAGTTCCGGCCAATCCGCCGGCTGGGACCGAGGATGCACCGACGTTGGCTCCGAAGCCCGGGAGACAGGGGCGGGGCCGCCGACCGGTAGTTCCTCTGGTCTCACTGCGGCCTTTCCAGCGCCAATTCCAATCGCTGTGCCAATTGACGGCGCACGGCCGCGGTTAGCGGCTTGGGTTGCTCTTCCCGGTAAATGCCCATATGCTCCAGCCAGCGAAGGAATTCGGGGGCGGGGTGCAGATTGAAGATCTTACGCACCGCAACCGCATCGTGGAAGCTGGTGGACTGGTAGTTCAACATCACGTCATCGGCGCAGGGGACGCCCATGAAGTAATTGCACCCGGCTGCCGCTAGCAAGAGCATCAGATTGTCGGCGGAGTTCTGATCGGCGTTGGCGTGATTGGTGTAACAGACGTCGCAACCCATGGGCAGACCCAACAGCTTGCCCATGAAATGGTCTTCCAGTCCGGCGCGGACGATTTGCCGTTCGTCATACAGATACTCCGGACCGATGAAGCCAACGACGCTATTGACCAGAAAAGGATCGAAGGCCCGCGCCACACCATAGGCGCGAGCCTCCAGCGTGAGCTGATCGACTCCGCTGTGGGCCTCCGCCGAGAGCGCGCTGCCCTGGCCGGTTTCGAAGTACATGACATTGGTTCCGATCCATTCCGCCTCGTCCTTGCGCCGGCCGTGATGCTGGAGCACGCAGTCGCGGGCTTCGCGCAACAGGGGGAGAGTGATCCCAAAACTGCGGTTGGCCGCTTCCGTGCCCGCAACCGACTGGAAAAGCAAATCGACGGGCGCGCCACGCTCCACCGCCGCTAACTGCGTCGTGATATGCGCCAGGCAGCAGGCCTGCGTAGGAACCTCGTAAACCTCGATTAGGCGTGCCAGGGTGCGGAGAATGGCGGTGACCGTTTCCACGGAGTCCGTGGCCGGGTTCACGCCGATCACCGCGTCCCCGCAACCGTAAAGCAGGCCTTCAAACGCGGAGAGCAGAATGCCGCCGAGATCGTCGGCAGGGTGGTTCGGCTGCAGGCGGATGCCGAGCACACCGCGCTCGCCCATGGTATTCCGGCACCTTGTGATGTTGCGGATCTTGGCGGCCGCCAGTACCAGGTCGCGGTTGCTCATGACCTTGGCAACCGCCGCGGCCATCTCCGGGATAATGCCCCACTGCAAGGACTTCAATTCCGCGCCGCCCACGAGGTCGCTAAGAATATGCTCGCGCAACTCTCCAACGCTCAGGCTGCGAATGGGCGCAAACGACTCCTGGTTCCAGCCCTCCAGGATGAGACCGGTAACGTCGTCCTCGATCAGCGGGCGGGCGGCGATGTCCGCTAAGGGCAGCTCTGCCAGAACGCGCTTGGCGGCAACCCGCTCCCGCTCGGAGCCAGCGGCGATGCCCGCCAGTTGATCACCGGATTTCTCCTCGTTGGCCTTGGCGAAAAGTTCGCGCAGGTCGAGCATACAGTTAGGAATGATACGCGCTTGCGCCGTAACGGTTCATTGCCGGGACGTACCCAGGGTGCCGCGAGCATTAGCACACGTGCGCAACCGGTCGAAACCACCCCAGGCGGCAAAGAGCCGTTGAGAATTGGCCAGGATCTCTTCCGTAGTCCTGGGCGTGCCATTTCCGGAACCGGAATAGACGACATAGAAGAAGCCTGGCCGCTCTACTCCGCCGGTGCGAGGATTCCAGTCGACCCCCAATGCCTTAGCCAAAGCAATGGAGCCTTCCCCAAGGGGCAAGCTGGCATCCGTCACGTCGGCCACGATTGCGCCGGAACTCTTACCGTTCTGCAGGTTGACCACGGTGGCGAAATCTCCGAGCCGGGCATGCTTCAGCGCCTTGGGCACCAGCGCAATGTACGGGATCTTCAGCGAGTCGACGAACTTGTGCGGATCTCTCCAATTCGGGTTCTTGGGGTCGGACAGGGAGGTCGTAGATACGTAATAGCCCGGAGCCGGGTCCCCTTCTTGCTGCAAGACCGGGCGTCCACGCGTATCGGTGATCAGGGCCCACCAGTCTCCGGGGTGGCCGGCATGATGTAGCGCATCGAGTCCCAGCCGATCCAGAGGATGGTAGGCTTTGAAGGCTCCATCCGCATCAATGGCCAGGCCTGAGGTGAAGAAAAACGTCTTGCCCTGCGAGGGACTGGACCAACCCACTACCTTGCGCGCTTTGAAAAGCATGAGTTTGGAACAGGCCTCATCGGCACTATGAAAATTGGCAGCTTGCGCAAAACTCGATAGCACGGCGACCAATATCAGACCTGCTATCCCAAGATTCATTTTCAGCATATTATTCCTGCTCCTGTTAGCCCGCTAGGCTGCCTCCGAGGAACTCTTGGCAACCCTTACCACCCCGGGCTCGGGCCTTACGTAGAGCACGGCGGCATGGCGCTCCAGTTTCCCCCATGACAAAGCACGGCCTTCGGCGGCGCGCTGCAAGGTTCGTAGAACCACCAGCGAGAGCAGTTGCCGGTAGGCGAACCGTTGCCAGCAGATATGCCAGAGCAGCCGAAAGCTTTCCCGTTGCTGCACCCGGCCCCGTTCCAGCAGAAAGGCCAGGGCCGCGGTAAGGAAATCGATGAATAAGAAGGCAACAAACAGAACTGCCAGCCTCTCGAGGTCGCCATAGTTGGCCGCTTCCGGATGGACGTGGAAGCGCAATTGAAGCAGGCCTTCGGCCAGCCCGAACAGGAAGACCAGGTCGACCAGCGGCGACACCAGCGGAAGCAACATCTGGAAAAGCACTATGTTAGGCAGTCCGATCCAGCCGAGGGCGCCTTTGCGAGTGAACACCGCCCGGTGTTTCCACACCGATTGCAGGATGCCGAAGGACCAGCGGAGGCGTTGCCGCATCAGGCTGATCATATCGGCGGGAGCTTCCGTATAGGCCAAGGCGCGATCCTCATACTCGACACGGTAGCCAACTCGCAATAGCGCCATGGTGAGGTCGGCGTCTTCAGCCACCGTGTCGGGCTGATAGCCCCCGGCCTGGCGAACCGCGGCGGTACGCCATCCGCCGAGCGCGCCCGGCACCACGGTTACTGCCCGCAAGACATCCAAAGCGCGCCGCTCCAGATTTTGGATGGTCACATACTCCAGGGCCTGCCAGCGGGTCCAGAGATTGTGGCGGTTGCCTACTTTGACATTGCCGGCAACCGCTGCCACCTCCGGATCCGCGAAATGTGGCACCAGCAGCGCGATGGCGCCGGCATCCAGGTGTGTATCCGCGTCCAGCCCAAAGAAGATTTGTTCCCGCACGTGCTGCATTCCGTAATTCAGCGCCGAAGCCTTGCCGCCGTTGGGCTTGGTCAGCACAATCACGCGCGGGTCCGCGCCAAAAGCCGCGCGCACCCGCGCCAGGGTCGAATCGGTTGAGCCGTCATCGATGACAATTACGCGCAACTCGGGATACTCGGAATTCAGTACCGAGCGTACCGTGCCGACAATGACTTTTTCTTCGTTGTACGCGGGGATCAATACGGCGACCGGGGGCCGGAAGCCTGGGGCTGCCAGCGGCAGGCGGCGGCGAAGGCGGTTGAATACCGCCAAGGTCCCCACCACCAGCAGGCGCGCGCTCATCAGTATGTCGCCCACAAAAAAGATGAGCACCAGGCCCGAGCCGACCAGCGCATACGTGCCAAAACCGAAAGTGTCCAAGTACCGCGACCAACGCTCGTGGCGGTCCGGCGGCATCACTTCGGCGGCGCTCTTGCCCAGCAACTGCCGCACCGGGACGATGGTGTAACCCTGGGCGCGCAGTTGGTGGATGATCATGGGCAGAGCGCGTACGGTTTCATGCCGGTCGCCGCCGCCATCGTGCAACACAACAATTTTTCCTTCCGGCAGGCGTGCCATCACCCTGGCCGTGATCTGCTCGGCGGAAGGCTTGGGAGAAGGCTCCCAATCGCGGGGGTCGATATTATCGCCCACCGGGATATATCCCAACTGCTGGGCAATGTCTATCGGCAGGATTTGCTCGGCGGTTTCCGCATCCTCGCTGATCGAGTACGGCGGACGGAACAGCAGGGGCTTAATGCCGAGCTGCGCGGCAAAGAAACGCTCGGTCATGTTCAGTTCCATCCGCATTCGCTGCTCGGAGATGCTGCTAATGTCCGGGTGCGACCAGGTATGATTGCCGATTTCGTGTCCGGCGTTGTAAACGCGTCTTACCAGCGCGGGATAGCGAATGGCTTGGGAGCCGACCATGAAGAAGGCTGCCGGAACATGTTCGGCCTCGAGTACGTTAAGGATCTGGGGCGTCCATTCCGGGTTGGGACCATCGTCGAAGGTGAGGGCCACCTGTCCGGGAACGGACCCCAAGTGACTCACTTCATAAGGCGTAGGCAGCCGTTGGAGTTCCTCCTGCACTACCAGCGCACCGCCGGAGTCCAACTGGAGGCGGCGTGTACCGGGGGAGGGCCGCGCCCGGATGTGCAGGATTTCACCTTGGCCGTCCCGCTCGACCTCGGAACCCGGGGGAACCTGCTGAATTCGGCTGGGTGCGTCCGCATCTTCCGGATGCTGCCAAATGGACCACAAGGAGCGGTCTTCCGTTCCCAGGCACCATAGAGCGAAGTTGTTCACTCCTAGCCGCTGTGCGGCGCGCATCTGGTTCAGCGCCGTAACGGCATCGGTAAACCAGATTTCATGGCGCAGGTTAGGTTCCTCGCGGAACGCCAGGTGGGGATTCAACGCCTGCGCGTCGAACTCGATGTGCGCTCCCGATTCCCACGCGGCCAACCACGCGGCCGGGGTGGAGATGCTGCGCACTTCTTTGAGGACGCCACCTTCTTCTTCCCCCTCCTCCGCCGGTTCCTCAAATGTCCAATCGTACCCGTAGTTGCCGATCGTCGAGATCAGTTTTTCTGGCGGGACCACGGCTAGGGTAGCTCGCAGGTTTGCCGATGACCAGTCTTGTGAGGCTATGGGGCCGGGGGTGTCCACCGGGGAGTGTTGGTCATCGTTCATTAAGATGATCCGGTCGGCATCCGCCGCGACCTCGGCGTAGGGATAGTCCTCATCCGTTGCGGGAACCGCTACGTAGAGCTGCAAATCGCGGGCGTGCAGGTCCGCCTTCAGTTCCTTCACCAGCACCACGTAAGCTTGGTTGGCCCGACTGGGAAATTCCTCAAAGTCGAGCGTCAGCCCCGCATAAGCGTTGGTCTGAAGAAAAGCAAGAATTTCTCGCCGGAACCGCGCCCGTGCGCGGGCATCGGCAAAGAACTGCGATACCTCGGGGAGCCAGCGCCGTTGCAGCGGATCGAAGTTGTTCACCATGGGCATTACCTGACTGGGCAGGCGCCCGGTTGCCAGCAGGGACATGACGTTGTCGTCGAAAAGCCTGGCACGGCCCCGCTGAATGACATCGACAAAGTGTTCTTTGGTGGTGTCGGTTTCCTCCACCGCATTCCACAGGGTCTGGAGATGGCCGTCCGGTTCCAGGACGTGCAACCATTCGGGAAAGAGCACATCGATTTGCGACGCGTACCGTTGCAGCGAAGAGTAGCTTGCCGCATCCCAGGGTACGTAGAAGGCCGCACGAAGGCCGGTGCCTGGCTGATGGTTCAACGCGATCGGACGAGGCGAAGCGGCAGCCGGCGGTTCCTTTTCATCGGCCGTGCTTGCCGTCTTCTGCGCTTCTGCCTTCAGAGGGTGGAAGGGACGGTGCTGCGCCGGCAGCAAAATCTCTGGCAATGGATACGTTCGGAGCATTCGCGCGGAGAATGCGGTCAACAAAGTTATGCCTGCCAGCGCTCCCAAACCGAAGGTTCGGCGCAGATACTTTTGGCGGCAGCCGGAGCGGTCAGCAAAAACCTGAGATCTTAGATGGGGAGTCATAGTCTACTCGTTTTCGGACTTCCGAAGATGGCCCAGCCGATAGCCGAGAGTTCCCCACAGTCCGTCCAGATGGTTGGGTATGCTTCGCGTGTAGGTGATATCAACCTGCCATCTGGCATGAGACAGCAAGATGGAACCTAGAAATCCGTGGTCGGCTAGCTGGATAGTGCGGCCCGAAGGCACAAGAGCGGCGCCTTCGGCTTTTCCTGTGAGCGGCGCCGCTTCGTAAAAGGCCGTTTCAAAAGCAAGCGAGTGGGGAAGCTTGAAGGTGTTTCCCAGCCTGGCCTGGAATTCCGCGCCGGAGATGGTAGAGGCCTGCGCCAGGCGCGTCGTTGCCGGCAGAACGTTGCCCAAAATGAGTTCCAGGTACGGATTGAACGGCTTCCGAAACTCATGCTCCAGGCGATTGTTAAGGTCCCAGGTGCCGCGGCCGGCGCTGACCACACTTGCGCCCGTGGGGACGGTTGTCGTGACGTCCAGCGTGTAGTCGAGCACGTCGATATCGGGTGCGAACTCCAGCTTGAAGAATCCGTCCCCGAAAGAACCATAGCGATTGGTCTGGGTCGTAGTTCCCGCCGGCACTGTTTTGGGAGCTATGCTCAGCCAATAGATCGGGACTCCACCTTCAAGTTGCAGAGTATGGCTGAAGTCATATCCTAGACTCAGTTCGAGGTCGCCGGAGTAACCGAGCAAGGAGTCGTGGCCGGTGCCAAAGACGATGCGTCCAAACACTCCTTTATCGGTTCCGGCTCGG
>Ga0326727_10021331_pt1 | contig 12707 bp, 8 predicted proteins | sample MB2enrmetagenome_FD_207643 | JGI IMG/M metagenome (GOLD analysis project Ga0326727, IMG submission 207643) | Lab enriched peat soil microbial communities from McLean, Ithaca, NY, United States - MB29MY | ecosystem: Environmental > Terrestrial > Soil > Wetlands > Peat | place: USA: New York...
CGATCTATGCGCGGCTCTTGACCAATTTCAATGGAGTCTATGCGTATAACGACTACACATTCACGACGGTCTCGCCTGCCACGCTGATCTCACCCGCAGCGAATTCGACGCTGACAGGCTCCAGCCAGACCTTCACATGGAATCCTATCGCCGAAGCCACCAGCTACGCTATTTGTCTGGGAAGCACAGGCGTGGGCTCGTGCAACCTGTTTGACGCCCATACGACAGGCACCACTCTCACAGTCAGCAACCTGCCGGTCAACGGCGAGACGATCTATGCGCGGCTGATTACCAACTTCAACGGTGGAGCCTATGCATACACCGACTCGACCTTGACGGCGGTCCCGCCAGCTTGGCTGACCTCTCCCGCAGCGAATGCAACGCTGGCGGGTTCCAGCCAGAGCTTTACCTGGGCGCCGGTTGCCGGGGCCTCAGGCTATGTCCTTCTTTTGGGAAGCACGGGCGCTGGCTCGGACAACCTGCTTGACGCTCATACGACAGGCACAACACTCACGGCCAACAACCTGCCGGTCAACGGCGAGACGATCTATGCGCGGCTGATTACCAACTTCAACGGAGGAGCCTACGCATACACCGACTCGATCTTGACGGCGGTCTCGCCGGCTTGGCTGACCTCTCCCGCAGCGAATGCGACGCTGGCAGGTTCCAGCCAGATCTTCACCTGGAATCCCGCCGGTGGAGCCACCAGCTACACTCTTTGTCTGGGAAGCACGGGAGTGGGCTCGTGCAATATGTTTGACGGTCATACGACAGGCGCCACTCTCACGGCCAACAACCTGCCGGTCAACGGCGAGACGATCTATGCGCGGCTGATTACCAACTTCAACGGAGGAGGCTACGCATACAACGACTCGACCTTCACCGCAAAGTAGTTCAACACATGGGACAACCGGCGTTCATTGAAGTCTCCCACCCCCGCGACGTAACGTCGCGAGGGTGGGGACGCCTGTTCCATGAACCAGACCGGATGAGGTTCATCGATTCCCATCCTTTCCGTGATTAAACTACGGAATGGATGGGGCACCCTCAGTTTTAGTGGGTCAAGATTTCGATTCATAAGGAGTATGCGCGCGGGAGATGGCTGAGGAGCCATCTCCCGCGTTGTGTTTTAGCGGGATACGAGCTACGCAGCAGTTGCACTGGTCTTGTGAAAAGGAAGATAGAGCAGCAGAAATAGGATGAAGACGACGCCTTCGCCAGCTACGATGTAACACCGCCGGCCCATAGACTGAGAGCTGGCCCTGAACGTTCGAAGCATTACGATCCGGCGCAAGCAGGCCCTTGACAGCCTGCGGGAACTCTTGCTGGCCTGGCTCTTGTACAATTAGCGCATCTTAACGGCCTGCCTGTATTCGGCGTGAATGAAGCCCGCGTTCCTGGCGCGGCTAGACCGTATTGAGGAGAATAGAGCAGATGGCAGAGGCAAACAAGACTGGGGCAGGGGGAGAAAAGATTCTCCTGCGGGCGGGGAATTGCTCGGTGACCATCCTCCCTCACCTCGGCGGCAAGATCGCTTCCATTCTCGTGAACGGCCACGAGTTGCTTCAGGCGCCGCTGGCCGCCTACGCGGCGCGCACCCAAACCATGGCCTTCGATGCGGGCGACGCCAGCGGCTGGGACGAGTGCCTGCCGTCGGTGGCCGGCTGCACAGTGGAGACCGCCGAAGGTTCGGTCGCCGTTCCCGACCACGGCGACCTGTGGAGGGTGGCGTGGACAGAAGAAGGGATTGGGAATAAGGAACATGGACCAGGGGTTCCGCGAGGAGGGTCGGTAACCCTACGCGGAGAGTGTTTCTCCTTGCCGCTGATGCTGGAGCGGACCTTGTTGCTGACCGAGAAGGGCAAGGGCTGGCGGTTGAGCCTTGACTACACGGTCACCAACACCGGCGGTACCACGGTTCCGTGGGCCTGGTCGGCACACCCCTCGTTCGCGGCTGAAGCAGGAGACAAGATTGTCCTGCCTGACTCCATTCGCGAACTGCGTTTGGAGGGCTCCGGCGGCGGCCGGCTGGGTCAGGCCGGCAAACAGGTCGCCTGGCCCATCGCCAAGCTGGCCTCTGGAGGAAAGACCGACCTGAGCGTGGTTGAACCGTCCAAGTCGGGCATCGGCGACAAGCTGTTTGCGGGGCCGTTGTCCGCGAAGGAAAACTGGTGTGCGCTGGAGCGGCCCAAGGCGGGCATTCGCATCAAGGTCGGCTTTGACCCGGCGGCGACGCCCTATCTCGGACTCTGGATCTGCTCAGGTGGCTGGCCGGAGAGAAAAGGGCCGAAACAGATGTGCGTCGCATTGGAGCCAACCACCGCTCCCGTGGATTCTCTGGCGATCACCGGGCCGTGGTCTCGCAAGCTCGATCCAGGCCAATCCGACTTCTGGCCGATGACTGTCGATCTCCAAACCCTTTAGAAAGAGAACTGCCATGCATGATCCTGCCGTTTTCCGTTCCAAGCACCTTGCCCGCTACCAGGCCGAGCCGGCCACCTTCGCCGCGCCAGGCCGCGTCAACCTGATCGGCGAGCACACCGATTATGCCGAGGGCTTTGTGATGCCCGCGGCCATCAACTTCGCTACCTTGGCCGGAATCTCGCCGCGCACGGACGGCAAGATCGCCGTCCATTCGGAAAACTATGACGAGGAGAAAGTCTTTGAGGCTGCATCGCTGCCGGCCAAGGGCAGCAAGCACTGGAGCGACTACCCGCTGGGCGTGGTCTCCATTCTCGCCGGGGAGGGCCATCGGATTCCCGGTTTCAGCCTGAGCCTGTGGGGCGACGTTCCGCTGGGTTCCGGACTATCCAGTTCGGCCGCCATTGAGGTGGCCACGGCGCTGGCCGTCTGTTCGCTTATTGGGGCCAGTTATCCGGGGCCGGTGCTGGCGCGGCTCTGCCAGCGCGCGGAGAACGAGTTTGTGGGCGCCAATTGCGGCATCATGGATCAGTTCATCTCCGTCAACGGCAAAGAGAACCACGCCATGCTGCTGGATTGCCGCGATTTGAGCTTTCAATTGGCGCCGATTCCAGCCAACGTGGCACTGGTCATCGCCAACACCATGGTCAAGCACTCGGTTGCGGGCGGCGACTATCCCACCCGCCGCGCCGAATCCGAGGCTGCCTGCGCCGTCATCAACAGCCACCGCGGCCCGGTGCCTTTTCTGCGCGATGCGACGCTGGAAGATCTGGAGAAATGGGGCAATGAGATGGCCCCAAAATCCCTGCTGCGCGCTCGCCACGTGATCAGCGAAAACCTGCGCACGGTGGCCGCCGCCAAGGCCCTGCTCAAGGGCGATATGAAGGAACTGGGCCGGCTGATGGCCGAGGCGCACCGCAGCTACAGCCAGGACTTCGAGGGCAGTTGCGTCGAGGCCGATACCATGGTGGAGCTGGCGCAGCAATTGCCTGGGCTGATCGGCGCGCGGCTTACGGGCGGAGGCTTTGGCGGCTGTACTATTAATCTGGTGGAACAGGACCAAGCCAAGACCTTTGCCGATGAACTGGGACGCCGTTATGCCGCCAAAACCGGCATTCAGCCCCAGATTCACATCTGCCACGCCTCGGGCGGCGCTCACCGGGTGTCATAGCGACTTTACAGAATCGTGATGACTTCGGAAGAGTAACGGCAAGCCGCGTAAAATAGCAACGACCAGACATTCTTTGAAGGAAGCGGGGGAAATCTTTTATGGCAACACAATCCAAACCGGCGGCGGCTTCTGGCGCGCCCAACTATATGGTGCCGTTCATTATTGTCACGGCGCTATTTGGCATCTTCGGGTTCCTCACCAGCCTCAACAACCAGTTGGTGGGCAAACTGAAAGAGATCTTTCATCTGCCCTACGGGCCCTCGATGCTGGCCACATCGGCATGGTTTTTTGCTTACCTTGTTTTCTCGGTTCCCAGCGGCAAGCTGATCGAGAAGGTGGGTTACAAGCGCACCATGGTGATCTCGCTCTTCATCATGATGGTGGGCGCACTGTTGTTTGTTCCGGCGGCCAATCAGGTGAGCTTCCCGCTGACATTGACGGCCATATTTGTGCTGGCGAGCGGCGTTACAGCCTTGCAGACCTCAGCTAACCCCTATGTTGCGATTCTAGGCCCTGAGTCGAGCGCATCGGCGCGGCTTAATCTGGCGCAGGCCTTCAACTCCGGTGCTTCGGCTGTGGCCGGCTGGTTTGCCGCTACGTTCATTCTGGCAGATACCAGCAAGGTATCCGATGCGGCCAGCCAAGCTCACATGCTGCAAATGCCATACGTGTATATCGCTGCCGGGTTACTGGTGCTGGGTATTGCTGTGATGTTCCTGCATTTGCCGGCAATTGCCTCGGCGCGTCCTTCCGAAGATTCCCCGGCGGCTGGCCGCAGTATCTGGAGTTTTTCGCACACGGTGCTGGGCATGGTGGGCATCTTCTTCTATGTGGGCGTCGAAATCGCCCTGGCCGCGATTTGCATCCAGTACTGTAAGCAGCAAGGCATCAGCAATGTCGAAACGGCGGGAATCCTGGTTACCGTTTACTATCTGCTCATCATGGCTGGCCGCTTCATTGGAAGTGCGCTGATGAGCGTGATCAAGGCGGAAAAGATGCTCGTCGTGTTGGGCCTCTTCGGTATTGTGCTGATGCTGGTCTCGATGTTCACAAGCGGACAAGTCGCCATCTGGAGCCTGGTGCTCTGCGGCCTGGCCAACTCCATCATGTATCCGACCATCTTTACGCTGGGAATCGCCGAGCTGGGACCGATGACCAGCAAGGGTTCGGGCGTGATCACTATCGGCAACGTGGGTGGAGCGGTGATTCCACCTGTATTCGGCTTACTGGCCGATAAAGTTGGAATTCAATACGCATTTGTCGTGCCGATCATCTGTTACATTTTCATCGCCTACTACGGATTCTCGGGCTACAAGCCCACGCGCGCGGCCAAGGCGTAGTCGGTGATTTACTGTTTGTTCCAGGGCCCTTTGGCTTTCGCCGGAGGGCCTTGGCGTTCTCGCTTGTCCCCGCCGCAAGCCGGCGATTGCTGATTCCCGTGCTTGCGGCTTACAATTTTTCCTGAAATCGTTTTCAAGAGGCCACCATGCGCATGATTGCTATACTCTCTTCCGTTGTTTTTGCTCTGGCATCTCTCGCCGCCGCATCGCAGACGCCTGCTAAGGCGCCACAGGACCCACAGCAGTTGGTGGCGCAGACGCCGCCCATGGGCTGGAATAGTTGGAACTTCTTCTTTGAGAAGGTCACCGACAAAGACATTCGCAATGCCGCCGACCAGCTCGTCGCCACCGGCATGAAAGACGCCGGCTACGTCTACGTCAATATCGACGACACTTGGGAGGGCCAGCGCGACGCGAACGGCGTGCTGCACTCCAATGAAAAGTTTCCCGACATGAAGGCCCTGGCCGACTACGTCCACTCCAAGGGACTCAAGATCGGCATTTACTCTTCACCCGGTCCCCAGACCTGTGCCCGCTACGAGGGTTCGCTGGACCACGAAGCCCAGGACGCCCAACTCTATGCTGAGTGGGGCATCGACTACCTCAAGTACGACCTGTGCAGCTTCATTCCCGGTGTGATGCAGAAGCAGGCGCATGACGACAAGGCCGCGCAGATGCGGCTGATGGTGGCCGCCTACGCCAAGATGGACAAAGCTCTCAAGGCGGCTGGACGGCCTATCGTCTTCTCACTCTGCCAATACGGATGGGATGCGGTGTGGGAGTGGGCTCCATCGGTTGGCGGCAACCTGTGGCGGACGACGGGCGACATCACGCCCGACTGGGACCGCATCTACGCCATCGCCAGCCAGCAGGCTGGTCTGGAGAGATACGCCGGCCCCGGCCACTGGAACGATCCCGATATGCTCGAAGTGGGCAATGGCAAGCTCACGCTTGCAGAAAACCGCTCCCACTTCTCTCTGTGGGCTATGCTCGCCGCGCCCCTTCTGGCCGGTAACGACCTGCCCAACATGAAGCCGGAGATCAAGGCGATCCTCACCAACCGCGACGTCATCGCCATCGATCAGGACCGCCTGGGCAAACAGGGAACCCGCGCATACAGCGAAGGCGAAGTGGATGTGTGGACACGGACTCTGTCCGGCGGCGCGATGGCCATCGCCGTCATCAACGCCGGCGACAGCCGCTACTCCACTCACCCCTTCCACCTGAATCTGAATCAACTCGGCCTGCACGGCCCGCAGTCCGGCAAGGACCTGTGGACCGGCAAGCCCATCACGCTCAGTGACGGCCAGCCCCTCGAACTGGCCAGGCATGACGTTCTGCTGGTTCGCATCGACGCGCCCAGGTAGTTTTCAAGGAAGCTAACCGATTTGCAGGCCGTCAAAACAGTTCAATGGAAGGCCGGCTGTGGTCCTGCTCGCTAGCGCCGCCGCCTCCGGAAACCACATTAGTGTGCGTTACGTGCTGGCTGGCCATGCGGTACTTGCTGCGGTGAGCGGCCAAAAGTTCTTCGAAGGTTTGCTCGAACTTCCCGTCCCAGACGAAATCGTACGCCTTCTCAGACATATATTGCATATGTTCGCGCATCTCGGTCAACGCTTCCTGCACGTGCTCCATTCTCTGCCGCATCACGTCCTGGAACTGAATATGCCCCAGGGCCTCGGAGAGCCGCTGCACGTTCTCCGCGTAGTTTTCATCCACCTCGGTGATGACATCCAAAAGCAATTGCCCATTCTTGTTGAACTCTATCTGCATTCCGGTCAAATCGGCGACCAGATGACTCATGGCTTCGTTGGACTCGTGCTGCTTGAGCGAGGCTTGGGCTTCGACCATCTCCCGTTCCACTCGCGCGCAGGTGGCATGGATCTTGGCGGCAATGTCGGCGGCGGCCTTGGTGGAGGATACCGACAGCTTCCTCACCTCGAAGGCCACCACGGCAAAGCCGCGTCCGGCGTTGCCCGCCCGCGCCGCCTCGATCTCCGCATTCAGAGCCAGCAGGCTGGTCTGCTGGGCGATGGTGGTGATGATTTTGATTAGCGGCGCCAAGGCGCGCACTTCAGCGGCCATGCTCTGCACGTGCTCGAAGTCGCTGCGCAGTTCGCGGGTCTGTTCCTGCATCTGCATCTCCAGCGCGGCGACGATCTGCTTGTTGTTTTCCGCCCGGTGATGGGTGCTTTCCGTCAACGCCTTGCCGCTCTGGATGGATTGGGCGATGCGTTCTCTCTGGAGATTGCTCCTGTCATTCAGATAGCTGATCTGCTCGATTACCTGCATGACCTCGCTCTCGGATTCGGTCAGCGAATCGCCGATCTGCTCGCGCATCACGTCGATGTAAGGCTTGGAATCCTGCAATTCGTTTTTCATCGCCATGCGCCGCGCCGATACATGCGCCAACTCGGCTTTGCTGAGTGTTCCCACAATTCCCAGCTCGGCGATTCCGCGGCGCGCCCCGAGCCAGTTCATCAGCGCGAAGACAATTTGTGGTATCAGGAGCAGCAGGAAACACATGGTCGCGACATAGCGAACGGGATGGGCGGGATACCATGAAAATGGATAGGCGCCGGTCCACCAAAGCGCAGTTATGGACACAATATTGAGCACCAGGGAATAAATCAGACGCCTGAAGGCGGCGCGCAAACGAAACCCGGTTCGCTTGCGCAGCTCCCCGTCTTCTTCTTCGCTGCAATCAGGTGCGCGAGAGAGATCGATTCGCGGTTTGTCGCCGGCCTGGTTCACCTTCTACGCCCCTGGCAACACCTGCTTGATGGCAGTCGGCGGCCACTGGTTTGACCAGCCTCCCGGCCGGCCCGCGCGGGAGAGATTATTTTCGGTCCTCGATAAGACGCGGACACCATGCTCTCACGCTCCCGGAAGAACTTTTTTGATGACTTTGATGAGGTCGTCGCCGGATACCGGCTTGACCAGCCAGCCAGTCGCGCCCTGGCGCTTGCCCTCGTCGCGCTTGGAGGCCTCGCTCTCGGTGGTCAGCGTCAGGATGGGAATGAACTTAAATCCCGGCAAGGCGCGCACCTTGCCAATGAGTTCCAGGCCGCCCATCACCGGCATATTCACATCCGTCAGTATCAAATTGGGCTTGATTCCTGTTTTCAACTTGTCCAGCGCTGCCTGGCCGTTGCCGGCCGTCTCCACCTGGAAGCCGTTCATGCTGAGGGTGGCCTTGAGGCTCATCACCATGGTGACCGAGTCATCGACGACGAGAATTGTCATTGCCATGCAGGCTCCTCACAATTCAGTTGCAACGCTTTCTCCTGACCAGCGCGCAATTCAGAATCCACCGGCCAACCGGAGGCGTTTAACCAGACCAGATTCAGTGCCCGCAAGGCCGAGCCGAATGGACAAAGAGGCCGGACAGTAAGCCGTTGAACGGCTATGTATCAGTCCAATTGTCTCCATCCAAGGGCCTCTTTGGAGCCGCCTACCAGCCCAATTCCTTGCCATCCGCCTAATCAGAAAGTCCAACTTAGTTCATCGGCGTCATGTGCCCGAAGGTTAACGCGAGTTGCCGGCGGCGCGGCTCATTTTTCATTGTGTGCCCTGGAGCCGGTGCAGTTTAACTCACGGATTTCACTCGGTGACGCGAGCCTGCATGAAGCAGAAACGCCGGGCTGCTTTCTGAGAGAAATTCAACAAATATTTATTCAATCCCTACTCGTGGATTGCTCCCGGGATGCCGATGATCTAGTGAAGCGGCACGGGTCGGCCAGTGGTGTCTTCCAGGGCTTGGGGCCGGCCGTATGCGGCGCAGTCGAAACTACGGCTCCGGCAAGTGAGCGGCATTTGCCACGCGCCGTTCCGGGCCTTGCAAAGAATCCTCCGGCGCATGGGCTGGCAATGTGAGTTTGGAGTGTCTCGTGATTCGCAGGCACAGGATTGGTGTGATCTTCGTTGATAACTCGTCACGGAGCGCTGCATGGGGATAACGCTCGATGAAAGTAAATCGAAGGCCGTGATTGGCCTTGAGGGCGCGGTGGACATCTCTTCCGCTGCGGAGTTGAAGACGCTGCTGTTGCGGGCGCTCCACGGCGGCAAAAAGGTGCGCGTTTCGCTCGCGGGGGCGACCGATCTGGATGTGACGGCGGTGCAGTTGCTGTGGGCCGCAGAGCGCGAGGCAGGCAAAGCGGGCGTCGGTTTCTCGTTCGCCGGGCCGGCGCCGGCTGAGGTCTCCGCCGCGCTGGGCGAGGCGGGTCTTCAGCAGTTTATGGTTCCTGAGTCCAAAGTTTCCGTGGATGCCGGATAAGCAAGCGGGGTGAGTGTTTGTCGCTGACCAGCAAGGCCGACCAGTTCAAACAAGCCTTTCGAGAAGAGGGCCGCGAGGTTCTCGTCGATCTGGAATCGGCGCTGCTGGAGTTGAACGACAACCGCGGCGACATGGAGCTGGTGGGGCGAGTCTTTCGCGCCCTGCACACCATGAAGGGCTCCGGAGCGATGTTCGGCTTCGAGGATCTGGCCACCTTTACGCACAACCTGGAGACGGCCTTCGACGAGGTGCGCAACGGACGGCTTCCGATCAGCTCGGAGTTGATTGACCTGACCCTGGCGGCGCTCGATCAAATCCGGGCGATGCTCGAAGAAGGCATAGCCGGAGCGCCTGTGGCCGACCTGGCGGCCTGCGCGGAGATTCTGGCCAAGGTGCGGCATCTGACCGGAAAACCGGAGAAGCACCACGACAAGGCGAAGACCGCGACGCCCCAGGCAGGCTCGGAAGTCGGGACCGGGACGGGTTCCGAGGCCGCCACGGGCCAGGTGCGGGAGTGGTCGATCCACTTTGCTCCGGGGCCGGAGTTCATGTTGAACGGCGCCAATCCCCTGCTGCTGCTGCGCGAACTGAAGCAGATGGGAGGCTTGGCGGTGAGGGCCAGCATGGCCGCGGTTCCGCCGCTCAACGAACTGGACCCGGAGCGTTGCTACATCAGTTGGGAGATGGTGCTGGCCACGGCCGCGGAGCGCGATGCGATTCGCGATGTCTTCATCTTCGTCGAGGATAGTTGCGAGCTGACCATCGAGCCATTCTTGAGTCCCGCCGAGGAGTCCGCCCAGGCGGCTTCAGCGGCAGCCAGCGCGGCCGACCTGACGGCCCAGGCGCTCCTTGATAAGCGCGAAAAGCGCGGCGGCCGCCGCGTTTATGACACGCCCGACAACGCCTCCAGCCTGCGCGTGCCGGCCGCCAAGCTGGACCAGTTTGTCGATCTGGTGGGCGAGCTGGTGACGGTGCAGGCCAGGCTGAGCGAGATTGCCGCGCGCTGCGACGATCCGGAGATCGCGGCGGTCTCCGAGGAGGTCGAGCGGCTGACCTCGTCCTTGCGCGATAACTCGATGAACATCCGCATGATGCCCATTCGCGCCACCTTCGAGAAGTTCCGCCGCCTGGTGCACGATCTGGCGCGCGATCTGGGCAAGAATGTCGAGCTGACCATCGAGGGCGCGGACACCGAGCTGGACAAGACGGTCATCGATCAGTTGAGCGATCCGCTGATGCACCTGATTCGCAACAGCATGGACCACGGCATTGAGCCGCCGGCGGTGCGCGCCGAGCGTGGCAAGCGCCTCACCGCGACCATTCATCTCTCCGCAAAGCACTCCGGGGCCAGCGTGCTGATCGCGGTCTCGGACGACGGCGGCGGCATCAATGCCGAGGCGGTGCGCAACAAGGCCGTCGAGCGCGGCCTGGTGGCCGCCGGCGACGAGCTCATGGAGAGCGAGATATTCGCTCTCCTCTTCCAGCCCGGCTTTTCCACCGCCAAGCAGGTCACCGATGTCAGCGGGCGCGGCGTGGGCATGGACGTGGTCAGGCAGCGGGTCGACAGCCTGCGGGGCTCAATCGACGTGGCCAGCAAGCCGGGCGAGGGGACCAGCGTGACGCTGCGCCTGCCGCTCACCCTGGCCATCATCGATGGCATCCTGGTGAGCATTGCAGAGGCCAGCTTTGTGCTGCCGCTGGCCAACATCCTGGAATGCATCGAGCTGACCACGGCGGACATAGAGCGCGCCAACGGCAAGCATATCGCCGATGTGCGCGGCGAGATCGTTCCTTACATCCGCCTGCGTGAGCACTTCAATATCCGCACGCCGCGCCCGGAGATCGAGCAGATCATGATCGTCTCCACCGAGGGGGGCCGCTACGGATTTGTCGTGGACCGGGTGCTGGGCAACTGCCAAACGGTGATCAAAAACCTGAGCCGCTTCTACCGGCACGTGAAGGTGGTCAGCGGGGCAACCATTCTGGGCGACGGAACAGTGGCGCTGATTCTGGATCCGGAGCGGGTGGCGCAGGATGCGGTGCGCGCCGTGGCGCATGGAACGCGCGCCGGGCCTTCTGTGGCCGCGATTGCGGCGGCTGTCAAGTACAGCCTCCGGGGAAGGAGTACCCCGCCGCAAAAAACAGTTTAAGCCATCGTCGGTGCTGGTTCGAGCGCCAGCGCCCGTCAAATAACGATTCAAACTGCTGTGTTTTGTGTTTCTACGGTTCCCGGCCCAGGGGCGAACGCATCAACGGGCAAAAGGCCGCGGATTCCGGAGAGCGCAAATTCCAGCGTAAGGGAGGGGCGAAATTCATGCCAACTGCATTGGTAAGCGAAGGCCGGAAGCTGCATGGTACGGGCTCCGGAAACGGCGGAAACGGACATGGAGCCCGCGAAAGCGTGGCATCCAAAGCGCGTCTGGTCGAAGACGACGACTCGACGCTTGTGTTGCAGGAGATCATGCGCCTGGTGGACGCCTCGAAAGAGGGCCGTCTCTCCGAGCGCGGCAAGGCAACCCTGTTCAACGGTACACATCGCGAGATCATCCAGGGCGTCAATGAGATGCTGGACGCCATTCTGCTGCCCATCGGCGAGGGCAACCGGGTTCTCGCGCAAATCTCCGAAGGCAAGATCGACGAGTTGATCGCCGCGACCTATAAGGGCGATCACGAGAAGATGAAGCAGGGGATAAACAATATCGCCGTCGCGCTGCAACTGTTGCAGAAGGAAATGCTGCGCATGAGCGACCTTGCCAAGGAAGGGCAGCTCTCCGAGCGCGCCAAGCCCGATCAGTTCAAGGGCTCGTACGCGGAGATCGTCAAGGGCGTGAATACAACTCTGGACGCGATTTTAATTCCTATCGGGGAAGGCAATCGCATTCTGGCTCAGGTATCGAATGGCAAGATCGATGAACTGATTACCCAGAATTACAGAGGCGACCACGAGAAGATGAAGCTGGCGATCAACAATGTGGCTCAGGTGATTCAAGGGCTGCAAAAGGAGATGGCGCGGCTGATCGACGCCTCCAAGGACGGACAACTCTCCGACCGCGGCAAGCCGGAACAGTTCCAGGGCGCGTTCGCCGAAATTGTACGCGGCGTCAACGTCATGTTGGATGCGATTCTTCTCCCCATCGGCGAAGGCAACCGAATTCTCGGCCAGGTCTCCAACGGCAAGATCGACGAACTGATCTCCCAGACCTACAAGGGCGATCACGAGAAGATGAAACAGGCCATCAACAACGTGGCCACCGTGTTGCAAGGCCTGCAGAAGGAACTGGCTCGGCTCACCGACGCTTCCAGAGATGGAATGCTTTCCGAGCGTGGCAAGCCGGAACAGTTCCAGGGCGCCTACGCCGACGTGGTGCGCGGCGTCAACCAGATGCTGGACGCCATCCTGCTGCCCATTGGGGAAGGCAACCGCATTCTGAGCCTGGTGCGCGGCGGCAACCTGCGGGAGAAGGTGGAGATCGCCTGCAAGGGCGACCACGCCAAGATG
>Ga0326727_10021335_pt1 | contig 12706 bp, 10 predicted proteins | sample MB2enrmetagenome_FD_207643 | JGI IMG/M metagenome (GOLD analysis project Ga0326727, IMG submission 207643) | Lab enriched peat soil microbial communities from McLean, Ithaca, NY, United States - MB29MY | ecosystem: Environmental > Terrestrial > Soil > Wetlands > Peat | place: USA: New York...
TACTGGAAAGATGATTTGTTCCACGTGGAACATTCCGGCGTGCCATTCCGCGAACCAGCCCGCGCCCAAACTGCAATCCGAAGAGGTCAGAGGTCAGAGATCGGAGATCAGGAATCCGCAATCCGCAATCCGCAATCCGCAATTCCCCACTCTGTCTATCCGCCCGGCTCCATCCTCGACCAGATCAACGGTCAACTGCCTTGTTATATCACTTACACGACCGACGCCACCGCCGCCATCATCCGCGCCAACCTTCACAAATCCCCTCTCTACGCTGGCGTCATCGAAGGTATCGGCCCCCGTTACTGCCCTTCCATCGAGGACAAAATCGTCAAGTTCCCCGAGAAGGAACGCCAACAGATTTTCCTCGAACCGGAGGGAATCGCGACCGACGAAATCTACGTCAACGGCTTTTCCACCTGCCTTCCGTTCGACGTTCAATACGAAATGGTCCACAGCATCATCGGATGCGAGAACGCCGAGATTTTGCGCCCCGCCTACGCGGTTGAATATGATTTTGCTTTCCCGACTCAACTCTTTCCATCGCTGGAGACGAAAGTTTGCCGGAACCTGTTTCTCGCCGGTCAGATCAATGGAACCTCCGGCTACGAAGAAGCCGGGGCGCAAGGCCTCATCGCCGGCATCAATGCCGTTCGGCGCGTCCAGCAAAAACCGCCCATCATTCTTCGGCGGAACGAGGCCTACATCGGCGTCTTGATTGACGACCTCGTTACCAAGGGCACAACCGAGCCTTACCGCATGTTCACCTCCCGCGCCGAATATCGTTTATTGCTGCGCCAGGACAACGCGGACTTGCGGCTCGGCGCGCTTGGCTACGAAATCGGCCTCTTGCCGGCGCGCAATTCCCGCAAGTTGGAAGCCAAACGAACCGCCATCGAGAACGAACTGGCGCGCCTGGAAAAGACCCGTGTTGGCGCCGATACGCTGGCCCAATTATTGCGCCGGCCGGAAATGACCTACGCCAATCTTCCCGGCCGCAATGACAAATTGTCCGAGGAAGTCATTCAACAAGTGGACATATTCCTCAAATACGAGGGCTACATCGCCCGTCAGGAAATCGAGGTGGCCAAGCTGAAGAGCCTGGAAGACAAGCAGATTCCGCCCTGGATGGACTACGCCAAAGTGCCCAGCCTGCGGACCGAGGCGCGTCAGAAGTTGGCAAAAATCCAACCTGCCACGTTAGGCCAGGCTGCGCGCATCTCCGGTGTATCCCCATCCGACATAGGCATATTGATGGTCTGGCTCAAGCAGGGCGCTCCGGCGAACGAAGAAACCAACGCCGCTTGATGGAATAAGCAAAGCGCGGAGAAGGGTTCAGTCAAGACTCTCCAATAAAAAAAAGCACCGATCAAGAAACCGGTGCTTTCTGAATTTATGGAGCGGAGATTATTTCGCCACTTGGAGACGATGCTGTCTAACGCCAAATACCGCGAGGCCGGCGAATCCGATGCCCAGCAAGAACAACGTGGATGCCCCATCCGGAGCACTTACCACTGTGATCGAATCAATGTCCACGCTTCCACTTGACGCCCCTTCATCGCCAACGTAAGCGTAAGCCCTCATAACTTCCAAGTCCCCGAATTCCACGCCATTATAGGAATTGTCTGCGCCTAGCACGCTGTCCAGTGTTACGCCGGAAAGGCCCGTTACGTCGCCACCGGCGCCGCCATTTAAGCTGAAATCCCATACATGGACGAGGGATGTCCCGGTCAGTTGGTTTCCATCTTCGGAGATGACGTCAAATTCTTGACCACCCGTACCCCAAGTACCGTCGAGGGAGACACCGAATGCCGCAAACGGCGCATTGCCGGCTCCGTCGCTCAGGTTGGAATAATCAAAGCTCATGCTTAACTGGCTCAATGCCCCCAACGGACCTCTGACGCCAACCACCGCATCAACGTCTGGACTGGCATAGCTCAAGGCTTCATAACCAGGAGACCCAGCGACGTAGGTTCCATTGTATGACGCCATCGTGCTAAAGTCGCTGCCCGAGTAGATGGTGGTCGTTTGGGCGGACGCTGACCACGCTCCAAGCGCGATCAAACCTGCCAATAATGCTGTATTTTGTGCTTTCATGTTTTCTTCTTCCAGAATACGTTTTAGCCGATTTCATTCGCCCATCTCCATTTCCTATGGCGCGAAAGTCAAGCTCCCCGCGCTTTGGTAATCCGCATAACCGATGCCAATCCGGTGATTTAAAACCAGTCATCGAACCGCAATCCACAACTGCCTGATAATAAACACTTAAAGAATACTGCATCTATCATAAGTAATTTTAATACGTAAATCACCAGCTATAATAGTGTAAGCTATCCCGACGAATAAAGTTACAATTTCGTAACAAATATGTCATAACACATTGCTATCCAATTAGTTACGGAAACACAACCGCAAACCGTAATGGATCCCGACAAAAAAGAGGCAACCTCATGATCAGCGCCTTGCTGGACAGCCTCTTGCACCATGCCGAAACTGTGATAATCAATGGGAAGAGCTAAAGAATGAAGGATCAAACAACCGCCGATGACGCTTGCTTGATCACAGGCCGAATCGGCTGACTCCATTCTGGACCTTTGTTCGCCATTGGATTCTCTCAGGATGCCTCAGCAGAATGATGTTTGAACCGAGTTCAAAGTCGTCCATGAAACCATAGGCAAGCACTGGGTGCGTCCCGCCTGGCTGGCGCGTCGAGAATGGGCAAACCAACGACTCCAACGGAATTTTGTAAGTCGAGGTGCCTTCTGGCGGAATCACCAACTTCGGGTTAACCCAAAATGAAGTCAGGAGGAGGTTTAAGTAGTTGGACGGATAAGTCTTCAATGGGACAGCACCTTCTTGGAGAACCCATACTGAACCCTGGAAAAAGGTCGGAGGGAAATAATTGGTGATCGGGTGCGAACTCGTATTCTTCAAAGTGAGAAGAAGGTCAGCCGACTGATCATCCTGGGTCAGGATTAGGGATAGATACCCTTCGGGATACGGGTTCCATGCTCGTCCCGAGGCCGCTGTAGTCCTTGCCGGACTCACGCATCCGGCGGAAACTAACGCCAACGAGAAAAGAACGGTGCTGACAATCTTCAATGCGAAGTCATACCATGCGAAGGCCGGTTCATTTTTTGCAACTGGTCTTCCGACCGAATCCGAAAGCCGCAAGTTGTTCATATCCAGACATTGCAGAATCCGACAGCGAGGAAGCAACATTATTGCTCTGCAAACCGTCCCGAACCGACTATCCTATCCAGCGATGATGTCGGACGGGATGAATCTCAAATCAAGATTGTTTCGCCGCGCTCTTATCGGCCTGCTCTCCGCGCCGGCGGTGTTGTTTATTTCTGCCGGCTCGCTGAAATTCTGGCAGGCCTGGGCCTTCCTGGCCCTGCAGCTCACGCTCGGTGTGGGTTCGGGAATCTACTTTTACAAACTTGATCCCAAGTTGCTCGAGCGCAGGCTGCTGACCAGGGAGAAAGTCGGCGAACAGAAAATCATCATGATATTGGTGCGGGCGCTCTTGGTGGTCTCTCTGTGCCTGTCAGGACTGGATTTTCGGTTTGGCTGGTCGCGCGCTTTTCTGGGGCCGGTGCCGCTGTGGCTTGCGGTTCTTTCTCTGGCGGTGGTGCTGGGCTGCTGGCTCTTGATCATTTGGGTGATCAGCGTCAACCGTTTCGCTGCCAGCGTCATTCAAGTTGAAGCCGGGCAGGCCGTCGTCTCCACCGGCCCCTACCGCATCGTTCGCCACCCCTTGTATTCCGTGGCGATCGTGACGTTTCTTTTCATTCCCTTGGCGCTCGGTTCGTATTTCGCCTTGCCCTCCTTTGCCGTCCTTATCCCCCTTCTGATCCTGCGTCTGCTCAACGAGGAAAAAGTCCTTGGCCGCGAGTTGCCCGGCTATTCCCAATACTGCCTGCGCACGCGCTTCCGCCTGATCCCGTTTATCTGGTGAATCCGTGGTTCAATTCCCTTTGGTTTCGGCCGGCCGCATCGGGCATTCCCGCGGCGAAACCAGGGCCTCAAAAAAACCTCCAAAAAGACGGTTGACAAAAATTAGCACCTATGGTCTAATAAGCTATGTGAGCCAGCAAAACTCATATCAGCGCCGGCTCGGAAGTCCAGCCGGCACGGGCGCAGGAGCGGGCGGCACGGGGCACAGTCCCAGGGCTGCGCTCGGTCCGTCCTATGCGTCCCATTTTGTCCTTTACGTCCCATCAATCTCGCTCCGCCAACCCGGCGCCTGCCCCCAAAAACCCCGCCAAACTCCCTTTTCCGAGCCTCTCCAGTAAAGGCTAATAAAGGCTGCTAAAGGCAAATAAAGCCAAATAAAGGTAAAAAAAAATAAAAAAAATTTTGCCGCAAAAGGCTTTTCTTAAGAAGGCTTTTGGTGTTGAGTGGAGGCGTTGGAAATTCAAAACAAAAATGCCAGGTGGCTTGGTTTGCTCTGAAAATTTAACCGAAACAGTTTTTTATGACGCACGTCAAATTATTCATTCCCGGACCGGTCGAGGTCAGCCCCAAGACATTTCAAGCTTTTTCCCAGCCGATGATCGGCCATCGCGGGCAGGGGTTCAAAGATCTCTACGCCAAAATCCAGCCGCAGTTGCAGGAATTGCTGGCCACCAAGCAGCAGGTCTATTTGAGCACCTCCTCGGCCTGGGGCGTGATGGAGGCCGCCATCCGCAATCTGGTCCAGAAGCGCGTCCTCAATTGCATGTGCGGGGCCTTCTCCGACAAATGGTTCGATGTCTCCAAGCGCTGCGCCAAGGAGGCCGAGGCGCTGCAAGTGCCCTGGGGGTCGCCCATTCGCGCCGAGCAGGTGGACGCCAAACTGGCCGGCGGCCAGTTCGACGCCCTGACCGTCATCCACAACGAGACTTCGACCGGCGTCATGAGTCCCATCGCCGAAATCGCGGCGCTGAAGAAGAAATATCCCGACGTGATGTTTATTGTGGACGCCGTCAGTTCCCTTTCGGCCGTGCCGCTGGAATTCGACGCGCTGGGCATTGACGTGCTGCTGGCGGGCACGCAGAAGGCCTTCGCCATGCCGCCCGGCATGGCCGTTTTCACCTGCTCGAAAGCCGCGCTGGCCAGGGCGGCGACGGCCAAGGACCGCGGGTATTATTTTGACTTCCTGGAGTTCCAAAAGAACGCGGAGCAGAGCATGACGCCCAGCACGCCGAGCATCGGGCACGTTCACGCGCTGGCCTCGCAACTGGAGGTGTTTTTCGCGGAGGGCCTCAAGCAGCGGTTCGCGCGGCACCAGAAGCTGGCGGAAATGACGCGCGCCTGGGCCAAAGGCCACGGCTTCAACCTCTTCCCGGAACCCGGCTTTGAATCACGGACGCTGACCTGCGTCAGCAACGGCGCGCGCCCGGGCGGCCGGGTGGTGGACGTGCCGAAATTGCAGAAGTTGGTGAAAGACCAGGGCTTTTTGATTGACGGCGGTTACGGCAAGATCAAGGGCACAACCTTCCGCATCTCCAACATGGGCGATGAAACCCAGGCCACCATGTCCGAACTCTACGCCGCCCTGGACAAGGCCATGAAGCAGTTGTGACCCGCTGAGAATTTCTCCTCTCATGCACAAACCCAAGCTGGCATTTCTGCTGGCCTCGGCGGGCTTGGCGCTCGCACCGGGCTGCGCGCATAGACCGGCCGCCGGGCCAACGGCGGGCCAACCCGCCGCTCCGCCGCCGCCGCCCGTCCCGCGGTTTTCAGTCACGAATATGGATACGTCGGTCAATCCCGGCGCGGACTTTTTCCACTACGCCTGCGGGAGATGGCTGTCCAATAATCCCGTGCCGGCCGACAAGGCGCGCTGGGGCGCGTTCGAGGAGTTGAGCCAGCGCAATTTGCAGTTGATCCACGGCATCCTGCTCTCGACCTGCGACAGCGGCGTTCAGCCTGTGCCGGCGCGCACGCCGGCGGGCGAGGTGGCGGCTTTCTACGCTTCGGCCATGAACACCAACCGCCTGGAGGAACTGGGGTTCGCGCCGTTGCGCGATGATTTCGCGCGCATCGCCGCGCTGAAGTCGCCAACGGAAGTCATGCGGCTGGCCGCCGGTTTCCAGAGCCAGGGGATGCCGGTCATGTTCGGCGCGGACGTTTCGCCGGACGCAAAGAACAGCGGTTACTGCGCCTTTCAAATGAGCCAGGGCGGGCTGGGCCTGCCAGACCGGGATTATTATTTGCAGCCGGATTTTGCGCCCAAACGCCAGGCCTATCAGAAGCACGTCGCCAGGATGTTCGTGCTGGCGGGGGAATCGGAATCCGACGCCGCGGCGCACGCCGCCACCGTCGTGGACCTGGAAACGGCGCTGGCCAGAGCGAGCAAGGACCGCGCGGATACGCGCGATCCCATCGCCAATTACCACAAGTTCACGCTGGCTCAAGCGGAGCAAATGTATTCGCACCTGGACCTGCCGGCGTTTTTTGGCGCGCTGGGCATTTCCTCATTGCGCGAAGTGATCGTTCATCAGCCAGAATTTTTTGCCGCGTTGGACGCCATGGCGGGCGCGCGTCCGCTGGACGATTGGAAAACTTATTTGCGCTGGCACGTCATTCACGCCTCCGCGCCCTATCTGAACGCGGCGGCGGAAAACGAGTCGTTCGCCTTTTACGGGACGGTGTTGAGCGGGCAGCTTGAGCAGGAGCCGCGCTGGCAGCGGGCGGCGCGCGCGATTGACGCGCACATTGGCGAGGCCATGGGCCGCCTTTACGTGGAGAAGTATTTTCCACCGGAAGTCCGCGCGCGCATGAACGATCTGGTGGAAAATCTCAAGGCGGTTTTCCGCGATCATTTGCAAAAAGTCCCGTGGATGAGCGAGGCGACGCGCGCCAAGGCGCAGGAGAAATTCGCGCGGTTCACGCAGAAAATCGGCTCTCCCGCCAGGTGGCGCGATTATTCCAAGATCAAACTCTTCCCGGACGATTTCATCGGCAACGTCCGCCGCAGCGCCATGTATGAATCCAAACGGCAAGTGGCCCGCCTGGGCAAAAAGGTGGACAGGGCGGAATGGCACATGACGCCGCAAACGGTCAACGCCTATTTCAGTCCCGAACTGAACGAGATTGTTTTCCCCGCCGGAATTTTGCAGCCGCCGTTTTTTGATCCGACGATGGATGACGCGGTCAACTACGGCGCGATTGGCGTGGTCATTGGCCATGAAATGACGCACGGTTACGATGACCAGGGACGCAAATACGACGCCAACGGCAACCTGAACGATTGGTGGGTGCCCGGCGACGCCGCCGCCTTCGAGGCGCGGGCGCAACTGGTGGTCAACCAATACAACGGCTTCGAGGCGCTCCCCGGCGTGCATGTCAATGGCCGCCTGACGCTGGGCGAGAACCTGGCCGACCTGGGCGGCATCACCATCGCGTACGACGCGCTGCAACGGGCGCTGGCCAAAAACCCTTCCAGCCGCAAGACCATTGACGGTTTGACGCCGGAGCAGCGGTTTTTTATTTCGTTCGCCCAAGTCTGGCGCACCAACTGGCGCCAGGCCGCCTTGCGCCAGCGCCTCGTCACCGATGTTCATTCGCCGGGCCAGTTCCGCGCCATTGGGCCGGAGCAGAATTTTCAACCGTTTTACGACGCCTTCGGCATCAAGGAAGGAGCGCCGATGTGGCGCGACCCGGCCTTGCGCGCCGTGATCTGGTAGTCGAGCTTTTCAGCCCATGATTGCCATACAGAACCTGCACGTTAAAGAGATCGTCCCCCTGCTGCCGCCGCGGGGGTTGAAGTCCGAAATGCCCATGACCGGCGCCGCCACCGCAACCGTGGCGAAGGGCCGCGAGACAGTCAGGCGCATTCTTGGCCAGGAGGACCCGCGGCTGCTGGCGGTCGTGGGGCCTTGCTCGATTCACCACGCGCCGGCGGCGCTGGAATACGCGGGCAAACTGGCCGCGCTTCGTGGGGAACTGCATGGGCGGCTGGAAATCATCATGCGGGTCTATTTTGAAAAACCGCGCACGACGACCGGCTGGAAGGGGCTGATCAACGATCCTCATCTTGACAACACTCATGACATCGAATACGGACTGAAAGAGGCCCGCCGCCTCCTTCTGCAAATTGCCGGCCTGGGCCTGCCCGCCGCGACGGAATTCCTCGATCCGATTGTGCCGCAGTACATTGACGACCTGATCACCTGGGCCGCCGTCGGCGCGCGCACCACCGAATCGCAGACCCACCGTGAGATGGCCAGCGGCCTTTCCATGCCGGTCGGCTTCAAGAACGGCACGGACGGCCGCTGCCAGACGGCGATCGAGGCCATGAGCGCGGCGATGCGACCGCACAGTTTCATCGGGATTGACGAGGATGGGGTGACGGCCATTGTGCGCACGACGGGCAATCCGGCCGGCCACATCGTCCTGCGCGGCGGGCGGGCGCGGAGCAATTATGACGCGGAAAGCATCCGCGACACCGAGACCCAACTGGCGCAGGCGGGATTGCCGCGCGTGGTGATGGTGGATTGCAGCCACGCCAATTCCGGCAAGCTGGCTTCGCGTCAAGCAGAAGCCTGGCGGAGCGTCATCCGGCAGCGCCTGGGCGGCACCCGTTCCCTCATCGGCCTGATGCTGGAAAGCTTCTTGAACGAAGGCAACCAGCCCTTCCCGGTGCCCGACCCGGCCAAGTTGCGCTACGGAGTTTCCATCACCGACGCCTGCCTGGGCTGGGAGGCGACGGAGCGGTTGCTGCGCTGGGCCGACGCGGAGCTGGGGAAGGCAAAATAATAAAAAGGGCGGGCTGTTGCCAACCGGAAGTTATGCGGCTAATTTAAGACGTTGTTAAATCTGAACTGATTGGAAATATGGACAAACCTAATATCATCGCCTATTTAAAACCCAGTTGCGGCTGGAGCCAGGGCGTGCGCGCCGTGCTGCGCAAATACGAACTGCCTTTCGAGGACCGCGACATCATCAACGACCCGGTGCAACGCCAGGAAATGATCGAGAAGACCGGCCAGATGTTAAGCCCTTGCGTGGAAATCAACGGCAAGATGCTGGCGGACGTGAGCGGGGAGGAAGTGGAGGCCTATTTGATGGCCAGCGCGCTCATCAGCCACGATGAGCGCCTGCCCGAAGCCCCCATCAACCAGCCCTGCGCCCACGAGGCGCCCGCCGCCCCCGCCACCATCCGTTTCAAGCCGTAACGGCCCGGTTGCGTCGAACGAACGCGTCCGCCCCTGTAGCGGCGGTCTATGACCGTCCTTACAGGAGTCAGAGTTTCGCCAGGGCGATACCGATTAGAACCCCTAAAGCTATGCAAACGACATACCCGGACCATGCCATTTTCTCAGGCTTGGATGGACGAGGATATTCCGGCTGGATTCCAGCCGCCAGCATTCGGTCATAAAGATGCGGGTGCATTTTGTTGTTCTTTGGGTTAACTGCTGGTATCAGGCCGTCGGAATAGAGCCTTTCCAAGGCGTGTGCATAAACGCCGGCTTCGCCTTGGTTTTCCGCCGCAATCTTGTCAGCCCTCTTCTCCATGCGCCTCGACAGCTTGCGCGTGAAAATTGCTGCGAGCCAGACCAACCCAAAAATGGCACATACTGCGGAAGGTCCAAACGTGGCTGCTGGCCGCAAAAAAATCACAGGGTACAGAGTCAGGGAACCGGCAATGCGCCCGGCCAGAACGCCCCTGGATTCCATCAAATGTGCCAACTCGTGGGCGCAAATGGCGGAGATTTCCTCATCAGATTCGATGTCCAATAAACGCGAGCTGAACATCAGTTCGCCCGTCATCGGCATTGCAAAAGCTTGGGCAAGCGGCATGTCAAGAAGCCACGTCGCTGGCTGGCGAACAACCATCCGCTCGGCAGTGCGTGCGACGATTCCCCGCAACCGCTCGCCAGGGGGGAGCAGCATCCCCAAACACCGAAGAAGCCACACGTAAAACCCAAAATGCAACGCCAGAATGTAAAACAACAGGCCACCGCCGATGCCGACCATCGCAAGCCCAGGTTCAGCCGGCATCAGAATGGCACAGGCCACCAAGACACCCAGGAACCCCGCGCGGATTGCCCACGACCTTAGGACCAGCCGCAGCCAACTGCGAAAGGTAAACCGCGGCAAGATTTCGCGGTCCAACGGAAAGGTGGCGAGGATCGCGCCGAGGAAGCCCGCGACTGCCGGGATAACAGAACCCGAGAACGAAACCAGCCCGGTCTCAAATTCTGCAACCGAAAGGCAGGCAGGAATCAGCAAGATGTTCACCCCGCCCGCAACACGCACCGGCCAAAGCAGGCGGGCGCGTTCCGTCCAGTGAGCCGCCGAAGCTTTCCGCCAAGGAATCGCCGCCATCCAGTTAAGGCAAAACGTCAAAACACCCGATACCACGAAGTTTAACACGAAGAGCAGCAAATACCGGGTCACGGAATCAAGGTGGGCAAAACGAGCCTTCAACTCCAGGCAAATCTCGCTGAGGATTGGCATCTCTTTGATTTGTGCTGGCGTGATGCTTTGGAGCGGGATACGTTGCCGTAATGGACTCACTGCCCAAGCCCGATGTCATCCTGACGCATGAAAGCGATCTGGACGGATTTGTCGGCGGATTCCTCTTGCAGCGGCTGGCCCGCCATCTTTTCAAGACGGAGACGCGCCTGGAGGCTTACAATTACAACGGCTGGAAAATGCGCGAGCCACGCGAAAAATCGGCCTGGGTGTGCGATCTGAGTTTTGAACCGCGGCTGGATAAATCGGACTGGGTGATCCTGGACCATCACGCCACGGAGGGTCTGCCGAAAAATGCTATGCTGATCCACGACTTGACCAGATCGGCGGGGAAGATTTGCTACGATTTGTGCCGGCAACAAGGCCTTGGCTCGCCGGAACTGGACCGCCTGGTGCGTTTGAGCGATGTGGCGGATTTGTTTCTGGAGGACGAGCCGGATTTTGTGCAGGCCAACGATTACGCCAACCTGGTCAAGACCTACGGCTTTTGGAATTTGCACGCGGTCATAGGCGGCCAGTTGGAACGCCTCCTGGACCATCCGTTGCTGGAGGTGATGGCCGTGAAGCGGCGGATCGAAGACCCGATCGGCCTGGAATGGAGCAAACGAAATGTGGCGGAGATCAGCCCGACGGTCGGTTTCGTGGAGACGGTGGTGGGCAACAACAACGCCATCGTGCATCAATTGCTGGAGCAGGGCGCAACGCCCTACCCGGTATTATTGACACTGTTCCGCAAGGCCAACGGCGCGGTCATCGTGAGCTTCCGCAGCCGCAACGGCGAGGCGCTCAAGGTCGCCGGGCAACTGCACGGCGGCGGCCACGCCAACGCCAGCGGGGCGACCCTGCCGCGCTCTGTCAAAAGCATTCCAGACGCCGTGGATTATCTGCGTGTCCATCTCAACCCGGCCCCGGCCAACGGCCCGCTCAACAGCCTGGAAAATTTGTTCGACTCGCCGCCATCGAAGAAATAGCCAAGATGCGGCCGGCGAGGGCGCCGACCGGGACAGGCGAGGGCGCATGTGCTCCCCGGGCCATGAAAATCCGTCGGCGAGACGCCGACGGCAGCGACCGGGACGGTCGCGCTCCCCGGACTATAGTGTCAAATACACGGATTACAATCGCAGGTGTTCCCAGAGTTGGGCGGGGGTGAGGCGAAGGTTGACGAAGAAGGGGCCGAATTCGCCGTAGCGGGCGCTGACTTCGTCGAAGCGCATTTCATAGACGATCTCCTTGAGGGCGTCCACTTGATGGGCCATCAGCGTCACGCCCCATTCCCAGTCATCCAGGCCGGTGGAACCGGTGATAAGTTGCGAGACGCGGCCCGCGAATTTGCGGCCGACCCGCGCGTGGCCGGCCATCAAGCGGCGGCGGGCGGCGAAATCCAGCACGTACCAGTTGTCCTGGCCGCTGCGCCTTTTGCTCATGGGATAGAAGCCCATCACTTCCCAATCGGGCATTTCCGGGTAGAGCCGGTAATGCGCGTACTGTTCGGCGCGGGCCAGCAATTCGCCCATGCGCTTTTCGTAGGCCGCGCTGCCCGGCTGGAGTTTTTCCTCCTCGACCAGCGTGCGCTGGTGGTCCTCCTGGGTGGCTGTGTATTCGGACAATTCGGTCACGCTGAGATAGGAAAAAACGGGGGACAATGTTCCCGGAAAAAAACAGCCCTCCAGATCGCGGTGCATTTGGGCGATTTGGCCCAATTCGGCGGCCAGCAAAAAAAAGGCCAGATCGGCCTTGTTGCCGACGTTGGCATAAGCGGCCACACGCGGATGGGACGCGGCGGCGTGGGCGGCGCAAAGTTTTTCCAGCCGTTCCCGGACCCGGGCGGAATCGGCGGCGGACATTTGCGCCCAGCGCACCCGGTCCACGCGGTAAAAGAGATGCATGACATGAAGCCCGCGGTCCAGTTTGATTGGCGGCAAGGAGAGGCTCATTGAACGGGAGATTTTGTCGGCTCAAAGTTGCAGCACCTGGTCCAGGAGTTGCGGCAGTTGTTCCAGAATGGCGGCGTTGCCGGCCAGGAGGGAGACGCCCGCCTTCATGGCGGCGTCCTGCAGCGCCTTGTCGTGCGAGACGGAGAACGCCAGGACGGGGATGTGGCTGGTGGCGGAAGACTTCCTGACCAGGGCGATTTCGTCGCAGGCGCCGGGGTGGTCGGACACTTCAGCCAGCAGGACGAGCGGCTTCAGGCTCTCGCATCGCTCCCGCAACGAGGCCGGATCGTCCACGGTCTGGA